>Ga0105240_10002152_pt1 | contig 32168 bp, 25 predicted proteins | sample KBSC54metaG_FD_80426 | JGI IMG/M metagenome (GOLD analysis project Ga0105240, IMG submission 80426) | Corn rhizosphere microbial communities from Kellogg Biological Station, Michigan, USA - KBS C5-4 metaG | ecosystem: Host-associated > Plants > Roots > Rhizosphere > Soil | place: Michigan, USA... | reverse complement strand
TCCTCGGCCATCGCCCGCGTCGAGTTGGCCGTGGCCTTGACCGATTGCATCGCGGTCATGAACTGCTCGCGCGTGGTCGGGCGGTTCGGGTCGACGAACATCCGGGTCAGGTAGTCGACGCCCTTGGTCTTGGCCGGATCGTCCTGGAACGCGACCAGGCCGAAACGCACGCGGTTCAGCACCTTCGCGTCCTCGGCCTGCTTCAGCACCTCTTCCATCGCCTGGCGGGTGCGGTCGATGTAGGGCTGCATCGACGAGGTCGCGTCGACGATGAAGACGACCGCGCTGTTGAAGTTGGCGATGCCGGCGTCCGGCGCCGAGGCGGCCGGCGGCGTGGCGGGCGCCGGGCCGTCGCGCGTGATCGACGCGACCTTCACGACCCGCGCGCGAAAGCCCGACTTGAGCACCGTCGACGCCGCCTCGAGCACCGGCAGCAGATAGAACTGCTGCTGCACGTCGACGTACTTCTCGGGCTCCGCCGCGATCACCGGGTTCGTTGGCCCGAGGGTGCCCTTCGCGGTGATCTCCTTGGCGATGCGCTGCGATTCGCTCGCCGCATTCGGCGAATCGATGAAGCTGCTCAGCGCCGCCTTGTCGCGGAAGAAGAGCACGCGCTCGCGGTTCGTCGGCACCGCGAAGGCCACCGTCATCGAATGCCGCCACGGCACGCCGTCGGTCTCGGGCAGGTAGCCAAGCGTCTTGCCGTCGCTGCCGGCGCCGACCAGCAGCCAGGACTTGCCGGCATCGGCCACCTTCTCGTAGACGAAGAACGCGGTGAACGGATCGATCGCCTTGCCGGCGGGCGCGCCGGGCTTGGGCGAGAGCGCGGCGCCGGGGCGGGTCAGCACGCGCTGGAACAGCGTCTTCTTGCCATCGATCAGCAGCGGCGTGCGGGCCTGCGCCCAGACCCGCGTCGACGGCAGGCAGGCGGCAGCGGCAGCGAGCGCCAGGGTCTGGCGGCGGTGGATCGGCATCGGTATCGGCTCCTCGTTCTGACTGCGGCGCGGCTCACTGGCCCAGGGCCTTCTTGGCCTCGGCATGGCCCTGGTCGGCGGCCTTCTTCAACCAGCCGACCGCCATCTCGGGCCCGTTGGTGTCATCGGTGCGGCCTTGTTTCAGCAGCATGCCGTAGCGGTATTGCGATTCCGCGTCGCCGGCTTCCGCGCCCTGCTTGTACCAGCGCGCGGCTTCGAGCGGATTGGCGGCCGGCATCGGGCTCTTCTCCTTGCTCCAGGTGTCGGGGTCGTAGAAGGCGCCCATGCGGCGCGCCGATTCGGTGTCGCCGTGTTCGGCCGCGTACTTGAAGAGCAGGAACTGGCCGTCGAGCAGCTGGCCGGAGTCCGCCAGCGCCTTGCCCTTGGCCGCGGCCTCGGCGGGCTCGGGGTTGCGCGCCACGAACTCGCGCACGCTCTTCAGCGTTTCGGGGCCGGACGCGGCCGGCGCCGAGGCCGGCTCGGAGGCGGCAGAGGCAGCGGCCTCGGGCGCGGAAGCTGCGGCAGGCGGCTCGATGACCGGCTTCGGGCGCCCGAAGAACCAGTAGCCGGCGGCGGCAGCGAGCAGGAGCAGGACGAGCAGCAGGATCCACCACGGCCGCTTGGGTGGCGGTGGCGGTGGCGGAGGAGGCGGTGGTGGTGGAGGCGGGGGAGGAGGTGGCGGTGGCGGCGGCGGAGGAGGCGGCGGCGTCACCGGCGGCTCGACCGGCGGCGCGGGCACCGACACCGGCGGCTCCACCGGCGGCGCCGGCACGGGAACCGGCGCCGTCAACGGCCCGCGCAACGGCGGCGGCGGCTTCCACCCGCTCGGTTTGCTGGCCGGCCGCCGCATCGCCGGCAACCCGGTGAAACGCTCCTCGATCTCGAAACCCTCGGCCTGGCGGATCAGCAGCTTGTAGGGCTGGTTCGCGCGCAGGTGGTAGGTGACGCCGAAATCGATCTCCAGCAGCAGCGCATTGCTCTCGCGCCGCGCCTGCGCCGGGCGGAAGCGATAGACCGCGGTTGCCCAGGCCTCGTCGGGGTTGCGCGGATCGAGGTAGCGCTCGACCGGCCCCGGCTGGATGATCGAGATCTCCAGCTCCTCGGGCATCGGCAGCTGCGCCTGCGCCGGCCCGGTGACCTGCAGCACCGCGACCCCGGCGGCATGTGTTTCGTTCTGGATGAGACGTGTGGCCATGGGGCGCGATGGTCCTGTCGGTCAGGGAATGGTCAGTCGGCGGTCACGTGCAGCGACGGCGCCAGCTCGCTGAGGATCTGGCCGAGCAGGCGGTTGTCCTCCTCGTCGATCTCGCGCCCGCCGGAGAAGCTGACGTTGTCCAGCCCGAGCTGCTTCAGCGAGACGCCCCAGTCGAGGAAGTACTCGCGCTCCAGGGTCGCGCGCTGCGGCCCGAGCCCGGGCACGCTGCCCGCCACCGGCGCCGGCGGCCCCGCGAAGACACCGCGCTGGCGCGGCTTCGGCGCTTCCGGCACCGCGGGCCGCTCCTGCGGCGGCAGCTCGCCGTAGCCGAGGTAGGCGACGTAATCGTTGACGATCATCGCGGCGATGCCGGCGCTGCGGTCGGCGACGTCGTCCCAGCGCAGGTTGGCCGCGGCCACCTGGCTGCGCACCCGGTCGGCGATGCGCTCGATCAGCAGATGGCGATGCGCGCCGATCACGAGCTCGTTGGCCAGGTCGCTGACCAGCGCGGCATCCATGCCGAGCGCCGTCAAGGTGTGCGGCTGGGCGGCCAGGCCGCGGGTGCGTTCGGTCCACAGGTTGAGCACCTGGGCCGCGAAGTGGTCGTAGCGATCCTTCTGGCGGCGCGGCGGCGGCGCCGGCTTGCTCGCCGACGGCGCCGCCGCGGGCGCCTCGGCCCAGGGATCCTCGTCCCACGGGTCGCGCTCGGCTGCCGCGGCAGCCGGCGCGGCGCCCGGCGCTTCGGCCAGAGCCGGCGCATCGAGCTTCAGCGAGCCGACGTTCAGGAAAGCGCCGCGCGCCTCGGCCTCGCTGACCTTCAGCTGCGCCAGCATCTGCGAGAAATTCCTGTAGTTGCGATCGCTGCAGACCTTGAACAGCCGCCGCCGCAAGGCGAGCAAGGCGTCTTCCTTCTCCTTGCGCGAGTTGTCGTCGTCGGCCTGGTAGAAGCGGCGCAGGCGCCCGTCGAGCAGCTGGCCCTGGTCGGTCAGGCGGCCGGCGAGCTGGCGCGTCTTCAGGCGCGGCGACAGCACCTGCTCCAGGTGCTCGACCAGGTGGCTCACGCCGCCGTCGTTGAGCGACAGGGCCGAGTCCCACGAGATCGCCGGATCGGCGAAATGTTTGTTGCAGCGCTCCGATGCGAGCATGCCCTCGCGGTTCGCGGCGATGCGCTCGACCGAGAGTGCCGCGATGCCCTTCTCCGCGCGCGAGCCGTCCTCGGCCGGCGCCTCGTAGTCGAACACCTCGGGCAGCTTGAAGCTCGGGTTGCGCAGGAAGTAGGTGTTGGCGAAGGGCTTGCCGTTCCAGTTCTGCAGCCACTCCTCCTGCTTGTAGAGCTGGTACATCGAGGCTTCGAGGCGCGTGTCGATGCGCTCGCGCCAGGACTCCTTCGTATCGCCGGGCTTCTCCTTCAGCTCCTCGTCGAACTTGGTCAGGATGAAGAACAGCGCGCAGGGCAAGGCAGCGCGCGCCTCCGGCTTGTCGCCGTGCGTCTGCGCCACCCACTTGCCGACCAGCGAGGTCAGGTCCTTCACCTCCTGGTTGCTCGGCGGCATGCACAGCAGCATGCAGGTCAGCTCGCGCTCCTCGGTATAGCGCTGGAACAGGTAGGCGATCTTGCCGCGCAGCAGCATGTTGCGCACGCAGAAGGCGCGCTCGGTCGGATCGCTCGGCAGGTCGATCATCTGCTCGCGGGCGCGCGCGCCGGGGAAGTCGAGCAGGTCGGTGTGTTCGAAGAAGGCCCAGGGCTTGTCCGCCATCACGACCTTGATCTCGGCCACCAGCGCGGTCAAGGTGGCGCGCGCGACCTTGACGGCCGGCCCTTCGCCGCCGTCGGCCATGTCGGGCACGACCGCGATCAGGTCCTTCTGGTCCTCCGGCGTGCCCAGGCCCTGCTTCAGGATCTCGACGTCGATGATGCTGTGTGCGCGCGGCACGAGGCAATCGATCGCGGCGCGGCCGGTGCTCGGGTGGCCGAGCGCTTCGAGCGCTCGCAGCAGCAGCATGAAGGTATCGGTCAGGTCCTTCGAGCGGCCCCACAGCAGGCCGTACAGCTCGGCGCGCGCGGCCGAAGGCAACTTGTGGCCGAAGCGCACCAGCGCATCCCAGTAGCCGGCGCGCGACAGCGGCCCGATGGTCGTCGGGAAGTTGGAGCGGAAGTACTCGCCGACGTCGAACATCACGATGTCGTCGAGGTGCGCATTGCTCGCGCGCGGCCCGGCTTCGAGCTTGGCCAGCGCATCGCGGATGTCTTCCTCCTTCGGCAGGCCGAGGGTGCGGCTGTGCTGGTTGAAGTCGGACATGAAGCTGTTGCCGATGATCTTCACCAGGTCGGTCTCGGTCAGCAGCCGCAGCTCGACCGGATGCTGCGAATCCTTCGTGCCCTTGACCACGGTGAAGCGCGTCACCAGGCCGGTCGACTCCTTGCCGCCCTGCGGGTTGATCTCCTGGATGAAGTTCTTGGGCGTACCGGCGAAGTCGGCGATCAGCGGCTTGTCCTTGCTGCGGCCGAGCACCGAGACCAGGTAGGACTTGCCCGCCTGGCTGGGGCCGAAGACGCCTGCACTGTTGCGCCGGCCGGAAGAGGCGGCGAGCTTGCGCGCCAGGTTCTCGGCGCGCCGCGTGGCCTCGACCAGCGAATGCTCCTCGCTCGCCAGCGAGGTCGCGGTCTGGGCCAGGCGCGAGACCCAGGCGCGCGCTTTCGAGCTGGCCTTGGCCAGCGCCTGCGAGCCGTCGAGCAGGGCTTGTTGCGTCGTGTCCGTCATATCGATCAGCTCCCGAGGAGGATGCCGGTATCGAGCCAGTAGCCTTGCGGCTGGCTCAAGGTTTGCAAGCGAAGCCGCAGGCGCGAAGGCGGCACGGTGCGGCCTCCCCTGTCCTCCGCGCGGTAGATCACCAGGCCGGGGTTGTCGATGTATTCCTCGCCGGTGATCTTGTTCACGACCTTCTTGCCCGCACGCGCCAGCGTGATGCGCAGCGGGGTCTGCGGGTTCAGCGCGCGCGCGTCGTCGGGCGTCGCGTAGTCGATGCTGTAGAGGCGCGAGGCCGGCCACCAGTCGACCGGCAGCTGGCGGAAACCCAGCGGCATCGGGCCGCGGAACTCGAACGGCTCTTGCGGCAGGTTGTAGTCGAGGTTGTCGAGATCGAGGTCGTTGTAGAACTCGTCGGCCGTGAACAGCCGGTTCGAGGGATCGAGCTTGCCGAAAAAGCGCGCGGTCGAGCGCGGCCGCAATTCGTTCGAGCGGAAATTGAAGTTCTGCAGCTGCCCGTTGCCGAGAAGGCAGATCATCGCGCCGACCGCCGCGGTCGTCTTCGGATCGCCGACGGTCGCGCGGAAGTCGCGGAACGGGTACCACTGGCCGACGCGGAACAGGTGCAAGGGCAGCACGCGGTGCGACGGCAGGGCCGAAGTCTCCTCGAGGATCGCCCGCACCGCCGGCAGGCGCGAGGTGCGGCCGGAGAGGATCAGCACGTCGCAGCGGTAGCGGTAGACGATCTCGCCCAGCGCCTGCAGCATGTCGAGGAAGACGCTGCGGATCGTGCGGTCGATCTCCGCCAGGTCGATCGGGAACTCGAGATCCTGCAGCTTGAAGTCGCGCGCGCCGTGTTTTACGAGCTCCGCATTGACGTAGGCCAGCAGGTCGGCCGACGGCAAGGTATCGGGGTTGAAGAATTCGGCGAAGCGGCGGGTCGTCACGCTCACCGGCAGCAGCGGGTCGTAGGCCTCGTAGTCCTGCAGCATGCCGAGCGCGATCGGCGCGGCGATCTGCGCGGCGAACTGCTGACGCCGCACCAGCTCGACCGCCTTCATGTCGCCGCGGTCGCCGCCGAGCAGCTGGTTCAAGGCGTAATCGGCGCGCTCGCCGAGGCCGAGCTCGCGCAGGCGGCGCTTGATCGGCTCGACCACGTGTTCGCGCACCACGTGCAGCAAGGCTTCGTCGCCGGCGATGCTGAAGCCCTCGCGGAACTCCTGGTCCGGCGTCAGGGTGACGTTGGCGCCGGTGCCGTCGACCGAGATCGAGGTCACGACGAGGTCGGTGGTGCCGCCGCCGAGATCGATCGTCGCGAGGCGGAAGCGGTCGCGCGCGGCGGCGTCGTGCTGGCGCTCCGGATGGCGCATGCTGTTGAAGAAATTGCGCGCGTCGCCGGCATGGTTCACCGCGATCTGCGTGTAGAGGTAGACGGCCTGGGTGGCGGTGGCCTCGTCCCACTGCAGGATGACTTCCGGCCCGGCATCCGGCCGGTCGGCGCGCACCCGCGATTCGGGCGGGTAGTCGATGCGCGGATGGCCGTCGTCGTTGTACTGCAGGTGCGCCCAGCCGAAGGACAGATAAGCCAGGTCGCAGGCAGCCTCGGCCTGCTGCTTCAGGATGTGGCGCTCGGCCAGCGGCATCGCGGTCGGCATCGTCATGATGATGCGGCGCAGCCTGCGCGGCAGGTTGGCGTTCGCCGGGCGGCGCAGCCGGTGCATCGGCGAGTTCATCATCGAGATCGCCTGCACGAAGATCTCGGCGAGCGCGAAGGCGGTCAAGTTCCGCCGCGAATAGAGCGCGCCGATCGCCTGGAAGCCCTTGTTCGGAAACTGCTCCAGCAGGTGCGGATCGATGCGGTGCAAGGGCTCGCCGGCATCGTTGACATAGGTCGTGAAGGCCACGCCGATCGCGTAGTCCGACAGTCCCGCTTCGTCGCTGGACGAATTGAAGCGCCAGGAATCGCGGCGCGAGTCTTCGTCCCACAGATAGCGTTTCGGACTCGACAGCCCCGAGGCCCCCTCGGTGCCGGAGCGCCGCGCCGCGAGCCGCGCCGCCTCGACGCCGACGCGCACCACGGTGGGCCAGCTGAAGGCATCCGAGCGCCCGCTGCGGATCGACAGGTGCTCGCGGCCGAACTCGGCGCGGGCGAATTCGAAACGGCTCGGGAACGGATCGGAATAGACCTGCTCGGCGCGGCTCAAATCGCGCAATTGCAGCTTGACCGACTTGGTGATGTCGGCGCCGAGCTGCTCCGGGTCGGACTCGATCAGCAGCCCGCAGCTGCGCGAGTTGCCGAGGTCGAGCACCAGGTCGACGTCGATCGGCGGGATGCGCGGCTCGCTGACCCGGTCCATCAGCTGGAAGGACGGCAGCATGTCGAGGCTGTACAGCAGGTCGATCAGCGCCTTGTAGCGCGCGACGTGTTCGTTCGAGCCCTGCATCTGGTCGTGCACTTCCTCCTCGGTCAAGGGCTTGAACGAGAACTGGCGGCGGCGGCGCTCCTCGCGCTCCAGCATCTCCTTGAAGACTTCGAGGCACCAGTCCTTGACCCAGCCTTCGGCGTAGTACCAGTCGACCGCATCCTCGGGGCTCGGCAAGGCGAACTTGCGGCCGTTGCGCGAGTCGCTCGGCGAGGGCCCGAGATAGGCCTCGCCGTCGACGAACTCCATCAAGGTGGTGTCGCAGGCGATCACCAGGCGGTAGCGGTGGCCGTCGGAATCCGGCTCGTCGAGCTTGGCAAGGTAGGCACGCGCCCAGTTGGTCGGGCCGTGGTAGTAGCCCTTGGCCTCGCTGCGCAGCAAGGGCAAGGGAATCCAGACCCGGTCGAACATCTGCTCGATCGTCTTGATGTCGATCGTGTAGGACTCGACGCCGCGCGCTTCTTCGTCGCCGCGGCGCACGCAGGGCGGGATCTTGTCGTTGTTCAGCGTGGTGCGCGGATCGAAGTAGCCCCATTCCTTGGGCGCCGGCGACTGCTTGTCGATCGAGAAGCCGAAGTCCAGGAACTGCACGCCGGTGCCGGGGATCAGCGGGACGACTTTCGGGAACTTGAGGAGTTCGTTGAGGGCCATGGATCACGCTCTGCGGTTGATGGGACTCTTCGGCGAACGGTCGGGCGCGGCGGCAAGCCCGGCAACGAAGTATGCGTGCATCTGTCGGGTTGCAGGCCGCGTCGGGCCAGTGGCCCAACCCCTCGCCCGGCGCGAACAGTCCACCAGACCGTTCGTGTCCGGGCTCGGCCCTCCGAGAGGGTAGGGCCTTGCCTGGGGCGGCCCTGCGCGGCGGCCCGCGCCAATCACGACGGACGTCATTGCCGCTGCATCCCCATGTAGTAGCGGCTGCCGTCCGGGTTGATGCCGTAGCACTGCGTGGTGCCGCCGCTGTCCTTCGCACAGTCGATCTTCGGCGGCGCATAGGGACGGCCGTCGCTGCAGGGGATCGACTGGCTGCCCTGGATGCCGAGGTGCCCGCCGCTCATGCTGCCCGAGACGCTGCCCGTGCACCTCGTGCCGTCGGGCCGGCGCAGCGTCATCTCGCCCTTGCCGTCCTTGCCGAACTTGAACGACAGGTCCAGCGGCTGCTTGGTCTCCTTGTCGACCAGTCCCTCGCCGGCCTTCCAGTCGCCTTCCAGGAACTGCATCTTCTTGGCGGTCTGCGGGTCGGGCATGTTCATCGCCTTCGGGTCGACCGGCAGCGGCGGGTTGGTCGACGGCGGCTGGTTCTTGTCCTGCTTGTCGGGCTGAGTCGGGTCGTCGGGCTTGGCGGGGTTGTCCTGGTTCTGCTTGTCGGCGTCGGGCGTCGGCGGCGTCTTGTTCGGATCGTCCTTCGGCGGTGCATCGGGTGGCACATCCGGGCGATTGCCGGCATCGGCGCCGCTGGCCGAGAGATCGGGCGGAATCACCGCACCGCCGCCCGGCACCGAGGCGCCGTCGATCGCCGGCACCGCGATATCCGGCGCGCTCGCGCTGCCCTCGCTGCCGTTCACGCCGGGGACGCGCCCGCCCGGCACGGGCGTGCCGTCGGGGTTCAGTTGGACCTCGGGGCGCGAGGCACCACCGTCCGGCGGCTCGACGTGGCCGGGCAGCATGCGGCGCAGGTCGATGCCGCCTTCCGGGGTGCAGGCGCGCGGCCCGAAGAGCAGCAGCAGCAACAGCAGCAGCGCGAGCAAGGCCCACAGCAGCCACCACCACCAGGGGCGCTTGCGGCGCACCTCGACGAGCACCGGCGTCTCGACCGGCGGCACGACGACCGGCTCGGCGGGCACGGCGGCAAGCGGCGGCGCGGCGACGGTCGCGGCGGCGGCATAACGCGGCGCGACGTTCGCCGGGTCGACGCTCGAGCCGTCATGGTTCTCGAAACCCCAGAACGCGAGCACCGGCTGCTTGTCGACGAAGTGCACGCAGCTGTCCTGGTCCGGCACCTTCATCGCCTGCTCCAGCAGGCTCGCGAAGGCACCGGCACCGCCGGGCTGGTCGCCGCCCTGCGCACGCAGCTCCTGCACGAAGCTGATCAGGCCGGCATGGATCACCTGCAAGGTCAGCGCATGCTGCGCGCGGTCGGCTTCGGGCAGGTCGCGCCAGGCGATCGCCTTGCCGGGCACTTCGGCCGTCCAGCGCAGCTCGCCGAGATCGGGGTCGACCGTCGGCCGGGCGAAGTAGTTCGCGAAGCGCTCGCCGCGCTTGGCCTTCAGCATCGCGCGCAGCTGCACATGGCTCTGGTAGGCCGGCTTGCCGAAAGCGCCGGTCGAGCGATAGCGGTCGATCTTGTCGCGTGCGAGCGTCGCGCCCGTGATGCCGGAGCTGGGTGTGGTCATGATTCAGGGTGGGCAGTTGGCGGTACCGGCAGCTTCCTTCAGCTTCCGGTTCAGGTCCAGCGGATCGCCGGGGCGCAGCACGGCCCCGCCACCGGCGCGGGCCACGCATTGCAGGACCTGGCGGTCGGCAGGCGTGTCGGACAGATCGATCACGTTGATGGTGACGTTGGGACGGCTGGCCTTCAGTGCGCGCGCCGTCGCACAAGGGTCGCCGCCGCAGGAGTCATCGCCGTCGCTGACGACCACGACCACGCCCTCGGCGCTGCGGGAGATCACGCCGCCGGCGCGGCGCAGCGCATCCGCAAGCGGCGTGCCTTGCTGCGGCGAGAGGCTGTTGATCTCGCCGATCAGCGCGCCGCGCTCCGGGGCGGAATAGAACTTGTCGCGGCGCACCTTGCCGCAGGCGGAGAAGTCGATCAGGCCGACTTCCACGTCCCGCGGCAGGCCGCGGATCATCGATGCGGCGCCGCTCTTCGCGGCATCGAGCCGGCTCCCGCTGCCGCCGAAGGGCTCGCGCATGCTGCCGGAGGCGTCGATGATCAGCACGACTTCGGGCTCGTCGCCGGGTTGGCGCGCCTTGCAGGCGACCTTCGGCGTGGCCGGCGTCGGCACCGGCGCACTGGCCACCGGTGGAATGGGCGCCGGCTGCGGCGCGGACGCCGCCGGCTTGGGCTGCGCTGCCGAAGCGGCAGGCTTCGGCGGCTTGGGTTCGCGCTTGGCCGGCGGCTTGGGCTCCGGCTTCGAGGCGGGCGCCGAAGCCGGCGGCGGGGGCTCCGGCGCGGAGGCTGGCGGTTCCGGCGCGGAGGCAGGCGGCGGTGCCGGCTGCGGCACGCTGGCCGGCGGCGCCGGCGGGTCGGGCACGCACTGGAACTGCGGCTGCTCGGCCTTGCGCTGGCGGATCTGCGCTTCGAGCGCGAGGTTGGCGTCTTCGGCCTGCTTCAGGCGCGCGGCGCGGTCGGCGTCCTCGGCGCTGCGGCGCTTCCATTCCCATGCAAACCAGCCGGCCAGCAGCAAGGCCGCGAGCAGCAAGCCGGCCACGGCCCAGGGCCAACGGCTGCGCGGCTTCGATGGGCCAGGGGATGGCGGCGGCGCGAGTGTCGATGTTGCGCCGGCGGACACGGCCGCCGCCGCGGGAGCGGGCACGGCAGGCGGCGTCGCAGCCGCGAACGGCGGGGCCATGGCGCCAACGGATGTCGAGCTCGGGACGATCGCTGCCGCACCCAGCGCCGCCGCTGCGCCGGCAGCCGGCGTGCCGGGCGCCGCATGCCCCCACATCACGAGCACCGGCCGCCCTTCGACGCTGTAGAGCCAATCCCCGGGCGGCAAGGTCGCGGCGGCCTCGATCATCTCGCCGACCAGTTGCGATGCCGGCCCCTCGCCTCGCAGCTGCCGGCCGAGACCGCGGATGTCGTTCAGCATGCGCTCGGCGCGCTGCTGCAGCGCCAGGCGCTCGTCCTCGGGCAAGGCGCTGGCCGGCGTCAACGCGCCGCCAAGATTCGTCGACCATGAGACTTCGCCGTTGGCTTCTTCGCGCGGCGTCGCCAGCAGCGCCGCATGCTGCCGCCCGAGGCGGGCCTGAATGATCGGGATCAGGTCCTCATGCGCCGACGCGAGCGCACGGCCGTGCGCCTGCAGGGGCTCGCCGTCCCGCTTTCCGGTCTGCGTAATGCGCTGAGGCAATCGGGCTCCCTCGCTGTCGCCGCTTGTTGTCGCCGGCTGGGATCGGCGCCGAAACTGTAACTTGGGATGACGGATGCGCAGCGTAGCCTGCGGCAGCCACGCCGCAAAGCGAACAATCAGCTAGGGGTTCGGCCGGACACAGGCAGCCCCTGCGGGCTGCCTGTGCCTGCCGAACGCCATCGGCCTCTGGCCGATGGCCGGGGATAGCCCGGACGCGGTCAGTCCTGAGGACTGACCGTGCCTGGCGAACGCAATCGGCCTCCGGCCGATTGCCGGGGATGGGGCCGGACACCGGCAGCCCCTGCGGGCTGCCTGTGCCAGCCGTACGCCATCGGCCTCTGGCCGATGGCCGGGGATAGCCCGGAATCGACACTCCCGGGAAGGCCCTGTGAAGCCGGTCAGCCGCTAACGAGTATGAACAACGGCAAAGACGACGATGCCCGTCGCCTCTGGCCGATAAACAACGTAGAACGGAAATCCTCTGACCACGACTTTTCGAGCCTCGCCAGCACAAGGCGCTCCAGCAAGAGGGGATGACAGCGCCAAGGAGGTCGCTCTCTCGACAGCACGTTGAAAACGACCTCCGTCGCCTTTGCGCTGCGCATCGTAGTACGCGATCTCGACGAGATACTCGCGTTGCGCCGCGGGAAGAAAGCGCCCGCGCTTCACCCGGCGAGACGGCGAGCTTCCGCGAACACGTCCTCTGCCGCAATCGTCTCGACTTCGCCGCGGTCATAGGCAGCGGCGCGCCGTTCGATCTCCCGTTCCCATTCGGGACTCAGATCGCCAGCGACGGACTCATCCAGCGATTCAAGAAGCATCTCGGCGAGTTGAGCGCGTTCCTCCGCCGGGAGGGCCCTGGCTCGTTCCGACAGTTCGGTCAGCAACTGGGACATGGGCATACCTTTCTCATGGAGCAACTGTCCACGAGCTTACTCGCAAGAAGCCGACACCTCAGCCCCCGCGCAAGCGCGTCAACAACGCCGCCGTCGACGCATCCAGCCCCTGCACCTCGCCCGACCCGAAGCGCGGCAGCAGCGCATTGCACAGCGCCTTGCCGAGCTCGACACCCCACTGGTCGAAGCTGTTGATGTTCCACAGCGCGCCGCTGGTGAACACCCGGTGTTCGTACAGCGCGATCAGGGCGCCGAGCGAGCGCGGCGTCAGCCGGTCCAGCACGAAGATGGTGCTCGGCCGGTTGCCCGGGAAGGTGCGGTGCTTCGCCACCGTCAGCTTGTCCAGCGCCTTCGACGCGGTCGGCGCCGATTCGCCGAAGGCCTCGTCGGTGGTCTTGCCCAGCATCAGCGCCTGGCTCTGCGCGAGGCAGTTCGCGAGCAGCATCACCTGCTGCTTCTGCAGGTCGGCGACCACCTCGGGCGGCAGCGCATCCGTGTCGTGCGCGGTGTGCTTCACCGCGATGAACTCGACCGGCACCACGTCCGTGCCCTGGTGCAGCATCTGGTAGTAGGCATGCTGGCCGTTCGTGCCGGGCTCGCCCCAGACCACCGGGCTGGTCGAGAACGGCACCGCCTCGCCGTCGACGTCGACGCACTTGCCGTTGCTCTCCATCTCCAGTTGCTGCAAATAGGCCGGCAGCCGCTTCAGCCCCTGGTGGTACGGCGCGACCATGCGGCTGCCGAAGCCATGGAAGTTGCGGTACCAGACGTCGATCAGCCCGAGCAGCGCCGGCAGGTTCTTCTCCAGCGGGGCCTGCGCGAAATGCTCGTCCATCGCGTGCGCACCGGCCAGCAAGGCGCGGAAGTTGTCGGCGCCGATCGCCAGCGCGATCGGCAGCCCGATCGCCGACCACAGCGAATAACGCCCGCCGACCCAGTCCCAGAAGCCGAAGGTGGTGTCGATGCCGAACTCGGCCGCAGCCTTGACGTTGGTCGTGGTCGCGACGAAGTGCTTCTGCGTGTCGGTGCCGCCCTGCGCCAGGAACCAGGCCTTCGCGACCTGCGCGTTGGCCATGGTCTCCTGCGTCGTGAAGGTCTTCGAAGCGATGATGAAGAGCGTCTCGTCGTGCTTCAGCTCGCGCAGCACCGGCGCGATGTCGTGCCCGTCGACGTTGCTGACGAAGTGCAGCTGCAGCCCGCGCTGGCTGAAGGCATCGAGCGCCGGTACCACCATCTGCGGCCCGAGGTCGCTGCCGCCGATGCCGATGTTGACGACGTGTTTGATGCCGCTCTTCGCGGTGTCGCGCACCTGCTCGACATAGGCCAGCATGCGGTCCAGCACCTCGTGCACCTCGGCGCTGTGCGGGCCGCTGCCCTTGGGCGCCCGCAGCGCGATGTGCAGCACCGGCCGGCCCTCGGTCAGGTTGATCGGCTCGCCGGCGAACATCGCGTCGCGGCGCGACTGCAGCCCGCATTCGCGCGCCAGGTCCGTCAGGAAGTGCAGGGTCGCGGTGTCGATGCGGTTCTTCGACAGATCGGCGAAAACCTCGGGCGCCTCGACGCTCAGCGCCGCCGCCCGCCCGGGGTCGCGCGCGAAGGCATCGCGGATGTCGAACTCGCGGCCGTGGGCTTCGTAGTGACCCTTCAGGGCCGCCCATGCCTCAGTGCGGTCACAACGAAGCGTGGCCATGATCAGATCGCCTCGATCAGCTTGTTCAGCTTGACTGCGTCGGCCGCGAACGCGCGGATGCCTTCGGCCAGTTTCTCGGTGCCCATCGGGTCATCGTTCAGCGCGAAGCGGAACGCCGATTCATCGAAGCTCACCGCCTTGATGTCGGCCGAGGGCGCGGCCTTCGGGTCGAGGCGGCGCGCGATCGGCGCTTCGCTCTCCTGCAGCTTGGCGAGCAGGTCCGGGCTGATCGTCAGCAGGTCGCAGCCGGCGAGCGCGACGATCTGGCCGACGTTGCGGAAGCTGGCGCCCATCACCTCGGTCTTCACGCCGAAGTGCTTGTAGTAGGCATAGATCTCGGAGACCGACTTGACGCCCGGGTCGTTCACGCCGGCATTGGCCGCTTCGTCCCACTTCGCGCCTTCGGACTTCTTGTACCAGTCGTAGATGCGGCCGACGAAGGGCGAGATCAGCTGCACCTTGGCCTCGGCGCAGGCCACGGCCTGGCAGAAGCTGAACAGCAGGGTCAGGTTGCAGTGGATGCCTTCCTGTTCCAGCACCTTCGCCGCCTGGATGCCTTCCCAGGTCGACGCGGTCTTGATCAGCACGCGATCGCGGCCGATGCCGGCTTTTTCATATAGGCCGACCAGGCGGTGCGCGCGCGCGATCGTCGCCTTCGTGTCGAACGACAGATGCGCATCGACCTCGGTGCTGACGCGCCCCGGCACGACCTTCAGGATCTCCAGCCCGAAGCGCACCAGCACTTCGTCGACGATCTCGTCCAGCGGACGGCCCTTGTTCGCCTTGACGGTTTCGCTGAGCAGCGGCGCGTAGTCGGGCGACTGCACCGCCTTGAGAATCAGCGAGGGGTTGGTGGTCGCGTCGCGCGGCGCGAACTGGGCGAGCTGCTTGAAGTTGCCGGTGTCGGCGACGACGGTGGTGAATTGCTTGAGCTGATCGAGCTGGTTCATGGCTGGGTTCTCCTGACGCCTTGTGGGCACGATAAGTCGGATACGCGTGAGTGAATTAGAACCGTTCCGCGGGCTCTGAAGACGTCAGGGGCTTCGCTTGTTCCGCAGATGTAACTCGGGATATCTCCCGGCTCAAGCGCCGAGCATCGCGCGCAATTCCTCGCGGGTCGGGGGATCGGCGCCCTCGCGGGTGCAGTTCAGCGCTGCGGCGGTCGCGGCGAACTTCAGCACTTCGGCCCAGGCCTGCTCGCCCAGCGCCGCGATCTGCGAGGGCTGCTCGATGCCGTGTTCGAGCAGCGAGACCGACAGGCCCGCGGTGAAGGTGTCGCCGGCGCCGATGGTGTCGGCCACGGTGATCTTCGGCGGCGTCACGTCCATCGGCGCCTTGCCTTCGCGATAGAGCGTCGCGCCCTCGCCGCCGCGCGTGATGATCACCGCCTGCGGGCCGCCCTTCAGGTACGAGGCGGCGGCGTCCGCCAGGCCCATGCCGGGCGAGAGCAGCGCGGCATCCTCGTCGCTCAGCTTCAGCACGTCGCTCGCGCGCAGCCAGCGCACGTAGCGCTTGCGGTAGTCGTCGGCATCCTTCAGCAGGCTGGGCCGCATGTTCGGGTCGAAGACGATCACGCGCTGGCCGCGGCTCGCCTCGACCAGCTCGGTGATGCGGCCGCCGGCCGGGTCCTGCAGCAGCGCGATCGAGCCGAACTGCAGGTAGCGGCAGCTCTCGGGCAGCTCGGGCAGGCTGGGCGGCGACCACAGCACGTCGGCCGTGCCCTGCATGTAAAAGGCGTAGCGATTGGTCGTCGGCGTGCGTTCGACGAAGGCCAGCGTCGACGGCGCGGGGCTGCGCAGCACGAAGCGGGTGTCGACGCCGTTGGCCTGGATGTAGGCCATCAGCACCTCGCCGAAGAGGTCGTTCGAGAGCTGGGTGATGAACGCGGTCGGCTGCCCGAGGCGGGCGCAGGCGATCGCGCTGTTCATCACCGCGCCGCCTTCATGGCCCTGGAAGGCGAGCGGGCCGGTGCCGGTGAAATCGATGAGGGCTTCGCCCGCCAATGCGATGCGCATGGTGTGTCTGTCTCCTAGGTCAAAGAAGCCGCATCGGCGAGGAAGCCGCGTTCGGCATCGATCGTCGCGGCGTGGTCCATCAGCTCGCTGAAGAGCTTCGGCGGGATCGTGATCGAGCCGACGCCGAGCTCGAGCAGCGAAAGGTAGGCGGCGCGCGAGCGCACGCTCGCCGGCAGCAGCCGCGTCGAGGCGCCGCTGGCGGAGATCAGCGATTGCATCTGGCCGATCAGCGCAAGGCCGTCGATGCCGGCGTCTTCGAGCCGGCCGAGATACGGTGCGGCGTAGGCGGCGCCGAGCTGGGCCGCGAAGTGCGCCTGCTCCGGCGCATACACCGCGGTGTAGGTGACCGGCAGGCCGCGTGCGCTGAGCTGCGCGCCGGCGGCAAATCCCTGGCGCGTCGCCGGGATCTTGATCACCAGCTGGCCGGTATCGAAGTGGCGCAGCAAGCCGTCGGCATCGGCCAGCATCGCATCGGTCTCGGGCGACTGCACCTGCGCCTGAACCTGGCGTGCGCCGAGTTCGAGGCAGGCGGCCAGCAGCTTCGGCAGCCCGGCGCGATTCACGCCAGCGCGCTTCAGCAGGGTCGGGTTCGTCGTCACGCCGTGGATCACCGGGTGCGGCAGGCACTGCCGCAGCTCGGCCAGGTCGGCGCTGTCGAGATAAAGATGAAAGCCTGTCATTGCGGAGAGCCGCTCGGTGGCTGGGCCGGCCTCAGATCCTGCAGCCCGAAGCGCGCTTCGGCCTGGCGGCGGAATTCCTTCGGCGTCATGCCCTTGAGTTGCAGGAAGCGGCGGTTGAAGTTGGCGACGTTGTTGAAGCCGACGTCATAACAGATGTTGGTGACGTAGCGGTCGCTCTCCATCAGCAACTGGCAGGCCTTGTTGATGCGCACGCGGTTGACGAAATCGGTGAAGGTGTTGCCGGTCGCGCGGCGGAAGTAGCGCGAGAAGCTGCTCTCGGTCATGCCGACCAGCGCGCACATGTCCGTCAGGCCGAACTGCTCGCTGCAATGCTCGGTGATGTAGTCGACGACGGTGCTGATGCGCGCCAGCTCGGCCTCGTCGTCGAAGCTCTGCAGCTGCACCGACGAGAGCAGCCGGTAGTCGGTGCAGCGTACCAGGTCATTCAGCAGCTCGACGAATTCCGAGAGCCGGCGCAGCCCGTGCGAGTGCTGGATGCGCTCGTAGCGCTGGCGCGCCTGCGCGCTCATGCCGAAGAACTCGATGCCGTAGCGCGCGCGCTCGAGCAGCGGCAGCACTTCCGACAATTCGGGGATCAGGGTCGCGGCCTGGCGCAGCGGCGCTTCCTGGAACTGCAGCACCACGTCGCGCAGCGGCAGCCCTTCGGGCGGCGTATCGGTGGAGATCCAGTTGTGCGGCAGGCGCGGGCCGGTCAGCACCAGATGGCCGGGTTCGAAGTGGCCGATGTAGTCGCCGACGAAGACCTTGCCGCGCGACGCGACGATCAGGTGCAGCTCGTACTCCTCGTGGTAGTGCCAGCGCACCAGCGGGTTCGGGAAGCCGTGTTCGAGGTAGCGCACGACACCATAGCTGCCCACCGGCTCGTAGCCCAGGCTGGCGGTGCGGTTCACGTCGTGTTCGAGCACCGGCTGTCGCTGGCGTTGTGCGGGCTGCATGGCGGCGCCTGTGGGTTGCAGTGAAGATCGGATGGAGACGTGTTTCAAAGTCAGGCGTCGAGATCGGGTGCCTTGCCGTAGCTCATGCGCGTCATCTGCTCCCGGACGCGGCCGATTTCCTCGAGGCTGAGCAGCGGCGGCTCGCCGATGGCCAGCGCGAGCAGGTACATGCGCGCCAGGGTCTCGACCTCGGTCGCGAGCCAGAGCGCGTTCTCGAAGCTCTTGCCGCAGGCGATCAGCCCGTGATGGCCGAGCAGGCAGGCGGTGCGCCCTTCGAGCGCGGCCAAGGCCACGTCGGACAGCGCCTGCGTGCCGAAGCGCTCGTAGGGCGAACAGCGGATGTCGTGCCCGCCGGCCACCGCGACCATGTAGTGGAAAGGCGGGATGTGGCGTTCGTGCACCGCCAGCGCCGCGCAGTGCACCGAGTGCGTATGCACGACGACTTCGATGTCGCCGCGCGCCTGCAGGATGTCGCGATGGAAACGCCACTCCGACGAAGGCCGGTGCTTGCCGCTGAAGCTGCCGTCGAACTTCATCTCGACCACGTCGTCGGCGGTCATGCGCTCGTAGGGCAGGCTGGTCGGCGTGACCAGCATGCCGCCCGGCACCCGGTGCGAGACATTGCCCGAAGTGCCCTGGTTCAGGCCGCTGGCGTTCATCGCGAGGCAGGTCTCGACGATGCCTTCGCGCAGCTCGCGATGGTTCAGAGAGGAGTCGGTGGTGAATGGCATGGCGGCCTCTCAGGGGGCGACGATGGCTTGGGCGGCACGCGCACTCAGCGCACGCGGCCACAGCGTGGGCCAGCGCTTGGCAGCTGCCGCCAGGCCCGGGTGATGGAAGGGTTCGATCGCACTGACTTCCACGGTGCGCACCGGCTCGCTGCGCTGCGCGCGTTGCCACAGCAAGGCCGCGCCGAGCGCGGTGCCGTCACGCGAGCGGCTGGCGAAGATCGGCTGGTTCGGCCGCAGCCCGGCGAGCAGGCGGGCGAAGCCGAGGTTGTCGGCAAAGCCGCCGTCGATCACTACCGGCGCCCTCGCCTGCAGCGCGTTCAGGCATTCGTCGGCCGTCAACGCGGCGTAGAGCGAAGCCAGCGCGCGGCGCTCGGCCGGGCTCTTCGGCGGCGCGCCGTGCACCGCGCCGCGCTGCGCCGAACCCGGCGCGCAGCCGTCGTGGTCGACGAACGACGGCGTCGCCAAGATGCCACGCTCCAGCAGCGCGCCGACGACCTGCAGCGCCTCGTCGTCGGTCGCGCCGGAGCGGGCGTCGATGATCGAATACTCTCGGCCGGTCATCGTCAGGGTCGACGCGATCGGCTCGCCATCGACATCGATGTTGCCGACCATCGCGCGCGTTGGGTCCAGCGCCGGCTCGTCGCTGCGGTTGAAGCCGATCATCCAGGTGCCGGTCGACAGCACCGCGTGATCGGCCATGCCGGCGGCCTTGTAGCGAAACAGGTTGGCATTGCTGTCGTGCACGCCGCAAAGCACCTCGGTCGACGGGCTCAGCCCGGTGTGGCGCTCCATGCTGCGGGAGATCGTGCCCACCACCTCGCCGGCGCGGGCGAACGGCGGCAGCAGCCGGTCCCAGCCGCGCGACTTCAGGAAGCCCGAAGGCTCGCGCGCCGCGTAGTTCCATAAATGGCTTTGCGCCGCGAGCTGCGAAATCTCGCTCGCCGGGCGGCCGCCCCAGCGCCAGGCCAGGTACTGCGCAATCGTCAGATAGCGGCGGGCCCAGGCGAACTGTTCGGGGAAATAAAGGCTCTGGTAGAGCAGTTGCTTGGCCAGGCTCATCGCGCCGAGGTTCTGGCCGCTGCAGACCTCGGCATAGGCCGGGCCCTGGCGCGCGTAGAGGCCTTCGAGCTTGGCCGGCAGATGGGCCTCGTAGTCCATCAGCGGCAGCACCGGGCCGGTGGTGTCGCACAGCACGGCGCCGCAGCCATGCGAGGTGGCGATCAGCGCGGCGATCCGGTGCCGGGTCGCGAACTCGGCCAGCGTCTCCTGCACCCAGGTCTCGATGCTGTCGATATCGATCGCGAGGTAGGGAACGACCAGCGGCGGCGCGTTCGCGCGCATCACCATGTCGACGGTCTCGCCGTCAGGCGTGGCCAGCAGGATCTTCCAGTTCGTTTTACCGATGTCGATGACGGCGACGACTGCACTGCCCATGATCAACTCCGCGACGCTGGCGCGTCCATGGTCGGCGCATCGGCGCGAATCAGGCCCAGGGCCTTCAGCTCGGCCCAGCATGCGGCGGGTATCGGCTGATTCATCCAGCGCGCGTTCTGCTCCGCTTCGGCACGCGATTTGGCGCCCGGGATCACCGTGGCGACCGAGGCATGGCCGAGCACGAACTGCAGCGCGGCGGCGGCCAGCGGCACGCCGTGCGCGGCGCATGCGGCTTCGATCTTCCCGACCTTGGCCTTGACTTCGGCCGGTGCCGGCAGGTAGTTGTAGCGCGCCTCCGGGATCGCCCCGGTGACGAGGATGCCGGAGTTGAACGGCGCACCGAGGATCACCGAAACGCCCTCCTTCACGCAACGCGGCAGGAAGGTATCGAGCGCGCCCTGCTCCAGCAGGGTGTAGCGGCCGGCGAGCAGGAAGCAGTCGAAGGGCCCGAGCTTCATCAAATCCTCGCAGGCCTCGAACTGATTGACGCCGGCGCCGTAACCGCCGATCAGCCCCGCGCGCTTCAGCTCCTGCAGCGCTTTCAGCGCGCCGGTCTCGACGGTCTTCAGCGCGCTGCGGTAGTTCTCGGCCTGCGACCATTCGTCGCAGTCGTGGATCAGCAGCAGATCGATGCGGTTCATGCCGAGGCGCTGCAGCGAATCCTCGAACGACCGCATCGTCGCGTCGTAGGAAAAATCGAAATGCGGCGAGAACGGCAGCTCGTCGACGAAGATGCCGCCCTCGGAGGGTTTCAGCCTCGGCGGCGGCACGCGGCCGTGCGGCTTCAGCAGACGGCCGACCTTGGTCGACAGCACGATCGAATCGCGCGGCAGCGCACGCAGCGCGTCGCCGAGGCGCCGCTCCGAGAGGCCGTGGCCGTAAAGCGGCGCGGTATCGAAGTAGTTGACGCCGGACTGCCGGGCGGCGAGCACGGTGTCTTTCGCCGCATCGTCGGGCACCGCCGCATAGAGGTTGCCGAGCACATTGCCGCCGAAGCCGAGCGTCGTGATCTTCACGTCGGTCTTGCCGACCCTGCGCTTTTCCAGCGGGTTGGGCATGGATGGATCCTCGTCACCAGAGCGTAAAGCCGGCATCCGCCAGCACGATCGAACCGGTCAACAGGCTGGACGCGTCGGAGGCCAGGAACAGCACCACCGAGGCGATCTCGTCGGGCTGGCCGAAACGCTTCATCGGTGTGCCTTCCAGCCAGGTCCTGCCCATCGCCGGCTCCTTGCCCAAACCATAGCTCAGGATCGGCGTTTCGACATACGTAGGAGCCACCGCGTTGACGCGGACCTTGCGCTCGGCCCATTCGGCCGCGAGCGATTTGGTCAGGTGGTGCACCGCGGCCTTCGAGGCGTTGTAGTGCGCCTGCTTCTGCGGCTTGTTGACGATCACGCCGGACATCGAGCCGATGTTCACTACCGCGCCGCTGCCGGCCTTCAGCATGTGCGCACCGAAGGCGCGCGAGCAATAGAAGACGCCGTTGAGATTCACGTCGAGCACCTGATGCCAGTCATCGTCGCTCATTTCCTCGCCGCCGAAGCCGATGCGCGCGATGCCTGCGTTGTTGACGAGGATGTCGACGTGGCCCAGGCGTTCGACCAGCGCATCGGCAGCCCGTGTGACGGCGGCCGAATCGGTCACGTCGAGCGTGACCGCCTCCGCCGAATAGCCCAGGCCTTGCAGATGCCTCAAGCCTTCGCCCGCGACCGCCGCGTCGATATCGGCCACGACCACGTGGGCACCGGCCTCGGCCAGCGCCTGCGCGCTCGCCAGCCCGATGCCGCGGCCGCCGCCGGTGACGACGGCGACACGGCCGCCCAACTGGTATTTCTCGAGATACATCGATCGCTCGCCTCTCGGGATGGAGAGTGCTGCCGTCAGGCGGGAGAAGAAGGATCAGGCCTTGGCGTCGATGAAGCCCTGCACGCGTGCGTAGGCCGCACGGATCGCGTTACCGAGTGCTTCGTTGCCGAGCAGCGGGCCCCACAGCAGCGGCTCCTTCAGGAAGGCGCCGATCGGATCGGCCGCTTCGAAATAGGCATGTGCCGCGGCCGGGTCCATCGCCTGGTCCTGATAGGCGTAGGCCAGCTCGCCGCGGTGCCAGCGGCCGAGGAAGGCGAAGTACAGCGCCGGCAGCATCGCCGTCGCATCGATCGAGCCGCCCTGGCCGAGACGGTCGCGGAAGGTCGGCACGATGAAGCCCGGGATCTTCGAGAAGCCGTCCATCGCGACACGCTGGTTGGTGTCCTGCAGGTACGGGTTGCTGAAGCGGTCGAGCACCACGTCGCGGTATTTCGCGAGGTCGAGCGGGCACGGCGTGAGCGCAGGGATCACGTCCTGAGTCACGTAGTCGTAGGCCATCTTCTCGATCGCCGGGACCTGCGTGTCTTCATGGATGTAGAGCAGGCCTTTCAAGGTGCCGGCCCAGGCGAAGCAGCTGTGCGTCGCGTTCAGCACGCGGATCTTCGCCTCTTCATACGGCACCACCGATTCGACCATCTCGGCGCCGACCTTCTCCCAGGCCGGCCGGTCGCTCGCGAAGTGGTCTTCGATCACCCATTGGATGAAGCGCTCGGCCATCACCGGGGCCTTGTCGTCCCAGCCGGTCGCGGCCTTCACGCGCTCGGCCACGTCGGGCAGCGGACGCGGCGTGATGCGGTCGACCATCGCGCTCGGGCACTTGGTGTTGGCCGCGACCCAGGCGAGCAGGTCGGCATCGCCGCGGCGCTCGAGGAAGTCGACCAGGCCGGAATGGAAGCGCTCGCCGTTACTGCGCAGGTTGTCGCAGTTCATCAGGGTGACCGGGCCGCCGCCGCGCTTCGCGCGCTCCTTCAGGATGGCGGTGATCGCGCCGTAGATCGTGCCCATCGTCTTGCCGTCGAGATCGCTGACCAGGTCGGCGAAGCTCAGGTCGAGCTTGTTCTTCGGGTCGAGGTAGTAGCCGGCCTCGGTGACCGTGAACGAGATGATCTTGGTCGACGGGTCGGCGCCCTCCGCGATCAGGCCGGCCAGGCCGGGCTCGAACGGGATGATCTTCCTGATCGAGGTGATGCGCTCGTAGCTCCGCTCGCCTTGCGGCGAGACCGTTTCCAGCGTGAACTCGCCGTTCTGCGCGGCGAGCGCGGCCATCGTGTCGGCCATGTCCGGGCGGATGTTGCCGCCGGTGATGCTCCAGCCGGTGTCGCCGCTCTTGATCAGCTCGTGCAGGTAGACGGCCTGGTGTGCCCGGTGGAACGAACCGACGCCCAGGTGCAGGATGACGTTCGGAGTGACTGCCATGGCTTCGATCCCTTATGCGGCGGCGCGAATGGCGCGGCCCTGCTTGTCGAAGAAGTGCAATGCGGCGGCGTCGACATCGATGCCGACCGCGTCGCCGGCGTGCAGCGTCGTGCGCTCGCTCTGGCGCGCGACCAGCGGGTTCGGGGCGCCGACGTTGGTGTAGATCAAGGTGTCCGAGCCGAGCGACTCGACCAGTTCGACCTTGCCCTTGATCGCGCCGTTGCCCGGCCCGTGCACGCGCACGCCTTCCGGGCGCACGCCGATGAAGCCGTCGGCCGCGCCGCGCGTGCCGGCCAGGCGGCCGATCTCGGGCAGCACGCCGGCCGCGACCACGTTCATCTGCGGCATGCCGATGAACTGCGCGACGAACTGGTTCGCCGGCCGGTCGTACAGTTCCAGCGGTGTGCCGACCTGCTCGATCAGCCCGTCGCGCAGCACCACGACGCGGTCGGCCAAGGTCATCGCCTCGATCTGGTCGTGTGTCACGTAGATCGTCGTCGCGCCCAGGCTGCGGTGCAGGTTCGCGATCTCGACGCGCGTCTGCCCGCGCAGCGCGGCGTCGAGGTTGGAGAGCGGCTCGTCGAACAGGAACACCTTCGGCGCGCGCACGATCGCGCGGCCGATCGCCACGCGCTGGCGCTGGCCGCCCGAGAGCTCCTTGGGCGTGCGCTCGAGGTAGTTCGTCAGGTTCAGGATCTTCGCGGCGCGATCGACCTTCTCCTTGCGCACCGCCGGGTCGACCTTCGCGAGCTTGAGCGCGAACGACATGTTGTCGAACACCGTCATGTGCGGATAGAGCGCGTAGGACTGGAACACCATCGCGAGATCGCGCTTGGAGGACGGCAGGTTGGTGATGTCGCGCCCGTCGAGCGAGATCGAGCCGTTCGTCACCGACTCGAGGCCGGCGATCAGCCGCAGCAAGGTCGACTTGCCGCAGCCCGACGGCCCGACGAAGACGATGAACTCGCCGCGCTCGATCTCCAGGTCGACGCCCTTGATGGTGCGCACCGGGCCGAACTCTTTGATGACTTTCTTGAGTTGCAGGAATGACATGGAAATCTCCTCGATTACTTGACTGCGCCGAAGGTCAGGCCTTGGACGAGTTGCTTCTGGCTGAACCAGCCGAACACGATGATCGGTGCGATCGCGAGCAGCGAGGCGGCCGACAGCTTGGCCCAGAACAGGCCTTCAGGGCTCGAGTACTGCGCGATCAGCGCGGCCAAGGTGCCGGCATGGGCCGAGGTCAGGTTGAGCGACCAGAACGCCTCGTTCCAGGCGAGCACCAGGCACAACAGGCCGGTCGACGCGATGCCGCCCACGGTCAGCGGCAGGATCGCGTGGCGGAACTCGTCCCACACGTTCGCGCCGTCGAGCCGCACCGCTTCGAGGATGTCGTTGGGCACCTCCTTGAAGGCGCTGTACAGCATCCAGACCATGATCGGCAGGTTCGACAAGGTGAACACGATGATCAGCGCCGGCAGCGAATCGAGCATGCCGGTGGTCTGCGCCATCACGTACACCGGCACCAGCGCGCCGACCGCCGGCATCATCTTCGTCGACAGCATCCACATCAGGATGTCGCGTGTCTTCTTCGTGCGGAAGAACGCCATCGAGTACGCGGCGGGCGCGGCGATCATCAGGCCGAGCACCGTCGAGACGACGCTGGTGATCAGCGAGTTGAAGGCGTAGTGCGTGTAGTCGCTGCGCTTCTGCACCTCGACGAAGCTGTCGAGCGTCGGCGTGAAGAAGAGCTGTGCGGCGATCGCCTGCCCTTCGGTCTTGAAGGCCGTCAACCCGAGCCACAGCAGCGGGAAGAAGATCAAGAGCGCGCAGAACCACGAAGCGATCGTGCGCACCCACGGGAAGGATTTCTTTTGGCTCATGATGTCAGTCCAGGTTCTTGCCGACCATGCGGATGAGGAACACCGCGGCGATGTTGGCGAGCACGACCGCGAACAGCGCGCCGGCCGAGGCGACGCCGACGTCGAAGCTCATCAGCGCCTGCTTGTAGATCAGGAAGGCGAGGTTCGTGCTGTCGTTGCCGGGGCCGCCGCTGGTCGTCGTGAAGATCTCGGCGAACACGCTCATCAGGAAAATCATCTCGATCATGATCACGACCGCGATCGAGCGTCCCAGGTGCGGCAGGGTCAGGTACCAGAACTTGTGGAAGGCGTTCGCACCGTCCATGCCGGCGGCTTCCATCTGCTCGCGGTCGAGCGACTGCAGCGAGGTGATGAAGATCAGGCAGGCGAAGGGCAGCCACTGCCACGACAGGATGATGATCACCGACATCAGCGGCAGATCGCTCATCCAGTCGATCGGCGTCCAGCCGAAGAACTTCCACACGTGCCCGAGCACGCCGTAGATCGGGTTCATCATCATGTGCTTCCACAGCAGCGCATTCACCGTGGGCATGACGAAGAAGGGCGAGATCAGCAGCACGCGCACGATGCCCTGGCCGGGGAAGGGATCGTTGATCAGCAGCGCCAGGCCGACGCCCATCACGACGGTGATGATGATGACCCAGCCGAGCAGTTCGAGCGTCTGCAGCACCGCCGGCCAGAAGTCCGGGTCGGTGATGAAGTAGTGGAAGTTCTCGATGCCGGCGAAGGTCTTCTCGCCGGGCTGCATCAGGTTGTAGTGGACGAGGGAGAAGTAGATCGTCATCACCAGTGGAACGATCATCCACAGGAACAGGGTGATGACCGCCGGCGCCATCAGCGAGCGAGGCAGTAAGCGGGACATGTTGAAGGTCCTTCACGAAAGGCGCGGACGGCGCCGCCGACCCCCATCCCGAATGCGGGCGGGGGCACGAGGGAAGTGCGTGACCGCGGGCGGCGCGGGCCGCCCGCTCGGGGCCTACTTCTTGTAGTAGCCGCCCTTGGTCATCTCGCGCTCGGCCGCCGTCTGCCCGATCTTCAGTGCCTGATCGACGGTCTCCTTGCCGGCCAGCGCAGCGCTCAGCTGCTGGCCCACCGCGATGCCGATCGACTGGAACTCGGGGATCGCCGCGAACTGCACGCCGACGTACGGCGACTTCGGCAAGGTCGAGTCGTTCGGGTTGGCGGTATCGATCGCCTTCTTCTCGGCCTCGGCGAACTTCGCGGCGGCGAGGAACTCGGGGATCTTGTAGGTCGAGGCGCGCGTGCCGGTCGGCACCGTCCCCCAGCCGGTCTGGCTCGCGACCAGCTTGATGTAATCCTTCGAGGTCGCCCAGGTGATGAACTTCTGCGCCGCGTCGGCGTTCTTCGAGCCGGCCGGGATGCCCAGCGCCCAGGCCCAGAGCCAGTTCGCGCCCTTCTCGGTGGCCTGCTTCGGCGCCTGCGCGAAGGCCACCTTGTCGGCCACCTTGCTCTGCTTCGGATCGGTGATGAAGGAGGCGGCGATCGTCGCATCGATCCACATCGCGCACTTGCCTTCGTTGTAGAGCGCGAGGATTTCGTTGAAGCTGTTCGCCGACGACCCGGGCGGGCCATATTTCTTCAGCAGGTCGACGTACAGCGTCGCAGCATCCTTCCAGGGCTTGGTCTCGAGCTGCGGCTTCCAGCTCATGTCGAACCACTGGCCGCCGAAGCTGTTCACCATGGTCGAGAAGAAGGCCATGTTGTCGCCCCAGCCCGGCTTGCCGCGCAGGCAGATGCCGTAGACGCCGGCCTTCGGGTCGTTCATCTTGCCGGCGGCGGCGGCCACGTCGTCCCAGGTGGGGCGGTCGGCGAACTTGACGCCGGCCTTGTCCGCCAGGTCCTTGCGGTACATCAGCATCGAGCTCTCGCCGTAGAACGGGGCCGAATAGAGCTTGCCGTCGACCGACAGGCCGCTGCGCATCGCGGGCAGCAGGTCGTCGATGTCGTAGGACGCATCGGGCTTGATCTCCTTCAGCCAGCCCTTCTTCGCCCAGATCGGCGTCTCGTACATGCCGATCGTCATCACGTCGAACTGCCCGCCCTTGGTGGCGATGTCGGTCGTCACGCGCTGGCGCAGCACGCCTTCTTCGAGCGTCACCCACTTCAGCTTGATGTCGGGATTCGCCTTCTCGAAGAACGACGTGAGCTTCTGCATCTCGATCATGTGACCGTTGTTGACCGTCGCAATGACGAGATCGACAGCCGATGCGGCGAAGGACGTTGCCAGTCCAAAGGCCAGTACGAGGGAAGCTTTGAGCTTCATGGGGAGGTCTCCAGTGTTGTGGTTCGGCCCTGCGAAAACCATCGCCAGGGATGCAGAAATCTAACGGTCGAAGGCTGTGCGCTTTGATACTGGCGCCCCAAGCATCTGTACTTTCATGCGCATCCATCTAGTGTTTTCCCGCAGAAAACGCATCCAACGTAGTTCGTTTTGTCGCCTATGGGACGCCACACCTGCGTTGACCCGGCGAAGAAACTTGGGCATGATTCGGCTGTAATTAAATTACATCACCTCAACCAAGCCTGATCGATCATGTCCTTCGACCTCGTGTTTTTCGGTGGTACCGGCGACCTGACCTGGCGCAAGCTGATGCCGGCCCTGTTCCAGGCCTTCCGCCATTGCAAGCTGCCGGCCGGCGGCCGCATCCTCGCGGTGGCGCGCGACGAGCGCAGCGATGACCAATACCGCGCCTTCATCAAGGAGCGTTTCGTCGAAGTCGAGAGCGCCAAGCGGCCGAGCGACGAGGAGTTCGCGCGCTTCGCCGAGCTGCTGCACTACCGGCGCATGGATCTCTCGCAGGCCTCGCACTACAAGGGCCTGAAAGACTGGCTGGACGAACGCGGCGCCGATACCGTGGTGCTCTTCCTCGCGACCAGCCCGCATCTCTTCCCGCAGATCTGCGAGCAGCTCGGCGCGGTCGGCCTGAACGGCCCGAACGTGCGCGTGGTGCTGGAGAAGCCGCTGGGCCACGACCTCGCCAGCGCGCAGGAGATCAACCGCGTGGTGCGCGCCTCGTTCCATGAGGACCAGGCGCTGCGCATCGATCACTACCTCGGCAAGCCGGCGGTGCAGAACCTGTCGGCGCTGCGCTTCGGCAACGCCCTCTTCGAGCCGCTGTGGCGCCGAGAGAGCATCGCCAACATCCAGATCACGCTCGCCGAGGAGATCGGCGTCGGCACGCGCGGCGACTTCTACGACCGCACCGGCGCGCTGCGCGACATGATCCAGAACCATGCGCTGCAGCTGCTGACGATGGTCGCGATGGAGCCGCCGTCGAGCGGCGACGCCAACGCGATCCGCGACGAAAAGCTGAAGGTGCTGCGCTCGCTGAAGCCCTTCACCGAAGAGAGCGTCGGCCGCGACGTGGTGCGCGGCCAGTACCGCGCCGGCAATGCGGGCGGGCAGGCGGTGAAAGGCTATCTCGACGAGGTCAAGGTGCCCCCCGGCAGCCAGTGCGAAACGTTTGTTGCATTACGCACCGAGATCCAGAACTGGCGCTGGGCCGGCGTGCCCTTCTACCTGCGCACCGGCAAGCGCCTCGCGGCGCGCGACTCGCAGATCGTCGTCAATTTCCGGCCGACGCCGCACAGCATCTTCCCGGGCCTGAACCGGCCGAACAAGCTGGTCATCAAGCTGCAGCCGGAAGACGGCCTCGAACTGCATTTGCAGGCGGCCAAGGGCTCGAGCCAGGGCGAGGCGCTCGCGCCGGTCTTCCTCGACCTCGACTTCGACAAGGCCTTCCCGAGCGAACGTGTCGGCGCCTACGAGCGCCTGTTGATGGATGCGATCGCAGGCCGGCTGAGCCTCTTCGTGCGCAGCGACGAGCAGGAGCAGGCCTGGCGCTGGGTCGAGCCGATCATGGACGCCTGGCAGCGCGACAACACCGGGCCGCGGCCGTATGCGGCCGGCACCTGGGGCCCGGCCGCAGCGAGCGCACTGGTGGCGCGCGACGGGCACGCCTGGTCGGAGGAGCAGTGATCGGCGACGGCGATCATGCGGTGACGATGCTGGATCGCATCCGCGCCTCCATCCCCGCGCTGCCCCCGGCCGAACAGCGTGTCGCGAAGCTCGTGCTGCTCGATCCGCGCAGCTTCGCCAGCCTGCCGGTCGGCGAGCTGGCGGAGCGTTCGCACGTCAGCAAGCCGACGGTGGTGCGCTTCTGCCGCAGCGTCGGTTATGACGGGCTGGCCGACTTCAAGCTCAAGCTCGCCGGCAGCGTCAACGAAGGCGTGCCCTTCGTGCACCGCTCGGTGGACGAAGACGACAAGCCTGCCGACATCATCGTCAAGGTGATCGACAACGCGGTCGCGGCCCTGTTGAAGTACCGCAACGACGCGGCCAGCCATGCCTTCGAACGGGCGATCTCGGCGCTCGCCGAAGCCGGCCGCGAAGGCCGGCGCATCGAGTTCTACGGCGTCGGCAACTCGGGCATCGTCGCGCAGGACGCGCAGCACAAGTTCTTCCGGCTCGGCGTGACCACGGTCGCCAACAGCGACGGCCACGTGCAGGTGATGAGCGCGACGATGCTGAAACCCGGCGACTGCGCGGTGATCATCTCGAACTCGGGGCGCAGCCGCGACCTGCTCGACGCCGCCGAGATCGCCCGCAAGAAGGGCGCGACGACGATCCTGATCACCGCCAGCGGCTCGCCCCTGGCGCAGACCGCGCAGGGCAACGGGCAGATCCTGCTCGCCGTCGACCATCCGGAAGACTACGACCGCTACAGCCCGATGGTTTCGCGCCTACTGCACCTGATGGTGATCGACATCCTGACCACCGCGGTCGCGCTGCGCCTGCCGCAGGACCTGCGGCCGATGCTGCAGGAGATCAAGCGCAATCTGCGCGCGAAGCGCTACGCCACAGCGCAGTAGAACCGCCTTGCGACACGGGGGGCGGGCCGGAGCGCCGGGCCGCTCCCAAGCCGGCCCGCCGTCCCCTTGGGGGACCGCCCGGCGTACCCGCCGGGCGAGGGGCATCATTTCGGCAGCAGCAACGCATCGACACCGTAGAGCCGCGCCAGCTCCGACAGCTTGGCCGGCGGCTCGCGCACTTCGAACGCGCGGCCGAACGCCCGCGCCAGCCGCTGGCATTCGAGCAGCACCGCGAGCGCCGCCGAATCGAAGCGTTTCAGCCCCGAGGCGTCGACGCTGACCGGCCCCATCGCGCTGCCGCGCGTGGCTTGCAACGCCTGCGTCAGCATGCGCAAGGTATCGCGTGCCTCGCGCACCGTCAGCGCCTCGGGCAGCAGCAGCATGCTGCTCAACTCTTGCTCGGCGCCGACGCGGCTGCGCCCTTGTTGCGCTCGGCCAGCTTGTTGATCAGGCCGTCCACACCGCCACTGTTGATCTCTTGCGAGAAGCTGCTCTGGTACTGCGCGACCAGCCAGACGCCGAGCACGTTGACGTCGTAGATCTTCCAGCCTTCGGCCAGCTTCTCGAGGCGGTAGTCGAGCTGGATCGGATCGCCGCGGCCGCCGCGCACCTCGGTGCGCACGATCACCTCGGTATCGCTCGGCGAATAACGCGCCGGCCTCAGCTGCACCGACTGGTCCCTGATCTGCGTCAGCGCGCCGGCGTAGGTGCGCACCAGCAAGGTCTTGAACTCGTCCTGCAGGCGCTTTTGCTGATCCGGCGTGGCCTGGCGCCAGAAGCGGCCGACCGCGGCCGAGGTCATGCGCTGGAAGTCGACATACGGCATCACCTTGCTGTCGACCAGCGCGTTGATCTTCGAGGTGTCACCGCCCTGGATGCCCTTGTCGGCCTTGACCGACTCGATCACGTCGGTCGAGACCTTCTGGATCAGCGCGTCGGGAGCCTCCTGCGCCCGCGCGGCACCGGCCATCAACAGGCCGGCCACGGACAGCAGCACCAACAATCTCTTGATCATCTTTCATCCTCTTTCTGAAGCGGGCGACCCGTCGCCCATCGCTTGGAGCCGGCGCGCGCGGGAACGTTCGCGACGCCGGCGTGCCCTCCGGACTTTACGGCTTCGGCGCGGAAGCCGGCGTCGAGGCGGCATCCGGGGCAGGCAACGGCGTCGCGGCGGCCGCCGGGTTGACGCCAGGATCGGCGTTGTCCTGGAAGGCGGGATCGGGCGGGTCGCCGTCATACACCAGGCTGCGGCGCCGCGCCAGATAGGCATCGCGCACGAACGTGTACTTGTCGAGCGCGATCTCGTCGAGCAGCTTGCTGGCGTTCAGCAGGTTCGCCCGGGTGTTGACGATCTGCAAGGTCGTGATGCCGAGGTAGGTGCCGTAGTCGTTGAAGACGACGGCCGGCGTGGCCATGCGGTCCAGCGGCAACGCCACCGAGTCACGCACCGACGACGGGCCGAGAAGCGGCCAGACGATGTAGGCTCCGGCGCCGAAGCCCCAGACGCCGAGCGTCTGCCCGAAATCCTCGCCCTGGTGCTCGATGCCGAGATCGGAGGCGATGTCGACGATGCCGGCCAGACCGAAGAAGGTGTTCACGTTGAAGCGCACCAGGTCGCGCAGCCCCGGCTCGAACTTGCCCTGCAGGACGTTGTTGACGAAGGACCAGCCATCCGACACGTTGCTGAACACGTTGGTCACGCCGTTGCGCACGACTTCCGGCACGACCTTCTTGTAGCCCGTGGCCACCGGCTTCAGCACGTTCACGTCCAGCGACTCGTTGAAGTTGAAGACCTTGCGGTTCCACTTCTCCCACGGGTCGAGCTTGCCGCCCGGAGACTTCGAGGTCGTGGCGCAGGCCGACAGCAGCAAGACGCTGCAGGCCAGCACCGCGGTCCGCCATCTCGACGAGGCGCGTCGTGTCATTTTTTCCCTCCGTCCGCGCCGGTGTTGCCGGCGTCGGCCGCCTTGTTGAAGAGGAACTGGCCAATCAGGTTTTCCAGCACCAGCGCCGATTGAGTCGACGCGATGCTGTCGCCGGCGGCCAGGTTCTTGTCGGAACCTCCGGCTTCGAGGCCGATGTACTGCTCGCCAAGCAGACCCGAGGTCAGGATCTTGGCCGACGTGTCTTTCGGGAAAGCATACTTCTTCTGCAGCTCCAGCGTGACCCTGGCCTGGAAGCTCTTGTCATCGAAATTGATGGCCTCGACGCGGCCGACGACGACGCCGGCGCTGCGCACCGCGGCACGCGGCTTCAGGCCGCCGATGTTGTCGAACTTCGCGCTCACCGCGTA
>Ga0105240_10002150_pt1 | contig 32179 bp, 29 predicted proteins | sample KBSC54metaG_FD_80426 | JGI IMG/M metagenome (GOLD analysis project Ga0105240, IMG submission 80426) | Corn rhizosphere microbial communities from Kellogg Biological Station, Michigan, USA - KBS C5-4 metaG | ecosystem: Host-associated > Plants > Roots > Rhizosphere > Soil | place: Michigan, USA... | reverse complement strand
GTGGGGCGGTAACTCTTCTCCTGCCCCGCGGAGCGGGGAAGGGGGACCATCCGGCGCAGCCGGATGGTGGAAGGGGCGCAGGGGCAGGAGCGCTGAGCCTCCGGCGCATCGCTCGGCCACGGCCTTGCGCCCCCTCCGTCAGTCCGCTCCGCGGACTGCCACCTCCCCCGCTGCGCTGCGCTGCGCAGGGGAGGAGGAAACTTCCACCCGCCGCTTCAGCGCGAACTCCACCAGCGGCAGGCGGTCGTTGCCGAAGTACATGTCGGTGTCGTCGATGAAGAAGGTGGGCGAGCCGAAGCCGTTGCGGTCCATCAGCTCCTGGGTGTTGTCGAACAGCTGCTGCTTGATCTCGGGGGCTGCGATCCCCTCGAAGAACCACCGCGGATCGACGTCCACGCGTTCGCAGATTCCCTGCAGCACCTCGTCTTTGGCCAGGTCCAGGCCGTCGACCCACAGCGCCTCGAACGCGGCCCGGGCGTAGGGGACCAGCTTGCCGGTCGGCTGCAACAGCAGGGCGCCCCGCATGCACTTCACCGCGTTCACCGGATGGCCGCACTTGGGCGGCATGTTGATGACCAGGCCGGCCAGCCTCGCCCAGTCCTGCATGTCCTTGTTGGTGTACTCGGCCTTGCGCGGCACGGGCGGGTTGGCGCGGTTCTCGTAGACCGGCATGTTCACCTTGTTGAACACCCCGCCGACGATGATCGGCTTCCACAGGATCGGCACGCCCAGCCGCTCGGCGATGGGCTGCAGGTTGTGAAAGCCGAGGTAGGTCCAGGGGCTGGAGCAGTCGAAGAAGCACTCCAGCTTCACGGGCGCCGCGCCGCTCATCATCCCAGCTCCTTGTCCAGGTCGCCGCCGGCGCCGATGCCGAAGATCTTGCGGCGCATTTCTTCCGTACGCGGCGGGGCGTTCGCGAACAGGTGCTTGCCGGCGGCGAGGCCCCGCTGCAGCGCCTCGCGGCCGCGCAGTTCGGCGAACCAGCGCTTCACGTTCGGCCAGTCGTCCAGGGTGAGCTTCTGGGCCTTGTGGGTCATCACCCAGGGGAAACACGCCATGTCGGCGATGCTGTAGTCCTCGCCGGCCACATAGGCCCCGGTCTTGCCCAGCTGCCGGTCGAGCACCCCGTAGACCCGCTTGGCCTCGCCCCGGAACCGGTCGATGGAATAGGGGTGCTTCTCGCCGGCGTAGAGGACGAAGTGGCCGTGCTGGCCCAGCGTCGGCCCCAGGTGCGCCATCTGCCACATCACCCACTGGATCGTGGCGAAGCGCTCGGCGAGGTCCGGCGGCAGGAAGCGGTCGGCGCGCTCGGCGAGGTAGATCAGGATCGCGCCGCTCTCGAAGATCGGCAGCGGCGGGCCGCCGTTGCGCGGGGCGTGGTCGATGATCGCCGGGATGCGGTTGTTCGGGCTGACCTCGAGGAATTCGGCCGTGTACTGATCGCCCTGCGACAGGTGGACGGGCCGCAGGGTGTACGGCATCCCGCACTCCTCCAGCATGATGGTGACCTTCCAGCAGTTGGGCGTCGGCGCATACAGGACTTCGATCAAGGGGGCTCGGTCTCCTCAGCGCCGCGCGAAGGTCACGCCGGCGGCCTCGCGGTCCCAGGTGGCGGCGGTCTTGCCGTCCGCGCGCAGCACCTCCTTCAGCACCTTCCCGGTGGCGCTGCGCGGCAGGGTCTCGCGGAACTCCACATAGAGTGGCACGGCGAAGTAGGGCACCCGGTCGATCGACCAGCGGCACAGCGCCTCCTCGGTGACCGCGGTGTCCGGCTTGATCTCGGCGGTGACCTTGACCTCGTCCTCGCCCAATGGCGACAGCACCGCATGCACCGCCACGTCCTGGATCGCCGGGTGCTGGCGGAACACGGCCTCCATCTCGTGGGTGGAGATGTTCTCGCCGCGGCGGCGGATGTAGTCCTTCTTGCGGTCGACGAAATAGAACCAGCCGTCGGGCTCGATCCGGCCCAGGTCGCCGGTGTGGAACCAGAGGTTCCGCCAGGCCTTCACGGTCGCCTCGGGCTGGTTCCAGTAGCCGCTGAACATGATGTTCGGCCGCCGCGGCCGGGCGACGATCTCGCCGGGCGTGCCGGGCGGGACCTCCTGGTCGTGCTCGTCGAAGATCTTCACCTCGAAGTCGTTGCCGGGGCGGCCGGAACTGCCGGGCGGGGCCGGCGGCGAACCCGGCTTGGTCCCGCAGATGGTCGCCGCCTCGGTCATGCCGTACGAGGTCGAGCCGGTCGCCTGCGCGCCGAAGCGCTCGCGCCACCTGGCCGCCGCCGCGGGGGCAAAGGGCGCGGCGTTGACCCGGCGGATCTGGCCGAAGCAGCGCTGCATGGCCTCGTTGTCCGGCCCCTCGGCGATCAGCGACGCCATCGAGCCCAGCAGGGCGACCGAGGTCGCGCCCGACCGTTCGATGTCGGGCCAGAACTGCGACAGCGAGAAGCGCGGAAACACGGCGACGCGGGCGCCGGTGATCATGCCGGTCACCACCGAGGCCCCGATGGCGTTGAGATGGAACAGCGGCAGCGCGGTCCAGAGCACGTCGCTGTCCGTTACGCCCCGCACCTTCAGGGCGTTCCAGCCCATGGTGCAGACGCAGTTGTGCGACAGCATGCAGCCCTTGGAGCGGCCGGTGGTGCCGGACGTGTAGACCAGCATCGCCAGCTGGTCGGGCGTGACCTCGACCCCGGGGTCGCCGGCATCGGTTGCGCGCAGGTCGTCCAGCCGGCCGGCGTGAAGCGGCGGCGGCAGCCGCGGCGGCTCGCCGCCCCGGGCGAACAGGTGGCGCACGTGCGGCAGCTGGTCGAGGATCGCGACGACGCGCTCCACGTATTCGGCCTCGGCGATCACCACCCTGGCGGTGCAGTCGTCGATCTGGGCGCGCAGGAAGTCGCCGCGGAAGCCGGTGTTCACCGGCGCGCTGACCGCGCCGATCTTGTTGATCGCCAGCCAGACCGCGACCGCGTCGATGTTGTTGTCGAGGATCGTGGCCACCGGCTCGCCCGGCTGCACGCCCAGCCCGAGCAGGCCGTGCGCCAGCCGGTTCGACAGCCGGTCGACGTCGGCGAAGGTGTAGGTGTCGCCAACGAAATCCAGGAACACCTTGTCCGGCGACGCCGCCACCGCCCGCGCCAGGGCGGCGTTGATGGTGTCCTGCGGAATCTGGGCTCCGCCCTGATCCATTGGCGCCTCCTCCCGACGGGAATCGTTAGCCCCGTTGGGGAGTGCAGGCAAATTCACACGGTCGGCCGCTCCTCGAAGCCGGCGAGACCGTCGTCGTGGGCGTCGAAGCGCTCGATGGAGGCCACCTCGGCCGAGGGCGGGCCGCGTCGGCAGGCCTCGATCAGGCCGGCGACCACGGCGGCGGGGCCGGCGGCGACCAGCTCGACCCAGCCCTCCCGCCGGTTCCGGACCCAGCCGTCCAGCTGCAGGCGTCGCGCCTCGCCCCGCGCCCACCAGCGGTAGCCCACGCCCTGCACCCGGCCGCGAATTTCCAGACGGACAACGATGCGGCTCATGCGCCCAGCCTGGAACCGGAGGACCCTGTCCGCAAGGTTGCCGAGCCGCAACGAAATCGATCAGCCGCGTCCCCCTGTCGCAGGCAAAGCTGGAACGATCGCGGGCGGGGGCAGGTTTCAGGTCGGGGTGAAAACGACGGCGCGTCTTTCACGAGGAGACAGTAATGCGACACCATCTCATGGCGTCGCTCCGGGCTTTCACCACCGGAGCGGGCCTCGCCATCGCTATCGGCGCCGCGGCTGCGGGTCCGAGCTACGCGAACAACTCCAGCCATGGCCAGCCGCCGCACAGCGACGGCGGCCAGAACGGCCACGGCGGGTCGTCGTCGGGCGGCCACGACGACGACCACGGAAGCCCCTTCGACCACAACGACGGCCACGGCGCGTCCGGCTCGGGCGGCCATGGGTTCTTCGAGGACTGGCGCCATGGCGACCATCGCTTCTTCCATCACATCCGGTTTTTCGACCATCACCATCACTGCGACTTCGATGATGGCGACGATGACGACGATGATGATGGGGACGATCACGGCCATGGTCACGACAACGGCCATGGCCATGCGTTCGGTCACGGCAACGGCCACGGGCACGGCCACGATCATGATCACGGCCACTGCCATCCGATGAGCCCGTAGAGCCAGGATGTGTTCCCCTCCCGCTGGAGGGCAAGGCAATCGCATGCGGACAGACGCCTTCCTCAGTGAGATCGCGCCGTCCGCGACAGCGGAAGTAAGGTCTTAACGCAGAGGTCGCGGAGGAGACGCAGAGGGCGCAGAGCTATTCTTCTCCGCGACCTCTGCGTCTTCTCTGCGCGCTCCGCGTTGGAGTCTCTCGAACCTTTCCGCCACTCAAAGCTCTCCCGGCTCGCGCCGGAAAGGCGTTCGAGGGAAATGCGATTGCCCTGCCCTCGAGGGGAGGGGACCAGTCGGGCCAGTCCAGAGGCGCCTCCCCCGCGTTTTTCGCTTGCGGCGGATTGAGCGCGGGACGCAAATCCCGGATCGATTGCGGGCTTGATGCGCGCGGCGGACGAGGGCCGCGCGGCGCCGCGTGAGGGACCGGGAGACGCCGATGGCCGCCGCCGTCGCAGACCGCCTGCCGCGCTACGACGAGCTGCCGGTGCGCCCTGGCGCGCCCGCGGGCTCCTCCTGGGGGCTGTGGGGCGACGACGACACCCTGGGGGCGCTCAACCTGCTGACTCCGGAGCGCGTCGCCAGGGCCGCGCAGCTGATCCGGCGCGGCGAGTCGTTCGGGCTGGAGTGGGACCTCAGCCTGCCGAACCCGCCGTTCTTCGGCCGCCCGCCGCTCGACATGAAGGTCATCGTCTCCGCCGCCCACGGCAATGGCGAGAACGACTTCCTGGCGTTCAATCCGCAGGGCTCCAGCCAGTGGGACGGCTTCCGCCACATCGGGGCAGGCGAGGGCGAGCATTTCGCCGCCCGCTACAACGGACTGACCAGCGAGACCCACGGCGTCCACCACTGGGCGCGCAAGGGAATCGTCGGCCGCGGCGTGCTGGCCGACGTGGCGCGCTGGCGCGAACACGTGGGCCGACCCCTGCAGATGGCCGCCTCGGACGCAGTGACTGCCGAGGAATTGCTGGCGACCCTGGCGTTCCAGAACACCGAGGTCGAGCCGGGAGACATCCTCTGCATCCACTTCGGCTGGCCAGCCTTCTACGAGGGCCTTGCCGACGAGGTGCGCATGAAGCTCTCGACCCTGCGGGCGCCGCGCGCGCCGGGCCTGATGGCCGGGCGCAGGATGGTGGAGACGCTCTGGAACCTGCACGTCGCGGCCATCGCCGCCGACAACGCCCAGGTCGAGGTCGCGCCGTTCAGCGCCGGGCTTTCCGAAGAGGAGGCCGCGGGGCCCTACAACAACCTGCACCAGCACCTCTTGCCGCTACTGGGCGTGCCGCTGGGCGAGCTCTGGAACTTCGGGCCCCTGGCCGAGGACTGCGCCCGGGACGGGCGCTACGAATTCTTCCTCGCCTCCGCGCCGATGAACATCCGCGGCGGCGTCTCCTCGACCGCCGCCGCCGTCGCCGTCAAATAGGGCCCGCCCGCATGCTGATCCGCCGCATCGACCATCCCATCGTCTGCGTCCGGGACCGCAGGGGCTGGGTCGACACGTTCAAGCGGGTGCTGGACCTGGAGCCGCTGGCGGCGCGCGAAGGCGACGAGTGGGGCTTCAGCAACGCCGAGATCGCCGTCGGGGACGGGCTGGTCGGCATCGTCGAGCCGGCCGGCGAGGGGTCGCACCTGACCAAGTTCCTGGCCGCGCACGGCGAGGGCTACTACGCCCTGTCGGTGGACGTCGGCGACCTGGACCGGGCGGCGGCCCACTTCCGCGCCCACGACGTCCCGTTCCGCGAGGCCAAACGCGACGGCCGCACCACATTGCTCTGGGTGGCGCCCCGGTCCGCCTGCGGGGTGCTCTACCAGATCAGCCCCGGCATGAAGATCCAGCCCGGGACCAACCCGCTCTACGAGGGCATCCCGGAGGTGGTGATCGGGGTGGAGAGCGCAGAGGCCGGGCGCGACCGCTACCGCACGGTGTTCGGGTTCGAGAACTGGGAGCCGGTGGAGAGCCACCACCTGGGCTACCGCGGCTACCGCATGCCGATCCCGGAAGCCAATTTCGAGGAGGCCCTGATCATGGCCGAGCCGACCTCCGACGAAGGTCGCCTCGGTCGGCATATGAAGGCGAAGGGGGAAGGCTTCTTCCAGTTCAGTATCGACGTGACCGATCTTGCCGCCGAGCTGCGGCGGCTACGCGACAAGGGGATCAAGGTCGAGACCGAGGGCGACAAGCTGGCGTGGGTCGCGCCGGAGGAGCTGAACGGCATCCGCGTCGAGCTGAGGCAGAGCTGACGGCTCGGCGCGTCGGGCCGCGTGACACGGTTGGGGCAGTGCCGGTCAGGACGCCCCAACCGCCAGCGGGGCGCCGGGTCGCGCCGGGCGGCGCTTTGCCGCGACCGCAACGACGGCCGACGGCGGATCGACCGCCTCGTCGCGGTCGGGAAGGCCCGCCTCCAGCCGGCGATGCAGCTGGCGGCTGAGCAGCTCGGCGAAGTCCTCGTCGCGGGCCAGGATGGCGCGGATGATGTTCAACCGGTCGCGGCGCCAGGCCTCGCAGTCCTCCAGCGTCCGGCCGGCGCCGGCGGCTTCGCCGTCGGCGATCAGCCGCCGCGTCACCAGGATCATCAGCTCACCGAGCGGATTGGCCGCCAGGCGGCAGACGGCCTTCACGTGGGCGAGGTCCAGGGCCGCGAGCTCGCCCGGCGCCCCGGTGAACACCGCCGCCTCGATCTGGGCGCCCACCTCGCGCAGCGCCGCCCGGCCCGCCTCGTCATGCGACCGGGCTGCGAGCCGCGCCATCTCCATGTTGAGCACGCCGGCCACAGGAAAAGCTTCGCGGTGGCCGCTGTGGCGGGCGCGCAGGTAGGCGCCCACCGCCTCCGCCACGCCACCTTCGTCCGGGGAGCGGGCGAAGTAGCCGCCGCGCACGCCCCGTCGTACGAACAGGAGGCGCTCGCGCTCCAGCAGGCGGGCGGTCTGCTGGAGGGTGACGCGGCCCACCTCGAGCAGGCGGATCAGATCCTCCTGCGAGCCCAGGTAGGCGCCGTCGCCACGTTGCAGAATTATTTCGCGAAGCTTGGCCGCCGCCGCGGTCACCGCCGAGGCCTTGACGGCGCGGTCCTTCCGGCGCGGGCGAGTGATGAGGGGCAGGATTTCGCTCCCGATGCTTTGCGTCCGTCCTATCCGATTGGAGGCTATCTTTGCAATGATGACATATGAGCCGTGTTGTCGCCATTGAGCGCACTTGTTGCGCGGGTCACGCCGGCCCATCGGTTGACAATAGCCATTGCCCCGGGCTTCGGTCGCCAGCGGCGGGACACCCACAGCTCACGGACGTCGATGCGCCACCTCATCCTCTTCGCCGCACTCGTCGCCGGCGCGTTCGCCTTCGTCGGCGCCGCCGCGGCGGCGCCCACCGTCACGCCCGTCGCCGGCGCGCCGCAGTTCGCCCTCGGCGCCACCGACCTGGCCACCGCCGGCTACGTGATGGAGGAGTTCTTCCTCGCCGGGACTGCGACATCATATCGCCGCGCCGGTCCGCTGGGCGCCGACGGCAAGTGGGACGCGGTGGCCGCCGATTCTGCGCCCTACGTCACCCGCATCGTGGTCATCCGGCCCGCCGACGCGGGCGCCTTCAACGGCACGGCCCTGGTGGAGTGGCTCAACGTCAGCGGCGGCATGGACGCCGCGCCGGACTGGATGGCCGCGCACCGCGAGATCCTGCGCGACGGCTACGCCTACATCGGCGTCTCGGCCCAGAAGGTCGGCGTCGAGGGCGGCGGCCGCAGCCTGACGCCCGGCCAGCCGCTGAAGCAGCAGAATCCGGCGCGCTACGGCCAGCTTAGCCATCCGGGCGATGCCTGGGCCTTCGACATCTTTTCCGAGGCCGGCCGGGCTGCGCGGGGGCAGGGCAGCGCGCGGGTGCTGGGCCCGCTGACCGCGCGACGCGTGATCGCCATGGGCGAGTCGCAGTCGGCGATATTCCTGACCACCTACGTCAACGCCGTCGACCCGCTGGCCAGGGTCTACGACGGCTTCCTGATCCATTCGCGCTTCGGTAGCGCGCCGAGCGTGGAGGGGGTCAGCAACCTGGGCGGGGCGCAGACCGACACGCCGCCGGCGGTGCGGTTCCGCGACGACCTGCGCGTTCCGGTGCTGACGCTACTGACGGAGACCGACGTCCTGGGCGGCGCCCAGCTCGCCGGCTACCTCGGCGCAGACCAGCCGGACGGCGCCAACCTGCGGGTCTGGGAGGTTCCCGGAACCGCCCACGCCGACGCCTATCTGTTCGGCGGCTGGGCGCTCGACACCGGCCTCGCCTCGGCGCCGCGCGTGGCCGAGGCGTTGAAGCCGTCGCGGACCGTGGCCGGGACGGTCGTCGCCCTGCCGATCAACGCCGCGCCCCAGCATCACTATGTGCTGGAGGCGGCGATCAAGAGCCTCGACTTCTGGATCCGCGCCGGCGAGCCTCCGCCCCAGGCCGCGCGTCTGGCGATGCTGCCTGCAGGGCCGGCCGGCGCGGTCAGGTTCGACGTCGACGCCAACGGCAACGTCAAGGGCGGCGTCCGCACGCCGTGGGTCGACGTGCCGCTGGCGCGGCTGAGCGGCGTCGGCAATTCCGGCGGGCCCCTGGGCTTCCTGGTCGGGGTCACCGAGCCCTTCGACGCGACGAAGCGCGCCCAGCTCTATCCGGGGGGCAAGGCCAACTACCTGGCGAGGTTCGACGTCGCCCTGCGCGCCTCGATCCGGGCCGGCTTCATCCTGCCGGCCGACATGGAGGAGATCCAGGCGTTGGCGGCGGCGATGTACCCCGAAACCCCATAGGTCGCGCGGCCGGGTCTGCTTGACTCGCTCCGCCCGCTGGCGCGAAGCAATCGGGCAAGAACACAGCCAGGAGAGGACCCAGGGCATGAGCGACGTCGCCGAACAGGACAAGCCGAAGGGCGGCTACGGCATCCTCACCGACGAGGGCATCGAGCGCCTGCGCCAGCGGGTGGGCATCCAGGTCAACAAGGCGACCCCGCCGCACAACTACGAGGTCACCTTCGACAACTCGCGCCGGTTCGCCTCCGGCTACGGCGATGACAACCCCCTCTGGTCCGACGAGGACTACGGCAAGTCGACCCGCTGGGGCGGCCTGATCGCGCCGCCGAACTTCCTCTACACCATGGGCGAATCCGACGCCCCGGCGCTGACCGCCGAGCAGAAGGCTTTGCTCAAGGGCGATCCGCTGGTGGGCCTCGGCTCCTACCAGGCGGTCATGGAGTTCGAATACTGGCGGCCGCTGAAGATCGGCGACCGGCTGCGCCAGCGCTCGGCGCTGATCGGCGTGCAGGTGAACAACAACAGCAAGTTCTCCGGTCGCACCGTCGGCGAGATCAAGGGGATGATCTACCGCAACCAGAACGACGAACTGACCTCGATCCAGCGCGGCACCTGGCTGCGCGCCGAGCGCCACGCCTCGGCGGAGCGCAAGAAGGAATACGACCTCCCGCAGCCCTATACGCCCGAGCAACTGGCGGCCATCGACGCGGCCTATGCGGCCGAGAAGATTCGCGGGGCCAACACCCTCTACTGGGAAGACGTGCAGGTGGGCGAGGATCTGCCCACCATGGTCCGCGGCCCGCTGCGCACCACCGACCTCATCGCCTGGCACATGGGGGTCGGCTTCGGGATTACCCCTCCGGGCGCGTTCAAGGTCTCCTACAAGGTCCGCGCCAAGCTGCCGGGCCTGTTCACCCCCAACAAGCTGGGGATTCCCGATACGGTGCAGCGCCTGCACTGGGACATCGACTGGGCCAACCAGCTCGGCATCCCGATCAGCTATGACTACGGCGCGATCCGCGAGGCCATGCTCACCAACATCGTCACCAACTGGATGGGCGACGACGGCTGGCTGTGGAAGCTGTCCTGCCAGCACCGCAAGTTCGTCTACACCGGCGACACCTACTGGGTGAAAGGGCGGGTGCGCGACAAGGCGATGACCGACGCCGGCGGCGAGGTGCGGCTGGACATCTGGGTGGAGAACCAGTGGGGCGCCACCACCAGCCCCGGCGAGGCCACGGTGCTGCTGCCGACGCGCAGCGCCCCGGTTACCCTGCCACGCCCGGCCCAGGAGGACATCGACGCGATGTACGCCTCCGAGGTCGAGCGCTACCGCCAGCAGACGTCGCGGTAACCCGCGCGTGGACCTCAACGGCAAGGCCGCCATCGTCACCGGGGCGAGCCGGGGGATCGGCCGGCAGATCGCGCTGGAACTTGGCCGGCGCGGCGTGTCGGTGGCGGTGGCCGCGCGATCGGTCGAACAGAAGGGCCGCCTGCCCGGCACGGTGGGCGAGACCGTCGGCATGATCGAGGCGGCGGGTGGACGGGCCATCGCGGTCCAGGCCGATGTGACCCGCGAGGCGGACATCGGCCGCCTGGTGGACGAGACCGTGCAGGCCTTCGGCCGGCTGGATATCGTGATCAACAACGCCGCCGACACCCGCGGCGTCACCACGCCGATCGAGGCCTATCCCCGGGACGTCTGGCTGCGGCAGTTCGACTCCAACGTCCACGGCCCGTTCACGATGATCAGCCTCGCCGTTCCGCACCTGCGGGCCCAGGGCGGCGGCGTGATCGTCAACCTGACTTCGAGCTCGGCGGAGCTGACCGAGGTGAAGCGGGAGCCGGGCGGCGGCGCGCACCACCAGCTCAACCTGATCGGCTACGGCGCCACCAAGGCGGCGCTGAACCGGCTGAGCAACGCGGTGGCCCCCTACCTCGTGGCGGACAACATCGCGGTGGTCTGCCTCGATCCCGGCGGCACCCGCACCGAGCTGATGGAGATGATGGGCGAGCGCGGCCTGATCGACCCCAGCCACGCCCACCCGATGGCCTGGCCGGTGGAGGACGTACTCACGATCCTCACCGCCGACGACCCGTTGCAGTACGCCGGCCAGATCCTTCGCACGGACGAACTGCACGCGGGGTAGCCCTCCCTCCCCTTCATGGGGAGGGACAGTGACGCGCAGCGTCGCAGGGTGGGGATGTGGGACCCAGAAGTGATAGTCGCCGGTCAGCGAGTGTGTCTTCGGACTCCCCCACCCTGACCGCTTCGCGGTCGTCCCTCCCCATGAAGGGGAGGGAGGCCCCTCAGTCGATCCGCCAGCTCGGCGCCCGGGGCAGGTACTCGGCGGGGCGCTTCTCGGCGAAGGCGCGCAGGGCTTCCTTGGAGTCGGGGTGGCCGCTCATCTTGACGGTGTAGCGCTGCTCGAACTCGTAGCCGGGCTGCAGGTCCATCAGCTCGATGCGGTTCAGGATCTGCTTGGCCAGGCGCACGGCCGTGGGGCTGAAGCTGGCGGCGCGGCGGGCGTAGGCCCTGGCCTCGTCCAGCAGCTTGTCGCGCTCCACCACGATCACGCAGGCGCCGGCGGCGGCGAACTCGGGCGCGGTGAGGTGGGCGCCGGTGAAGTACATCCGCCGCACCAGCGGCTGGGGGGCCATCCGCGCCAGGTGCCGGGCGCCGCCCATCACGCCCACGGTCAGCTCCGGCAGGCCGAAGCGCGCGTCGGTTGAGGCCACCACGTAGTCGCAGGAGGCCGCGATCGCCAGGCCCGTGCCCAGCGCCACGCCGTGCACGGCCGCGATCACCGGCACGGCGCAGTCCTGGATCGCGAAGAAGCTCTTGCGCACCCGCCACATCCGCTCGGTCCCGTTCTCGGGAGTCATGCTGGCGAACTCGTCCAGGTCGTTGCCGGCGCAGAAGTGCGGGCCTTCGCCGGCCAGCACGATGGCGCGGATGTCGGGCCCCAGCTGGTCGGGGTTCTCGAACACGTCGGCGAGCTCCTTGTAGAGCACCTGGTCGACCGCGTTGGCCGGCGCGCGGTTCATCTTCACGACGGCGACGCCGCTGTCCTCGACGTCGATCAGGAGGTGCTGGAAGGCGGTCATGGGCGTTTCCTCGATGGTTCGGATGCGACGGCTATAGCCCAGGCCGGCCAAGGGGCAACCGTGTGGGCGGCATTGCTTGACGCTCCCCGCGCCCCGGGCGAACACAGGGGCTGACAGGGAGGGAACGGCATGAGCGGCAGCGCGGCCTACATCATGGGCGCCTTCGAGCATCCGACCCGCAAGGCGGTCGGGCTGAGCCTGGGCAGGCTGCATGCCGACGTGGCGCTGGGCGCGCTGGAGGACGCCGGCCTGAAGGCCCGCGACGTGGACGGCTACTTCTGCGCCGGCGATGCGCCGGGCGGCATCTTCGCCATGACCGAGCACCTGGGGCTGAAGCCGCGCTACCAGGAGAGCACCGAGACCGGGGGCTCGTCCTACGTCGTCCACCTGCGCCACGCGGTGCAGGCGATCCAGGCCGGCAAGTGCGACATCGCCCTGATCACCATGGCGGACAACATGGTGGCCAGCGGCGGCGGCCGGCCCGGCGGAAATCCGCGCCTGCCGCCGAACCTGGCGTTCGAGGCGCCCTACGCCGTGCCGGCCGGTCCGGTGACCAGCTACGCCCAGGCCGCGCGCCGCCACATGCACGAGTTCGGCACCACCAGCGAGCAGCTCGCCTGGGTCAAGGTGGCAGCTTCGCACCACGCCCAGCACAACCCGCGGGCCCTGCTGCCGCAGGTCGTGACGGTGGAGGACGTGGTGAATTCGCCGATGATCTCCGATCCGCTGCACCGGATGGACTGCTGCGTCGTCACCGACGGCGGCGGGGCGGTGGTGATCGCCCGCGAGGAGATCGCCCGCAGCCTGAAGCGGCCGCTGGTGAAGGTCCGCGGCCTGGGCGAGGCCGGCAAGTACAACCACGCCGGCAAGGTGGACCTGACCTACGGCGCGGGCCGCTGGTCGGCCCCGCTCGCCTTCGAGGAGGCCGGCGTGACCCCCGCCGACATCAAGTACGTCTCGATCTACGACAGCTTCACCATCACCGTGGTGATGACGCTGGAGGACATCGGCTTCTGCGAGAAGGGCCAGGGCGGGCGCTTCGTCTCCGACGGCAACCTGATCTCCGGCGTCGGCAAATTGCCGTTCAACACCGACGGCGGCGGGCTGTGCAGCAACCACCCCGGCAACCGGGGCGGGATGACCAAGATCCTCGAAGCGGTGCGGCAGGCGCGCGGCGAGGCGCACCCGGCGGTGCAAGTCCCCAATTGCGACCTGGTGCTCGCTCACGGCACCGGCGGCTACCTCGGCGGCCAGCACGTCTGCGCCACCGCCATCCTGGAAAGGGTCTGACCATGGCGCTGCCCGAGATCAAGCTGCGCGCGCCGCTGGTCGAGCCCGAGACCGAGGCCTTCTGGCAGGCGGCCGAGGAGGGGCGATTCCTGCTGCGCCACTGCAACGCCTGCGGCGAGCTGCACCACTACCCGCGGTTCTTCTGCCCGTTCTGCATGAGCCGCGACCTGGACTGGCGGGAGAGCACCGGCGAGGGGGTGATCTACACCTTCACCGTCAACGGCCGGAACATGGTCCCGTTCGCCCCGGGCATGGTCACTCTGGACGAGGGGGTGACCGTCCCCGCGGGCTTCGTCGACTGCGACTTCAGCCAGCTGCAGGTCGGCCAGCGGGTGAAGGTCGTCTATCTGCCGTCCGAGGGCGGCGCGCCCATCCCGTTCTTCAGGCCGCTCTGAACAGGTCCGCCGGCGGCGCGGTCCGGTGGGCCGCGGCGCCCGCCTGATGTAGCATCCGCGCCTGCGCACCTCGCGGCGGCAACGGCCGGCGGCCGGGTGCGTTTGACGCCTGAACGAGGAGCCGCCCGCATGCGCCTGGACGACCTGCGCGAGAGCAGCAACATCGAGGATCGGCGCGGCGAGGGGGGCGGCGGGGGGTTCGGCTACGGCCGGCCGGTGATCTGGGGCGGCGGCGGCCTCGGGCTAGTGTTCGTGGTCGTGGCCATGCTGCTGGGCGTCAATCCGGCCGACATCCTGGGGGGCGACGGGACGACCGACCAGGTCGACCGGCCGGCCGCCAGCGCCCCGGCGGGCCCGCGCGCCGATGACTCCCTGCTGCATTTCTCCGCCAAGATCGTCGGCTCGACCGAGGACATCTGGACCAAGATCTTCGCCGCGCGCGGCCAGACCTACCGTCCGCCGATCTTCGTGCCCTACACCGACGAGACCGAGACCGCCTGCGGCGAGGGCCAGTCTGCGATGGGGCCGTTCTATTGCCCACGGGACCAGAAGGTCTACGTCGACCTCGGTTTCTACCGCGAGCTGAAGGACCGCTTCGGCGCCGGCGGCGACTTCGCCCAGGCCTATGTGATCGCCCACGAGATCGGCCACCACGTGCAGAACCTGCTGGGCCAGATGGACCAGGACAGCTTCGGCCCCACCACCGGCGCAAACGGGGCCTCGGTGCGCACCGAGCTGCAGGCCGACTGTTACGCCGGGGTCTGGGCCAACCAGGCCAACAAGACCCAGCACATCCTGGAGGCCGGCGACGTGGAGGAGGGCCTGACGGCCGCCAACGCCATCGGCGACGACACCCTGCAGCGCGAGACCCGTGGCCGGGTCGCGCCCGACACCTTCACCCATGGCACCTCCGCCCAGCGAGTGCGCTGGTTCAAGCGCGGGCTGGAGCAGGGCGCCATCGAGGCCTGCGACACGTTCCACGCCGCGTCGCTCTGACGCGCTCGCGAATATCGTTGGCCGCTGCGGGGCCGCCCCTCTAGGCTGGCGTCGCACGAGCGGATTCCGGACGCGGAAACGCGGCCGAAACCCGTTTCCCGGAGACCCGATGCCGAAAGCCAACGCCCGGCCTGCGCCAACGCGGCAGCCACGACGAGAGGCGGAACCGGCGCGCCGCCAACCGATTCAGAGCCGCTCCAAGGCAACGGTGGCGCGGCTTCTCGACGCCCTGGGCCTGCACCTCACCCGGTTCGGCTTCCGGGCGCTGAACACCAACGCCATCGCCGCCGAGGCCGGGGTCTCCGTCGGGACCATCTACAACTACTTCCCCGACGTCGTGGCGATGCTCGAAGCCTATGCGGCGCGCTCGCTCAGCGGCTGGCTTGAGCTGTGGGCCAGCGAACCGGCCTTCGAGCCCAGGTCCGACTGGCGAAACTCACTGCGGCGTTCGTTCCGCAAGACCGTGGAGCGGGCCCGGACGGACTACGCCTACGTCCTGATCGTCAACGCCTACGGCACGATCCCGGAATTCGAGGACACCATCCTTCGCATCCGCGAACGGCAGATCCAGGCGAGCACCGTCATCCATCAGCGCATCAGTCACGAGCTCAGCCCGAGGCAGGCAGAGATCATGGCGACGGTCATGCTGGACGTCGGCTGGGCGGCGGTCATGCATATCGCGCGCGACGAGGAAAACCACGACCTCGAGTTGGAATACGAGAAGCTGCTGATTGCATACATGGCGCAATACCTGGATGCGCCGGGCGGCTAGCCTGCGCCCCTTCCCGCGGCGCGACGGCCTTCACGGATACGTCCGCCCACCCCGGGCGGAGCGGCGCAGGGCTGCGCAGACCTGGGGCCCGACAAGCCGTCCCGAGCTGATTTCGTCCTTGAACGGAGGGGCCGGCCCGGCCCGGCGGCCCGTCCGGGGTGACGGAGGGAAGGCGGCAGGGCGCCGCCGGACTTCGCGCCCGCCCTAGAAATGAGCGCGGAGCTCGAACGTGACCATTCGCGGCGGGCCGTAGGAGTCCGACTGGACCCCGAAGGCGATCGAGGTGGTGTCGCCGCGCGAATAGGCCTTGTTGGTGAGGTTGGTGACGTTCACCGCCGCGTCGACGTTGCTGCCGAACATGCGGTTCCATTCGAACCGCAGGTTGACCAGCGTATAGGCGGCCACGGTGTCGCCGCCATGGGCTTCGGAGTTGTAGTCGAATGGCAGGCCGAGCCAGGCGGTCTCGCCCTGCGGCAGCAGGTGCGCGTCGCCGATGGTGTACAGCTTGTCCTGGTAGCTGACGTTCGGCTGGAACACGAGCTCGCCGATGTTGTTCGGCAGCTGCGCGTGGAAGCGCGCCGTGACCGAGAACTTGTTCGGCGAGACGAAGGCGACCGGATTCTGCGACAGATCGAGGTGGTGGTTGACGCAGCCGCCGATCGGGCAACCGGGCGCCCCGATGGTGGCGCCGAAGGTCGGATCGGGCCACTCGTTATACTTGGCGTCGATGAAGGTGTAGATCGCGCTCAGCTGCAGCCAGGCGGTCAGGTCCACCGTCAGGTCGGCGTCGAAGCCGCGGTAGGTGGTCTTCGGCACGTTGATGGTCACGGTCGACAGCGAGGCGTTGGCGCCGGCGCCGGTCAGCGTCAGGTAGCTGGCCTGCTTGTCGTGGTAGATGTCCCAGAAGCCCTCGATGTTGAAGCGGCCGGCGATGCCGCCGACCTCGAACTGCGACTTCAGGCCGATGCTGAAGTCGTCGACGCTTTCCGGCGCGAACACCTGCTCGTCCGGCTGGCTGGGCGGTGAGGAGACGTTGAAGCCGCCTTGCTTGAAGCCGTGACGGTAGCCGCCGTAGACCATCAGCGCGTGGGATGCCTGGTACTGGAGCCCCACGTTGTAGGAGTCGCCCTGGAAGCGGGCGCTGTGGTCGAGGTGGGTGACGACGCCGGGCGGATAGGCCGCGATCACCATGCCCGGATTGGCCAGGTATTGGGTGATGTTGGTCGAGGCGTTGTCCTGGACCACATGGATGTTGATCCAGCTGTGCCGGTATCCGGCGCTGACGCCGAGCTGGTCGGTGATCTTGAAGGTCCCCGACCCGTAGACGGCGTAGTTCCGGAACGAGTTCTGCTGGAAGTAGGTGTTCACGCCGGGCAATGCGTTCATCACGTTGATGATCGGGCCTTCGCCGGCGCCTCCCGGCTGATGGGTCTGGTCGATCAGGCCACCCGCGATCCAGGTCAGACGGTCGTCGAAGGCGGCGCCCTGGAGCTGCAGCTCGTCGGTGATCTGGGTCTGCTTGTTGACGCGGCCGACCGGCGGCAGGTCGATGGCCGGGAGCGGCGTGCCGTCGACGTCGGAGGCGACGTTGCCGAAGCCCTCGGCGTGAATGAAGCCGAAGGTGTTCTTCAGGGTCAGCGCCGGGTTCAGCCTGAACGTGGTGGTGTTGAACACGCCCCAGTTGTGGCTCGGGATCTTCGTCAGGTTCGTGCTGATGTCGGACAGGTGGACCGGCAGCTGGGTGATGCCGGGGTAGAGAAAGGCCAGGCCGCCCCCGAGCGCGGTGTTCGGGTCGATGACCGAGGCGTGGCCGGTGTTGCGGTTGTCGTCGCGGTGGTAGGTGACGATGGTCGAGTTCTCCAGGCCCTCCATGGGCCGGACCAGCAGGGTGCCGCGCAGCTCGAAGACGTCCTCGTTGTCGTAGGTCTGGACCGGCAGCGGCCGGCCGGCCAGATCGGTCCGGCCCGAGGTGGTGGTTCCATAGCCGCGGCGGCTCCAGCGGAAGCCGGCGATCCGCGCCAGCACCTTGTCCTGGACGATCGGGATGTTGATCGCGCCCTCGGCCTGGAAGTCGTTGTAGTCGCCGACCTGGACGCGTCCGTAGCCGCCGAAGGTGTTGGTCGGCGCCTGGGGCACGATCAGCACCGCGCCGCCCGTGGTGCTGCGCCCGAACAGCGTGCCCTGGGGTCCCTTCAGCACCTGCAGCGACTGCAGGTCGAAGAACGGCGCGCTCATCGCCGGCTCCTGGAAGGGACCGCTGAGCGGCACTTCGGCGAAGTAGGTCTCCACGCTGCCGGCGGCCGCGCCATATTCCGGGCCGACGCCCCGGATGGCGAACGACGGCTGGTTGCCGCGTCCGGACTCGGCGGTGACGGCGAGGCCCGGCGCCTGGTTGCCCAGGTCCTGCGGACTGTAGATCGACTTGGCGACCAGCGACTGCTGCGAGAAGGCGGTGACCGCCACGGGCACGCGCTGCAGGTTCTCCGCGCGGCGGGTGGCGTTGACGATGACTTCCTGCGTGGCCGTCACCGGCCCGCTGTCGGGCGCCGCGGGCGTGTCGGCATAGGCGCCGCCGGCGCAAGCCGCGGCAATGATCGAAGCGCTGCCGAGCAGCAGTCGTCGCGAAAGCATGTGTTTCCCCCGGCTTTGGTTTCTTCGGGGGGGCTGGCTGCGTCTGCGCCCCTCCCTGAAACGCTGTTACTGAGTAATTGCTCAATTATCTGAACCGATCTTGATGAGCAAGTGCTCATGTTCGTGGATCCGGCGGATACGGGCCTGACAAGCGGGCGCGTTCACGGGGATACTGGCCGGCCCGCCGACGGCCCGAAGGGGATGGCCGGCTCAGGAGAAAGCGTCGCATGAACCGCTATTGGACACTCTCGGGTCGCCCGCTCGGCGCCCTGCCCGAGCCCGGCGACTTCGAGCTCCGCACCGCGCCCCTGCCATCGCCGGCCGAGGGGCAGGCTTTGACCCGGACCATCTACATCTCGCTCGACCCCTACCAGTGGGGCTACCGCAAGCGCGGGATCGAGACCCCGGGCCAGGTCTGCCACGCCCGCACTGTCAGCCAGGTGGTCGAGAGCCGGATGGCCGGGTTCGCCGCCGGCGACCTGGTGTTCAACGTCGGCGGCTGGTCAGAATATTCGCTGATGGGCGAGGGGGTCGAACGGCCCGCCTACATGATCCCGCGGGTGCTCGACCCGGCGGTGGGCCGCATCTCGCAGGCGGTGGGCGTGCTCGGGATGCTGGGGCTGACCGCCTATTCCGGCATGACCCTGCTGGGCGCGCCGAAGCCCGGCGAGACCGTGGTGGTGTCGGCGGCGTCGGGCGGCGTCGGCCAGATCGCCGGCCAGCTGGCCAGGATCGCCGGAGCGCGCGTCGTCGGCATTGCCGGCAAGGAGGAGAAGGTGCGCTTCGTCGTGGACGAGCTGGGTTTCGACGCCTGCGTCTCGCACCTGTCGCCGACCCTGGCGGCCGACCTGAAGGCCGCCTGCCCGGACGGCGTCGACGTCTACTTCGAGAACGTCGGCGGGGCGGTGTTCGAGGCGGTGCTGCCGCTGTTCAAAGAGGGCGCCCGGATGACCATCTGCGGACTGATCGCTCAGTACTCGGACGAGGCCGAGGCGGACGCCCGAACGGCGCTGATGCAACTCGGCGAGCCGGTGTTCCGATCGCGGAACGTCACCGTGAGCGACCTCTTCGTCGGCGACTTCGTCAAGGACCACCAGGCGGAGTTCCTGGCGCGAATGGGGCCGTGGGTGAAATCCGGTAAGGTTAAGTACCGTGAAGATATCCGCCAAGGCTTCGAGGCGGCGCCGGACGCGTTCGGAGAGATGATGCGCGGCGGAAACTTCGGCAAGATGCTTGTCCAGATCAGCAATGACCCGACAATCTGACCCACTTGAACGGGATGTTCCGCCCACTGCTAACGGAAGATTCAGATCGCTACCTCATAAGAGGGATGATCAGGGTGGGGCCAAGTGATTCCATGCGTGAGGAGACGGGCGAAGCCCGCGAGACGGCGGCCACAGATGCGCTGCCGTTCATTCCGCCCCGAGGGCGGGTGCTGATCGTCGACGACATGCGCGAAAACCGGCTGATGCTCGGTCTGTGCTGCGACCAGTTCGGGCTGGCGCACGAGGGCGCCGACAGCGGCCGCGCCGCGGTCGAGGCCGCCCGCTCCGGGCGGTTCGACGTGATCCTGATGGACATCTTCATGCCCGGCATGGACGGCATGGGCGCCACCATGGCCATCCGCGAACTGCCGAGTCCGGTCTCCGCGACCCCGATCATCGCGGTCACCACCGCCGCCTCGCCGGGCGAATGCCTGCGCTACCGTTCGTGCGGCATGACCGACGTGGTCGCCAAGCCGGTGCAGATCGCCCGCCTGGCCGAGGCGCTCTCGGCGGCCTTCATGGCCACCCGTCGCGCCCGCCGCTTGTCGCGCAACCGCCCGGTGGAACGGATCCGCGCCAGCGCCTGAAGCTGCCGGTCGCTTCGCCTCTCGGCCGTCATTCAGCCCGGTCGCCGAACCGGCCTGACGCGTAGCGGTATAGACCACAGGAAATCGGTCTGGGCGTACGCCAGCGGCTCGCCGAACAGCGCCGGGTCGGGGATGCCCAGGTCCGGGTTGTCCACGTCCGCCACGGGCGTGTGGCCGTCGCCGTCGAAGTAATAGGAATCCGCCTTCAGGTGGACGAGGCCGCGCGGTCCGAAGCGGACGGCGGCGCGGGCGTGGCAGGTCATGCAGGAGGTGTGCTCGAACCCGGCCTCGATCACCTCGCTGGAGAGGACCGTCGGTGCGCCACGGGCGTCGGTGAATCGGGTCTGGGCGCCCGTCAGGTGGTAGTAGGCCCACTTCGTGCCGGCGACCTCACGGGGTGCGTCGGCCGCTGGCGTGTTCAGCCGCTGGAAGTCGGCCCAGAACCAGTCCGGCAGGTCCTTGGTGGTGAGGTGCAGGGCGACGAGGCCCCAGTAGTCCCTGCCGATGCGTCGCCAATGGTAGGTGGCCAGCACGGACGCCGCGGGCGCCGGCCCCAGGTTGCTCCAATGCGCCTTGATCTCCTGCGCCGCCAGCGGGAAGGCGATCGGCTGGGGGTTGGTCGTGGCGACGGCGCGCTGGAACGCCGTGTTCAGGCCCTCGCGGTTGTACAGGCCCTGGGCGCGGATGAACTGATAGGCCGCCTCGTTGAGCCGGGTCTCGGCGACGGCCGGCTGGAACGGGAAGGCGAGGGGCGAGGAGAGGATCTTCGGCGCGCGGGCGGGGCGGGGCCACCGGCCCCAGGGTCCCGGGTCGGCGCCGTCCTCGCGGAACACTTCGCTGCCCTCCTGGGTGGCGCGCACTCCGGAGGCCAGCGCCCAGCTTTCCCAGACCACCGGCGTGTCGGGGTCGTAGCGGCCGATGGGCCGGCTCGGATCGGCGAAGCCCGGCCTCGCGGGGTCGGCCTGCCGGCTGAGGTAGAGGAAGACACGCCAGGCGAAGGCGTCGGGATGATTGGCCGCCAGGGCCACGTCGTCCGCCGCGCCGCCAGGCGGAGGCGCAGGCGCCGCCACCGTGTGGACCGGCGGCGGCGAAGGACGCTCTGACTTGGCGGGAGGGCGCAGGAAGAGCGCCGCCCCGCCCGCCGCGAGCGCCAGAAGCGCCGCTAGGCCAAGCCAGACCCGCCTGGTCACGCAGAGCAAGTCCCGCGAAGCGACGTCGGCCGGGCGTCCTGGACTCAGTATCCGCCGTGAGACGAGGCGTGGCGGACGTGGCCGTGGTGCACGGGGGCCCAGGCCACGCAGTGGTGATGACGCATCTTCACGCAGACGCGGCGCGCTTCGGCTGGGCTGGCCAGGGCGACGGTCGCGGCGACGGCCGCTACGAGGGTCATGATCTTCAGCATGTGGTTTCCTTTTCCTGCGATCCGCCCGCCAACAAGCTTCGCAACATAGGGCCGCGCCGGCGGATTCGCGACACCTTGTCGCGGCGATCTGTGACACGCGTGTTTCCGCGGCCTCGAGCTCGCAACATGCGAACGGCGGATCGCCACGCTATCGGTCGAGCAGATCGCGGATGCGCCCGGCCAGCTGGTCGTAGGTGAACGGCTTGGTGATCAGTTGGACGCCCGGGTCGAGGCGGCCGTGGTGCACGATGGCGTTGCGCGAGTAGCCGGTGGTGAACAGCACCTTCAGGCCGGGACGCAGCCTGCGCGCCTGGTCCGCCAGCACCCGGCCGCTCTGGCCGGGCAGCACGACATCGGTGAACAGCAGGTCCACTGGCGCGTCGGAGCGCAGAATGACCAGGGCCGCGTCCGCGTCGTGCGCCGCCAGCACCCGGTATCCGAGCTCCGCCAGCGTCGCCATGCTGTAGCTGCGGACGTCGTCGTTGTCCTCGACCACCAGCACGGTCTCATTGCTGCTGGCCGCCGGCGTGGCCGGCGCCGCGGCCACCGGACGCGCGACCTCGCCCAGGTAGCGCGGGAAGTACAGCTTCACCGACGTGCCCTGGCCTTCCTCGCTGTAGACCGTGACATGGCCTCCGGATTGCTTGACGAACCCGTAGACCATGCTCAGCCCCAGGCCCGTGCCGCGTCCGAACTCCTTGGTCGTGAAGAAGGGCTCGAACACCCGCGACAGCACCTCCTTCGACATGCCCTGGCCGGTGTCGCTGACCGCGATCACCACGTACTGGCCGGGGATCACTTCCGCGTCGAGCGCGACATAGCTCTCGTCGAGGGCGGTGTTCGACGTCTCGATGGTCAGCTTGCCACCCTCGGGCATGGCGTCGCGGGCATTGACCGCCAGGTTGAGGATCGCGCTCTCGAGCTGGTTCTGGTCCGCCTCGATGGCCCAGAGGCGCGTCGCCAGCACGCATTCCAGTTCGACCTGCTCGCCCAGTGTGCGGTGCAGCAACTCGCTCATGTCGCGGACCAGGGCGTTCAGCTCCAGCGGCTTGGGATCCAGCGGCTGGCGGCGGGAGAAAGCCAGCAGGCGCGAGGTGAGGCTGGAGGCGCGCTGGGCGCCCTGCAGCGCCATGTCGGCCGCTCGCCGGATGCGCGGCGCGTCCTCGGGGCGGCTGCGGCGGATGGTGTCGAGGCCGCCGATGATGATGGTCAGCAGGTTGTTGAAGTCGTGGGCGACGCCGCCGGTGAGCTGGCCCACCGCCTCCATCTTCTGGGCCTGGCGCAGGGCCTCTTCGGCCTTGGCGCGCTCGGCCACCTCGTCGGCGACCCGCTCCTCCAGGTGGGTGTTCAGGGCCTGCAGCTGCGCCTCGGCCCGCCGCCGCTGTTCCAGCTCGGCCTGGGCGGCGCGGAACAGGCGCGCATTGTCCATGGCCACCGCCGCCTGGCTGGCCAGGCCCACCACCCGGTCCTCGGAGAGCTCGGTGAAGACGCCCGTCTGGGAGTGGCCGAAGAACAGGCCGCCAAGCACCTCGCCGCCGCGCGAGCGCACCGGCACGGCCAGATAGCTCCGTACAGGCAGGTGGCCCTTCGGCATGCCGTGGTGCGGGGCGGCGTGGCCGTAGCGCGGGTCCTGGGTGATGTCGTCGGAGCGCAGCACGGCGGCGCCCGAGAAGGTGGGTTCGAAGACGGCGGTGTTGCGGGGCATCGGGAATTTCGAGAAGGCTTCGCGCGGCGCGCCCGACAGAGTGTAGAGCGCGTAGGATTCGCCGGCCTCGTTGACGACGTTGTAGAAGAAGGCCCCGAACTCGGCGCCCGTCACCTCCACCGCCGCGTCGGTGATCGACTGCACCAGCCGCTCCAGGTCGAGGTCGCCCGAGATCGCCGCGGCCGCCCGATTCAGGATCTCCAGCGCCCGGGTCTGTTCCGACAGCGCCGATTCGCGGCGCGTCTCCTCGGTGACGTCGATGACGACGCCGGTCATCCTCTGCCCGCCGCTCGGGCCGGCCTCCATCCGGCCGCGTGCGACCACGCAGCGGTCCTCGCCGCCGGCCGTCAGGCGGTAGGTTTCCTGGTATGGCTCACCGGTCGCCACCGACCGCTCGATCGCGCCCATCACCCGGGGTCTGTCGTCCGGGTGGATGCCGGCGACGAATACCTCGAGCGGCAGGCCCTCCTGCGCCCTGGTTTCTGGCACGCCGTAAGCCTCCACCAGCGAGCCCTGGATGGTCAGGCGGTCGGCCCCCACCGCCCATTCGAACACCGCCACCCGGCCGGTGGAAAGCGCCAGCGACAGCCGGTCCTGGGTCATCAGGAAGCGCTGCTCGCTCTGGAACACCGCCCGGTTGGCCTCGCGCCGCAGCTCCGCCATCTGGATGTTGACCCCGACCCGGGCGAGCAGCTCGCGCGCGGCAAAGGGCTTGATCAGGTAGTCGTCGGCCCCGGCGTCAAGGCCGTCGACCTTGGCCTCCTCGCCGGCGCGGGCCGACAGCATGATTACCGGCGTGCCGGCGGTCTTCGGTTCCTGGCGCACGGCCCGCAGCAGGCCGAAGCCATCGAGCCGCGGCATCATCACATCGGTCAGGATCAGGTCCGGTACGGTGTTCGCCAAGGTTTCCAAGGCCTCGGCCCCATCCGCCACGGCGTCGACCGCGTAGCCCTCCGCCTCCAGCAGGCGGCAGACATAGGAGCGCATGTCGGCGTTGTCGTCGGCGAGCAGGATCCGCCTGCCGGCGCCGACGCCGACGGTTGCGGCCTCGAGGCCGTGGTCCGAGGGTGTCGCGGCGCCTGGATCTGGCTCGACGTCCGGCAGCCAGCGGAGCGCTTCCTGGACGTACTCGTCGGCGCGGGCGCTGGCCGACACCGATGCGGCGGGACGGTCGTGCACGGCCTCGGCCGGCAGGTGCGCACGGCCGAGCGGCAGGGTGACGGTGAAGGTCGTCCCGCGCCCCAGCGTGCTCGCGGCCTCGATCCGCCCGCCGTGCAGCCTGACCAGCTCGCTCACCAGCGCCAGGCCGATGCCGCTGCCTTCGAAGCTTCGGCCATGGGCGCCTTCGACCCGGTGAAAGCGCTCGAACAGCTTCGGCAACTCGGACTCCGGAATCCCGATGCCAGAATCCCTGACCTCGACCACTGCCGCGCGGCCGTCGTCCGAGGGCCCCACGCTCAGCGAAACGCCCCCCTTCAGGGTGAACTTGAAGGCGTTGGAGATCAGGTTCAGCAGCACCTTCTCCCACATGTCCCGGTCCACGTAGACGGGCTGGGCCAGGGGCGGGCAGCGGATGTCGAAGCTGAGGCCGGCTTTCTCCAGGGCCGAGCGGAAGCTGGAGGCGACCTCGGCGCTGAACCCGGCCAGGTCGATCGGCTCGAAGCTTGCCCGCGCCCGGCCGGCCTCGATCCGCGAGAAGTCGAGCAGGCTGTTGACCAGCCGCAGCAGTCGCACGCCGTTGCGGTGCGCCAGCGCCACCTGCGCGCGCAGCTCGCCGTGCGCCGCGTCGCCCTCCAGCGCGTCCTCCAGCGGCCCCAGCATCAGGGTCAGGGGGGTGCGGAACTCGTGGCTGACGTTGGAGAAGAAGGCGGTCTTGGCGTGGTCGAGCTCGGCCAGGGCCTGGGCGCGGCGCCGCTCCTCCTCGTAGGCGCCGGCGTTGGCCACCGCGGCCGCGATCTGGCCCGCCATCAGGGTCAGGAAGCCGAGGTAGTCCGCATCAAGCAGCCGGTAGGGGTTGAGGCCCACGACCAGCATCCCGGAACGCCCGGACTCGCCGGAGGGCGCGATCGGCAGTGCGGCCGCGCGGGCGGCGGGTCGGTCCCAGGCGCCGGCAGGGGGCGCGCCGCCGAGGCGCGCGGCGGGATCTTCGATCTCCCGCACGGCGTGGTCGCGCAGCACGTCGGCAATCGGCCAGGGCCAGTCGGCCTCCAGGGCCAGCTCCGTCGGCGCCGCGCCGTCGGGGACGCCCATGGCGGCGGCCAGAGTCGCGGTCCCGGACTCCGGCTCGGCCATGTAGAGCAGGGCGAAGGTCAGGTCCTGCGGGTTCCGCTGCATGGCCCGCACGCTGCGCTCGCAGGCCTCGCTCCACGACCGGGCCTCGGCGGTTTCCGCGGACAGGTCGCGGAGCAGGCCGAGCTGACGCTCGCCGATCACCCGCTGGGTGTCGTCGGTGTTTGCGCAGATGATGCCGCCGGGCCGGCCGTCGTCGTCGGGCACCGGGCTGTAGGAGAAGGTGTAGTAGGTCTCCTCCGGGTAGCCGTTGCGCTCCATGATCAGGAGCTGTTCCTCGACGTAGGTGCCTTCGACCCCGCCCATGGCGGTGTCGAGCATCGGCCCGATCTCGGACCAGATCTCCCGCCACACCTCGCCGGTCGGGCGGCCGAGCGCCCAGGGGTGTTTGCCGCCGATGATCGAGTGATAGGCGTCGTTGTAAAGGTAGGTCAGGTCCTTGCCCCAGCCGACCCAGATCGGCTGGCGCGAGGTCAGCATGATCCGCACCGCGGTGCGCAGCGACTGGGGCCAGGCGGCCGCCGGTCCGAGCGGCGTGCCGGCCCAGTCGAACGCCCGGATCAGCGCGCCCATCTCCCCGCCGCCGGCGAGGAAGCTGAGGCCGGTAGCCGGCGATCCTACGTCGGTCTCGAGCATTGGTGACGCAAGCCCCGATCCAAGAGCGCCAATCCCTGACGGCTGTCGCCGACACCGGCCACGGAGCCGTATTCGACGGCGCCTGCACAACCCCGGAGCCGCCAACGCACGAGGAGAAAGCACGTTCCAGGGGGCTGACGGTGACGTGACCGCCCGCCCCTGGATTTGACCTGCAGGCTCGGCTAGGGCGGTCCGCATGAAAGCTGTGCGCAAGGCTGTGCTGCCCGTCGCCGGGCTGGGGACGCGGGTGATGCCGGGGGCGAAGACCACCCCCAAGAACCTGCTGAACGTGTTCGACCGGCCGATCCTGGCCTACGTCGTGGCCGAGGCGCGCGCCGCCGGGATCGAGCACATCGTGGTCGTGCTGGGCCGCGGCCAGGGCGGCATCGAGGACTATTTCGACCGCCACGTGGAGCTGGAGAGCTACCTGGAGGCGCGCGGCAAGACCGACATCCTGGCCGAGGTGCGCGCCGAGCTGCCGCGGCCCGGCGAGATGAGCTTCGTGCGCCAGATGTCGCCGCTGGGCCTCGGCCACGCCGTCTGGTGCGCCCGAGACATCGTCGGCGATGAGCCGTTCGCGGTCATCCTTCCGGACATGCTGATGGACGCGAGCCCGCCGACCATGCGCCAGGCCATGACGGCCTATGATGCGGTGGGCGGCAACATCGTCGTGGTCGAGCCGGCCGCGCCCGGCGAGGCGCACAAGTACGGCATCGTGGCCCTGGGCGAGAAGGCGGCCGGGTTCGACGGCCGGCTGTCGCGGATGACCGGCATGGTGGAGAAGCCGCCGCCCGGGACGGAGCCCTCCAACCTGTTCATCTCCGGGCGCTACATCCTCCAGCCGGAAGTCTTCGGCCTGCTGGCCGCCCAGGAGAGGGGCGCCGGCGGCGAGATCCAGCTCACCGACGCGATGGCCAAGCTGATGGCGAGCCAGGATTTCCACGCCCTGGAGTACGAGGGCGTCACCTACGACTGCGGCGACAAGGTCGGCCTGCTGCGGGCGACGGTCGCGTACGCCCTGAAGGACCCGGAACTCGGCGGCGCGGCGCGAACGGCAATCGCAGCGCTGTTGGCGCGATGACGCGTTCCCCTCGCCTTCAAAGGGAGGGGAGTTACAGATCCTCGATCTCAAACCCGCACTTCGTCGCCAGCAGGTCGGCGACGATGCGGCGGTGGCAGGCGGCGGGGTCGGCCTCGTAGCAGAGCAGGGCCGACTTGCGCCCGGCGGCGATCTCGCCGGCCTGCGCCAACTGCGCCTGGGCGGCGGGCTCCTCGAGGTGGGCGCGGTAGATGCGATGCATCTCGGCGACGCGTCCGGCGCGCGCCGCCTGTCGGCCGGCCTTCGGGGTGCCCAGGTCGCGCAGGTGCACATAGGCGATCCCCGCCTCGCCCAGGCTGGCGGCCAGCAGGGTCTTTGAGAAGCCGGCGCGGCGCGACGAGGCCACCGCCCGCACGTCGATCAGCGTCTCGACGTGGGCGGCCTTGAGCTTGTCGATCACATGAGCTTGGGTGTCGTGTTCGTAACCGATGGTGGCGAGCTTCATCCGCGTCTCCGTCAAACCGCCCTCGCCCGACGGGCGGGTGTCAGCGCTATAGTGCCGCCAAAGGGGGGACCCCACCATGAGCGACGCCATCACGCCCTTCACCCTGGATATCGCCCAGGCGCAGATCGACGACCTGAACCGGCGGCTGGACCTGGCCCGCTGGCCCGAGCGCGAGACGGTGGACGACTGGTCCCAGGGCGCGCCGCTGGCCAAGGTGCGCGCCCTCTGCGAGCACTGGCGCAGCCGTTACGACTGGCGCCGCTGCGAGGCGCGACTGAACGCGCTCGGCCAGTTCAAGACCGAGATCGAGGGCCTCGGCGTCCACTTCCTGCACGTCCGCTCGCCGCACCCGAACGCCCTGCCGCTGCTGATCACCCACGGCTGGCCTGGCTCGGTGATCGAGTTCATGAAGGTGATCGAGCCGCTCACCAATCCCACCGCCCACGGCGGCTCGGCCGACGACGCCTTCCACGTGGTGGCGCCGTCGCTCCCCGGCTACGGATTCTCCGACAAGCCGAGCAGGGCGGGCTGGAACCTGCAGCGCATCGGCGAGGCCTGGATCGCGCTGATGGCGCGGCTGGGCTACGCGCGCTGGGTGGCCCAGGGCGGCGACTGGGGCTCGGCGGTGACCACCACCATCGGCCACATCCGGCCGGCCGCCTGCGCGGCGATCCACGTCAACATGCCGGTGGTGCGCCCGAGCGCCGAAGAGATCGCCGCGGCGACGCCGCGCGAGCAGGCGGCGCTGGCCGCCATCGCCCACTACTCGGACAAGGACAGCGGCTACGCCAAGGAGCAGAGCACCCGGCCGCAGACCCTCGGCTACGGCCTGGCGGACTCGCCGGTGGGGCAGGCGGCCTGGATCTATGAGAAGATGTGGGCCTGGACCGACAACCGGGGCCAGCCGGAGGACGCGCTCAGCCTCGACGAGATGCTGGACAACATCATGCTCTACTGGCTGCCGGGCGCCGGCGCCTCGTCGGCCCGGCTCTACTGGGAGAGCTTCGCCGCGCCGCGGGCCGGCAAGCTGGAGCTGCCGGTGGGAGTCAGCATCTATCCGAAGGAAATCTTCCGCCCCTCGCGGCGATGGGCCGAGAAGGTGATGACCAACATCATCCACTGGAACGAACTCGACCGGGGCGGCCACTTCGCCGCCTGGGAGCAGCCGGAGCTGTTCGTGACGGAGCTGCGCGACTGCTTCCGCCAGGTGCGGTGAACGCCTGAAACTTGGCGTTGGCGGCGGACGTTTCCTTCCGATGCAGGAGGATGCCGCATGGACAAGCCGCTGATCGAAGTTTCCAAAACCATGGATGCGACGCCTGACGAGGTATGGAGCGCCCTGACCAGCCCGCAGAAGCTGAAGCGCTTCTTCTTCGGCTCCGACGTGGAGAGCGACTGGAAGGTGGGCGCGCCGATCCGCTTCCGTGGCGAGATGAAGGGCAAGCCCTACGAGGACCACGGCGAGATCCGCTCCTTCGCGCCGAAGAAGAAGCTGGAATTCACCCACTACAGCCCGCTGTCCGGGAAGCCGGACAAGCCCGAGAACTACAATGTCGTGGCGTTCGAGCTGACGCCCCGCGGCGACAAGACCGTGGTCACGCTGAGCCAGGGCAAGGCGAACGGAGATCCGACCGAGGCCGACCTGAAGCAGAAGGCCGAGTTCGAGAAGAACTGGCGCGGCGTGCTGGACGGGTTGGAAAAGACGCTGGCCGGCTAGATCGCTGACAACTCGGCTACGGCGGCCACCAGCCGCGCCAGGTCCTGGGGCCGGGACAGGCGGTGGTCGCCGTCGCGGATCAGGGTGAAGACGACGTCATCGCTGTTCAGCGCGTTCGCCAGTTCGAGCGCGTGCGGCCAGGGCACGTCGGGGTCGGCGCCGCCCTGCAGGATGCGCACGGGCGCCGCGATCGGCACGGGGCCGGGCAGGATCGACCAGCGCCCCCCGTCCTCCAGCAGCGCCCGGGTGATCGGGTTGCCGGCCGGATCGTAGGGCGAGGGCTCGCGCCAGACCCCGTCGCGCGCGATCGCCGCCAGGGCCTCCGGCGGCAGGTCGGGCGTCATCAGCTTGTCGGTGAAATCCGGCGCCGGGGCGATCAGCACCAGGGCCGCGACCCGCTCCGGTCGCGCCATGGCCGCCAGGCAGGCCAGCCAACCGCCCATCGAAGAGCCGACAAGGACCAGAGGTCCCTCGGTGAGCCGGTCGATCATCGCCAGGGCGTCCTGCCGCCAGCGGGTGATCGTGCCGCCCTGCTCGAAGTCGCCGCCGGACTCGCCGTGGCCGAAGTAGTCGAAGCGCAGGAAGCCGCGCCCCGCCTCTTCCGCCCAGGCGGCCAGGGTCTCGGCCTTCGTGCCGGTCATGTCGGACCGGAAGCCGCCCAGCCACACCACCGTCGGCGGGCCGCCTGGAACGCGTCGCCAGGCGAGTTCGACGCCATCCAAATCGAGCCGTCCGGCTTCCTCGGTCATGGCGTCCGCGCCCGCCTTTCGCTACGTAGGGTGCGCTTCCCTTAGTCCCATCCTGCCGCCGGAGCGACGCCGATCCTCCCACGTCCGACCATTGGAGCCAGACCGTGAAGCCGGTGGCGAGGGCCCTGGTGATCAAGCTGGGCGGTGTAGGCGAATTCGTTCAGGCCTTCCCCGCCTTCGAGCGCATCCGCGAAGCCCATCCAAAGGCCAAGATCACCCTCCTGACCACCGATCCCTTTCTGGCCCTGGCCAAGTCCAGCCCCTGGTTCAACGCCGTCGAGATCGATGGACGACCGAAGGGGCCGGCCGCCTGGCTGTCGCTGATCACCCGCATCCGCCAGGCGCGGTACGACCGCATCTACGACCTCCAGAACGACGCCCATTCCGGGACCATCTTCCAGGCGCTGCGGCCGTTCGCGCCAGAGTGGTCGGGGGCCGCCGCCGGCGCCTCCTTGCCGTTTCGCGACCCGGGCCGCGCCCGGATGCATCCCCTTGAACGCAACGCCGCCCAGCTCGGCGCCGCAGGCATCTGGCCCGACGCGCCGACCCGCCCGCTGTCCGCGCCGCCGCCGCTGATCACCTGGCCGCTGCCGGGCGCAGGCCAGACCCGGACTCTCGCCGGCAGCGCCCGCCAGCGCCCCCTGGTGCTGCTGATCCCTGGGGGCGAAACCAAGCAGGCCGAGAAGCGCTGGCCGATCGAACGCTACGGGGCGCTCGCCAAGAAGCTGCAGGACGAAGGGTTCGACATGGTGATCCTCGGCGGACTCGACGAGAGCCCGCTGGCGCACGCCATCCAGCGGGCGGCGCCGCGGACGCGCGACCTGACCGGCCGTACCGACTTCGCGCAGATCGCGTCGTTGGGGGCGCGCGCCGCGCTGGCGGTGGGCAACGACACCGGCGCTCTGCACCTGGTGACGGCTGCCGGCGCGCCCACCATCGGCCTCTTCTCCGCCGCGTCCGATCCTGACCGCAACGGCCCGCGCGGCCACGTGACCGTTCTCCAGTCACCAGACCTCAAGAACCTTGCGGTAGACACCGTGACGCGCGCCGCGCTTGCATTGGCGCAGCAGGAGCCTTGATCGTGACAGGCGCCTTGGTCATATTTCAATCTGGTTGGAGGAGCATCGTTCCGCCAACCGTGTCTGCAACAGCTCGAGGAGCATAAGCCTATTCGTCGCCCCATGTCCGCGCCCCCGTCCAAGGACGGACCGCGCATCAACGAAGATATCCGAGTCCCCCGCGTTCTGCTGATCGATCAGAACGGTGAAAAACAGGGCATCATGCCCACGTCCGCCGCCCTCGAGGCGGCCGAGGAGGTCGGCCTGGACCTCGTCGAAGTCTCTCCCACCGCCGATCCGCCGGTGTGCAAGATCCTCGACTTCGGCAAATACAAGTTCCAGGAACAGAAGAAGAAGAACGAAGCGCGCAAGCGCCAGAAGCTGGTCGAGATCAAGGAGATCAAGCTTCGTCCCAACATCGATCACCACGACTATGAGGTGAAGGCCAAGGCCATGCACCGCTTCTTCGAGGAAGGCGACAAGGTCAAGGTGACCTTGCGATTCCGCGGCGGCGAAATGCGCCACCCCGAACTGGGCGTCAAACTCCTCGACCAGGTCCGCAACGACTTCGAACCCGTGGCCAAGGTGGAGCACGAGCCGAAGATGGAGGGCCGCCAGATGATCATGATCCTCGCCCCGAGGTAGGGCGCGGCCTTTCCTGGTGACCTTCCCGTCCTGCGTCCTTCGAGACGGCCGCTTCGCGGCCTCCTCAGGATGACGGAGGTGGGGGGACACCGAAAATCCTCGTCGTGCTGAGGAGCGCTCGCTAGAGCGCGTCTCGAAGCGCGCACGGTCGGGCAGCCTCGCTCGCCTCCTTGCCCCTCAAATCGACGCGCCCTATCACCCGCGCCCATGAGCCGGGGAGCGGACGGGACTGCGGACGGCCGGGGCGGCGCCGCGCTCTACACCCTGCTGTCGGTGATGTTCATCAACATGCTGGGGTTCGGGGTGATCGTGCCCCTGCTGCCGTTCTACGGCCAGTCGTTCCACGCCCCGCCCTGGGCCATCGCCCTGGTGTTCTCGGCCTACTCGGTGGGGGCGTTCTTCGGCGAGCCGTTCTGGGGGCGGCTGTCCGACCGCATCGGCCGCAAGCCGATCCTGATCAGCACCACC
>Ga0105240_10002148_pt1 | contig 32199 bp, 28 predicted proteins | sample KBSC54metaG_FD_80426 | JGI IMG/M metagenome (GOLD analysis project Ga0105240, IMG submission 80426) | Corn rhizosphere microbial communities from Kellogg Biological Station, Michigan, USA - KBS C5-4 metaG | ecosystem: Host-associated > Plants > Roots > Rhizosphere > Soil | place: Michigan, USA... | reverse complement strand
GCGGGAATAATCATTGCATTCAGTGGGCCGCGCGAACGGGAGGATAAGCCTAATCCCTGACGAAGCACTCGTTTTAAATTAGAGTTACCTGGCGCAAGGCTAGTATATAAAAATTGAGTGGTCTGAAACAATTGTTGGGGAATCCTAGAAGTAGAAGCAAAAAGTGCCTTGGTATTTATTAGCGCTTGCAACATTCCCGAAGCAAAATCACTACGTTTTTTGTTTTCAAGGACGGTTGCAGCTGTTAACCAGACTCCACCTATTAATAAACCTATAATTGTCAACACGATTGCAATTTCAATCAAAGTGAAGCCATAATAATTGTTAGCCTTCATCTTATCCCCCTATATGATATCTAAAATATTCATATCTTTATCACAAGTCTTTATAATAAATGAGGTGCTGACCTGGTTATCAACCCTTAGACCAGCACCTAAATGATTTTGGATCATTCAACTTCTTATACCGTCATGTCAAACTCAATTGTGTTTGTGTTTCCAACGCCATTGCAATCTATTGCAACATCGGATGTCGTTGCTAAAGAGTTAAGAACCGAGCCATTAACGATGATTGATGAAATTCTCAGATTATTATGAGATGTCATCACCTTGGTTGCGACTGCTACACAGGCCGCTGACGGAATCCCCAATGCAGGATTTGCACTGCCAATGATGATTTGGATCGTATTGCCCGCACCAATGAAATTAAGGCTATCTTGTGTTAAATCACTGGCGTAGGGGTTATGTAAATGACCATCAGCCGTGATTAAATCAGACGGTATCAGACCTGCGGCAATAGCGGTCGTATTATCAAAACCATCCGCTGGCAAAGCTGCCGCGGCAGCTGTGGCAACAGGAATAATCGTCCCAGATAAGGGGCCATGGTTGCTGCTGGAATGGTCCAATCCATGATGAAGCAATGGCTTCAGACCATGCTCACCCAGGTTAAAAGCCGCATAGAAAAACTGCGCTGCCGGGAAAAGCGGTTTAAAATTGTGTCCATTATAGGCAAAAAGTGTTTCGGTATTCACCAGCGTTTGCAGCATTTCCGAAGCAAAATCATTGCGTTTTTTATTTTCCAGGACGGTCGCCGCTGCCAACCAAATGCCGCCAATTAACAAGCCCACAATCGTCAAAACGATGGCAATTTCAATCAGTGTAAAGCCAGAACGGTTACGGATTCTCATACCGTGCTCCTGAATAATTTATTATAATTCAAAGTATTTACATCTTTCTAACTATAGGCCTATTTTGGTTAAAATTTTACTAAATTAATCATGAATTTTTTGTGAAAGGTATGCATAAAATGGCGGATGGTTTATATTGCCATCATGTCGGAAAATTCGATGAACGATCTGGAACAGCAACTGCAAAGTTTTATCACCATGCCACCCAGTGCAATTGACCTGGGGCTGGAACGCATTGAGCGGTTATTGGCTGCGCTGGGCAATCCGAATCTGTGTCTGCCGCCGGTAATCCATGTCGCGGGCACGAACGGCAAGGGCTCTACAGTTGCCTTCATGCGCGCGATGTTGGAGGCGGCGGGTCTACGTGTGCATGTGTTTACTTCGCCGCATCTGATCCGATTTAACGAACGCATCCGCTTGGCGGGCGAACTGGCGGATGACGAAACCCTGATCCAGACCTTTGCGGACATTGCTGCAGTGAATGATGGCGCACCGATTACTTATTTTGAGATGACAACAGTGGCGGCCTTTGTCCTTTTTGCGCACGTGCCAGCGGATGTCGTGCTGCTGGAGGTTGGTCTGGGTGGGCGGCTGGATGCGACCAATGTTATTACGCCCGCCGTCAGTGTGATTACGCGTATTTCTTATGATCATACGCATTTGCTGGGTGATACCTTGGAAAAAATCGCGACGGAAAAAGCGGGCATTATGAAACCTGGCGTGCCTTGTGTGATGGCTTATCAAGCTGATGAAACGGTGAAGTCAACCCTGCGCGCTCGCGCGGCGGAGGTTGGTTGCGATTTAATTGAATATGGCAAGGATTTTGGTACGGAAGAATGCTCGGATGGATTTATTTATTTTCCTCCTCCCCCTAACCTCCTCCCGCAAGGGGAGGGGGAACTTCTCTATGCAAGCTTAAACGTTTCGGATGGGGGGGGATATTCTGCACCTGCACTCTTAGGCGCTCATCAAATTTTGAATGCCGCCAATGCGATTACAGCGATAAAGATCTTTTCCTCCCTCCCAATCTCACCTTTTCATCATCTATTGGATCTCCACATCCGCACCGGCCTGCGCACGGTCGAATGGCCTGGGCGGCTGCAGCGAATCACGATGGGACCAATCGCGGCGATGCTGCCCGAGGGTGCCGAGCTTTGGTACGACGGTGCCCATAACGACAGTGGCGCCGAAGCCCTAGCCGAACAATGCCGCCGGTGGAAGGCGGCGGGCTGTGAGATTTATTTAATATTGGGGATGTTAAGGAACAAAGATCCCACCGTTTTCATTCGTCCGTTTGCCACCATTGGCATTGCGACGCTGTGCTGCGTGCCCATTGGGACTGCCGCCTTTACCCCGGATGAACTTCTCACCGCCATTTTGGATGGCGCGTCTTTTTTGAGCGGCGAGATCAATACGCTTTCTGCTGTTTCTTTGGTCGACGCCATCGGTAGCCTGAAGATCATTGACGCCAAAGCCATTGTTCTGGTCTGTGGATCCCTCTACCTCGCTGAGCAAATCTTGATTTGATCCTTCTAAAACAAGACGCGTAACGCCCAAATGGCTTCTTCCATTCGTCAAATGTGCAGCATAAGCACCATTGACTGGACTTACCGCGCAAAATGCTGCCGTGGCGGCATCTAGCAAGATTCTTTTAGCAGATGTTTTATTCCCTAAAACTTCATAACTTAGCAAGGCTCCAAAAATTGCATCCGCACGAATTGCGCTACCTAAATCATACTGCAATAAATCATTGGAGGATAACCCATTGTCAACGATATTCAGCCCAGCTTTTATCATCTTTTTTGGGCTGATATAAATTGCTGGAACTGTTAGTGTTTCATGCGAAGCTTCTATCAAAATTAATTTGATAATCTCCGGTATAAATTCTCCAAATGCATTTACCAAATTATTTACTTTATTCGCTTCTGGAATGCCTGCTTCGATAGGTCTTGCCAGTAACGTTTCTTGCAACATTTGAATTTGATCCATGGCTGCAGTATAAGTGGGCGGTGGATCTTTAAACTCTCTAAAAAACATCTTTATTGCGTGTAAATAGCCCGCAGTTTCACGGGGTAAATTTTCGCAATTAACCAAAGTATCAACAATCATGTAACGCAGATTTCTAACTAATTCAGCAATAAACCCTTCCATCGGGATAAAGTCACTATCGATGTTATTGGACAAAACACTTCTTCGGCGAAAGCCTTCGACAACACCACGTACCCCAATACATTTTTGTTCATCTTCTGGTGGTGCATAATCATCATAAGGCGTCCAGCCTTTTGATGGATAAAGGGTAGCACGATATTCTTTTGATGTTAAGTGAAAGGCTTGCAGAAATTTACCACGCTCTGAATTATCTTCACCTGGTAATATAGTTTTAGATTGATCAATAGGATTTAATAGGTCAGCAACGCCATCCATGGCGCGTATATCAATGCGGCAATTTTCATCGTGGCTCCAGGCATTACGAGAAAAGAATTGCCCATTAGTCGGTCGATCAACTCTAAAGACCATTGGATCTGTGTGGCGGTCGGGACTGCGTAATTTCCACTTAACTGCATCAACAATCTTATTATATGTAGTCTCACTTTTTGTAAGCAATTTTAATTCAGACTTGAATTCAAGCCAACTAAATACAGTTTTTGGTTCACTAGACAAGTTCATATCCTCTCTTAGTTACAGCAATATAAAACGATATCACAAAGTATATTAATTTTACAAGAAGATTTTTGCAAAATTATTAAAAAGCCGCTGTCATTTGGTATGACTTTGCTAAAGTTTTGATATTATTTAGGCCAGCGCCTGCCAGAGTTGTAGTGACTTTGCCTTTAGTCTGATTTAAACCATATCCATGATCGGTCTCGTCCTCGTTACTCACGGAAACCTTGCTAAAGAATTACTGGCGGCGATGCAGCATGTCGTGGGTCTGCAAACCGCCGCCCAGGCCGTCTGCATCTTCCCCGATGACGACATGTCTCAGCGGCGGACGGATATCCAGGCCGCTTGCGCCGCCGCGGACAGCGGCAAGGGGGTGATCGTGGCCACTGACCTGTTTGGCGGTACGCCCTCCAACCTAGCGATTTCGCTGCTGGAGGCGCATAAAAACCTGGAGGTCATCGCGGGCGTGAATTTGCCCATGCTGATCAAACTCGCCACCGTGCGCAAAACTGAAGATTTACGCGCCGCCGCAACCCAGGCCTGTGAAGCCGGGCGCAAATATATCAACCTCGCCTCGGAACTTTTAAAAGGCATGTAATTGGCCGAAAGTTCCCCGCAAGATATTCAGGTCATCGTCCACGCCGTCATTTGCAACCAGCGCGGGCTACATGCGCGTGCCGCGGCGAAATTCGTCAAGCTTGCCATGCAATACGAATCCGAAATCATCGTGGAAAAAGGCGACATGCAGGTGGACGGCACCTCTATCATGGACCTCATGATGCTGGTGGCCTCGCAGGGCACGCGCATTGCCATTTCCGCGCGCGGCGTGGATGCCGAGGCCGCCACCGGCGCGCTCCGCGAACTGGTGGAACGCAAGTTTGATGAGACGGAATAAGAGTTAAAGATTAACTCCAAATTTAGATAAAATAAAACTGAACAGCGCATATAAAATTGCTGTTCCTACGCAACAAACCAACAGCGCGACATAGAAATTTATGCCCGCGTGTAATAACCGCGGCAGAACCAAAAACATTGGCAAAGATGGCAAAACATACCAAAAAGTAGATTCCGAGTGGACCGCGAGCCGGTTGACATCCTTTGTATCCTGCCACAACCAGATCATTCCTAAAATCGATACAATCGGCAGAGAAACGATCAACGCGCCTAAGGCCGGGCTGCGTTTTGAGGTTTCCGTAACCACCATGACGATGATACCGGAAATCAGGCCTTTAATGAAAAGATAGATCATTGCTTCTTCACCGGCACTTCGGCATCCAAATAAACGCCTGGATATTTTTCATATTTTTTATTCAACCGCGAAATGGTGCCATCCAAAATCAATTCATCCAGTGCGGCGTTTACCGCATCGCGCAACTGATAATCTTCGGGCAGAAAAGCGAAGCTGGTCGGATAAATGCGAATAGGATGATTAGGCTGCACAATTTTAAGCTTACCCGGATTGTGATCATTATAAGTGCCAAAGGTATAACGGTCGACGATCGTCACGTCTGCCTTGCCCGCTTCCACATTCACCAGGGTTTGCGAGAAATCTGTCATGTCCGGCAGTTCCACAATCTTGGCTTTGGGAAAATCCGTTTTGGCGATGAAGACGGGATTATCCCCATCCAATCCAACTAGTTTAATTTTTTCATCATTCACGGCAGCCAGATCTTTATCAAACCGTTTATCATCGGCGCGGGCGACTAGATAAATCGGCTCAAAACGAACAGGTCGTGAAAATAAAACAAATTTTCCGATTTTGGGATTCACCCAACTACCGCCGCATAAAACGTCAAATTTTTTACTTTTTAAATCCGCGGTAAAAGTTCCCCATCCTGTTTCAACCGGATAGGTCGCCTTTATATCCAGGCGGTTCGCCACTGCCTGCATCGCATCATAATCATATCCGGAAAGTTGGCCTGTTGCAGTATCCTTATGCATGCCGGGTTCATAGGTCACATAGCCGCAACGGATGATGCCGTCCTTAATAATGCGGTCCATGGTGCTACTGGCTTGGGCGGTAACGGGCAAGGCCAGGGCCAAGCATAACAATAGTTTTTTCATGGGGGTCTCCGTGAATTTGGGCTTGCTGGGATGGAATTGTATGACTATCACTGCGGTTCATCAAGGAGAAACCCATGCCCCAAGCAGCCGCGCGCGCCGCCAATTTCACGGATTACAAAGTCAAAGACATGTCCCTGGCCGAATGGGGGCGGAAGGAAATCACGCTCGCGGAAATTGAAATGCCGGGTTTGATGTCGACGCGTAAAGAATACGGCGCACAGCAGCCATTGAAGGGTGCGCGCATCGCGGGCTGCCTGCACATGACGATTCAAACAGCGGTGCTGATTGAAACGCTGACCGCGCTGGGCGCCGAAGTGCGCTGGTCGTCGTGCAATATTTTCTCTACGCAGGACCAGGCCGCGGCGGCCATCGCGGCGGCGGGAATTCCCGTCTTCGCCTGGAAAGGTATGACGGAGGAAGAATACTGGTGGTGCATCGACCAAACCATTTTCGGCCCAGACGGCTGGCGCCCGAACATGATTTTGGATGACGGCGGCGACCTGACCGTTTTAATGCATGAAAAACATGCCGACCTCATGAAAAACATCAAAGGCATTTCTGAGGAAACCACCACGGGCGTGCGCCGCTTGATCGACATGGCCAAGGCGGGCAAACTTGCTGTGCCTGCGATTAACGTGAATGACAGCGTCACAAAATCTAAATTTGATAATCTCTACGGCTGCCGCGAAAGTCTGGTGGATTCCATCCGCCGCGCGACGGACGTGATGATGTCCGGTAAAATCGCGGTGGTCTGCGGTTACGGTGATGTGGGTAAAGGTTCCGCGGCGTCATTACGCACTGCTGGCGCACGCGTCATTGTGACGGAGGTTGACCCGATCTGCGCGCTGCAAGCCGCCCTGGAAGGTTATGAAGTCCGCACCGTGGAAGAGGTCGTACAAAAGGCCGACATTTTCGTGACGGCGACGGGCAATAAAGACATCATCACCGCTGACCACATGCGCGCGATGAAAGACCGCGCGATTGTTTGCAATATCGGGCATTTCGACAATGAAATTCACGTCGATGCGCTGCGCAACATGAAATGGCACAATGTGAAACCACAGGTGGATGAGGTTGAATTCCCCGATGGCAAACGCATTATCTTGCTGGCAGAAGGGCGCCTAGTGAATCTCGGCTGTGGTACCGGCCACCCGAGCTTTGTGATGTCCGCATCTTTTACCAACCAGACGCTGGCGCAGATTGAATTATGGAACGCGCCCGCTGGGAAATATGAGCGCCAGGTTTACGTCCTGCCGAAACACCTGGATGAAAAGGTCGCGCGTTTGCACCTCGATAAATTGGGCGTGTCGCTGACAAAGCTGTCGAAATCCCAAGCGGACTATATCGGCGTTTCGGTCGAAGGCCCGTTCAAGCCGGAGCTGTATCGGTATTAAAATAGACTCCCTTGCGGGGAGGCTAACTATTAGGGATTAAAACCGCGTGCGGGTTTTGATGTTCTTACAGGCTGGTTTAAAATTTTCGGCAATGACATGAAGTCGCCGCGGTTTGCGCGGCGCGCAACATACTTCCATGCTTGGCGCACTTGGTGGCCCTGTTGGCTTTCAGGGGTTTGATCCAGATAAAAATAAATGTCTGCTGCAAGCGCAGGCATAACCCACGCACCCACATTTTCTTTGCCCGCTTGCCTGACGTAATTTACAATCGGCTGAACTCTTTGTGTCCGGTGTAAATCTAATAGTTGGCTTAGAAGTTCGGCTTCTGCATAGTTTGAATCCACTTGTGCAAGCGTATTTTCTAAATGCTGTTTTCCTTGTTCAAGATTTACTTGATTTCTTGCCCCATATTTTATAACCAATTCCCCTTTGGAATTCTGGCATAAATATCGACAACCACGTTGCACTGCAACCGCAATGACTAAGCTCAAACCTGCTGTCGTTTCAGATGGTTCGACCCCATTGGCTAAAGCCGATTTGGCGGCCGCAAACTCTTGACGAAAAAATTCAACATTCCATGAATCACTCATAATATCTCCTTAAAGATAGTCGTTAACATATTCGTCCATGACTTTAATCAAAACAGGGTTTCTTTTGCAAGGAAATTAATACTTTCACGCATAGAACATTTTCCGGTCTTTTGCCCCAAGTGGCCGGGATGACAATTTGGTTTGGCGTCATTAGAGTCACTCAATGATTTGGCCGCTGCGTAAAACTGCTGCTACCGCCCCGCTGGAGTCTCAGCGCGCGCTGGATGCTTTGCCGCGGCCGGCGTGGCTGCGCGGGGCGGATTTGTCGCTCACCTGGGTCAATGTGGCTTATGCGCGCGCGCTGGGCGAGGACGCCGCCGCCATCATCGCCGGACAAAAAGAACTCTTGCGCCATAGCAGCGATGCCGATGGGCGGTCGCTGGCGCGCGGCGCGCAGAAAAACAAAGCGCCCGCCACGGCGCTGCGCCATGTGGTGATCGACGGCGAGCGGCGCTTGTTGCTCGTCACTGAACAGCCGCTGGCGCAGGGTTATTTCGGTTTCGCGCTCGACCAGACGAAAACCGAGGAACTGGAAACTGAGCTGGCGCGCACGCGCAGTGCGGAGGCGCAAGTGCTGCAAAACCTCGTCACCGCGGTGGCGATTTTCGGCGCGGATCAGAAACTGAATTTCTATAACCCCAGTTTTTTATCCATCACGCGCCTGACGACGTCGCAGCTGGACGGCCAACCGACCTTTACCCAGGTCGTGAATGCGATGCGCGAGGCTGGCCGCCTGCCGGAGTTTCCCGATTTCCGCCGCGCGCGCGAAGCCTGGCAGGCTTGGTTCACCAACCTGATCGCGCCGCATGAAGAATTGCTGCATCTGCTGGATAACACGACGCTGCATTTATTGGTGACGCCGCACCCGGCGGGCGGGCTGATGATGATGCTGGAAGATATCACAGACCGCCTGGCATTAGAGGCGGCCTATAATACGCAAATCGCGGTGCAGCGCGAAACGCTGGATAACCTGCGCGAAGGCACGGTGTTGCTCGGCTCCGATGGGCGTGTGCGATTGTGGAATCCGGCCTTTCAAACCATCTGGAATTTGTCGCCTGAAACGGTGCAGGTGCAGCCGCACTGGCGCGAGCTGGCAAAAAATTTGGCAGTGCATTTCGCGCCCGAAAGTTGGACGGCGGCGCAGGAAAATTTAGTCACCATGCCCTTATCGCATACGGAAATTGAAGAGTCCTATCTGCTCACCGACGGCCGCGTGATTGAATTCGCGGCGGAACCCTTGCCCGACGGCGCGATGCTGCTGCGCTTTTTGGATGCGACGGATAAGGCAAAATTGACGGCGGCGTTGCGCGACCGCGCCGATGCGCTGGAAGCGGCCGACCGCATGAAATCGGAATTCCTATATAACGTTTCCTATCAACTGCGCACACCGCTGAATACCATCACAGGCTTTGCCGAGGTGATGAAACTGCCGTCGTCGGGAGACATGAACGACCGTCAGGCCAGTTATGTGCAGCACATTCTGGATGCGGCGGATGATCTGGTGATTTTAATTGATAACCTTCTGGCGCTCAGCTCCATTCAAGCGGGCCAGGTAGAAATCGAACGCGCGCCAGTCGATGTTTATCAATTGCTGGTGCAAATTCAAACCTTTGCCGAAACCATCGCGCACGCAAAACGCCAGCGCATTATTTTGGCGGCAGATACATTTATTGGTACCTATCAACTGGATGAAGCGCGCATCAAACAGGTGTTGTTAAACCTGCTTTCCAATGCGCTGAAATATGCGCCGCCCGATACGCCGGTGACGCTGGGCGCACGGCGCGATATGCAGGACGGCAAAAGCAGTCTGTTATTATGGGTGCGGGATGAAGGGCCGGGAATTCCGGTAGCCGAGCAAAGCCGGATTTTCCTGCCGTTTGAACGCACCAACCGCAAGGGCGCGGGTGCCGGCATCGGCCTGGCGCTCGCGCGGTCACTAGTGCAATTGCATGGCGGCGAAATTAAACTGATCAGCGCTGAAGGGCAGGGCACTGAAGTGCGCTGCTATATTCCCATCTAAATTATTCTTCCCCCCTTGAGGGAGAGGTGTCATGCCGAAGGCATGACGGAGGGGTGAACAATTAGGGCAAATAAATCGTGCCTGCGCTATAGGTTTTTGCCTGACCGCTGATCATGACGCGGTTGCCTTGTAATTCGCAATGCAATTCGCCGCCTCGCTTTGAAACTTGACGCGCCAAAAGTTTGTTTTTGCCTAGCCGCTCCGCCCAATAAGGTACCAGCATGCTATGCGCAGAACCTGTGACTGGATCTTCTTCCACAGCATCGCCAGGGCAAAAAAATCGGCTGACAAAATCACAATCTTTGCCGGGCGCTGTGATGCAAATCATTTTTCCTAATTGAACAAGAAGTCTAAAATCAGGTTTAATATCAAGAATATCTTTTTGATCGGCAAAGACAAACATGTAATCGCGTTTCAAATATAATTGCTGTGGTTGTACGCCGCCTAAACCAGCGATGGCTGCTTCCGGAATAGCCTCAAGTTTTTGCGGCGGCCATGCCGGAAAATCCAGCGTGAGCCAGTCACCGTCTTTTTTAACTTTTAGGTCCCCAACGAAACGTGTCGTCAAATGAATTTCATTGCTGGGATAATCCAAGTGATTGAAGATAACATGTGCTGATGCCAAGGTGGCATGACCGCATAAATTGATTTCTCCCAATGATGTAAACCACCGTATTTCAAATCCATTCGATATCGGAACGAAAAACGCAGTTTCAGATTGGTTATGTTCAATGGCCATGGATAGGAGCATTTCATCCGACAACCATTCATCCAAGGGACAAACCGCGGCAGGATTGCCGCCGAAAATCCGGTTGGTGAAAGCGTCCACAAGATAGAAAGGTATGTGCTTCATTACGGTTAATATACGATATATTATTTTGCGAACATAAATAATATTTAGTTGTGCCATTCCCTCCGGCCTGCGCAGCAGGCCATCTCCCCCTCAAGGGGGGGGAGGAAGAACTTAGGCGGCTTTTTAAGCAGCTTTATTTGCGCCCGTCGCCTCAGCAACCCACGCTTCCAATTGCGATTTTGGCATGGAACCCATTTTGGTGGCCGCCGCCTGGCCGCCTTTGAAAACAATCAAAGTCGGGATGCTGCGGATACCGTATTGCGTTGGCGTCATCGGATTTTCATCAATGTTCATTTTGACGACTTTGATGTCTTTGTGTTCGTTCGCCAGCGCTTCGATATGTGGCGCTAGGGTTTGGCAGGGGCCGCACCAGTCGGCATAAAAATCGACCAGTACAGGCTGGCTGGATTGCAAAACTTCAGCGGCAAAGCTGTCATCGGTTACGGTTGCGGTCATAATCATCTCCTCTGTTATGGTATTCGGCAGACTGCGTCGTTTGGTTACTTTATATGGGGCTATGTGTAGGCCTGATCAAGCCGCCAGTGCAAGAGATTCTTTTTCCAATTCTTGCCATCTTGGGATTTGGGTCCATAAAATGCCAATTTTAAGTTCGCGTCCGGGATAAATTTCTGACAAAATTTTGGCGTAGATCTGTAACTGCCGCTGATAGGCCGCTGGCATTTTGCCATCTGCGGGCGGGACTCCGGTTTTGAAGTCCAAAATACCCAATTCCTTATCCGTCATATAAAACCGGTCCACCGTGCCAATGACGGGATGGCCCTCAAACCAGCCGGAAACGGCGGCTTCGGCGCGCGCATAGGGGCTAAAGAATTCTGCGGTTTCTGGGGCATGCAAGACCCGCATGACTTCTGCGATCCAGGATTGGTGCGTCGCAACCGACTGGCTCGGCATTTGACGTTGTAAAAAATTTTCTGCGACGGTAACGCGGTCTTCAATCGGCAGATCAGGTAATAATTCGAGCAATCGGTGCAGCACCACGCCGCGCTGCTGCGCCGCCGGATCCGCCACTCCCCGCGCCTGAATTGCCACGCCGCGTTCCGACAATTCAGTTACGGCTACAGGTTGTGCCAAATTAGGCGGCGGTACAGGTGACAGGTTTTCCAACCAGGGGTTTATTGCCTTGGCTATAGTTTCCACAATCACATCGTCTGCAAAACGATCCTCCGCTCCGTAATGCCATATGTCATTTTCGTCCGCCCAAGCATCCTCACGGCGTTGCAAGGCGGATAAAATCTGATCGTACCAATTACCCGTTCTTCTTTCGCCCTTGGCATTGGCCTTGCCGAAAATGTGCAGTTCGTGCGATGTGCGCGTCAGCGCAACATATAATAAACGCTGATATTCATCACGCCGTGCGGCATCGACCGCGCTGCGGTTGAAACTCGGACTCTCAAAATTCCGATCCGGTGCAAACAGGAAATGCGGCATAGGCGCGGCACCTGTCACTGCACGTTCGCGCTTGCTGCCGTGTTCGTGCGGCATTTCGCTGGCATCCGCCAGGATAACAATCGGCGCTTCTAAACCCTTGGCACCATGCACCGTCAAAATTCGCACCGCGTTATCCTGGCCGCGCGACAAGTCGCGTTTAATTTCAATGACACTACCTTGAATCCAGGCCATGAAAGCTTGCAGGCCCAAGGGTTCACCCACGCCGCCTTCGCGCAGCGCCAGTTGCAATAATTCATTCACGGGATCATCGCATTGCTGGCCGAGACGAGCATGCAGGGCTTGTAAACCACTATTTGCTGCTGGGCAGGGCAATGAAAGTATGGCTGCCAGGGTATCATAAGCGCTTTCATAATCCGCGCGCGCTAGCCAATCATATAGATAGGCCGCTGATGAATGCATGCTTACCGCGTGCCAAAGCGTTTCATCTTTCTGGCGTGTGGCTGCGATATCGCCCAGCGTCAGTTCATCCATATTGATAAATGGCGAGCGTAATAACTGCGCCAGATTCAAATCATCGGTAGGCAGTAACAAAAACTGGCAAAAGCACAGCAAGTCTTGCACCGCGGTCGCATCCAATAATTGCAAACGGTCGTTTCCAGCCGCCGGGACGCCCGCTGTGCGCAGCGCATGGAGCAATTGATCCGCCAGCGTGGTGCGTTGTTGTAGTAAAATTAAAATATCGCTGGCGCGCAGATGGCGGTTTTCACCGGACAGCATGCGGCCTTCGGCCAGCCAGTCCGCAATCGTGCGCGCGATTTGCACCGCCAGCCGCGCATTATGACTAGCTTCGGTTTCGCGTTCCACAATCATTAAACCCTGTGGTTTCGATCTTGGCTGGGCTGCGATGGTGGGATAAACACGCACCGTGCCGATTCGGTTTTCATGAATAGAAAAATGCTGAATGGATTGTTCTGTACCATGCAAGGCGCGCTGTTGGGAGGGCGCAACAAAAACATCATCCACTAGCGTCAGCACATTTGCTGCGGTGCGGAAGGAATGCGAGAGAGGTATGCGCGCGAATTCCATTTGCGCGGTCTCAGCACGCGCGGTGAAATCAATTTCCAAAGCATGAAACAAATCCGCATTGGCACCTTGAAAACTGTAAATGGATTGCTTGGGATCGCCCACCACGAATAAACTGCGCGACCAATCGGGATGGCTTAGACCTGCGAAAAACTCCGCCGCCAAAGTCCGAATAATCTGCCATTGTTCGGGTGCAGTATCCTGCGCTTCATCGACCAAAATATGATCGATGCCGCCGTCCAAGCGGTAATGCACCCATTCGCCCATGCCGGGCAGCATCAATAAATCGCGTGTGCGCGTAATCAGATCAGAAAAATCGAGCGTGTTTTGCGCGGCTTTCATGGCTGTATACGTAGTGCTGACGCGCGCCGTGAGCAGGCCGACTGCGGCGGATGCCAGGGCCAGTTTTTGATCTTTGATTTTATCAAGCACGCGCAGCAGGCGTTCCTGTTCCGCATGGGCGGTCGCAATATTTTGCGCACTAAGCTTTTCTGCAATAGCTTTGAGAAATAGTTTTTTGCGCGGCTCATAGTCCTGAGTTAAAAATAATTGTAAATAATGTTCACGCTGCACGGCGCGTTCTGGCGGCGCGGCATGTAAAAATGCCACCAGCTTTTCATTCGGTGCGCAATCTGACCAGTCGCGCAAAAATTCTAGCGGTAGATTTTCATCCGAAAATATTTCCAGCCATAACGTATCTGGATCTTCCGGCACTTTTAGTGCGGCAAAACATGCGCGCCAGTAACCATCTTCGCCGCCCGCTTGCGCGACTGCAGGCGCAATATCCGGCCAGGCGCGTAGTAAGTTTGATAAGATGCCATGCAGGGTATTGATGCTGTAACGTCCCTCCAGCCAGCTTTTGGTCGCGTTCCATGCGGATGTAGGTTCATCATGCCACGCCTGTTCCAGCGCACGCGCCAATAATGGTGCGGCCTGATACTCATCCAATGCTGTAAAACCAGGTGCGATTCCAGCCTCAATGGGAAAGCGCGCCAAGATGGATTGGCAAAAGGCATGAATGGTTTGGATGCGCATGCCCTCGGGCCGGTCGCTGATATTCGCGAACAATGCTCGCGCGCGTGCGATCATCTTTTGTGTTGGTGGCGTGCCGGTGAGCTGGTGCAAACGTTGCTCCAGCGTTGTGACTTCAATCGTAGCCCACTGGGACAAAATTTGTTCGAGGCGCACGCGCATTTCCATTGCGGCGGCTTTGGTATAAGTAAGGCACAAAATGCGGTGCGGCGGCGTGGCAGGTGTTTGATCATCACCTAGTAATAATCGCAGCAAACGCGCTACCAGAACCGTCGTTTTGCCCGACCCGGCAGATGCGGAAACCCAGACATGCGATGCCGGATGGCTCGCGCGGCGCTGCAGTTCTTGTGCGGCTTCTAATGCGTTCATGTAACACCTAACCATTCATTCGCGCGCGATAAATGCACATAGGGCATTTGATCGGCGAACAATTTTTCCGGCACAGCGGCAGTGAATGGATTTTCCGCGCGCAAATAATGTGCCAGAAATTCTGACAAGCGGTCAGGTAGCATTGCAATGGCCTCAGCAAAATTATCGATATCAGGCGTGATAATTTGCGCATCGGGCTTAATCAGCGGCCAAAATTCGGCACCCGCCACCGTGCGCGGCGGATGACCTTCCAGACCGCATTGCATGAGAAGCCATGCCTCCAGCGCCAATTGCGGGCGTGTCAGGTTCACAACATCGGTTTTTGTTGGCGCATTCTTGCTTTTGTAATCGACAATGATAAATTGGCCCGCGGCATCTACATCAATCCGGTCAGCACGCGTGGTAATTTTTAATGGGCCTACAGATGTCATAAGGTCATAGGACAGGAAATGTTCTGTGGCCACGATACGGCGGCCTGCGTCCAGCGATTGTTTTTGCCAATGCAAAAAATTATGGCGGGCACGTAACCAATTTTGCCACCAGAAATCATATTCCATCGCAGGCAGGGCCAGTGCGGTGAGCAATGGCTGCGCCAGATCGTCTAATAAACGTGGTGCGTCATCTGGTAGATTGGATGGATATTTGCGCGTAAAATTTAACAATACTTCATGCAAAAAATTACCCTGGTCGGCACCATCTGCTGCAGCATTCAATTCCGGCATGACACGCAATTGCAAAATATAGCGCGCGTAAAATTCATATGGATTGTGCATCAGGGTTTCAATCGAGCTGGGACTGAAACGTCGCGGACGATTCGCAATATTAGGCGTGGGTTGTGGCTGCGGCGCGGGCATGAAATTTTCCGCGCGATCAATGACGGCTGCGGCTTCCAGCAAACTTTTTTCTTCCAGAATATCAGCATCCAACTGGCAAGCCTGCACGTAAGCCGATAGACGTTCCAGCCAGCGGCTGGGCAGGGTCGGCGCACCTTCTGATACCATTGAGCGCGTCAGGTAAATTTCCGGCTGTACGGCCCATTGGTAAAAATCATGTGCGGCCAGGCCCAGCATTTCTTCTGCAGTCGTCAAACCAATTTGCGTGCGCAGGGGCCGTGATAACCAAGGATCCGGCGCAGGTTCCGCAGGCCAAATGCTCTCGTTCATGCCGCCGAGGATAATCGTGTCGAAATGATGCAGGCGCGCTTCCAGCAGTCCCAAAATGTGAATGTGCGGATGGGCATGCGGCGCATGCAGCGCCACTGTCGCCATACGGTCTTGCAGCAATTCTGCAAAAGCAGGCAGCGTCATGGCAGGAAAACAGCCGCTATGCATTTCCAGTTGCAGGCATAATTGCCATAACGCTTCGCCGGATTCTCTTTGCCAGGCCAGCGGCGCGTCGTCGGGTTCGCTAGTTAAGGTTTCGGCAAAAGTGCGCAAGATTTTCATCCATTCCGCAAACGTTTTCGCACCATCATCTATATGCAAAGTCGATAGGGTGTCGCGCAGCGGCAAATCTTCATTTGCCATCATCAATAAGGCGGTCAGATTTTGTGGCGCGGCATCACGGCGGAAATAACGCTGTTCAATGTCGCGTGCAGCGGCGCGGCAGATAGCGCGCGTGGTGCTGAAACAAGAGAGCGGATGTTTAAGTAGACTGAGCACATTTACGGCGTTGGCGCTTTGTAAGACGTTCAACAGCAATTGCATCCAGCGCCCAACAGGCGTGCGGCTGAGCGGCGCACCGGCGCTATCGTTCACAATAATATCAAAGCGCGCCAATTTTGCACTAACACGCTGAGCCAGGGTGCGGTCAGGCGTAATCAGTGCGGCGGTTTTATGCTCACGCGCCGCGCGTGCCAAGATCAATGCGATGGCCTGTGCTTCGGTTTCGGCATTGGGTGCGGTGACGGTATGAATGCCGGATAAAATTTCTGTATCCAATGCGGATTTAATTAAACGCATACTCGGTTCGCGCCATAAATGCGTGAAATCAGCGGGCAACAAAACTTGTTGCCACAAGGCTGCCTGCTGTGCCGGGCCATTTACGTGTTTGGAATGAGTTTGACTGCCAATTGGCAAAACCTGATCACGCGTCATTTCAAAATCAGCGAGCAAGTTAGAGAGCGGGCGCTGGGAATGTGTATCGGGCAGTGCCAGCCAAATGTCGTTTGGCAAATTTTGGTCCAGCGCAGGTAAAATCACCATGCCACGTGGCAGGGCGGCGATGGTTTTCAGTAACCGCCGCGTGGCCGGCAAAGAACCCGTTGAACCAGCGGCAATAACCGGATGCGTAGGAGGATTTCTTTGCCACAATCCCGCATAACCGTTTAAAATATTCTGCCGGGCCGCGGTGGCGTCCACTTGTCCGCGCGCTGCAAGTATTTCCGGCCAACGCGATGTGATAACGCGCAACCAGTTCAGTGATACTTGCCAATGCGCCGCCAGGTTTTCCGGTACCAGATTTTGTAACGCGGTGATTGGCACTTCGCGCAGCGTGGCTTCATCCCATAATTTGATGAGTGCTTCAGCTAATCCCTGTGCGCGCGGCCAAGACATATTGGCTTGTTCTTGAATTAACTGCATAAGCAAGCCCAGACGCGCATGCGGATTGATAGCAGGCGGCAAATTTAAATCCGGCGATTGCAACGTCAAAACATCATCGTCCAAATCGCCGATGGCATGGATGCGCGGCAACAGCGTAGGGGTATTTTGCGCGATCAATTGTTGCAGTGTACGCACGGCCCGGCGTGACGGCAGCAAGATCATATAGTCGGGCAGCACAGTTTGCATTGCGATGCTATCGGCACGAACGTAATCCGCCAAGGTTTGCAAAAAATTTATGCCCGCTGGAATGGTGTGCAGATTCATGATAACGCCGCGCTGGCGGCCACGATGTCTGCAGGTGTTGAACAGTGTACCCACAGGCCGTTATGCACGATGCCATAAAGACGGCCAGTGGTTTCTTGTGCATCCCAAATTTTTCGGCAGGAAAATATTTTCTCTGGGTGGTGGGCGTAAACGCTGGCTTTGGAAATGGTAACGCTGGCGTAAACATAGGGCGCCGTTTCGCGCGCGCTGCGCCAGGAAAGTTTGCCGTCCGCCATCATGTAATAATCACCCGGGCCATCAAAACCGACTGCCTGTTCGCGCGGTGCTAACAGTAATAAGGTATCCATAATATCAGGATTCCAGAATTTCATCATGCGCAGTAATGCGGGCATGCGGACCGCTGCATGGTCCAGTGCATCCGATGCGTCACGCCAGACGGCATCCGCATTGGCGGTGAAAAAAACTTCGCGTTTGAGTAATGGCAAAGCCTGTTTAATTGCACCCCCAGAGTCGAGTAATTCATTTTTCTCATCAGAAATTTGAATTTCTATTCTATCATTCCCGCGTACACGGGAATCCACATGCTGGATAATTTGTTCGCCCAAATAATGTGCGTTTACCACTGCATGCATCACACCACCTGCGGCGAAACCGTCCAGCACGTGATCTAACATCGCGCGCCCGGCGAATTTTAAGAGGGGTTTCGGGGTGGTTTCCGTCAGGGGACGCATGCGTGTGCCAAGGCCCGCTGCCAAAACCATTACAGTATCAATGGCATTTGGGAGCGTGATTTTAATGCTGCGCGTATCAACGTTGTCACCATCTGTAATTTCCACGCGCCAATGCGGCGGCATTTGATTGCCCGCGCGTTCCGGCCATTCAACAAACACTAAGCCATTTGATAGCGCATCAGTCCAATTTAATTCCGTCAATTCTGATGCATCGGTTAAACGATATAAATCATAATGATAAATCGTCAGTACTGACGTTTCATAGGGCTGCACCAGGGTAAAGGTCGGGCTGGGCACAGCGATATTGCCGCCACAGATTTCACGGATAAAAGCGCGGACAAAGGCGGTCTTACCAGCGCCTAGATCGCCATGCAAGGCCACCACCGTGCCGGGCGTAAGCCACAGCGGCGCATATTCGCGCGCCAATTCCGGAAGGTCGGTTTCATGCAAGTATTGATGGGTTTTTGTTTGCATTTGGGGGCGTGTCTCAGGTATGATCTGGGGTAACAGAAAACAAGCGCAGAGTCAGTATGTCTACTATACAATCTAGCAAACAGTCCGGCATATCTATTGATGTTGCCGTCATTGGCGCGGGTCCGGCGGGGCTGTTTGCCGTATTTGAATGCGGTATGCTGGGCCTGTCCTGCGCGGTGGTGGATGCCTTGGATGCGCCAGGCGGGCAATGCCAGGCGCTGTATCCAGAAAAGCCAATTTATGATATTCCCGCCTATCCGAAAATTCTGGCGGGCGATCTGGTGGAAAATCTGATCGCGCAAGCCGCGCCATTCAATCCGCAATATCTGCTCGGTCAGCAAGTGATTGAATTGAATGAAGTGCAGAACGGACGTTTTCATTTGTTGACGTCGGCGGGGGCAATTTTGGATGCAGGTGCCGTGATTATCGCGGCGGGCGCGGGTGCGTTTGGTCCGAACCGGCCACCATTAGCGGATCTGGAACATTATGAGGCCTCGCGTGCGGTGCAGTATTTTGTGCCTAAGCGTACGGACTTTGCGGGTAAAAACGTTGTGATCGCGGGCGGTGGCGACAGTGCTGTTGATTGGGCGATATCGCTGTCCGAAGTTGCTGCCAATGTTTGCCTGGTACACCGCCGCGATAAATTCCGCGCGGCGCCGGAATCTTTGCGCCAGTTGTCTGAACTGTCTGCCGTTGGGAAAATTGATATGGTGACGCCGTACCAGTTGCATGCGCTGGAAGGCGACCGCAAAAATTTATCCGCGGTGATTGTGGCGGACTTGGAAGGTGTGACACGTGCGCTTCAAGCAGATGTATTATTGCCATTTTTTGGTTTGGCGATGGAACTGGGTCCGATTGCCGAATGGGGCCTAGGCATTGAACGCAATCATATTACAATTAATCCCGCTACGGCCGCTACCAGCCAGCCGGGTATTTTCGCGGTGGGAGATATCGCAACTTATGATCATAAATTGAAACTGATTTTAACCGGCTTTGCTGAGGGCGCGGCGGCGGCCCATTCCGCGCGGGCATACCTGAAACCCAACCAGGATTTCGGTTTTGAATATTCAACCTCCCGCGGTGTGCCGGAAGCGCACGAAATCCAGAAAATTCAAAAGGCTGGGTAAATCGCGCAAGTAAAAAGCAGAAAAAACTTGAATTTTTAAGCGCATTTGCCTTATCTATAACATACCTTAACCGATATCGAGAGAATTATGTCATTATATACAGATAAACAATTAGAAGCGGCTGCCAAGTTTTGGGCTGATCATTTAGTTGCAGCTAAACGTCATGAACACGGCAATCAATTTAATGAAAACTTATTGAGCATTTTGCAGCAGGAGAGAAAAAGGTCTCCGGAGGGCATTACTTTTGGGACGGGAAAATATTATAATTCAGGCGTTCACCCTACTCATCATAATAATAACTTTCAGCCGGATCACATTTTAATGGAAGCGGCAACATTAGCGGGAATTGAAATTGATAGATATACTTTTCCGTTGGGCACGGTATGTAGAATTATCGCGGGAAAGAAAGAGAAGAAGGGCGACATCGAAGTTATAATAGAGGGTACGGTTGAAATCATAAGAGAATTTAATAAGTTCACAAAATCAGCTGAGAAAATTGTAGGTGGAGATCGCAGATTGATTGAAACAATTTATCCGCCTGCGCCAAGCCCAAAACTTGGACAACATTTAGTACCCTAAATTAACCCAACAAATATCAGGCGAGTTGATAGATCTATATAGATTCTTTAGATGGACTTCTTCGCTCGCTGCCAAAGCTTACGCTTCAGTTCAGTCGGTAATTCACTGAAATTATTATTTTCATCGCGTGCCAGTTGTTCCATTTTCTGAAACCGCCGGGTGAATTTTTCATTCGCGCGGTGTAAAACGGTTTCGGCGTCCAGGCCCAGCTTGCGGCATAGCACCGTTGTTACAAATAATAGATCGCCCAGTTCTTCGGCAATGTGTGCGGCCGATTGCGGCTGGTACGCCAGGGCGTCTTTGACTTCGTTGACTTCCTCATCCAGTTTGTCAAAAATACTTTCGATATTCTGCCATTCAAAGCCGGTTTTGGCCGCCAGAGTTTGTAATTCCTGTGCTTCCATTAATGCCGATAAACTAGGCGTCACGCCATCCAGGGCCGACATTATCCGAGCAAATATTGGCTGAGTTTATCGCGCACGGCTTCGTCCAGTTCGCGTTTTTCATGTTTCACTGGGTTCCAATAAATACATGCGGCTTCCTGCGACGCGTAACATTTCTCGCCGATAAAAACGCCGGTCTGCATGGTGAAGGAGGTGTTACCCATGCGCGCAATCACGCAGCCGACCTCCAAGGTATTCGGATACGTAATTTCCTGGTAAAAATCGTTAATCGTCCGCGCGACGACAATGGTATGCTCCGGCGTTGACCATAAAATTCCAAGCTGGCCCAGCAGTGCCAGGCGTCCCGTTTGAAAATAAGCACCAATTATCATATTATTTACGTGGCGCTGTACTTCCAGATCCGCATAGCGGACGTGTTCCGGCACCCAAAAACGATAGGTGCTGCGTTCACGCGCGTCATAGGTGGAAAGTTTTAATGCAGTTTCGGCCATCGGCGCAGTATCTCCGTTAATGTTTCAAATACCGCATTTGCCGGTATATCCGCAATGCACTTTTTACGGTTCAGGTAATCGTAAGATAGGTTTTTCGAATCCCCACACGACACCGGCTGAATCCAGGCGAAAGGAATACCCCACGGGCCAAACCGCCAAGGCAGATACTCCGATTCCGGATTACCGTCCGCAGGATGCCCGACAATCTCCACCGCAGGCGTACCAACCGCTGCTGCAACATGAAGCGCAAAGCTGTCATTGCAAACAATTGTGTCGCATCGCTCTGTGATGACCCCTGCTTCGCGCAGTGATAGTTGGCCAACCAGGTTAAGTGTGTTGGGGTGGCCCGCCGCCAGAATATCGTTCGCGGTTTCTTCATCCTGTTTTCCGTGGCCGGTGATCAGCAAGCTGCCGCCCAATTGCTGGGCGATGGATTGCGTTAGTTCGCCAAAACGAATACCGGACCAACGTTTAAAGACGGCCGAACCGCCCACGCCGAATAAAATCCATGGACGGGGCAAATTCCTGTTTGCTAGCAATTGGTCCACGCGTTCTACGTCGTCTTTAGAATAATAAAATCGTAATTTGATCGCCTCTACCGGCGGCACAGGTGCACCCAGCGCATGCAGTATCTGCATTCCGCGCCATACCTCATGGGTGGGACGTGGATCTTCAATCACATGCGTGTAAAAGTCATCATGCATCAAGAAATTATGATGTTTGAAATCAGAAACATTAGCCGCATAGCTTACACGCCAGGGGGCATCCACCGTTTGAGCAATTACGCCTCCATGCTGCCAGTCCTCGCTCCAGCGCGCCATAATTGCTAAATCAAAAGGTGCTGCCATATGTTGTTGCAGGCGCATGGCAAATAAAAACGCAGCCGGTTCATCGTAATCAATCTCATATTCGGGGGATAGTATATGGTCGATAACGGGATTCATCTCCGCCAGCGGAATGGGCGCGCCGCCACAAAGCAGCGTAATTTTCGCGTGAGGATACAAAGCGCGTAAACCTTCAAGGAATGGCGTATAAAGCAGATAATCTCCCAGTGCATCCAACTTGATCACCAAAATGGATTTTATTTCTGATATTGGAGGCGGCCAGGAACGCGTCGCATGCGGCGTGGCACGAACAGTATAGGCATGCCAGTTCAATACCGGATAATCTTGCGGGCCACCCTGATAAAATGTTTTTGTTTGTATCATGTAGCTTATGCCACTTCAGCGCGCGAGGTCATTTGGTCATAAATCCAGGCATCGGCTTTTGCTAGGCCATCGGCGCAGACCTTCAGTTACGGTGGCCAGAATATCATCTGGCGGCACATCGGCAATACACTTTTGGTCCTCACGGAAATCCTCTGATTTATGCGTGGCCGTGTGGCACGACAGCGGATGCACCCAGGCGAAGGGAATGCCCCAGGGACCAAAGCGCCATGGCAGATATTCGGATTCCGGATCGCCATCGGCGGGGTGGCCGACAACTTCAACGACGGGAGTGCCAACCGTCGCAGCGGCATGGATGGCGAAACTGTCATTTGAGATAATGATATCACAGGTGCGGATCAGCACGCCATTTTCCCGCGCCGAAAGTTTTCCGACATAATTCTGCGCGGCGGGGTTCTGGGCTGAAATAATAGCCGCAACAGATTCATCTTTTTTACCATAGCCGATGATGAAAACCGTGCCGCCATGCTGGGCATGAAGCTTTTGCGCCAATTCGGAAAAATGCTGGGCGGGCCAGCGTTTAAAATCACCAGAGCCGCCGATGCCGAAAACAAACCAGGGGCGTGGGTGATTTTTTTCAAACAGTATATTTTGAATTTTGACTTCATCATCCAACATGAAATGAAATTCCTGTTTGATCTCCTCGACCGGCGGCATCGGCATACCCAGGGCATGCAAAACTTGCATCCCGCGCCAGACTTCATGTATCGGGCGTTTATCGTCAATGACGTGGGTGAAAAAATCATCATGCTGCGGGAAATTCTGCGCTTTATATGGCAGGGTATCACCCGCAAAAGACAAACGGTATGTCGCATCCAGGGTTTGCGCGATCACGCCGGCGTGATGCCAATCTTCCGTCCAGCGCGGCACGATAATCAGGTCAAAAGATGCAGCGGCGTGCGCCTGCAGTTCCATCGCGTATAAAAAACTTTGACTTTGGTCATAGCCCGGTTCAAAGGGCGGTGCGAGCACGTGGTCAAAAGCCGGATTAGGCTCGGCCAAAACCAGATTAATTTTGTTGCACAGCAAAGTGATTTGTGCCTGCGGGTAAAATTTGCGCAAATGCGCATAAAACGGCGTGTGCAGCATATAATCGCCGTAGCCGTCCAGTTTGATAATCAGAATGCTTTTGATATCACCGGACGCGGGCGGCCAGACAGACGAATCGTGCGCAGTCGCGCGTACGCGGTAATTTGACCAATCCAATATCGGATAATCTTGTGGCCCTGTATGAAAATGTGTTTGCGTTTGTGTCATGCGAATTTATCCTGCGCCTAAGCTGCCTTGGCGCGCGATGCCATCTGATCGTAAATGCAGACACAGGTTTTCGCCAAGCCATCTGCCAGGCGGAATATTGGACTCCCAGCCGAATTCCTTTTGGATCAAGGTATTGTCGGAATTGCGCTCGCGCACGCCTTTTGGCGCGTCCAGATTGTAATTGCGTTTTACTTTAACACCCACGATTTTCTCGATAATACTAGCCATCTGGTTAACGGCCAATAAAACCACCGGCAATGGCAACAAGAATGGTATCTGTTTTCTGCATGATGAATCTCCAAAAGAGATAGGAATATAGCTAAAATCTTAAGATTTGGTAACTGATTAGAATGGCCGGCCCTGATGCATGATTTCCATACGTATATGTTCTTCAATGCTTTTCTGGCTAAGGACTTTGCCATTCACCATTTTATAAAAAAACTTCTAGGTTTCCAGAATGATGCCAAGGTCGTTTGAATTCCGAAAGCTTGGGCAAAAAGGTTTCTACAGCAGCCAAAACTGCTGCTACAGGAATTTCAGCAATACAGGTTGGCTCTTCGTGCGTATCTGAAACGGTAGTAATGGGATCGTTACAATCTGTAGGCTGTATATAACAGAAAGGTACCCCCCAAGGTCCGAAACGGCGTGGCAGATATTCACTATCAGGGCTGCCAGTTGTGGCCTTGCCAATGATTTCAACAACTGGCGTTCCCACAGCCGCCGCCGCATGCATGGGAAAACTGTCATTCCCAATATGTAAATCACATTGACTAAGCAGGGCAGCACTTTGTTGTTCGGTTAAAAGCCCGACAGCATTGACCGAATGAGACGCGGGTAAGTTGGCGAAAACGTGAGCCGCTGCTTGGTAATCATCATCACCTTGACCCACAATCGCAATGGTAGCGCCAAATTTTTCATGTAATGCCTTCGCTAATTGTGAAAAATTTTCCGCTGACCAGCGTTTGAAATCGTAGGCTCCGCCAACCCCCAAGCTAATGAGAGGTCGTGCCCTGGACATAAGATCATAAGACGTAAGGGCCGCATAATCTTCTGCCAACAATGGCAAAGTTAAAAAAATATCTTCTGCCGCCGGAATTTGAGCCCCCAGCGCATCACAAAATTGCAAACCGCGCCAGACTTCGTGCGTGGGAAGCGTATCGTCAATGACATGCGTATAGAAATCATCGTAATGGGAAAAATGCTTTTCTTTGAGAGGGAGGCAGCGCGCAGAGTAGCCTAAACGATAGGGTGCATCTACGATACAAGCTAGACCTGACGCCAAATACCAGTCTTCACCCCAGCGTGGTACAAGGATTAAGTCAAAAGGGGAAAAATCAGATTTTTGAATCGCAACTCCAAACATAAAATTTGCGGGTGGATCATTTACCCATTTACCAGGCGGCGTAATAACTAAATCAATATCTGGATTGTTGCGAGCCAACACGCCCACGCGTTGGGTGCAAACCCATGTAATTTTTGCTGTTGGAAAATTCTGCTTTAGATTAGTAATCATTGGTGTGATCAGTAAATAATCTCCCAAAGCATCCATTTTAATAACAAGAATACTTTTGATATCTTGAGGCGGGAAGGGCGGTGCATCAGTACCAATAGCTCGCACTTGGTAATCAGCCCAGCGTGGCGTGGCAAAAGCATGTTTTTCCAGATAAAGGTGGCTCTTTGTCATCTCAGTTTTTGCGCTGCTAAGCTTATAATTATATTACTTTAGAATCGTTGGTCCGCTAGCTTTCACATAAATTATGTTCAAGCTAAATCCAGATATAATCAGAGAATTAGAAATGCGCACCATTTCCACGATCGCGGCGGCTTCGTCCGCGCAGATTTCGCGCAGCAGTTGCGCCGCCTGGTCAAGATAAGATTGGCTGAGGGTGGGGAGCGGTTCGTTCATACCGCCAGATATTAACGCAGAGTCGCTTGAACGGTAGGTATGACGTTAATCGTATTTTGCGCCAATTTCGGTTGGGCGCGCGCGATCAGTTGAGCAAACTGGCTATCGTCCTGCCGCACGATAGCGGCGAGCTGGTTCATCTCCTTACCTTCCAGTTTATCATTGCCGAGTGATGCAACTTTAGTCGGGTTTACCTGCACACCGTGCTGATGCACTTCGAAATGCAAATGCGGGCCGGTCGCGCGGCCCGATGCGCCGACATAGCCGATCACCTGCCCTTGGTGCACATGCATGCCCGTATGAATGCCTTTGCCGTAACGGGACAAGTGCGCATAGGCAGTATCAAATGTGCCATTGTGACGGATTAAAACATAATTGCCATAACCGGAAAAAACTGAGGCCTTTTGTACCACGCCATCGCCCGCTGCGAAAATAGGGGTGCCGTAAGCCGCACCGAAATCAATGCCTTTATGCATCGCGCTATAGCCCAAAATTGGATGGATGCGCATGCCGAAACCAGAGGTAATGCGTGCACCATCAACCGGCGTTTTCAATAGCGCTTTATGCACATCGCGGCCATCGGCGTGATACATGTGGCTGTTGTAACGGTATAGACCAACTTTATTTTTTGCACTGTCAATGCGCAGGTATTGCACATCGCCCGCCTGAATCAATTGGCCCTGGTCGTCGTAATCAGCTGGGAACATTACGGCGAATTGGTCGCCCTTATGCACGTCGCGCTGGAAATCGATGTCATAAGCTAGCCATTTCGCCATTTGGTTGGCGACGCTACGCGGTGCGCCTGCGCGGCGGACGGAGGCAGCAAAGGCGCCCTCCACCGTACCCCGAATGGCAACGATGCGTTTTTCAACATTGCGCGCGATGCGCTGGGCCTGGAAATTTTCCTCGGCGTCTTTGGTTAGTTCGATCCGTTGCTTGGGATCGGGGGAGAACACCATTTTCAGCAGACGCGTAACATCTGCGTCATGTTCCAGTTGCAGGTGCACTTCCTGACCGGCTTTGAAACGTTTTGCATTATATACGTCTCCCAAAGCATCGACTGCATCTGCGGCGCTGTCCGTGTCCACCCCTTGTGCCATCAGCATGGCGGTGATAGTTTGATTGTTTGCTAATTTTACCAGGCGGTCTTCCTGTGTTGGGGCAGAGGCGGCTGGCGCTGTTTGCTCTGAAATCTGCATGGGGGTATGATTTAAAACGCTATCCATCCAGGGCATTTGCGCGACCAGATTATTGATGGAAAATAAAAAAGCGGTCAGTGCGGGCAGAGCAAAAACATTTAAACGCATGGGTTACGGTTTCCCTTCAATTAAACTCGTCAAGTGTTGGCCTTCAGGCATAGCGGGTGTCCATTCAGCAAAACATACCGCTAACTTTGGGCCGGTCTTTGGGGTTACCCCAAAGAACTCATGAAAAGCTTACCGATTCTGCGACTCGGGCGTTACCAGCAAACCGACTGTGCTTTTAAGGTAACAGTCAGGCAGGGTCAAGTATTAAATGGACATAAAAATAGCCGATTGCTGTCTCTTAATCACTTAACCCATTGATTCAATTAGATTATAATGTCGTAGTAATCTGGATTAAGATTATATTCTTACTAGTTGGTGCGAGTTTTTCCGGGGCGGCAGGGGTAAGTCCAAAATTCCAGCAGACGGCCTGGTCGCAACAAGCGCCATGTTGGCAATGACTACAATCCTAATAGGAATAAATGCCAAGAAGTTTTTTCACCTAAAATTTTGCCTCTCACTACAGGGAGATGGGAAATGGTTTTTACCCAACCATTAACACAAATTAATTCCGCGCCGGGTTTTACCCGCTTGCAATGGTGCGCGGTTGTGCTTTTATGCGCGCATGGGCGGCATCCTGCTGCTCCAAACTTCTAGGGAGAATCTCATGCGTAAATTCGCAATCGCTCTGGCCGCAGCAATCGTGCTGAGCGCCGGCGCAGCCATGGCTGCTGTTAACTTAAACACAGCAACTGAACAGCAATTGGAAAGCTTGAACGGCGTTGGTCCGGCCAAAGCACAGGCGATCATTTCTTACCGCAACACCAATGGTCCTTTCAAATCTGTTCAAGATTTGTCAAAAGTTCCTGGTTTCGGTGAAAAAATGACTGCTAGCCTGTCTAGCCAATTGAGCATTTCCGGCCCAACCACTGCGCCTGCAACGACCGCTGCTTCTAATGCAAACAGCCCGGCTGCAACGCCATCTTCGACGACAGCAATGACACCTGCAACTTCTGCGACAAATGCGCCGACACCTGCGAATGCACCGATCAGCAACAGCAAAATGCCTGCGAACAGCACGTCTTCTGCCCTGCTGCGCCAGCGATGAACAAATAAGTTTATTGTTGTCTGGTAAAAAAGCGGGGCGCCTTTTGGGCGCCCCAATTTTTATGGAGGGAACAAATTAACTACATATTCGATTGTACATAGCCGCTGATGGCCTGTGCAAATACCTGGCGGATTTCTGCCTGGGCAGCCGGTGTCATGGCGTCAGGGTTCACGCGCATGGGCGGTAATTGGATGGTCAAATTATCCGCGCGCTGTGCGCCTTCGGCAAAATTATAGGGCTGCGGCGCGCCGCCAGGAATATTTTGCATTTGTTGTGCCATCACGGCTTCTTGTTCAACCCGAAGTTTTTCCAGCATCGCGCCCATATCAAATTTTTCTGACATAGCAATGGCGGTGCCTTTGCCTAATAACTGACGCAGTGGTTGGGGCAGACGGTCCATGATATTGCCGTTTGCCGCCATCATGACGCCCAAAATCAAAATATTGTGCAGAGAGAAAATTCGCATCCAGCGCCCCAAGTTTTTTTATTCGCTATTATCTTTGATCTTACGCGCATGGGGTTGCGGAAGCGTAACTGATTGATCGCGGTTGAAATAAGATTAACTAAAATTTTAGGGAGTATTTTTTCTGGCGTTTGTAAACAGCATGGCGTCCGCCAAAACGCAGGCCATCATGGCTTCGCCTACCGGGACGGCACGAATGCCGACACAGGGATCGTGGCGACCCCTGGTTTGGATTTCCGTGTTATTGCCGTCGGTATCAATCGTTTGTATGGGTGTGAGAATGGAACTGGTCGGCTTTACGGCAAAGCGCACAATAATATCTTGGCCACTTGAAATGCCGCCCAGAATACCGCCGGCGTGATTAGATTGAAAATCGGCGCCGTTTGCGCTGGCGCGAATTTCATCCGCGTTTTGCTGACCCGTTAATTCTACTGTGTCAAAACCATCGCCAATTTCAACCGCCTTGACTGCATTAATACTCATCATCGCATCGGCGAGGCGGGCCGAGAGTTTGTTATAAATCGGTTCGCCCCAACCGACCGGAACGCCGGAGGCGATGACTTCAATAATCGCACCCGCGCTTTGGCCTGCTTTACGCGTTGCATCCAGAAATTCTTCAAAGACTAGCACAGCTGCCGCATCAGGCGTGAAAAAGGAGTTGTTATCCACTTCATCCCAATTCCAATTGGCGCGGTTGATTTTATGCGGGCCGATTTGCACCACCGCGCCGCGGATGGAAATTGTATTGCCCAGAATTTTCCGTGCAATCGCGCCTGCAGCAACGCGGCAAGCTGTTTCGCGCGCGCTGGAGCGCCCACCGCCACGTGAATCTCGGATACCATATTTCATTTGATAGGTATAATCCGCATGGCCAGGTCGGAATTTATTTTCTATTTCTGAATAATCTTTGGATTTCGCATCGGTATTTTCGATCACTAGCGATATGGGCGCGCCGGTAGTTTTGCCCTGATATACCCCTGATAAAATTTTGACTTCATCGGTCTCGCGGCGCTGGGTGACAAAACGCGATTGTCCCGGTTTGCGCTTGTCTAAAAACGGTTGAATATCGCTTTCGGATAAATCAAGCAGCGATGGCGTACCGTCTACAACGACACCAATCGCCGGGCCGTGAGATTCACCCCAGGTGGTGAAACGGAATAGAGTGCCGAAAGTGTTCACTGCTATTAGCCAGCTTTCATTCCCGCTAAAAGTTCTGCCGTCTTCGCAACATTATCCACATTCAACATACCAACAGTATGATACCCGCTGTCAACGTGCAGCACTTCGCCCGTTGTGCCGGTGCCAAGATCAGATAATAAATAAACTGCCGCGCCGCCGCATTCAGCGGTGGTGGTGTTGCGCTGGAGCGGCGCATTCAATTCATTCCATTTCAAAATATAGCGGAAATCGCCAATGCCGCTGGCGGCTAAGGTTTTAATAGGGCCCGCGGAAATCGCATTCACACGGATCTGGTCGCGACCCAGATCGGCAGCCAAATAACGCACGCTGGCTTCTAGCGCGGCTTTGGCTACGCCCATGACATTATAATGCGGCATGACTTGTTCCGCGCCGTAATAGGTGAGGGTGAGCAGCGATCCGCCATTCGGCATCAATTCCGCCGCATATTTCGCCACCGCAGTGAAAGAGTAAACGGAAATATCCATTGTCTTTAAAAAGTTATCCCGCGTGGTATCGACATAGCGCCCATCGAGTTCGTTTTTATCGGAATAGGCAATGGCGTGGACGACGAAATCCACGGTGCCCCAATCTTTTTTCAATGCCGCAAAGGTTGTCTCAACGCTCGGCATATTCATGACGTCGCATTCCAGGATATGTTTTGCGCCAACGCTTTCCGCCAGCGGCGTCACGCGTTTATGTAGTGCCTCGCCTTGATAGGTAAAGGCCAGTTCTGCACCCTGAGCCGCGCAGGCCTGGGCAATGCCCCAGGCGATGGAACGGTCATTCGCTACACCCATGATCAGGCCGCGTTTTCCCTCCATCAAGGTGCCTTGGGCGATGGTCGGCTCGGGGGGTGGGTTGGCTGGCGCGGTGGTTGCAGTCATGTTCTTCTCCAAAATCTTCAGGCATGTTTTACCCGGGCATGTGCTGATCTGCAATCAAAAAAGAGGCCGTAAAAGCGGCCTCTTTTAAAAAATGATCCTACGAATTACTGCACAACCTTCCATTGGCCGTCAGGCTGGCGGCAAGCGGTACCATAACCTTGTTGGGTTTTACCGCCCACTGTAATGGTTTGCTGGTATTCGCGGCAATATTGGCCGGATGCAGTGCTACCGTCACGGATTGGCGTGACCGTACCATAATTCCCGCTTTCAGGATTGTTCCAGGTGATTTGTTGGCCAAGTGGCGCAGCATTCGCACGATTATTGGCATTCGCCATGGCCGCGCGGTCCGCATTATCCAAAGATTTCCCAATTTCCGAACCCACCAATGCGCCTAATACAGCACCCGCGCCGGTTGCCCATAATTTGCCGCTGCCATGCCCGATTTGCGAGCCAAGCAAGCCGCCGCCCACCGCGCCCGCAACCGTGCCAACTCCCTGTTTTGGACCCCAGTCCGACGTGGTTTGGCAAGCCGTTAAGGCCAACATAGAAACTGCTAAAGTAGCTACAATAAATTTTTTCATCGGGTTGCTCCTGGTAAGCTGCAAAGATTCCATAATTGCGATTATGGCACAAGTCAGAATTTAAATAAGTTCATTTGTCTTCATGATAAACTTTTGGTAAAAAACATAATGCATTCCGATATTACCACAAATTTTTCTGCGGACCCAATTGCGCAATTTCAAGAATGGTTTGCGCTGGCGCAAGGAAAAGAAATTAACGATCCCAATGCCATGAGTTTGGCCACGGTTGGACCGGACGGCGCGCCGCATGTGCGTATTGTTTTATGCAAAGGATTTAATGCTCGGGGCTTACGTTTTTTCACCAATACTGAAAGTAACAAAGGATGCGATCTAGCCACTAATCCCAGCGCAGCAACCTGTTTTCATTGGAAGTCCATTCAGCGACAAGTGCGTGTTGAGGGCAGGGCCGAAAAACTATCTGATACAGAAAACGATGAATATTTTCATGACCGCTCTCGGGGCGCGCAAATCGGTGCTTGGGTATCACAGCAATCGCGGCCATTGAACAAACTGAGCAAGCTAATAGTAGACCTGCATCAAATGGAAAGAAAATTTGCGAATAAATCCGTGCCACGTCCGCCTTATTGGGGCGGTTATCTCCTCCGGCCGGAACAGATTGAGTTCTGGGTTCAGCGCCCGGATCGTTTGCACGAGCGGATGTTGTATGTGCGTGATGGCAACGGCTGGCGGATGGAAAGATTATATCCGTAGTTTATTTGGCGCGCGCCACATGCGCCGCCGCCATTTCCAGGCCGAAAATTTTACAAAAACCGGCCGCGTCCGCGCCGTTATATTGGCCCGCGCTCTCGCCGTATTTGCCGCCGCGGCCGAGCAGTGAAAATTCACTGCGTGCACCCAGGACGAACGCGGTGCCTTTATGCAATCGCACGCGGACTTCGCCCGTCACAGTCTGTTGTGCGCTTCCTAAAAACTTTTCGATGTCGCGCATGGCGGGATCCAGAAAACGCCCTTCATGTAAATAGGTGCCGTAGGTTTCGCCCATTTGTGCGCATAACTGCATTTGCATTTTTGTTAAAACAAATTTTTCCAATTCG
>Ga0105240_10002146_pt1 | contig 32217 bp, 32 predicted proteins | sample KBSC54metaG_FD_80426 | JGI IMG/M metagenome (GOLD analysis project Ga0105240, IMG submission 80426) | Corn rhizosphere microbial communities from Kellogg Biological Station, Michigan, USA - KBS C5-4 metaG | ecosystem: Host-associated > Plants > Roots > Rhizosphere > Soil | place: Michigan, USA... | reverse complement strand
GCGTTTGAATGGCAGATCTTTGCGAATATGCAGCCTGAGGCATTGAAAATACAGCTAGCAAACCTAGCGCTGTAAAAGTTGTGGGGGAGAGGATATTTGTCATAGGTATTCTCCAGTCCATCAATTGTAAATATTATGAGGTGGTGGGGTCGTAGCTGCAGGTGGTGGCGTCGGCGCAGGGGCCGGAGTCACGGGTGGCGGTGCAGCACTCTGCTGCAAAAGATTACCACCGCCGTTGCCGCCGCCGCCGCTACCAGCGTGAATGATACCAATCGTTGTGCCGCCACCATTTGTTGGTACAGCTACACTAGGAACGTTGAGGCTCGATAGATTGGGGTTGTTTGCCAGTTGTCCAGATAAGGTTACAGCATTTGTGACTGAGCCTTGATTAACAGAACCCGGCGTCACGCAGCCCGATTGGCCAAACACATCCTGTCCATTCACCGTGGTTTGTGCGTTGCTGGTTGCACTTGCATTGGCGCTAAATAGCTGGCCGTTTTTGCAAATACCCAAACTAATGTCGATGTTAAAGCCAAAGATACTGGACCAGTTCAGACTGCAAATAGCGCTTTGCGCCATTTGCTGTAATTTATCCTCGATTTGTTTGATGAGAGTTTGGCGGTCTTTTCCAGCTGCATTAGGAATACATTTATTATTAAGTGCGGGCGTCATCCGGTTGTTCATGGCAATGGCAGCCGCTACATCTTGTGCCACGTGCTGCTGGTATTCTTGCATTAAAGATGCCCACACTATAGGGTTACAGGCTGCTGCACCCGGCTTGCCAGCGCTAACCGCCTGAGCAACATCACTTTGTGCCTGTGCCATTGTATATAAAGGTGATGGACCTTGGCCGCTTACCGTCCCGTCGGCATTGTAAATGGGGACTTGAATGTTTGCGATCAGTTTTGATTTTAAAGGTGCAAAGACAGGGTTATTCGGATTAACCGGCGAATTTGAATCCGTTGGGGAAAGCGCCTGAGCAAAGGCAGGCACCGGCAGCGCCAATAGTGTGATTAATAAACCGGAGATTAGTTTTTGCATCGTGAACCTCATCCAAACGCCCGAGTCGTGTTACAGACACTATACGTATTTTTAATCATATCATACAGACGTGCGGTGTTACAAACCATTTAACTAAAATTTTAGTGAATTTTATTTGACAATGTCATATTTTTGTCATTTTTAGTTCATCGAAGTGTCATTTTATAAATAAAATAAAACAAATCAATAAAATTTTATTGACTCAGATATCCAAGATTTGATAGGTTAACAACATCAGGTCAGAAATTAAATTGGCCTGGCATATTTAAAAACTTTTTTAATAACCATTTTTAACCGCCAAACTTTAAACGGAGATTAAAATCATGCTCACACGCAAACAAACACTGCAACAATTACAAGATTTGAAACCTGCCACCGTTACTTGGGCCCAACAATGGGATGATTTAAGGGTGATGTGGATAGAAGATGTCCCTGTGGATGAAATTGCAACGCGCCTAAATCGCACCATCAGCGCTGTTCTGACCCAGGCTGTCCGTATTGGTCTGGAACGCCGCGCAATGCCGGGCCGAAAGCCAGAGGGGGAAAATCAAACGCCGCGTGTGATTAAAAAACGTCCGGTTCTGGTTCATTCCAATGTAGTGTCCTTTTCCCGAATTCGTAGTGCTTCTGGTGCAGCGGTGGAATCGCCCGTTCAAGCGAACAAAAAACCCCGCAACTGCCTGATGTGTTCGTCCGCGTTTAATTCCTGCGGATCGCACAACCGTATTTGCCGTCGTTGTAAGGACAGCAATTGCTACCAGGCGGGACACGAAAACGAATATCGCGTGCTGTCGGCATAATATTTTGCTACTAGACGGTTTGATATTTTGCTTGCGTGACATTAAAGCGGTGCCTATAACACCGCTTTAATGCCCCGGCGTACAGATCTACAAACCATCGCCATTATTGGCGCGGGTCCCATCATTATCGGCCAAGCCTGTGAATTCGATTATTCCGGCGCGCAGGCGTGTAAAGCGCTCCGTGATGAGGGCTATCGCGTGGTGCTGATTAATTCCAATCCCGCCACGATCATGACGGATCCGAATATGGCGGATGCGACGTATATAGAGCCGATCACGCCGGAAACCGTGGCGAAAATTCTGCGCAAAGAACGTCCGCAAGCCTTATTGCCGACCATGGGCGGGCAGACGGCATTAAATACCGCCTTAAAACTCGCCGATATGGGCGTATTGGATGAGTTGGGGATTGAGTTAATCGGCGCCAACCGCGAGGCGATTAACAAGGCTGAAGATCGCCAGCTATTCAAAAACGCGATGTTAAAAATTGGTTTGGACTGTCCCAAATCACGCGTGGTGCATAATTTTGACGAGGCTTTGGCAGCACTGCCTGATATTGGGTTACCTGCCATTATCCGGCCGAGTTTTACATTGGGTGGCACAGGCGGCGGTATTGCTTATAACCGCGAAGAATATGAGAGCATCGTGCGCGGTGGCCTGGCGGCATCGCCGACGACGGAAGTCTTGATCGAAGAATCCGTGCTTGGTTGGAAAGAATATGAAATGGAAGTCGTGCGTGACTGCGCCGACAATGCCATCATCATTTGTTCGATTGAAAATATTGATCCGATGGGTGTGCATACAGGCGACAGCATCACCGTCGCGCCGGCGCTGACCCTGACGGATAAAGAATATCAGATCATGCGGAATGCGAGCATCGCTTGTTTGCGCGAAATTGGTGTGGAGACGGGTGGCAGTAACGTGCAATTCGCCATCAATCCGCAAACGGGCCGCATGATTGTGATTGAAATGAATCCGCGCGTGTCGCGTTCGTCCGCGCTTGCGTCAAAAGCAACAGGTTTTCCGATTGCCAAAATCGCAGCGAAACTGGCGGTGGGTTACACGCTGGATGAATTGCAAAATGATATTACCAAAATCACACCTGCATCGTTTGAACCCACGATTGATTACGTCGTAACAAAAATCCCCCGTTTTGCCTTTGAAAAATTTCGCGGCTCGGACAGCGCCCTCACCACGCAAATGAAGTCGGTGGGTGAAGTCATGGCCATCGGCCGCAATTTCCAAGAGTCGATGCAAAAGGCACTGCGCGGCATGGAAAAATCCCTGGCCGGATTTGATGAACAGGATTATTTGCCGCAATCGCGCGAAGGCTTAATCGCCGTTGTTGCCAAGGCAACTCCGCAACGCATTCTGGCGGTTGCCGAAGCTTTCCGCCGCGGCCTGACGGTTAGTGAAGTGCACACGGCTTCTGCAATTGATCCATGGTTCCTGGAGCAGATCAGCGCCATCGTACAAACGGAAAATAATATCCGCGCGCAGGCCTTACCCAAAACCGCCTTCATTTTTCATGGCACGGCGGGTGATCCGGATGAAAACTGGTTCCCATGGTTGAAAGCCGAATTGGAAAAACAAGGTGTTGAAACCATCGTGCCGCATTTCCCCACGCCGAAAAATCAGACACTGGAAAACTGGTTTAAAGTCATGGCGCCGCACCAGCATAAAATAAATGCCGATACGATTTTTGTCGGTCATAGTTTGGGCGGTGTTTTTGCGTTGCGCCTGTTGGAGCAATTAAAAACGCCAGTGCGTGGGGTTTATTTTGTTGGCACGCCGATTGGTATTCAACCGGTAAAGAACTGGGAATGCGATCAGCCGTTTACCGGTGCGCCGTTCGATTGGAAAAAGATTTCTAACAACGGACATAAATTTTCCGTTTATCATTCTGATGATGATCCTTATGTGGATTTGGAAAACGGCCATCAATTGGCGGCCAATTTGGGCGTGAATTTAATTTTTGTGCCTAAGGCTGGTCATTTTAACAAGGCTGCCGGATACCTGGAATTCCCGCAGTTATTGGTGGATATCACGGGTGGCGATACGAAATTTTTAACGCATCCGGATGACATGTTTGCACTCAAACGCATGGGCTTTTCCGATGCGCGCCTGGCGAAGTTATGCGGCAAAAAAGAAACTGAAATCCGAACCATCCGCCATCGGTTCGGCATCCGCCCGGCCTTTCGCCGTATCGATACTTGCGCGGCGGAATTTCCGGCCAGCACAAATTATTTTTACAGCAGCTACGAAAATCCATCTTTCGGTAAATCCGCCTGCGAAGCCACTCCATCCACCGCGCGTAAAATCGTGATCCTCGGCGGCGGGCCGAACCGCATTGGGCAAGGAATTGAATTCGATTATTGCTGCGTCCATGCCGCCTATGCACTGCGTGAGGCCGGCATTGAAACTATCATGATCAATTGCAATCCGGAAACCGTGTCGACGGATTACGATACCTCTGACCGTTTGTATTTTGAACCCCTGACGGCGGAAGATGTCATTGAAGTCATCCAACGCGAAGCCAGCAACGGCGAGTTGCTGGGCGTCATTGTGCAATACGGCGGTCAAACACCGCTGAAACTTGCGCATGATTTACAGGCGGTCGGCATTCCGATTTTGGGTACTTCGGTTGATATGATTGATCTGGCCGAAGACCGCGAACGTTTTCAACAACTCGTGCAAAAATTGGGTTTAAAACAACCGGCCAACGGGATTGCGCGCTCGGCTGATGAAGCGCGCCGTGTTGCTTCAGAAGTAGGTTATCCCCTAGTATTGCGCCCGTCTTACGTTCTGGGCGGTGCGGGCATGGAAATTGTGACCGATGAAACTGGCCTGGACCGTTACATCAATAACGCAGTGAAAATTTCTGGTGATAGCCCACTGCTGCTCGATAGTTTTTTGATTGATGCAGGCGAAGTCGATGTGGATGCGATTTCAGACGGCACAGATGTATTTATCGCGGGCATCATGGAGCATGTCGAAGAAGCGGGCGTGCATTCAGGCGATAGCTCCTGTGTGCTGCCACCTTATTCGCTGTCTGAAAAACTCCAGGATGAAATTCGCCGTCAGACACGTGTGCTGGCTAAGGCATTAAACGTTGTCGGCCTCATGAATATTCAATTTGCGATCAAAGACGATAAAATTTATTTGCTCGAAGTTAACCCGCGGGCCTCGCGCACCGTGCCGTTTGTGGCAAAGGCGACCGGCGTAGAAGTCGCTAAAATCGGTGCGCGCGTCATGGCGGGTGAAAAACTTTCTAAGTTCAATCTGGCCGAACAACATCCGCCGCATACTGCGGTTAAGGCGCCGGTCTTTCCGTTCAATAAATTTCCGGGCGTGGATATTTTGTTGTCACCGGAGATGAAATCAACGGGTGAAGTCATGGGCATCGATGCTGAATTCGGCCTGGCCTATGCCAAGGCGGTAATGGGCGCGGGCTATATGCTACCCACTACTGGCACGGCCTTTATTTCCGTCAAGGAACGCGATAAGGCGCTGATCATTCCTACCGCGCAAAAACTGCTAGATTTGGGTTTTAAATTGGTCGCGACAGACGGCACGGCAGCGTTTTTGAACGAACAAGGTCTGCAAACTCAACGCATTAACAAGGTATTCCAAGGCCAATTGCATATCGTCGACGCCATGATTAACGGTGAAATTCAGCTGGTGATTAATACCGTTCAGGGCGCCCAGGCGACGGCTGACAGCTTTTCACTCCGCCGCACGGCGCTGACGTATAATATCCCGCATTATACAACCCTGTCCGGCGCACGTGGGGCGGTAGAAGCTATTGGCGCGCTTCAAGCCGTTGGGGCAGGGAACCTGACGGTCGAAAGGCTGCAAAATTACTTAGCTGCCAGTGCCAAAAATCCCCGGAAAGCCGCATAATTACAGTTTTTCTTGAAATCCCAACCGGAATTTGCTACATTATCCAGCCTTAATCAAGATCGAGGATCAACCATGTCCGCAGTACAAAAAGTGCCCATGACCGAGCGCGGTTTTACTTCCCTGGAAGGTGAACTGAAACAGCTCAAACACACCGACCGCCAGGAAGTCATCAAGGCGATCGCCGAGGCGCGCGAGCATGGCGACCTGTCCGAGAATGCGGAATATCATGCGGCACGCGAACGCCAGAGCTTTATTGAAGGTCGCATTCTGGAATTGGAAGACAAAATTTCACGCGCGGAAGTGATTGATCCGTCCAAACTGTCTGGCAAAGTAATCAAATTCGGCGCGACAGTGACACTGATTGACGAAGATACGGATGATAAGGTGAACTACCAAATCGTCGGCGAATTCGAAGCGGACATTTCGAAGGGCAAGATTTCCATTACCTCGCCCGTTGCGCGCGCGCTGATCGGGAAATCATCTGGCCAGTCGGTTGAAGTCGTGACTCCGCGCGGTTCGAAGGTCTATGAGATTGTTAAGGTGGCGTATAAGTAATGTCATCCCGGAAGCTAGCGGGGCTTGGCTCGCCGTAGCGTAGCGAAGGCGGCTTAGCGCAGCTGCTATCCGGGATCTCATGAAAGTAGAGAATCCCTTATTCTTCCTGGGATCCCGGATCGGCACGCCTGTGGCGCTTGCCCGGGATAAGATCTACCAAAAACGGATCGTGCGACCATTGCAACAAGGCTTGGCGTTGGCGTGGGCGGCAAGACAAGTCGCCGGGCATACAGTTTAATTTCACCTGTGCGCCGTGACGGACAAAGGCGCGCCAGCGTTTGATTTGTTGTGCATCCACATCGGGCAGGCGGCGGCCCAAATAATAACGGCAGTACCATTGAAACCAGCCGCGCGGATCGGGCCCAATGATCCAGCCTTTATCACGCCAGACTGAAAGCGGTTGCCGGCTTTTGATTTTAAAAAAATTCAATTTGGGGTCGGCGACCGGGCTAATTTTCGCCTTTCTAAACCAGAATTTCGGAAATTCGTCCTGGCAGTCATTTATGTATTTGCCTTCAAACACACCCAGTTCCAGCATTTTTTGCGGCGTAAAAAATGGCTTGAAATCCGGCGCGAAGTTTTTACCCATGGGTGCGGTCAGTTGATAGCTGTAACCGCGCTGCATTTTATCATTTACAGGAATGATTTTTTTCGAATTAACTATTTTCAATCGCTCATCCCTCTTTCTATAGAGGATTATATAACCTCTTTAAATTTTGAGGATACACCAAATCTATGTGTGATAACTGAACTGACGCTGTATATTTTTTGCGATTGTACCAGGGGCGGCGCGGCCATAAAGTAAGCCCATACCTTCATTATGTTCCTCAGCCCCTCGATTTACTGCCGTTGCAGAACTTTTAAGAAAGTTAAAATCTTTCTCGCTTCGGCTTTTTGCCCCTTGTCTCCGTTAGCATTCATATCATTTAAATAGCCTACGGCAGCATTAAATCTTTCTTGAAGCGTAGATTTCTATCTTCAGAAAACAATCTACAATGTACCGCAACTTCCATTTCTGTAGGATTGCCCGCTGTAAGGCCCTCCCGAATAGCGTCCATAGCATCTTCCAGAATGTTCCTTCTAGGAGAAGTATTAGGGCCATTCGTAAGTAATCTTTTAAGATCATCTGCTCCAAAAGAGCCTCTTTTAATTTCTTCTAAAAGAATGGGTTCTTCTGCGTTCATATTTTAATCTTCATAGGTTAAATAATATATTCACATAACGTAAATAGTATTCCAAAATTACTACAACAAAAAATATTTTATCCTTTAGCTATATGATTTAATTATGGGGCTGTACCAGCTAACTACGTTAGATACTGTTTAACCCATTGTTTGACTTGGATTAATTGTGCTCGTGGGTCTGGGTTGTTAAATCGCCACTCGCATTCCTTCAAGAATAGCGGAAAATTCTCACGCGGCACACCATTAAATTTACGCATGTGCTGCTCGGCTTGATTCCAAAAGTTCTCGATTCCGTTGATATGGTTTTTCTTATAAGCAAAAAGTTTTGAATGGTTGATGCGATAATGTTTGAAACCGGATACATCCAGAATGTTGTAGGAATGAAACGCGTCGGAATAAACAATACTGTCGGGAACAATCCGTTTCGCCATAATATTCATCAGTGTTTTGCTTTTGGCGTTCGGAATCACCTTCGCGTAAACCTTGCCTTTCCGCTTTAAAAGACCAAATACTGGAACCTTGCCCGCCGCACCCCGGCCGCGCATGCCTTTGCGTCGTCCGCCAAAATAACTCTCATCCACTTCGACTTCGCCGCCAAACGGAGTCTCATCTTCCGTTGCTTGATAGATGATCTCGCGCAGGCGGTGAAAATAATACGCCGCCGTTTTGAAATTAACACCCACCAGCGCTGCCGCCGTCCGGACGGTCGTCCCAGCCACAAATGTTCAATCAAGCGTTGTTGCTTAGCCCTGCTTAACCGGCCCTTCCGCATGCTCCACACATAAACCTGCACGAGTTAGCTGGTACAGCCCCATAATTATTTAATGCACTTTTATCAGTTCCAGCGCCTGATGCGTGACGCTTTGCGTGTCCTCATCTTTGGATTCCGCTGCCAGCGCGCCCAATGATAATAACAATAACTCACCCTGATTATTTTTTGCGGCTATAGTGCTATCCTCTGCGTCTTTGATATCGGAAAGCAAACTTTTCAATTTGAAAATCAAATCCGCATTATCCGCCACCGGCTCCGCCAGCGGCAGTGCGCCCGATGCATTCACCAAGGCTGCAATCAAAGGTTTCGCATCGGGATTTTTGCCATTTAGTTTTTCCGCCGCAACCTTGATACCCTCATCGGCGATGGCATCCCGCATTTGCGCGGCGACATCCCTATCGCCCGCCTGCCAGGCGCACAGTGCCTGCATGCCTTGCCAAAACGGAGTTTCGCCCGCCCGGCCTGCCGCCATGGCTTCCACACAGGCAGATTCCACCTGATTGCTCGCCAATTCATAGGTAATGCGTGCAACCAAATCCGCATTGCTGTCGCGGCCGATGCGTGCGGCGTTCAGTAACCGCGCGGCCTCAACATATTTTTTATCCACCGCCAGAACTGCCGCGCGCCAGCGCACATAATCCATTGCCTCTATGCCTTCGGGGGTATAAACCGCCGACATCGCAATACGCAGCGTAATTTTTTTCACTTCTTCCTGTTTGCTGCCGATCAGGCTGTACAGTAATGCAACAGCATCTTTAGGATCCACACCGTCCCAAATCGCGCGGTTGATCGCACCTGTGTCGCCGTCATGCCATAATTCAATCCGGTCCAGCCGCTCGGCTACCGCGCGCATTGAAATGGTGCCCAGGGAAACTTCGTGTACGTCGCCGGTTGCGGGCACGGGTTTGGTGCCGACATTCAGCGCGGCATCCTTGGCGCGTTGTGCAACCCGCATATCGGCCAGTATGGGCGCATTATCTACGGCCGCGACGCTATGCATTTCACCCGTCGCAGGCGGCGGCAGGCAGCCCGTTAATAAACCCAATAATGCTAGTGCCGCCAGACGCTTATAATTTGAAGTGATCATTTGGAATTACCACTTCCACGGGCTTGCTGGGCGCGGGAATACGCCAAAAGGTCAGAACGGCCACGCTGCCCACCACCGCAATTACTAACGCGCCAAATAGATACTTTAACATCTTCTTCGCTCTCCACACCTTGGCCAAAAACCATTCTATGGTAAACCATATTTGCACATGACAGGCAACCAACCAACCATCGGGCCTTATGCCCGCTATTTGCAAGCGATCAAATCGCTGGGGCGGCCGATCGTGCTGGTCGGCCTAATGGGCGTCGGCAAGACCCAATTGGGCCAGCATCTGGCGGAGAAATTGGGCCTGCCGTTTTATGATTCCGACCATGAAATTGAAAAAATCGGCGGTCTCGTGATTACCGAAATTTTCGACCGTTTTGGCGAGGAAAAATTCCGCGAATTGGAACGGCGTGTGATTGGCGATTTGCTGACGCAGGGATCGATGGTGTTGGCCACTGGCGGCGGCGCCTTTGTGCAAGAGGCAACGCGCGCGGTCATTCAAGAGCGTGCGATTTCTGTCTGGCTACGTGCGACGCTGGAGACGTTGGTATACCGCACCCAGCGCGGCAAGCACCGGCCATTGTTGCAAACTGCCGATCCCGCGGCAGTGTTGGCCGATTTAATGGTGAAACGTTATCCATTATACGAAAAAGCGACGCTGGTGGTGGATACGGATAATTTCACGCGCTGGCAGACGCTGGATGTGGTGTTGGACCGCCTGCACGCCTATGCGGTCGCACAAGATAACAAGGTGGTAACGCAATCATGAAACCTTTGCGCATTAAACTGGCGGACCACGCCTATGACATTCATATCCAGGCAGGCGGGCTGGCCGAGGCAGGTGCAAAGATTGCCGCGCTCTCGCCCACGCGTGTTTTCGTGGTGACGGATGAGCATTGCGCGCAATATTATGTGATGCCGTTAATTTCATCCTTGCGCGCGGCGGCGCTCGATATCGCCGTGCCCATTGTTGTGCCAGCGGGTGAGGGCAGTAAATCTTTCGCGCAATACGAAGACGTCGTGCGGCAATTGCTGCGTGGTGGATTGGACCGGAACAGTCTTATCATCGCGCTGGGCGGTGGGGTGGTGGGGGATCTCGCCGGATTTGTCGCGGCCACGGTTTTGCGCGGCGTCCGTTATGTGCAAATGCCGACGACGCTGCTCGCGCAAGTGGATAGTTCCGTGGGCGGCAAAACCGGCATTAATGTGGCCGAAGGCAAAAATCTGGTCGGTGCCTTTCATCATCCCGCGCTAGTGTTGATCGATCCGAAAATGCTGCAAACCCTGCCGCATCGCGAATTGCTGGCGGGCTATGCCGAGATTGTGAAATATGGCCTGATTAACGACGCGGAGTTTTTCAACTGGTGCGAAGCGAATGGCAAAAAATTATTAGCATTGGATGCGGATGCTTTGACCTTCGCCATTCACCGCTGCTGTGCGAATAAGGCGGTTATTGTGGTGCAGGATCCAGAGGAACGCACCGGCCTGCGGGCGCTATTAAATTTAGGCCATACTTTTGCCCATGCTTATGAAGCACTTTCTAGTTATTCCGGCGCACTCTTGCATGGCGAGGCGGTGGCATTAGGATTGGTGAAAGCAGCTGAATTATCGGCGCATTTGGGGTATTGCGAAGGCGCCCTCATCCGCCGTATTGAAAGCCATTTGGGACAGGTCGGCCTACCGGTTGACCCAAAATTTTATGGTGCCTTTGCGCCCGATGATATCCTCGCGCGCATGCGCGGCGATAAGAAAAACAACCGCGGCGAATTGAATTTTATTTTACTGCGCGGTCCGGGTGAAGCCTTCGTCGCCAAAGTAGTTGCCGAACAGGATGTACGGGCGGTTTTATAAACTTAATTTATCCCGTAGCTTGCATCACGCCCGCGATATCCAGCATACGTAGAGAGAAAGCCCATTCATTATCATACCAGGCCATGACGCGCGCCAGCGTGCCGTCAATGACTTTAATTTCTTTCAGCGCGACATAGGCTGAGCAGTCGGAATGATTGAAATCAATGGAAACGAGCGGTTCGTCATAGACAGCTAGAATACCTTTTAATGGACCATCCGCAGCGGCTCGGAAAGCATTTTGCAATTCCTCAACGGTCGTTGCGCGCGCCGCGTCGAATTTTAAATCGATCATGGAAACATTCGCCGTCGGAACGCGGATCGCCACGCCGTCCAGTTTACCTTTCAGTGCGGGGATAACCTTGCCAATGGATTTCGCCGCGCCGGTCGTGGTCGGCACCATGGACAGACCCGCGGCACGACCGCGGTGCAAATCCTTGTGACTGCCATCATGGATATTCTGGTCGCCTGTGTAAGCATGAATGGTCGTCATAAAACCGCGCGCGATGCCGACACTGTCATTTAAAACCTTTGCGACAGGTGCCAGGCAATTGGTCGTGCAGGAACCGTTAGAGACAATTTTATGTTCGGCTTTGATCTGATCGTGATTGACACCATAAACGGCCATGATGTCTTCATCCGTGCCGGGCGCGGAAATCAAAACTTTTTTCGCCCCGGCCTTGATATGTTTCATCGCGCCGTCGCGGTCGGAAAATTTGCCGGTGCATTCGAACAGCACGTCCACATCGTATGGTTTCCAATCCAGTTTTTCCGGGTCGGATTCCTGCAAGACCGGAATTTTTTTACCGTTGATGGTAATGGAATTTTCATCATGCGTGATGGTGCCGCCGAACCGCCCATGCACGGAATCGTATTTTAATAAATGCACCAGTGCATCTAACTTGCCGCGTGAATTGATAGCAACAATTTCAATATCTGTCCCGCTAGTTTCAAACGGCGCGCGGATGCACAGGCGGCCGATGCGCCCTGTTCCGGAAATGGCAATGCGTGTGGTCATGGCTATTTTCTAGGCGATCAAGCACTGAAAAGGCAAGGGCCGGAAAGGCTTTAACTACTTGAACAGCGAAAATTTCCTTGTGATTTCCGTCACGGCGGCCGCATCCCCGTACAAAACCGCGCCGTAAAATTCCAGGTCCGCATTGGTGGTCTGGTGCGTGCGTTGTAATTGTTCCGTATAGCCGCCAACCGTCATGGTATTGACGAAATCAACTACGCGGATGTCGCTGCCCTGCGCGATGTCTATCGCTTCGCGGATTTTGCCCGGGCGACCTTTAAGGATAATAAACGGATAGGCGGAAATTGAAGGATGATGCGCGCCGTCGGCATCCACATAATCGCACATCAGGCTTTCTTCGGGCCCCAGCGCCGCTCCCATGCCCAGCGCCATATGGGCGAGGGCATTCATCGCCGTGCCGGGTTCAAGTTTTTCATTTAAAACGGCAACTAATTTCTTTGTTAATATTTGAGGAGCATCATTTAAAGTCAGCATGATATATTTTTCCTTTCTGGAAAAGGATTACATAATTCCCCTATTTCGCCAAGTAATTATTTTCCTAATTTGGTTTTGATCTTCGTCATAATCGCCGGTGCGGTCAGGCCGAAATGTTTATATAACTCTTCGTATGGTCCGCTGGCGCCGAAACCATCCATACCGCAGAACAATCCATTTTCACCCAGGTATTTATCCCAAGACATTTGCGATGCGGCTTCAATGGCAACGCGCAATGTCCCCGCAGGTAAAATTTCCGCGCGGTATTTGGCAGTCTGCGCGGCGAATATTTCCAAACAGGGTGCGGAAACCACGCGCGCGGCCACGCCGATTTCAGATAATAAGGTTTGTGTTTCCAGGGCGATCGCAACTTCGGAACCCGTCGCCATGATAACGACTTGGAGCGCGCCCTTCGCTTCACTTAAAATATACGCCCCGCGCGCGGATTTATTTTCGGCAAAGTCCGTCCGCATTGTTGGCAAATTCTGGCGAGATAAAGCAAGGATGCTCGGACCACCGGAATTATTCAACGCGACTTCCCAGCATTCCGCCGTCTCCACCGCATCGGAAGGACGGAAAACTTTTACATTGGGGATAACACGCAGCGCGGATAAATGCTCCACTGGCTGATGCGTTGGGCCGTCTTCGCCCAAGCCAATCGAGTCATGCGTCATCACATGAATGACGCGTTGTTCCATCAAGGCGGCCAGACGGATGGCCGGACGGCAATAATCAGAAAAAACCAAAAACGTGCCGCCGTAAGGAATAAAACCGCCATGCAGCGCCAAACCATTCATCGCCGCCGCCATGGCATGTTCGCGCACGCCGTAATGAATGTAACGGCCTTTATATTTACCTGCTTGCACGATGTCTGGCACGCCTTTGGTTTTGGTCAGGTTCGAACCCGACAAATCCGCACTTCCGCCGACCAGTTGCGGTACCAATGGCATTAAAACTTCCAATACTTGGCCGCTCGCGGCGCGGCTGGCGATTTTTGGCTTATCCCGAACCGCCTGTTTTTTATATTCTTCCAAGGCTTTTGCCGCGCCGGGTAAAATTTTAGCCGACAGGGCATATTCGAATTGAATGCGCGCCTGGGGCGGGGCGTTTTGATGACGTTGTTCCCAATCTGCATAATCCGCCGCACCGCGCCCACCCGCCGCACGCCAGGCTTGCAAAATTTTCTCTGGAATAAAATAAGGCGGATGAATCCAGCCCAAATTTTTCCGCGCGCCTTTGATTTCTTCTTCGCCCAATGGTGAACCGTGCGAGGCTGCCGTATTTGCCTTCGTCGGCGCACCCAGGCCGATCACGGTTTTGCAGCAAATTAAACTTGGCCGGTCGCTCGTCCGTGCCTGGTGAATGGCAGCTTCGATCAACTCGGGATCATGGCCATTTACTTCCCATGTTTTCCAACCATAGGCTTCAAACCGTTTTGTGGTTTCGTCGCTGAATGACAGATCCGTTTTGCCGTCAATCGAAATGCCGTTATCGTCATACAGCACAATTAATTTATTCAGGCACAAATGTCCGGCTAGGGAACAGCATTCGTGGCTGATACCCTCCATCAAATCGCCGTCGGATGCGATGACATAGGTATGATGGCTCACCAAATCGTCGCCAAATTGCGCGTTCAACATGCGTTCGCCCAGCGCCATGCCAACGGCGGTCGCGATGCCCTGGCCCAGTGGCCCAGTGGTGGTTTCAATCCCCGCGTTATGCATGACTTCGGGATGCCCGGCGGCGTGGCTGTACAATTGACGGAATTTTTTAAGTGTCTCCAGCGGCATGCGCTCATAGCCTGTCAGATAAAGCAGCGCGTATAATAGCATTGAGCCATGACCCGCCGATAACACAAAACGGTCGCGATCCGCCCAGGTCGGATGGGCGGGATTAAACTTCAGAAATTTGGTAAATAGGACGGTGGCGACATCCGCCATGCCCATCGGCATACCAGGATGGCCCGATTTCGCGGTCTCAACCGCATCCATGGCCAGCGCGCGAATGGCATTCGCCATATCGTCGTGCGGCACATCGTTAATATCCGCATAAGTCGAAGCCGGGATCATGGCCTCAGTCATGCCGAAATCGGCGTTGCGGGTCAATTCGAATTTCTGCTTGCATTCTGCGGTCCAAATAGATATGGTGAATAGATGGATTTTCGGACTTCTAATCTTTCCTGGCGTTGGCGCAGCAATTAATTGAACGTCCTGGGTAAGCGTGCGCTTGCCTTTTCTTCCAACCTAATCCAATCCTCTTGCCATGACAGACTTTATCAGCCTTCCGGCCGATGCCGACGATAGCGGTTTTTTTGGCGAATACGGCGGGATTTACACCACCGAAACCCTTATTCCTGTGCTGGAGGAATTGCGCCTAGGCTTCCGTGCCGCCGAATACGACCCGAGTTTCTTGGCTGAATTAAAAGAGGCGCTACGCACTTGGGCCGGGCGGCCAACGCCGCTGTATCATGCGGAAAATTTGTCACGAGAATACGGCGCGCGGATTTATTTTAAACGCGAAGATCTCCTGCATGGCGGCGCGCATAAAACCAATAATGCGCTGGGCCAGGTAATGCTCGCCAAACGTATGGGCAAAACCCGTATCATTGCTGAAACCGGCGCGGGCCAGCATGGCGTGGCGACGGCGCTCTCCTGCGCAAAACTTGGTCTTCCTTGTGTGATCTATATGGGTGCGGTGGACGCTGCGCGTCAGGCCCCCAATGTGCAGCGCATGAAATTATTGGGCGCTGAAGTTATCGAAGTGCAATCGGGCAGCCGCACGCTCAAAGACGCCATCAACGCCGCGCTGCGCGACTGGATCGCATCATGCGAAACGACCTATTATGTCTTGGGCACGGTCGCGGGTCCGCATCCCTTTCCGGCGATCGGGCGGTTTTTTCAAACCATCATCGGTGCCGAAGCGCGCGCGCAATGTCTGGATGATATCGGTCGCCTGCCAGATTATGCCATTGCCTGTGTTGGCGGCGGCTCCAACGCCATTGGATTATTTGCCGCTTTTTTAGATGATAAAAATGTAAAACTCATCGGCGTGGAACCCGCTGGGGAAGGTTTGGATACGCCCCGTCACGGCGCAGTTTTGGCGCGCGGTGAAACAGTGGTGCTGCATGGGATGCGTTCGCTCGGCCTGCAAAATACCGACGGACAGATCCAGGAAACCCACAGTATTTCCGCTGGTCTGGATTATCCTCTCATCGGGCCAGAGCATGCGCATTTGCGTGACATGGGTCGCGCGATCTACGCTAGTGTGACGGACGATGATGCTATCGCCGCCGTCCATGAAACTGCGCGCACTGAAGGCATTATTCCCGCATTGGAATCCGCCCATGCGATTTCGTATGCGCTGCACATCGCGCGTGAAAATCCAGGCGCATATATTCTGGTAAATTTGTCCGGCCGCGGCGATAAAGATTTGCATATTCTGGAAAATTATAAAGGTTCGCCCCATGACTAATCGTTACGATATTTTAAAATCCGGCAAATCTTATTTGCCTTATTTGATGTTGGGTTATCCGACCTCGGAAACCTGCCTCGCCGCGGCGAAAGTTTTATTGGATACGGGCGCGCATGGCCTGGAACTCGGTCTGCCATTCCGCGATCCCGTCGCCGACGGCCCCGTAATCGAATTTGCCGGCAATAAGGTTTTGGATCACGGTTTTACGGTCGATAATGCGCTGGGTCTGACGCAAAGAATCCGCGCCTTACATGCTGCCGCGCCGCTTACCATCATGTGCTATTACAACATGGTCCTCGCACGCGGGGTGGATAAATTCGCCACTGATTTCGCCGCTGCCGGGACGGATGGAATTCTTATTCCTGATCTGCCGCTGGAGCGCACGGGCGAAATTTTACCTGCGCTGCGCAAACACGGCCTCAAATTAATTTTTATGGCATCGCCGCTCACCACGGCCGAACGTCTGCAAAAAATATCTGCCGTGGCTGAGGGTTTTATTTATGTCGTAACGCGCCTGGGTATTACGGGCGCACAGGCCAATTATTCTTCACAGCTTGCGGAACTTTTCGGGCGCGTGCATGCGAATTGCAAACTGCCCGCCATTGCGGGCTTCGGTATTTCAAAACCTGAAGATGTCACCACGATGCTGAAAGCAGGGGCGGACGGCGCGATTGTTGGCTCTCGCCTGGTTGAAATTCTGGAAGATTTCGATGCGGGCGAATTGGCCTATTATACGCGCGCCATTTTGGCCGCGCTACAAAATCAAAAGGCGGCATAATGTTTGCGGAAATTGACACCCGCCGCCCATTCGCTCTGTTTGAAAAAGACGGATTTGTTACGGGTTACCAGGGTGATTTTCACGCATTAAAAAAATTGGATGATATCCACACACTTGCGCGCAAAACGTGCCGCGATGTGGTTTTTGTTCTGCCCTATTGCACCATCCATGAACGCGGATTTGAAGCGCATGGCGATGAACCCATTCTTGCGATCGCTGTTGAAACTGCAATTAAAATTCCCAAAGATAAACTGATCGCCGGATTGGCCGATATAAAAATAATTCTGGAAGGTGATGCCACGCCGTCGCTATCCGATACAGAATATGCCGATCTGGTGCGGCGTTTTCAAATCAATGAAATTGAAGCGGGCCATGCGTCCCAATGCACGATCGCGCGATCGTTTTGCGGTCAAATCAAAGATTTTGATTTGCTGATGATTTTATCTGTTTATCGCAAAGCCTTGCAGCAAACTGGCCAATATATGACGGTGTTATTTGCTAATGTTGCGGATGGACAGTTCATTATCGGCGCGACGCCCGAAAAACATCTCGAAGTCCGCGGCAATGAAACCATCATGATTCCGATTGCGGGCACCCTACGCAAAGAAGACAAAAATACCTTTGCCGCCCAATTAAAAACATTTTTAAACGATCCCAAAGAAATCAACGAACTGTTTCAGGTCGTGGATGAAGAAATGAAAATGATGGGTGTGATCTGCCCCGATGGCGGCGTTATTCACGGCCCGTTTTTGCGTGAAATCGGCGCCGTCGTGCATACGGAATATCAACTGGTTGGATTACGGACGAAAGACACGATTGCCGCGCTGCGCCGAACGCTCCACGCGCCGACGGTCGTGGGATCGCCGATGGAATCCGCTGCGCGCATCATCAAAAAATACGAACCGGAATCGCGACGGTATTATGCAGGCGAAATAGGTGTTTATCATTATCCGCGTACAGATGCGCCGAACGGCGATTTGGATTGCGCGATTTTAATCCGTTGTGCCGAAATTAATGGGGCAGGAGAATTCCGCATTCAAGCGGGTGGCGGCATTGTGCGCGATTCCGATCCGGATAACGAGGCTGCGGAAAGCCGCGCCAAGGCGATGGGAATTTTGGGTATTTTAACAGGCACCGCAAAATTTCAGGACCGTTATTTGACAGATGATTTACGCGCAGAAGTCGCACCTCTACTCGAAAACCGAAATGAAAAACTTTCACACTTTTGGATGGACCGGCAAAGTTCTTTTACGCGCCAAACCACACCGATTGACGGCGTGAAAATTACCATCATCAATAACGAAGATGATTTTGCCTTTATGACTGGGCATATGTTGCGTGTGCAACAGGCCGAGGTGCGCGTTATAGATACTTTTAATTATGATGCTCTAACAGATGATGCGGACGTCGTGATCATCGGTCCCGGCCCAGGTGATCCCACGGACATGCAGCATCTGCGCATGAAATTATTGCAGGATATTATTGGTGGTCTAAAATCGCGCGGCCGTCCGCTGTTGGGAATTTGTCTGGGGCATCAAGCGCTCGCGTTTCATGCAGGTATGACGGTCACGCGCCAGGCGCAATCAACCCAAGGCTTGCAACGTGAAATGACGGTGATGGGCGAAACACACCGCCTGGGGTTCTATAATTCCTTTTCACCCATTTATGATGCAGCGGCGGGTGCGCAAAAGGATTTCATCTTTGATCTGGACGAAAATAATCGGATTATCGCGATGGAATCGCAAGGTATTGTTGGGTTTCAAGCCCATCCGGAATCCATTATGTCCGAACGCGGTATGGATTTACTACTGCGTGCGCTAAACCATTTGCATCCGGCAGGTGGTAAATGATACCTGAAATTTCAGCAGAAAAATTACGATCCCGTAGTTTTGCACAAGATTTGTTGGCTAAAATTTTGGATGGGAATTATAACCAAGAACAATTAATCGACGTTCTAACTTTGTTGAAATCCATGCCGCTCAATGCGGAAGGCGTATTGGGATTCCGAGATGCCATTATGGCGCACGCAGAAAATTTTGAAATCGTGTCGCCATGTGTGATTGATATTTGCGGCACCGGCGGTGATGGCAAAAACACGTTCAATGTTTCAACCCTGGCGGCGCTGACCGTTGCCGCGTGTGGTTTCTTGGTCGCCAAACATGGCAACAGCGCATCCTCATCGAGCAGTGGTTCATCTGATATTCTGCGCGTGCTGGACATTCCGTTGCCCACGAATGCGGATGAAGCCCAGCGGCAAATCGCGCATACGGGGATTACGTTTTTACATGCACCATATTTTCATCCGGCGCTTGCAGCTTTGGGTGCTGCCCGTAAAAAATTTGGCGCACCGACAGTATTTAATATCTTGGGCCCGCTCTGTCATCCGGCGCAGCCCACCGTTCGCGTTTTAGGCACTGCTAAGCATGAAGTTTATCATCTCTATTGTGAAATTCTGCCTGTGCTCGGTGGAGCTTACGCGATTATTCAGGACGAAAACGGTTATGATGAAATTTCGTTGACTGGCCCTGCGCGGATTTGCATTAACGGCACGGAAACAATTTTCATGCCCGCCGATTTTGGTTTATCACCCTTGCGGTCAGATGATTTAATTAGTGCTGTGGATATGGCGGAGAATAAAAATTTATTTTTGACGATTGCGAGCGGGCAGGGAAGTACGGCACAAAACGCAGTTGTGGCGGCGAATGCTGCACTGGCAATGCATCTGGTAGAATCCGCACAAGCTATTATTGAACATTTCAAAACCGCACAAAAAATCTTGCAAAACGGCCGGGTTTTTACGCTCATTGAAAAATTGCGAGATCAAGCATGACACATATCCTGGATCAAATTATTGCGGAAAAACAGCGTGAATTTGCGGCGCGCAAGGTCGGACATCCTATCAAAAAGCTCGAAAAAATGCCTGATTTCGTGCGGCCCTGCCTATCATTGGCGGGGATATTGCAGTCAGAAAAAACCTTTGGCGTGATTGCGGAAATTAAACGCGCTTCGCCCTCGGCGGGCCTGCTTTATCCGGACTTATCGGTCGCAGAGGTCGCAACCGGCTATATTCAAAACGGTGCAACAGCGCTTTCTATTTTAACCGATCAGAAATTCTTTTCCGGTTCGTTGAATGATTTGGTCGCTGCGCGCTCCCATTGTGCCGCGCCAATTTTGCGGAAGGATTTTATGATTGATGAATATCAAATTATTGAAAGCCGTGCTTACGGTGCGGATGTCATTTTATTGATCGCGCGGATTTTGCCCCCGCAACAATGCGCGCAATTTGCCGCACTGGCTCGCTCGCTCGGCATGGATGTGTTGCTGGAAGTGCATAGCGAAACGGAAATTCAAACGCATATGTGCCATGATACTAACATCATCGGCGTGAATGCGCGCGACCTGGATCGTTTGCAAAATGATCCGTCGCTGCATGAAAATATCTTCTCATGCTTGCCGCCCGGTATTTCCGCGGTGGCGGAAAGCGGCATTCGGAATGCATTGCAGCTCGCACGGTTAAAACAAATCGGCTATCGTGCTTTTTTGATCGGTGAGCAGTTTTTAAAAACGGGCGCACCCGCGGCGGCTTGCGGTAAGATGATCCGTGAAGTAAAAAACATTCTGGCGGATGAAAATGCCCCATAATTTAAAGGTTAAAATCTGCGGCCTGGCGGATGCTGATAATGCTGCTGAAATTGCTGCTCTCGCGCCGGATTATGCCGGGTTAATTTTCTATCCGCCATCGCCGCGCGCGGTGACGGTCGAGTCTGCCAAGAAAATTGCGGCGCGCATTCCGCAACAAATCCGCATGGTTGGGGTGTTTGTCGACGAAACGCCGGAAAATATTTTCACTATCGCCCAATCTGTTGGGCTGTCTGCCGTACAGTTATGCGGCACAACACAAATTGTCTGTTCGCGCGAATTAAAATCTTTGGATTTCAAGGGAACGATTTTAGGATCATTTGTGGGAACGCCAAATAATATCGCCATACTTTCCACGGTGCGCGATCTGCCCTTTGATTTTCTGTTATTCGACACGCCCTCCGCCCAGCATGGTGGCACAGGCAAGACGTTTGATTGGACGGAACTGGCAAACTATCACGGCGTAATTCCGTTTTTCCTGTCGGGTGGCATCGGGCCGGATAATCTGGATGATGCCCTGGCGCTTACGCATCGGATGTTCGGCGGGTTGGATTTAAACAGCCGTCTAGAAGTGCATCCGGGCGTGAAGGATGTCGACCGTACGCGCCTCTGCATTGAAAAAATCCGCCAAACTTAGGCGTAACAAAAATTAAGGGATCAGCCCTGAACCGCCGCTTTGTCTGCGCTGCACGGCTGCAGATATCGTGCGATATTTTCTTTCCGCTGTTGACGTATTTTGATCTGTTGTCGGCCGACCGCCCTGGCTAGGCGTTTCAAGAGTTACAATCTTTCTAGGGGGAAGAGATTCAAAATCCTCAACATCTAGGGTCTCACAACCCGGTGTTGTTGGTTCATGATTTTGTACAGGCGTAAAACCTTGAGGTAACGGCGCCTTACCGTTAAATAGGCCGGTAGATGGTATTCCCGTATCTGTTTGCGCTTTTCCAGTAGGCTTAACGGAGTTAGCGGTCCAAAGGCGAAAGAACCCCGGGGGGGTTCCTGACGGATCTGCGCCGGGAAATACGGCATCTGTAGATTTCTCGGTTGGCTTAACAGGTCCATTAGAAGGAGCTCCTTCTGTGTCTGAATCTGACGCCGTAACGCCTTCGGGATTGGGTCGTAGTAAGAGTCCGAGCGCGCCTTGATATTGTTTTATGGCTTTCTGAAAGATTGCTTGGCCGTTTTTTTCTGCGTCAGATAATGGATGTTCTATCTCAGACATATTTTGCTCCGCTCCGTCAGTGTTAAGAGATTATAATTAAAAACCTAGAGTCAATTTACATATCTACGATATTTACGTCAAGAAAATTTTCACCGGAAATAGTTTCATAACCGGAAACCCATTGAAAAACCTTGGGATTTTGTTAAAACTGGGACATGACCACAGAAGAACCCAAAGAAAATCAAACCGATTTCCGCGCCGCGCGCGCGGCGAACCTGGCGGCCTTGCGCGTGCGCGGCATTGATCCCTTCGCGCCCGCCAGTTTTGACGTCACGTCCAAGGCTGACACACTGCAAATCAAATACGGCAGCTTGGAAAACGGCGCGGTGACCGAAGACCATGTGGCCGTTGCCGGCCGCATCACGTCATACCGCAATTCGGGCATGTTTATCGACCTGCTGGACGACAGCGGAAAAATTCAGATTTTCAGCGATAAAAAAATATTACCAGAAAATATCATTTCACGCCTTGCAATGCTGGACCTGGGCGATTGGATTGGTGTGCGTGGCATTGTGCGTCGGACGCCGCGCGGCGAACTGACGGTTAATTTGCAAGAACTGATGGTGCTGGGCAAAGCCATGACGCCGCCGCCGGAAAAATTCCACGGCCTGTCTGATGTGGATACGCGTTACCGCCACCGCGAATATGATCTGGTCGGCAATGAAGAATCGCGCAAAACACTGCGCGCGCGTTTCGCCATCATCCGCGCCCTGCGTAATTTTATGGACGCGCGCGGGTTCATGGAGGTCGAAACGCCGATGCTGCATGTGACGCCCGGCGGCGCGAATGCGAAACCCTTTATCACGCATCATAATACGCTGAATATGGATTTGTATTTGCGGATTGCGCCGGAACTGCATTTAAAGCGCCTGATCGTCGGCGGCCTGTCCGACAAGGTTTATGAAATCAACCGTTGTTTCCGTAACGAAGGCATTTCGACGCGTCACAATCCAGAATTCACGACTATGGAAAGTTATGAAGCCTTTACCGATTATAACGGCGCCATGCAATTGGCGGAGGAGGCGATCGCGGAATCCGCACGTGCGGTTTTCGGTAAAACAGAATTTGAATTTCGCGGTCATACGGTATTATTGAAAACGCCCTTCCGCCGTGCGCGCATGACGGATCTGGTACAGGAGCAAACCGGTGTGGATTTTTTAAAACTGCCGGACGTTACAAATGCCAAGGCCGCCGCCCAAAAACTGGGCGTGGATGTTCACATCTGCCACAATTGGGGCCAGGTGGTGGAGGCTGTCTTTGCGGAAAAAGTGGAAGATACGCTAATACAGCCCGTACATGTGACGGACCTGCCTAAAGATATTTCACCGCTGGCGCAGGGCCACCGCACGGAACCATTGCTAACGGAACGGTTTGAAACCTACATTGCCGGATGGGAATTCTGCAATGGCTTTTCGGAATTGTCCGATCCAGTCGAACAGCGCGCGCGTTTCGCTGCGCAAATGGCGCAACGCGAAGCCGGTGACGATGAAGCGCAAATCCTGGATGAAGATTTCATTCACGCGCTGGAATTGGGCCTGCCCGCCACGGGCGGCCTTGGCATCGGCATCGACCGCCTGGTGATGCTCCTCACGGGCAGCGAAACCATCCGCGAAGTGATTGCCTTCCCCACGATGCGGCCGAAGTGATTTAAGATGCTGGACTTGGATTAATGATAGGTTTTACTGTAAAATTTACTAGGGAATATAAAACTGCCGACTTTCCATAAAACCAGGCCCATTCGCGATCCCCATAAGAATAATGCCACCATTCGCCATAAAATGGTGCAAATCTTGCGCGCGTCATTGCACCCATTAACAGGCGGCGCCCTTGCGCTTGTTCGGGTGTAACCAGGTTTGAAAAGGTAGGTATCTTATCTGGTTGACTGAAGTCGACAAGCTTGGTTCCCATATCCCATTCCTTGCCATTTGCGTCACATAAGCTGACATCAACCGCTCCGCCGGTTGGGTGACCCGCGGCATCTGGATTAGCTGCCTGCATGTGCGCAAGTGTGCGAATTCGTGTTGGGTCCTTCAATTCAGAATGCGCAGTTTGAACACGCTTTATCGCTTCATCAAAATATTTTTGCTGAACGTCAGGATGGCGGTAGCCATAAACGCTTTTTAATTGGCAACCAATATCATTAGCATATTTATTGCCTGATTGAGGCGTTTTGCCGTGCCTTCCCGCACATAAATATTATTGCCCGTATAAGGTTGCATATCTGACTTAAAAGGTTGGATTAATCCCATAAAGTTTGGGAATTCCGCTAGGTTCACAAAGGGGTCTTGGTGTTTGCCTGGCTTGATGGCTAAAAGTTCTTCAACGGTCGCAACGAATACGCGCTGCTGATCAAAATCGAACATTTCATCTCCTGTACTTATGAATTTAAAATATCAATCTTCGTTCTAACTAAGACATCAATTAAGCCATCAGCCGTTTGCTTGTAATTCAGTTCGGTCGGCGTACCGCATGGCTGACCGATTTGGATGGTGAAATCCGTCTGGCCGCGCCGTTCATATTCGATCAAGCCTACTGCGGTGGCACCGCTGATGCAGGCCGTTTCATTGATCAAACTGTCAATATTCCTCACCCATACCCACGGATCAACAGTGATATCTTGTCCGTATTGGTGTAGCCGCATCAAACCAACCGCGGGATTTTCCTGCAAGTGGTGGCGCGCAATCAGTTCGCGTACGAAAAGCATCATATCCGGTTGTTTTTCGGGCTGACGGTCTACCAAATGCGTAATACCGGGCAGGGCCACACAGAGAAATCCATCGTTCAGCTCCCGGATATCACATTGAATTTCAGAAAATAAGACTCCGGAAACAACATTTCCAACGCAATTGATTGATAAGGGCCTCGGCACACCAGAAAAAGTAAATTCAGCTGTTTTGTGTTTTCCCCAAATGGAAATTAAATATCCAAAACTTAAGGCGGCGGCACCGCAAAATTCACCGCCAGCCATTTCGCCGTGCCAGCCATTTTCATTTTTGGCAATAAAACAGGTTTGCTCAATTTTAGGATTATCCTGCCGCAATTGCCGATCCAGCGCGATATGATCCTGAACCTTGCCGGATACGAAAGCGGTGTAATTTCCACCTGGCCCGGCCAGGATAACCTGATTGCTCATAAGGAATAGGCCCCTTGATTTTGCGCAGATAAGGGAGCTGCCGATACTGCTCGCGCTAATGAAACGGTTGGGGAGCTTACCAAAGCACATCGAAGGGCTTGTTTCACGCTTTCCACTCTGAAGAGGTCTGTAATGATCAGATCAATTTTTCTCGGCAGTGACGTCGTTTCAGGATCCCAGGGGAAGTTACATTTAAAAATACCTGCTTCACACAGGTCTTCAAATTTTTGCACAATGCCCGCGACGGCAGTATAATATTTCTTTTCCCCTTTTTTTCCCTGGGCAAGCGAGACGAACTTTTCCCGATTTTCAAAGGGCCAATCAATCGCAACGCGTCCTATTTCCCTATCCGTGAAACGGCGCATTTGGTAAGGGGAGCCGCGGCCATTCGGAAATATGCCTGGACCAACATATTCAAATGGGAATTCCCCATCCCCGGTGATTCTTTGATATTGCATATTGAAATAATACTCATCAAGCTTGCCTTGCGAGAAGTCGTCAGGATCGATAACCCATCCCATTTTCACAGCCACATTATAATTTTGGCGAAAGTAATCAACGCCCGCACTTTGCAGCAGAACATAGTCAGAGGTAGGCACAATGCCTTTCTGCTGTGCTTGTTCGCGGATGTTAGCCAAGCATTGCTGGTATTCGGTTGTTTCGCGAAATTCGCTTGCCAATACAAGGGTGAATTGATCGGCAACCCCCAACGATTGCGCCAATTCCTTAATCAAGGCTTGCTGCCAATAGGCCTGTACCTGTAGGGCGTCGGTTTCGGGAGAAACGCAATTCCGTTCTTGATAGCTATCCGTTATTTCCTGAACGACACGATCACATCCCCGTTCATTTGCGATTCTAAATGCATCGCAGAGGAATCCAAAATATTCAAACGCCAAACCGTCTGAGACTCCAAGGGTTGGCGATGATACCCCCGTTCCGAAATATAAAGCAGACATTCTTTCCCTTGTTCAATGATTGCACTGTTCTAGTACAATAAAACATTGGAACGGGCTTTGTCAACAGTTTTGATATAAAAATGTGAATCTTACCTCAAGTTTTCCAGAATATGGCTGTAGCCCTGATGGGGCTCATCGCGCAGAAAGCGCGCCACGCGAGTCACCGTGGTGACGCTGGTTTGTACTTTTTCAGCGATGGCGCGATAGGACATCTGCCCGCCATGCAGCAGTTGGCAAATCTCCCAGCGCTGTTCAAATTCCCGGATTTCCGCGGGCGTGCATAGGTCACGCAAAAACCGCTGCATCTGGTCCGCCGTTTCCAGAGACAAGAACGCATCGACCAATTTCATGAGTTTTGGGGCGGCCATCGGCTTTACTCTTAATACTTACTGGGAAACCCAGACCACTTTCGCGATCCAGGTAATATCCTTCATGAAAAAGCTGCGCTCGCCATGCGCAGGGTTCAAAGACCGCAAATCTAGACGCGTGGCAGTTTTTTTCAATACTTCCTTGGCCATCACTTCGCCTTCTTCGGTTTTTACGACGACGCGGTCGCCGCGGCGCACGTCTTCCTTGGGTGAAACGATTAAAATATCCCCGGCGCGGTATACCGGCTCCATCGAACTACCGGAAACCTCCAGTGCATAGGCGTTAGGATCGGCTAGGGCGGGGATTTGAATTTGCTCCCAGCCGCCGCCGACAGGAAACCCGCTGTCGTCGAAATAACCTTTATCGCCTGCCTCAGCAAAGCCGAGCAGGGGCACGGCACGTCGCTGGTTCTTCCCGACCTTGGCTAATTCGGCGTGGGACGTTGGCGCCAGGTCGCTGCGCTCCACAAGGGCAACGAAATTGGAAAAATTCGTCTCCGTTGCCGTCAGAATTTTGGCAATCGATTCCGTGGTGGGCCAGCGCAGTTTGCCGCCGGGGGCGGTGCGTTTGCTGGGGTTAAATGACGTGGGGTCCAGCCCGGCGCGCTTCGCCAAACCCGAAGCCGAAAGGCCGTGTGCCGTTGCCAGGCGGTCAATTGCCGTCCAGATATCCATATGCTGTATCATGATAGGACTATTTTCGCAGATTTCGATGATTCTGTCCAGCAAAAATTTTACGCTATATCCGGATTGTGCCGCCAGGGCAACATATCATCCAGACTTACAGGCGTCCACGCGTCAGTGTGGGTAACGACTATTAAATCTGGGATTCAGGCGTAAATTCAACTTGCATCCCTCTCTATCTCGTATGTCTGGATTCTCGGATTGAGGCGTGGTTACCCGCTCACGTTGTTCGCGGACACGCCTAATCTGAGCATGACAGTCCGTTTAACGAGCCCCTAAATTATTTTAGGAAAAGGCACTCATTTTAATTGATAGAATCAAATTCCCGCAAACTATGGGAATATATTCAGCGCAGAATTTATCCTATGCACACCCTCACCTCCCGAACGGCTTATCATCACCCACCTAACCAACTTCTGACACCGCCGTCGCAGCGTCCGGCAGCTACAGTGCTCATGATTGCGCCTGGAATCCCTTAATGCTGTGGAAGATGCTTGGTTTTGGTTTATCTGTCGTGGATGCACGCGAAGACGGTGCCACCTGGCAAGGGATACTGTGAAACCCAGAGTCCGTGCAACCAACTGACATTTGTCGCACGCTGGAGCGCCTGTGCTGCAACCGCTGTCTGTTGTGGCCGCATATCAAGGTGTTGAACTACTATGGCCACCGCCGCCATACGCTGCCCAAAGAACAACGTCCGCTGGAGAAAAACGCCAACAAATTGTGGCGTGAAGCGATGAGGGAATTGGATGTCGTGCTGCAACGGCACGACATCGTGCGCGATATCTTCGCGCGTGAATGCAGCAAAATGAAAGGAGTGGAGACCTTGTGATGCTCTATATCGGTAATGCTTTTACCGCGTTAAATATATCTTACTGATTTCGACAGGCGGGGATTGCCATGCTTGGGTATAACGGCCTTTTGCAAAGTTGAATTTTAAGTTACTTCCGGTAACCAGCAAGGCTTCCCCGTTCCGGCTAAGCATCGCCAGACGTTGTTGCGGCGTGAAAATATCTGGAGAGGTGATATAATTAAAAATCTCCCGCGCGCTGGTTGATCCATGCTGCCCCTGGCCAAAAAGCAGATAAAGAATAAGATGTGTTCTGGAAAAAAGCCAGGCAACGCATTGCGCGCCTTGATTTTCTAATTGCTCATCTTTTCCTTTCAGATCCAGTTGTTGCTGAAATAACGTCAAGAAATCCCAGGCCCGGCGCGGATCTGCGATAACCTCCTCTCTTAGCTGTCCAGACATCAAGCGGGGTGTAAGTGCTTCTTTGATCTCTAAAAGGCCATGATAGCTTTGAGAACATAAATCAATTTGGAAAATATCACCGAAATTGCTTAAAATCTCCCTTTGCCCTAAAGCGTGGCTTTCAGTCTTTTGCTGCCTTGAAAGTGCCGCTATAGCTCTTCTGGCCCGCGCGGCCTTTCTTTTGGCGGCCTGTTTGGCCCATATGATCTTATCCCGAGCGGCTTTTCTTTTGGGAATACCCAAAGTCATTGAAATATCTCCATTTTTTAAGATTATCCGTGGGCTTTAAGCCGATTGCGCCAAAGCCCGGATGCCTGAAGGTTACCCTTATAAAACCCCAGGAAGCAAGCTTTTAATACCTGCAAATCTTAATTGTTCCAGGAACGCATTCATATTTTTCTTGACAGAATAAAATTCCCGTGATTATATAGGAATATATTCAAATCTGGTTTGTCTATCACCATGCTTGCCTTATCTCTTTTGCACCCATCCAATCTGACCGCATATCCGCCCAAATGCCGGGCCGCACAACCATTGCCGCGCCAAGGCGCTCTCGTGGCCGTCCGCAAGATGTCAGCGGTGAGATCAAAGTCGGTGACATTTCACCCGACGCGGTGAAAGAAGCCAATTGCCATATTGAAGCCATGGCAGAAATCGACAACGCGGATACGCAGTTCACCATTCAACAGGTGAATGAATCTTTGCACGCTGAAGTTGCTAGCAAAGACCCGTACGTCTCACGTTTGATTATATTATGGCGGTGACTTGGGCGGCGCAGATGCTCGCATTAGCCTAGGCGATTTTGGAAGATCCCACGCACAGCGGCGAAGTGATCAATTCCATGTCATCGCGCTGTCCACTATTTGGTCGGTCGGCTTGGCCGTGCTGGGTGTCTATGTTTATAAACGCAGTAAATAAAAGGGGTGAAGGGAAATCACTTCTGTCATCTGTCATCCCGGAATCTAATGGAGCTTTGCGCCGTTAGGCGCTTAGCGAAGCTGCTATCCGTGATCCATGACCCGCATTTTATTTTTTGAACCGTGGTTTCGAATACGAATTTTTCGAGATGGATCCCAGCCCGTGAGCCTCCAAACGCAAAGCGTTTGGAAAGACCAGCGTGGCCGGGATGACAAACAGGGTTAGCGTGTTAAGCCGCTTTTTGACTGCGCACATTCGCCGCCAGTTTATTCACATGATTGACGGCAATATTGTTCAGTTTCTGGTCGGCTGCTTTTTCTTCTTTCAGCGTTTGCTCCAGTAATTGCGCCTGCTGCGTTTCGCCCAGCAATTTCGCCATGGCAATCAGCGTACCGTAACTGCCGATTTCATAATGCTCAACTTTTTGACCGGCGGCGATCAAGCCTGCATCTCGGACCTCTTCAACCTTCACATGGTCGATGACTTTTTTGCCTTCTTTCACCAGGCCTTTCATTGCATCGCACGTCTCGCCGCTGGGGTTTTCGCCCAGCATGCTGAAAATCTGCTCCAGGCGTTGCAATTGGCCTTTGGTTTCAGCCAAGTGGCCTGTGAAGGCTTGTTGCAATTCCGGCGTATCGGATGCTTCGGCCATTTTCGGCAGGGCTTCAATCATTTGTTTTTCCCCGCTGACCATGTCGCGTAATAGGTCGGTGTATAATTCTTTCAGGGTTTTGATTTCCATCTGGTTCTCCGTTAAGGTTTTAGGTGGTTTGGAATTTAACACGCCGACAATAAAGGAAGCTGGGTAAATTGGTGCTGCGAGATCTGGCAAATTTTTATAAACAAGTGATTAAATATCGGCGGAATCGGTTAAGCTTGGTCTATGGGCTTGACGATTGAACAAATGCAGTTTGCGCTGCTAATTGCGGCAATTGTTTCCATGTTCGCGCGGCGCCTGAAATTACCTTATACCGTGGGATTGGTTTTTGCCGGTTTGGCGGTCGCGCTTTCACCTTTGCCGCTAGAAGGCGAATTGCTGACCAAGAATTTAATTTACAAAGTCTTTCTGCCGCCACTAATTTTCGAGGCGGCCTTTATGATGCCTTGGCGCGACATTCGCAAAGATTTACCAGTGACGTTATTATTGGCGACGGTAGGTATTTTGATTTCCGCTGGGATAATCGCTGCGGGTGCTTTTTATCTGCTACATTGGCCGTGGCATGTCGCGCTATTGTTCGGCGCGTTAATTTCCGCGACCGATCCGGTTTCCGTTATCGCCACTTTTAAAAGCGCCAAGGTTCACGGCCGTCTGGCGATGTTGGTGGAGGGCGAAAGCCTGATGAACGATGGCATGGCAGTGGTATTATTTGCGGTGGTTTTTGCCGCGATTACCGGCGATGCCGTGCCGGACGCAGGCGGCATCCTTTGGTCGTTTATTCAAATTGTCGGCGGCGGGGTTTTATGCGGTTGCCTGGTAGGCGGTGCGGTGCTGTTATTATTGGGCCGTACCAAAGATCATTTGGTCGAAATCACCTTTACCACCGTTGCGGCCTATGGTTCATTTTTGTTCGCGGAACATTTCCATGTCTCGGGTGTGGTGGCCACTTTGGTCACGGGTTTGCTGCTCGGCAATATTGGGAGATCGGTGGCGCTGTCGGTGCGCGGACGCACGTCCGTGTTGGCCTTTTGGGAATATATCGGTTTTGCCGTAAATTCGTTGATTTTTCTGTTTATTGGCCTGCCGCTCGCGACTCAGAATTTTGCTGCCATTTGGTGGCCGCTCACAGTTATGATTATTTTAATTTTGATCAGCCGCGCGGTAGCGGTCTATGGCTGCTGCGCGGTTTTTAATGGTGCACCGAAACTCAAAGTGTCACTGGCGCATCAGCACATTCTGGTTTGGGGCGGCTTGCGCGGTGCTTTATCCCTGGCGCTCGTGCTGGGCCTGCCCACCGATATTCCGATGCGCGGCTTAATCGAAGGTATCGCCTTTGGCGTTGTCGCCTTTTCCATCGTCGTGCAAGGCCTGACGATGACGCCGCTGTTAAAACGGCTAGGCGTGTTGGAAAAACCGCAAGTCACGCAATAACGATTTGTCGTCCCTCAGTCAGCAGCCCACATAAAAAAGCTGCGTAAATTGGCGGTAACGAGTGCGGCGGCAATAAAAATTCGATTACTTGCCGAACCAGCGCTTTTTCTTTTCAACCATTTTCTCTGAAAAGGTTTCTTTGCGCATCGTCCAATGCAATGCCAGTGCTGGGGCGAGGATGATGAAAAGCAGGAAAAAGCGCACATTCAGAAAGAATTCCAGTACCAGTCGCGACAAAACCGCTTCATCGGCGTGGAACCAGGCACCCGCCATTGGCGTCCAGTTCGACCAGGCGGCAATGGTGATAAAGCCCAGTATAATTGCGATCACCAATCCCACCGCAAAGGTGCGAAGCAAGAGGTTTCGGGCAAGGCGTAGGGTTTCGTAAGCCATACGGCCATTATACTCAGATGGAATAAATTGGCGGTAACGAGTGCGGCGGCAGAATATAAAGATTTGGTGAAGTCAAAATAGATTGTCTTTCCGGCAAAGCGTAGCGCGTGCCAGGATTTGCGTTGAAGCAAAAACTTTGCTTCAGGATTTGCAACACCGTTTTGGTTATACCATAGCCTCCGGGACAAGCCCGGGGGTGACACATGGTTATAATGTGAAGAATCTTGCAAATAAAAAAGGCGGCACGGTTTTCGGGCCGCCTTTTTCACAACATCAATTTGGCTTACGCCGCAGGTTGGTCCTGCATGCCGCGGTCGCGCGGCGCTTGGCCTGCCCCGGCACCCAGGTCTTCGCCCGTCGCTTGATCCACCTGTTTCATCGACAGTTTGATCTTGCCGCGGTCGTCAAAGCCCAGCACTTTAACTTTCACTGCCTGGCCTTCTTGCACGATGTCCTGAACTTTGTTCACGCGTTGCGGCGCGAGTTCGGAAATATGCACCAGGCCGTCTTTCGCGCCCATAAAGCTGACAAAGGCGCCAAACTCCATGATCTTCACAACCTTGCCGCTGTAGATTTTGTTGACTTCGGGTTCCGCCGCAATCGCGTTGATC
>Ga0105240_10002143_pt1 | contig 32241 bp, 23 predicted proteins | sample KBSC54metaG_FD_80426 | JGI IMG/M metagenome (GOLD analysis project Ga0105240, IMG submission 80426) | Corn rhizosphere microbial communities from Kellogg Biological Station, Michigan, USA - KBS C5-4 metaG | ecosystem: Host-associated > Plants > Roots > Rhizosphere > Soil | place: Michigan, USA... | reverse complement strand
TCCAAATTCCGTTTTTTCTTCCGACACAATAAAATATTTCAGGCCGGGTTGTTTGGGAAAATAATACCGGAAACCTACCCCGTCTTCAAATACCCGGAAAATAATATCCAGCAGAAGATTACTGCTTTTTTGTTTCAGATGGACTGTCAGCTGCCGATAATGATCGCGGATCGAACGCAGTTCTCCCCAGACCGGTTTCCACGAGTCATCATGCAGTTCCGTTGCCGAACCCAGCAATGCAAAATCCGAATCAAATGCCGCCCGGCCCGCCAGTGCAAATCCCAGTCGGGAGGGTTTGATGACCGGTCTGTTTTTATAGGATAGCTCATAAAGCGGTCTTCCGCTTTTATCGAGCATGAAATGAACCGACACATCCTGCATGGCTGCAGAAAGCGGCCGGGTTCCCTGACCCATGCCCGGGAGGAAGAAGCATATCGCCGCTATAAAAAATACAGCTTTTCTGCAATGCATGAATGTTGCGGCTTTCTGTTGCCAAACCAAATAAATGAAAAATCAGGTTGCCGCCCCGATTATCTGAAAAAGTATAATAAAAATTTCCTTCCGGATCCGGATTGTTCATTCTAATAATTTGAAAATCATCGGACTGCAAGAATGACCCCGATTATAAAATATTGGAAAAACTTAAGGATTGGAATGAATTTCCATGATGCGGTGTTCGAATTCTTCGTTGGGTACGAGGGACTTATTCTTAATTTTTGTTTTATACGTATTGATGGTATTCACTGAATACTCGAGAATGGCCGCTATTTTTTCCGGCTCATGGATGCCCATCCGGATCAGCGCGAAAATCCGGATATGGGTATTGAGCAGTTCCCCGTCTTTCAGCCTGATCTGATCCTCGTCTTTCAGCAGCTTATTGAATTCCGTTATGAAATTGGGAAACAGCTTCAGGAAGATCTGGTCAAAATTCCGCAGCAGCTCTTCCCGCTCTTTTTTCAGATTCAGGTTATTTACAAAAAAGCTGATCTCATCCAGCTTACGGTCTGCGATTTTATTTTCGACCGAGCGTTTAAATTTCTCGATCCGGGTATAGAACTCCGAGTTGCCGTTAAAAAAATATCCGATATACTCCTCCTTGATCTTATTGGCTTCTTCGAGTTTTGCGTTTACCCGCCCTTGTTGTTCGTGCGCCAGGGTAATGGTTTTTTTAGCCAGTTTCAGTTTATTTACCTGACGGATGATGATAACCGTCAGCAGGATCAGCATCAGAAAAGAGACGGTAATGGCGACCGCATAAGCAGAGATATTCTTTTTCTCTCTTTCAACCTCACTCAGTTTCTCCCCTTCGATTAAAGGGAGAATGGAACTCAGCTGCACTTTTCTTTGTCGTGCTCCATAGAACAGGGCATCGCTGACCGCTTTTTGAATATAAACCGAAGCCCTTTGTAATTCTCCTTTCTTAAACAAAAGCGAAGCCAGACTGAAAGTGGCCCTGGTTTCTTTGGTGCAGGACCGGATATCGGAAATGGCCGCCCGGATCAATAAAGTAATGGCCGAATCCGTTTCTCCCCTCCGGATATAGATATCGCTAAGGGTAGACGCTGTAACGGCCAGTTCATGCAGGGACAAGGCCGTATCCCGGAGCAGGTTTTCAAAATAGTCAACAGCAGATTCCGGCTTCCCCTCTTTCATGTTTTTTAATCCGCTGTAATAGTTATATTCAAAAGAATTTTCCGGAAGCAGCAGCAGGGCAGAATCCAGATACCGGTTTCCCTGCTCATTATACCGGGGGGAATAAAATTCATCCTGATCATAATCCGCCAGGTCGTAAAAACAGCGGGCCGCCAGGGTATAATATTCCGCCTGCCGGGCCCTGTTTAGTAAACTGAGCGGGATGCTGGAAAGCGTATCGAAAACCTCCTTGAACATACCGGAGGAAACCAGGATGAATCCCAGTTTCAGTCCGGCATAAGCCTGCAGGCTGTCATTCCCCTGATGCCGGGCGGTTTCCCGCATCTTTTTCGCGTAGGCATAGGCAGAATCGTAACTGAAAATATGGTATTCTTCATAGAGATTCAGATAGTGATCATACAAAGCAGTATTCTGTCCCTCCTTTTTATTTAGCTTCAGGGCATAAATCCTTTTTAGTTTTGCTGTATCATATTGTGCGGATGCAGCAATAGCACTATCCAATTGGCGGAGCAACGGCAGGTATTGCTGGGAATGGCCCGGCCTAACCAGTACAAAGAAAAATAAAAGAAAAAGACCATATTTCCGGAAGCCGGCAGGCCCGGTCGGAATATTGAAAAAGAATTTTCCTTTCATGCGGCAATTTAGTGATTACCGGGGTTTTGCAAAAAGCGCTTAAAAGAACCACCGCTGGTCAAAAATTGCCCTGCCGGAGGGATTTCGGCTATAGATTTGCAACCCGATCAGTCCATCAACCGTCAACCGTCAACCGTCAACCGTCAACCGTCAACCGTCAACCCAACCGGCCTGGCTTAAATTTTGAAATGAATCTAAGAAATGAAATCTATGAACAAGACATTGATCACACTGCTGATTGGCATCGGTATCGGAATCCTGCTTGCGCCCGATAAAGGTTCGGAAACATGGAAAAAATTGCGGGAGAGTCTGGATGATTATAAAGACAGGATCGGAGACGAAGCGGAAGAGCTTGGGGAAAAAGCGAAAAAGGCTGTAAAAAAGGATGCATAAGAAATCCGTTCCGCCGGGCTTTTTCAAAAAAAGCTCCAGTAACTGTATACCTGGTCGAGATGCAGGTTGGTATCAGGCCAGTGGTCTATATCGAAACCGGGCGCTTTTTCCAGTGTTTCCTTCGACTGATCCAGGATGAATGCCTTTTTCTCCGCATCAACTTTCAGCAGGCGAAAAGGGATCGCGAAATATTTGATGCCGATGCCCAGAAATCCGCCGAATTCAATCACGAAATAATCGATTTTACCGGTACTGATATCGAGCATAATATCCTTGATCTCTCCCATATGCTGATCCTGTTTATTGCGGACCTTGTCCCCGATAATGGAGGATGCGGTTAAATATTTCAACGGAAGATTTGGAAATATCTCCCCTTCATTCCAACCACTGAGATTGTCGTTTTTTATCGTACTCATACATTATATTGTATTAAAACTTATGCCAGTTTGTTACGATACTTTAACAGATGGAAATAGAGAGTAAAAAAACTGCTTCCGTTTCAGCAACCACGCTGTGCGGTATACGCTCGTGCAGGACCAGCATCTGGTTTTTATTCAGTTCAACGGTTTGCTGATCGGTAATAAACCGGATCTTTCCTTCGAGCGTCTGGATATGAAGAATCCCCGGCGAAGTATGACGGGCCATTTCGGCAGCCTGGCGAAGAGCAACCAGCACCAGCCTGAGTTTCTCCGATTTAAAAATGGTAATGGCATTCCGGTCACTTTCTTTCCAGGAAGATTCATTCTTAATCTGATCGATATAAAAAGGAAGATTTACTGTTACCAGGGCCGCATCCAGTGCGCGTTCGCCTTCGGGCCTTTTTGGCGTTGAATCGTTCGATTTTTCCAGCATACAATAAATGGTTTTATTCCATCCGATCCGTTTCTTCAATAACTCATTCACAACAAATCTAAATGATTAAAAATTCATGCCCGGCTATTCCTCTAAATGGGATAAAATTTCCACAAATAAGAGCAAATCCCTGAATATCTGTTGCCGTCTTATCAGGACATCGAAAAAGCTTATAGAAAATATTCATTATAAATAAATGAATATCAATATTAATACACATTATATCAATACATAATTCAATAAAAATCCATTTCCGGTATATCGATTGTCTATACTTATATGGTTTTTCATAGGATATTGGATTTTAAACGGGGCTGGATTTTTATCCTGGCCCTTTTTTTTTAGTTATTCTGATAATTATCTTTGCAGTTATGAAAAAAATAAAATGTATACCGGCAGTTTTGTTGGCTTTAGGTCTTATTGGTTTTTCAACATCAGGTTATTCCCAGTCGCGCACCAGGGGGGAGACAACTCCCGTAAGAGTAGGCAGTACCATACTTAATCTGGGTATCGGCGTTGGGGCAGATTACAGACATAGTTACGGAACAGGATTTGGTTTCAAAGCTGCGGCCGAATTCGGACTCTGGCAGGCTGGCCCGGGTGTTATTACCCTGGGGCCGGAAATTGGCGGATCATTTTCCAACGGAGGATACTACGACGACTTCCGCGCAAGTACCATGGTGATTGCCGCGCGGGCGGCCTGGCATTATGGCTGGCAGGTTCCGGGACTGGATACTTATGGCGGCGTTTCTGCCGGAGTAGGGTTCCATCATTATAAATACCGCAACAATCAGGACTTTAGTTACAACGAAACCTTTCCCTATTTTGGCGGTTTCCTTGGCGCATCCTATTTTATATCACCCCAGTTCGGATTCAATGCCGAAGTCGGGTATGATATTACAAATTTCCAGGTTGGAGTGGTGTTTAAGTTGCAGTGATAGCAGCACAAATTAATTGTTGACGGTTAACGGTTGACAGTTGACGGATATCGGGTGCGGCGTCGCACATAAAGTCCGTCAACTGTCAACCGTTAACTTCTTTAACTCGTCTTCGCTCCCTTTCCAAATAAATTCTCCATCATTTTCTCTGCTTCGGGAAAATGCGCTTTCAAAGCATCCCCGCCTTTGGTTTTCAATTCCGAGAAATAATCTTTGGCCTTATCCGTGGCTTTTTCCGCTTCATCTTTGAACTGGTGGGCTTTATCTTTCAGACCGGCCATCAGTTTTTCTTTTTCTTCCGGCGTCATTGTGGCGTACTTATGCGCGGCCAGTCCGGCAGCGGCGCCCAGCAGAAATGTTGCGATATGTTTTGCATCTACTCCCATAAAATGAATTTTAGTAAAATTAGAAAAATAAATCAACCCGGAATGGGTATCCGCAGGTTGATTCATTTATTTGGCTAATCGTTCTTAGCGGGCGCCGATTTCTTCATTTACCCGATCCTTCCCTGCTCTCTTTGCAAGTTGCCCCGCGTTCTTCAGCAGGCTGAGAAATTCAGCCCGGTATCCTTCTGCATCTTTACCCAAGGCGTTTTCGGCCAATGCCACGGCATTGCGATAAGACGATTGCTGTTTAAATTCTGAATCCCGCAGCAACATGCCGAACTGGGCAACCGCAGAAACAAATCTGAAATTGGAACTGGTTTGGCTCAGGAGCAAATGCTGGTCAATCACCGGATGCACAATCAATTTGCTGATATCTTCATCGGGTTTCTTATAACGGAATTTGATGGTCATGATCTCGTTTCCGCCGGAAGCAACGGCCGGTCGCTTATCCTGTTGGTATTTCAACGAATCAGTTCTTTCAATAAAATCATTCTTAACGCCAACCGGAATGATTTCATATAATGCGGTTACGGTATGGCCGCTGCCCAACTCACCCGCGTCTTTCTTATCGTTGTTGAAATCCTCTTTATTCAGCATACGGTTTTCATACCCGATGAGGCGGTAAGCCTGCACTTTGGCGGGATTGAATTCCACCTGCAGTTTTACATCTTTTGCGATGGTGAAAAGCGTCCCGCCGAACTCATTGACCAGCACTTTCTTTGCCTCATTTAAATTGTCAATATATCCATGATTGCCATTCCCTTTGTCGGCCAGTTTCTGCATCTTACTGTCTTTGTAATTTCCCATTCCATATCCCAATACAGTGAGGAATATGCCTGATTTGCTTTCTTTCTCAATCAGTTTTTCCAATTCGGAATCGCTGCTGGCGCCCACGTTGAAATCGCCGTCAGTGCATAAGATCACGCGGTTGTTGGCGCCGCTGATAAAATTTTGCCGGGCCACCTGATATGCCAGTTGTATGCCGGCCCCGCCTGCGGTGGAACCACCCGCCTCCAGCCGGTCAATCGCGTCTTTTATCCTTTGTTTGTTACTTCCTGAGGTAGATGGCATTACCAGGCCGGCATTCCCGGCATAAACCACCAGCGCTACTTTATCCTGTTCCCTCAGCTGATCCACCAGCAATTTCATGGAAGCCTGAACCAGTGGCAGTTTATCGGGTTCCATCATGGATCCGGAAACATCGATCAGGAAGACCAGGTTGCTGGCCGGCAGATTTTCGGTCGGGATCTTTCTTCCCTGCAATCCAACCATCACCAGTTTGTGTTGCGGGCTCCAGGGGCAATCCCCGATTTCCGTATTGATGGAGAACGGATCATCCCCTGCCGGCTGCGGATAGTTATAGTGAAAATAATTGATCAGCTCTTCGATACGCACAGCGCCTTCCGGCGGCAACTGGCCCATTTGCAGGAAGCGGCGCACATTACTATAAGATGCCCCGTCCACATCAATGGAAAAAGTGGAAAGCGGATTTTCTGTCGCCGTTAGAAAACGATTTTCTACAATTTCATCGTACGCTTCTGTATTAAAATCTGATTTATCTGATTCGAATTGATCGTTTCGGTTACCAATCGATTTCCCTTGTTTTCTGTCCCGGCTGCTGATTACAACGCCCGATGCCTTCCCCACCAATGGCCGCTGCTGTACGTTGCGATAGCTTAAGGGCGCCGGTGCAGACGGATTATATTCATACTCATTCCTGTCTTTTTGCGTCCCATATCCAACCACCACTACTTCATCCAACGATTTTTTAGTCATTTTTAGTTTTACTTTCAATTCCCTTCCATCATCCTTCACTTTTATCTCCTTTGAATCATAGCCGATCGCTGTGAATACCAATATGGCGGATGAACCGGAAACTGTAATGGAAAAGCGGCCTTCCGGTCCGGAGATGCTGCTGCTGTGAGTTCCCTTTACCTGAACCGTTGCGCCGGAAACGGGCAATCCGTTCCGATCATCCGTAATAATACCTTTAACCGTGAATTCCTGCAACGGGCGGAAGGCGGTTAAAATAAATGTTAAGGTTAAACAGGTTAAAATAATGTATCGCATAACAATTGATTTGATTACCAGATGCGGTGGTTTTTAAAATTGCATAAGCAAGCGGAAATTTTTATTTATTTTACCGGCGCAGGACCATCTTAGGAAGTATCATTCAGCATCCTCAATCAAAGCAGTTATCAGATTGGCATTTTTAAAAAACATAAAGCACTCAGCAGCAGACGATCAGGAATTGCTAAGCCTGTACAGGGAATCAGGCGATACCGGCATACTGGCTGAATTGTACCAGCGGTATATGGATTTGCTTTACGGCGTTTGCCTTAAATACCTGAAACAACCGGAACCGGCCAAAGATGCCGTAATGGCTGTATTCGAAGAACTGGTCTCCAAGCTGAAAAAACATGAGCCAACCCATTTCCGGGGCTGGGTTTACACGGTAACCAGGAATTATTGCCTGATGCAGCTCAGGTCTGCCTCCAATATCTATTCCCGGACCCTGGATCCGGAGCTTATGCAATTGACGGAAGAAGTGCATCTGAATGGGGTATTTGAAAAGGAAGAGAACCTGAATCAGTTAACCGAATGCCTGGAGACCCTTTCAACCGAACAAAAAACCAGTGTTGAGTTGTTTTATCTGCAGGAGAAGTGTTACAAGGATATTGCGGTCATCACCGGGATGGAATGGAATAAAGTGCGGAGCCTGATCCAGAACGGAAGAAGAAATCTGAAAATCTGCATGGAACAAAAAGTAAAACAGGGCGAACGGTAAACAAGCGTTTGATATGCGAAAAAAATGAGCGAAAAGCAAAAACATATAAAATCATATTCTGCATCGGATATCCGGAATTACCTGGAGGGAAAATTATCTTCTGCGGAAATGAACGCCATGGAAAAAGCCACCATGGACGATCCCCTGTTGTCTGATGCCATGGAAGGAATGGAACTTAGCAACCGGCAGCAGAATATTTCTTTTGAGTCTGATATGGAGGAACTCAAAAAAAGATTACGGGAAAGAATAAAGCAGCAGGAGAAAAACCGGGTACTTCCTTTCCTTTTAAAATGGCGGGCTGCTGCTGCCGTGCTGCTTTTGGCGGGGGCCGGCACTTTGTCTTATTTTTTCCTGATCAGAAAACCGGATACCAACAGAAATATTTCGCTGATCCCGGAGAAGAATAAAATTACAGATACATTCATTCCGAAAGATCTTCAGACCCCGCCGGTAAAAAGAGATACTGTTTCGCAACCGGCCCCTCTCAAAACTCTGCGGAATACGGCGGATACAGTTTCTGTTGCACTCAATGATAAATCAATTCCAAACCGCTCACTTTCCAATAGGGAAACGGCGACAGATGAAAAGACAAAACCGGAACACGAACCGGAAGAATCCCGGCAGTCTCCCGTAAAAGTCGCACCCAATCCGGAATCGTCTGCTGTTGCCGCCATGGAGCCCAAAAAATTTTCCACTCCAGTACCGGTTGACAAAAATAAAGGGGATTCCCATCCCGCACCGGTTGCCGTTTTACAGGGTAAGGCATCAGGAGTGGTCGTCCAGGAAAGGGGAGATAATGATGGCCCGGCACGGGCATCTTTCAATAAGGATAAGTTATCGGGAAACTTCTATTTGCAGGGAACAGTAGCCGACAGTAACGGCATACCCATTCCCGATGCAACGGTGATGCTGAAACATTCGAAGAAATCCGTCAGTACGGATATCAACGGGATGTTCAAACTGAGAACAGAATTACCTGATTCAAATCAGGATATAGTCATCAATTCTGTCGGTTATCGACCCGAATCGGTAGTTATCAACCCTTCGGAAAATAAGGAGCGGCTCATCCGATTATCACCTGTATCCGGCAATTTGTCCGAAGTAGTAGTGGTTGGTTATGGAACGCGTAAAAAAGAAGTTACGGAAGAAGAAGAAGCGACTTCACAATTGCAGAAAAAACCCGTAATACAAAAAGCCGAACCGGTTGCCGGATGGCCTGCCTACCATAATTACATAGATAAGAATAAAAAAATAAATACCATCGACTCCCTGCTGAAAGGTATTGAGATCGTCTCCTTCATTGTCAATAAGAACGGAGAACTATCTTCCTTTAAAATAGAAAAATCCATTTCTCCCGCGCACGATGCCAGGGTAATCCGGCTGATCAGGGAAGGCCCGGCCTGGAAATTACTCAAAGGCAAAAAGCATCGTTGCCGTTTAACGATAGATTTTAATTAATCAGTCATTTACTCCTGCTGCCCTTCCACCACTTCCGGTGCCATCTCCTTTTGACATTGCTTTTCATCCCCAATACAAAGTCACAAAACCACGAAAAAACAGCTTCGAGAACTGGATTGACAGAAGTTATCCTTACGCGTTCGTGGATTTTCAAAAATTCAATGAAGAGCATCCTGGATCAGGTGAAAGCTTTTATATGTCCGGCGCCGCTCAGAACAATAGCTGGTATCACAAAAATTCCAAAGCGATGTGGAACAAGGTGTTTGACGCTGTGTTTTTTATAAGGGAAATGTATCCATGCCGCAAGGCAGACTGATTTCAGAGCGACCGCGGGTTGCGGCTATCCTTCTGTTTTGCAGCAGAAAGGCCCGCAAATAAATGCGGGCCCCGTTATTAACCAAAAACTACCAATTGCTCAATTAATTATACCCGTGATTTTGTTTCAGATAAACAACACCCGTCGAATTCTCGGCATCTATCTGTTTTTGCGGAATAGCAAAATATTCATTCGTGCCTTTCGTGAAAGTTGCCGTATTGACGATATAATAAAATGAATGCCGGGTTTTCTCCACGCCCACGTAGGTATTCAGTACATCGGCCATATAGCCGCTGCCATTGTCCCAGCGTTGCAGATCAAAAAAACGGTGCCCTTCCATGGCCAGTTCGAGCCTTCTTTCAAAACGAATTGCCTTACGCGCATAGTCCTGGCCGTTGCCGGCAAAAGCTCCCACCGGATAAGGGCTGACCAGGTACTTGTCGGCTGGCGTGGTCTGATTGGTATAAACTCCCTGGGCGGCATTATAAGCTGAATTCTTATATACCCATCCGGTGGGATCGGCAGCGCGGTTGCGCACCTGGTTTACATAATCTTCCGCCTTATCGAGACTGCCCACTTCCGCTTCACATTCTGCAGCCCATAACAGCACATCGGAAAAACGAATGAAATTGTAGTTGTTGGCCGTGATCTGGGTCGCTCCCCAAAAAACAGTTTCCGTGGATGAATAGGTCCCCGCCTGGCTCAGCGCATATACATTCTTCTTTGGATTGAAATTGCCGTTGCTGGCCGGATCACGCACCCAGGCTACATTGTCCAAACCCCAGTCCAGATAAGGGATCCCGGGCCGTCCGATGGTCCAGTCAATCCGCGGATCCAGGTTGCCGGTATAAAGATTCGAAGAATCACTCACCACCGTTCCACTGTTCCATCCATCCAGCAGTGGCAATCCGTTGACATCTGTTTTATAGGCATTCGCCAGATTCCAGGATGGATTATTAAATCCGCAGCAACCACCGGGAGCGCCTGTGCCGTTCGGATAATTTAAAACATCGCCCATATTCCCGTTGCCGCCGTCATTGGCAGTGGATGAGCCGTCATTCACAGACATCTGGCATGCGAACACACTCTCCGGTCCGTTTTTCTGAGGCGCATTGAAATTGCTTTCAAAATTAACGAGTGCATATTTCTCTCCACCGGAAGTAACGCCATGCACTATAATATCATCCAGCAACGGCTTCGCCTGATCGTACTTATGCTCAAACATATACGCTTTCGCAAGAAAGGCCATCGCGCCCCATTTGTTGATGCGTCCGATATTCGGCTGTGTTTCGGGCAAATTGTTAACCGCATACTGAAAATCGGCTTCGATCATCGGCCAGATATCGACATCGTTGGCAACGAGCAGATTGCCATTTTCAAACGAAATGGACTCATCCACATAGGGGAAATTGTTGAAAACCTTCTTTCCGTCAAAATGATAAAATCCCCTGAGAAACCGGGCTTCCCCGGTGATCGCGGCCGTGTCTGCCGGATCAATATCGGTGGCCTGGCGCATTACACGGAGTACATCATTGGCTCTTTGAATGCCACCATACAGCAGTGTCCATTTTTCGTTGAGGTATGCAGTCGTGCTACCCTGCGATAAGGACCAGGATTCTATCTGGGTCGCATCCGGCTGATCCGTTGGGGTTGAACCCTTGTACGAGTCATCAGCCGCAATACTGCCATAAACCCAGTTGGAACCTGCGCTCCCATAGGCATTACCCGCATCGGGAACATTCTCTCCGTCCAATATGGCATAGGCGCCGATCAGCAGGGCATTCACGCCCGTTTTGGTAGCCACATTACTCAGACTTAATGCGCCCTGCGGCTCCTTATCCAGTTTTTTATTACAGGCATACATCATGATGATCAGCAGGAACAAACCGGATCCTGTGAAAATCCATTTTATCGGTAATCGTTTCATATAATTTTTTTAACGGGTCAGTGATTAATGAAATGTCAGGTTGATGCCAACGTTGAAATTTTTCTGATTATTCGGATAACCTCCGCCATCAACGCCAAACGAAGTATTGGATCCGGGTAACTCCGGATCAATACCGGAATAACCGGTAACAGTAAAGAGATTGGCTGCCTGCACATATATTCGCAACCGGTCAATCCGGTAACGGCTGATGGCTGCCGTTGGAAAAGTATAGCCGGCGATCAGGCTTTTACACCTCAGATAGGAACCTTTTTCGATCAGGTAGGAATTGAAAGCCGTGGCATTGCTGAAATTGGCAATGCGTTCGAGCATCGGGATAGACGAATTCGGATCAGCCACCCTGGCCGTCGGATCCAGGATATTGGTCGGATCACCGGACGCATTCACCAGTGTTGCAGAATGCAATGCAATATCCTTACTCATCGCATTATTGAACTGCTGTGGGAAATCCGTGGAGGACCGGATACTATTCTGAATATCGGCGCCTACAGATGCATAAAAGAAAGTGGCCAGATCGAAGTTCCGGTAAGAAACAGCCAGGTTCAGCCCTGCAGAAAATTTGGGGTTGGGATCGCCGATATACGTCCGGTCGGCATTGTCAATTTTGTTATCCCCGTTCACGTCCTGGTATTTGAACCTGCCCGGTGCAGCTCCATCCTGCACAGGAGATTTGGTTACATCCGCATAATCCTGGAATAGTCCCAGTACCTTATAACCATAGAAGGCGCTTACCGGATGGCCTGGTGCAAGCCGGACACTATTATCAAAATCATAATAATTAATCCCCGCCGGCAACGATTCCACTTTATTATTGTAACTGGTGAAGGTTCCCGTGATGTCGAACTTAAGTTCCTGGTGAATGCCGCCATGATAGGTCAGCGAGAGGTCTATTCCCTGGTTGGAAATATCACCGGCATTGGCAAAGGGCACTGCAGCGAGGCCACCCGTTCCGATCGGCTGTGGAACAAAGATCAGCCCGCTGATCGATTTTCTGTACCACTCGGCCGTCAGATCAAATTTATTCTGCAGGAAAGTAGCGTCAAATCCGATATTGGTAATGATATCCTCTTCCCAGGTAGTGGCGGGGTTTCCATACTGGTAGGTGATGATCCCCTGCGTGGGACTTGAACTGGTTCCGTTGATATCATAATAGGACTGGTTTGCGGCGGACTGGTACAGCGTGAAGGCATTTGTCGGGTTGATATTGTTAATGGCGCCCATCTTACCCCAGCCCCCCCTGATCTTCAGATCATTCAGCCAGGATGCGTTCTGCAGAAAACTTTCCTGGGAAATCCGCCATCCGGCAGTCACGGAAGGAAAATAACCAAAACGTTTTGCCGGGTCAAACACGGAAGAACCATCCCTGCGAAGCGTACCGCTCAGGTAATACTTGTCATTGAAATTGTAATCCACTCTGCCGAATATGGAAAAAATGGATAACTGATAGGGTGTCTGTTGTGAATTTCCGGGAATATTGGTTAAGCCATTGCTGTTGGTCTGGCTTCCGGGCGATCCGAAATTCAGGGTCCATAAATTCGGGTCCACCGTCAGGTTCGTCGGATCCGTGATATAATAACTTCCGCGGGAGGCCGACACGGACCGGCTGTTATTGTTGATGTATTCACTGCCGACCAACGCCGTCAGGTGATGTTTATCCGCAAAAGTATTGGTATAGTTCAGCGTGTTGGTCCAGGTATAACTGCTGTTCCAGCCATAGTTTTCAAGATAACTGTTCGGATTCTGCGCATTCTCTGCATTTTCGTAGGCTGTGTAGATAAAATTATTGTAATAAAAATTATCCACGGTTCCACCGATCACGGTCCGCGCTGTAAGATGTTTCGCTACGGTTAACTCGGCAAAAGCATTCCCGCTGATCTGCCAGTCACTATTCGTATTATTTGCCTGGCGCGACTGGATGGCCACAGGCTGTGGTGAATTACCGAGATCCTGGGAACCGGTTCCTGCAAAATTGCCCTTTATATCGTATACCGGAATAATGCCGGGCTCGCGGGAAGAAGCCCCGATGGAATTCGCATTATTCACGCCGGGCAGGTTCAGGTAGCCGGGATTCTGTTTATAAAACACAGCAACGTGTTCACCGATCTTCAACCGGTCGTCCAGCAAACTGAAACTGGTATTGATGCGGGCTGTATATCTTTTCAGATAAGTGTTGATTAATGTTCCCTGCTGGTCGAAATAATTAAAGGAGAAGTAATAGGCCGACTTATCTCCGCCACCGGTGAGGGAGAGATTATGACTTTGAATCAGCGCGGGTTTAAATATTTCATGGAACCAGTCCGTACCCGTTTTATTGGCTTTCGTGATCTGGTTTGTGTACAGCGCATAGGTAGAAGGATCGGTGCCGGGATCGCCTTCATGGGCGCCTGCCGGCGTAATATAATCCGGGATCACCGGCATGGTTCCGCTCCCATATTGTTTATGCGTCGGGGCAAGTCCGTCGTTGGTATATTCTTTCCATAATGCATTGGCGGTTTCCGTCGGGTCCGCCAGGTTATACCCCCTGGAGATGGGCCTTTGCGTTCCATAGTATCCGTCGTAACTGAGCTCAGCCTTGCCCGATCTTCCTTTCTTCGTGGTTACCACAATGACGCCGTTGGATCCGCGCACACCATATATGGCGGCGGCGCCGGCATCCTTAAGTACCTGAATGGATTGAATGTCGCTGACATTCAGATCATGCAGACTACCCGGTGTTCCATCAATGATCACCAATGGATCGGTATTACCGGGTGAGGTAATTCCGCGGATGCGAACATTACTCACACCACCCGGTTGCCCGGTATTGATCACCGTTACGCCGGCAGCCTGACCCTGTAAGAGGGATTCTGTTGTACCGCCGGGAACGGCTTTCAGGTTGGCTACATTCACCACCGCCACTGAACCCGTGATGTCTTTTTTCCGCTGGGCGGTGTAACCGGTAACCACTACCTGATTCAGCGACGCATCCGTTGCCGTCAGCTGAACCTCTCCGATATCGGCCCTGCCGGAAACAGGGATTTCCCGTTTATCGAATCCAACAACCGAAATCAGCAGTATGCTGTTCGCATTCGGAACAGTTATCGAAAAAGATCCATCGTTCCCCGACTGTGCAAAAGTTTGCGTTCCGCTGACCTGAATGGTTGCTCCGGCAACCGGCTGCCTGTCGTTACTGTTAATAATTTTCCCGGTAACCGCTTGCTGCGCCATCACGCTGAGGGAGCAAGCCAGCATGATGAAAAGGCAATAGCATTTTACAAGCCCGGACGTTTTCTTTGGCATAAGCAATAAGTTTTAGATGAAGGATGAATGGTTGTATAAAAAAATGCTGAGGCTCATTTGTGGGAGTTGCTTACGAATGCAATCCGTTTACTGTCAGGCGACCAGGACGGAGCATTCAGCGTGCCCTGTCCTCCGTACAGATAAGCAATCACCCGCGGCGCACCTCCGGCTGCGGGCATCAACCGCAACATCACCCGCTGGTAAGAAGGATGTGCATCCGGATTGATATCTGGCGGGAAAGAAATAAACACGATCCATTTCCCGTCCGGCGAAATATGCGGGAACCAGCTATGGTATTGATCAAAAGTGATTTGCTCTTTACCGGAACCGTCTGGCTTCATGCGCCAGATCTGCATGGTGCCGGTGGGATTTGCATTGTAATAAATATATTTCCCGTCCGGAGAATATTCCGGTCCGTCCACATGGCCTTTCGTATTAAAGGTGAGCTGAACTTCGGCTCCGCTTTTGACAGATTGTTTATAGAGATTATAAATATTGCTTCCGCGCTGGGCTACAAACGCCACTTCCTTATTATCCGGATTCCATCCATGCCAGTAGGACGGCGTTTTTTCCGTCAGTAGTTTCGGCTCACCACCGGTCAATGGAAGAATATATACTGAAGAACCGCCGCCGGGCAACCCTTCCCTAGAATTGCTGATGGCCAGCGTTTTTCCGTCGAAGGAGATCCCATGATCGTTATTGATACGGTTAGCAGATCCGGTATTTAATTTTTCCGGATTGCCTCCGTCCACCGGGATCGTATATAGAGAACCCCGGTCGTTGAACAATAATTTTTTCCCGTCCGGCATCCAGTTCGGCGCTTCGAACCGTCCGGCGGATTCATAAATAATTTTTCTCTTTCCGTCAAAAACATTCATCACTTCAAGCCGGCTACCCAGCACTTCCCGGGAAGGCGGTTTAACCAGCTGGGGATTGGGTTGGTATTGATTGTCGACCGGTTCATCTATCCGTACATTCCATACTTTCGCTTCGGCAAGCGCATTGGAATCATGCGAACAGATGAAGAGTCCGGCCAGTACTGAATCGCGCATGTCATCCATAGTATGTTTCCCCACCAGCTGAAGTGGTTCTCCCGGATTAGCCATCCGCATGATGATCGTTTTTCCCTTTCTTTCCAGCTGAATGGTTTGCAAGCCTTTTTTCGGAAAGAAGATTTCATCCTTTGGGTCACGCATAAATGCGCCTTTCATTTCCCTCCATTGCAGCACGACCAATCCGTCAATATGCGAAGTGGCATTGATACTGGCAGCATCCGCATCGGCAGTTTCACGGATCATCCAGCCGATTTTACGGTGACCGATGGATCCGGATACATCTCCGGCAAAGGCAAAGTCAGCCGTAAGGATGAAATCCCCGGCCAGCTTTTTATAAGTATAATGAAACTGGTCTTCATTGAACCAGATATTCGCGCCCGAACCTTTTATGGTATAAGTTTGGGTGGATTCATCGTAGCTGGCTGATCCGGCATGCTTTACATAACCGATATCCTGCTGATGATCGAATATCCCGACCGAAGGGGTTTGCGAGAAAGAAAAGATACTGCAAAAGCTTAGCAGGGTTGTAATGGCGACAGACAATTTCATATGCATCGTTTAGTCGCCAAATCTATTCTGGAATCCCTGTGAAGCAAGGTTTTTCACTACATCAATACCACATCAGTTTCTCAGAAACACCGATTCCAGCCTGAAATAATACAACATTAGTACATCATGAATCCCGGCTTGATTTATTTGGCTCCGTTGGCCAGACCGGTATTTATTTTTTCTGCTGATGTATTCCAGCCTTCCAGCTTCAGCATAGGAAATTTTCCGGATAACCGGGCCGGGCAACTCGCGGTTACGACCATCTTTTCTCCGGGAGAAAGAGAAAAATAATTATTGGACCAGAAAGTGGGCATAATTTCTTCCCCGCCGTTCCACAACTGGGGATTAATGAAGAAGGCCAGCTGACCGGAATTGTTCCGGATCTCAAATGTCCATGCACTTTCCGTACCTGATCGCTTTGTTTTCAGCAGCCTGGTTTCCAGGTGCGCAGCCGGCATTTGTCTCAGGGTTTTGAAATCATCATCCGGACTCAGCCAGTATACGTTGTGAGAAACCGGGTTCCCTTTTGCATCCGTCAGATTCAGTACCACAAAAGAAACTCCTTCGATCTTTTCCAGCGCCGCTTTCAACGGCATTACGGATACCACCGAAGTGGGAGCGCTGTTTATTTTCCCCGATTGCTTAAAAACAGATTTGCCGTTCAGCGAGAAGATCTCCACCCGGCAGGTGAGACCGGATCTGCTGTTATAACTCCGGTTCACCACGGCAACTGTGGAATCATCATAGTTCAGTTGCACATGCACCGGCTCCCCTGCCCGCTGCATAAAATAATAGCCGGCATTGGGTTCCAGGTACCAGTCAAAGATCTGCCACACCACGCTCGGAAAAGCTGCATTCAGCTTCCATAGCATCACCCCGCCGGTTTCATTTAATTTATGACCGGCAGCTTCAAAAATGGCGCGGTAGCCGGAGGCATTCAGCAATTGCATCTTTTGCGAAAAATCCCGCAGGCTTTCTGCCTTGCCGAAGCGATCTTCCATGGCCTTAAAATAAATATCATACTTCCCGTTACCCGAACAGGCATCATGATATCCCCAGCTATTATTGAAGGGATAGGGAAGCGTACTGTCCGGAACCAGGTCCGGGATTATTTTAATGAGTGAATTATAGGGCGGCTGGGAAGGAATTCCGGTTTCATCTTTAAACACCCAGTCCCTGCCCCTGTCCACCAGGTTAAAATATTGTTTTTCCCCCACCCAGGAATAAGGGCCTCCGCTGTAAACCCCGGCCGGCTGATCGTCGGGCCAGGATCCTTTCCATTCTTTCGGCGCTTTTGAGAACCCCGACGAACAGGGAATGAACGGCCGCGTGCCATCGAGATTCGCGACGTTGTCGCGCATGGCATTGTATAATTCTTCGCGGGCATGCCCTTCATTTCCGCCGGTCCATACCAGCAGGCTGGGATGATTCCGGATGCGGTAAATGGTGCTGACCACATTATCTATAAATACATGGGTTTCCAGCGGCCAGTCAGCCGATCCTTTAAATCCGCCATGCGTATCTCCGGTGATCCAGAAATCCTGCCATACCAATAATCCGTACCGGTCGGTCAGTTCATAAAATTCATCCGTTTCGCCGAGACCGCCGCCCCAGATCCGGACCAGGTTCACATTTGCATTCTGGCAAAGCCGCAATTCATAAGCATAACGTAACGAATCCCGGTTCAGCATCATATCCGGAACCCAGGCGCCGCCGATCAGGTGAACCCTTTTCCCATTCACATAAAAATCCCTGCGCACCCAGCTATTTACCGTTTCTGTTTTGGAAGAAACGGTGCGGATGCCGAATACAAAAGAAGTATCGTCCGATATTTTACCGTCCTGCACAAACTGCATCCGGATCCGGTATAGATTCGGTCGTCCATATCCGTTAGGCCACCAGAGTTTCGGCTGATGGATGGTAAGCGCTTTAATATCTTCGGGGCGCAGGCTGATCAGGCCGGTATCATTTCCATTTACAGATGCGGCTTTGCTAAAAATCAGGGCAGCTCCTTTAAAATTCTCCGGACTGATGGTTATTTTCAGATCTCCGCTTTGCCGGCTCCGGCTATCGTTATTCAGCGTGAGGTGCAGACTTATTTTTGCTATTCCGGTATCCGGCAATGCAGGCAGATCAGTGATCACCTGCGGCCGGGTTATGCAGGTGTGGCCGGAGGTCCGGAGATAAACCGGTAACCAGATACCCATATTCCTATCCCGGACAGCCGGAATCCAGTCCCAGCCAACCGAACTCAGCATGGTCACATTTTTCCCAATATCCCCGGTGGGGCCGCCGTTATCATAAAAATCACCCAGCGCATTTAGTTGCGGATGAGATGGCAGGCCGGGATAATCCAGCGGATAAATCTTTACTGCCAGGGCATTTTCTTTCCCGGGTATTATTGCTGTGCTCACGTTCAGGCTATATTCTGCAAACATGCCCACCATCACAGAAGAATCGGCAATCAGCTTTCCATTCAGCCATACTTCTGCCCGGTAATTAATTCCTTTAAAAATTAATTGAAAACGTTTCCCGGCATCGGCAGCCGGTACGGCAAAAAGCGAACGGTACCAGTAGGGCTTCTTCCAGGGATTGGGATCGTTCGGCAGAAAACTGTATTGTTCCAGGTTATATTCCCGGTTGAATAAATCCGAAGCATCCGGAATCCGCATATTATTCATTCCGGAATAAGGATCCGGATAAATTTTATTCTGTACCAGTCCCGACAATACCGTAGAGGGCACCGTTACCGGAAACCAGTAATCTTTGGATTGATAATCCGGCTCAGATAAAGCTTCCCCCGAAGCAGAGATCACCGCCGAAGACTGAAGCAAAAACCGGCTGAGCTTTACCTGACTCACCGTCTTGTTTTGCGCAGACAGCAAACCGGGAAGGGAAAAAAGCGCAAAGCAAAACGGGAAAAGGGATTTCATCTGCATTTTGTTTATCGGGGGTTAATAATCCTGCTAAGGTCTCGCTAATAAGACTTCAAAATAAAAGTTGATTAATTTTCACTCACCAGAAATTTCTTTTCCAACGCAGAACCTGAATATCCCAGCTTTCAGATAACAGCAACCCGCCTTCGCTTTGCTTCGGCGGGCAAAGCTATCAACCATCCACTACTCCCCTATTCCGTCCGAATTACTAATAAACGCAATCCGTTTGCTGTCCGGTGACCAGGACGGCGTATTGATACTGCCCTGTCCGCCATAAAAATAAGCAATCACTTTTGCAGGGCCGCCACTAAAAGGCATCAGGCGCAGATATACGTGTTTATAGGGCGGGTGAATGCCCGGCTGCACTTCTTCCTTCAAAAAAGAAATAAATACGATCCACTTGCCATCGGGAGAGATATGGGCAAACCAGTTATTGAATTCATCGTTGGTTACCTGTTCGGGATTCGACCCATCGGGATTCATCCGCCAGATCTGCATGGAGCCGGATCGCACGGAATTGAAATAAATATATTTGCCGTCGGGAGTATATTCCGGACCATCATCCAACCCTTTGGAATCCGTCAGCCTGATTTCCTTTCCACCGGCAGATGGAATTTTATATACATCGAATTCCCCATTGCGTTCGCCGCAGAATACCAGGGATTTTCCATCCGGCGACCAGCCATGTAAATAAGAAGGCCCTTTGGGTGTAATTTGTCTGGGGATCCCGCCATTAATTGGAACCGTATAAATAATGGAGCCGCCCAGGGATCTGACATTACTGCTCAGCCCCAGCATTTTTCGATCGAAGGAAATCACGTGATCATTGTTGTTGTTGGTTATGCTGCCGGTATTGATGGGGACAGGAACTTTTGTGCCCAGGTCGAAATTATATATGGTCCCCTTGTAATCATTGAAGATGAGATGACCTGCATCCGCCCAGTTCGGAGCCTGAATGGAATAAGGAACGGAGTAAATGATATCCCTTTTGCCTGATGCTACTTCCAGCAGTTCCAGGTGGCTCCCGAGCTTCATCTGGGTGGTCTGATCCGCAATACCGTTGAAAGGAACCGTGAGGCGCACATTGGAGAATACGCCGGTTTCAATCACATCCGAATTATGGGAACCCACAAACAATCCCACATATACCTCATCCCCGAGATCAATATTGGCGATGGTATCGGTTACAAAAGGTTGTCCGTACACCGCCGCCCGCAGAGTATATACATTACCCCTTCTTTCCAGTTCCAGAATATTGGCCTTGGTCAGTTTCGATCTGACCTCCTCCGTTTGGGCGCCGGCGGTTCTGCGGAACTGAAGGGAAGTGAGTCCGTCGCCGTGTTCCACGGCGTTTACGTGCGCCGAATTCCCGTCGAGGGATTTACGGACCATGATCCCCACTTTACGATGATAGTTCACCCAGTTACCGAGAAATTCCGCCCGGGTGGAAAGGATAAAATCACCTTTCATTTTTTTCCAAACATACTGGAACTCATCGTGGTCGGCCCATACATTGTATCCCGAACCGGAGATCACATACTGTTGGGTTTCGGGAATATAGGTGGCGGATCCCGGTTTAACGTCCGTTCCGACATCGGAATGGGCGTCAAAAATACCGATGGGATTTTGCTGTGCGTTGAGAGAAAATGAAGAGATCATCATCAGAATGGCAAAACAATACTTCATGTAAATTAGGAATTATAAGGTGAGGAATCACTGGCTGCCCGAAATTAGATTTCATTACCCTTAAGGTAAGTTTTATTGCTACTTCAATATTACTTCAGGCGGAAAAATAAGCGGCAAACCCCTTTTCATACTACATCATCACTACATCAGGATGAAAATTTTAAGCGGTAGAGCCGGTTCCGGCCCGCGTGGCCCTTCCGAAAGATGTTTTTGTGAAGGCATAGCTTGTATATTTGATTCTGATTGATTTAAGTATGAAAGCGGCACTGATCCTATTGCTTGTTGTGGGAATAAACTTTTCGTATGGGCAAAACCCCATCGGAATACCGGATATTATCAACTACTACAACGGTGCTTATGGGGCGGGAACCGAAAACCGGGGCATCGCGGAGGACCGCAACGGGATGATGTATTTTGCCAACCTGGAAGGTCTGCTCACATTCGACGGCTCTTACTGGAAATTGTATTCCCTTCCCAACAAATCCATCGTCCGGTCCATAGCCATCGGCAAAGACAACCGGGTCTATGCCGGAGGCCAGGATGATTTTGGATATTTCTCCCCCGGTAAAAACGGGGAGTTGGTTTTTACTTCCTTAAAACCGCTCATTCCCAAAAAAAATAATTCATTCACAGATATCTGGGAAATCGTGCCGGCAGGAAACGATATCTTCTTCAGATCAAAGGAGGATATCTTTCAGTACAACAACAATTCCGTCACTGCTTATCCGGCATCATCCGAATGGAGTTTTCTGGGAAAGGGCAATCATGGGCTGATTGCGCAGGATCTGAAAAACGGGCTGATGAAGTTTAATAACGGACTCTGGACTTCTTTTCCGGATACAGGCGGGCTTCCCCCCGGCTTTCTGGTCACTTCCGTTTTTTCTTATGGAGAAGACAGCCTGTTCCTGACCACGATCAATACCGGGTTCTATATTTTGCACAACGATCAATTAACCCCTTTCCGGTTTGCCGGGACCAACCCTTTTCAAAACCAGCGCATACTCACGGCAATCCCTGTTACCAAAGACTGGATTGCCGTAGGTACCAATCTGAATGGCTGTTATGTGATCAATAAGAAGGGCGAGATCATTCAGAATCTTTCCCGGAAGGAAGGATTGCAGATCAATAATATACTCACCCTTTTCCTGGACAAAGACAATAATCTCTGGCTGGGCCTGGACGACGGTATTGATTTCATTGCTTATAACAATGCCATCAAACATATCTATCCCGAAAAGGGTAATGAGGGAAAGGGCTACACTTCCCTCATCTACCGGGATGAACTGTATGTTGGCACGTCTAACGGATTTTACCGGGTGCCCCTGAATGGCAAAACCGATCTCGCTTTTGTAAACGGCGACTTTGTCCCCATTGCCAATACAAAAGGTTCTGCGTGGCTCCTCACGGAAATAAACGGCAGCCTGTTACTGGGCCATCATGACGGCGCCTTTGAAATAAAGGGAGATCAGGCTGTTTGGGTTAGCCGGAGTTCGGGTTATCACAGTTTTATTCCATACTACAACGTCCTTCCCAGTAAACTGGTACTCGCGGGGAATGGAAACGGCCTGGACTTATTCGAGTGGGACAATAACCATTTCATTTCAAAAGGGAACATCCCCGGTTTCTCCGAATATTCCCAGTTTGTGGCAATGGATAATAACAATACCATCTGGATCGCTCACCCTTACCGGGGCGTGTACAAAATAGATCTCCGCCCCGGTCGGCCGGCCATTTCCCGGTTATATACGGAAAAAGAAGGCCTGCCTTCGGCCGTAAAAAATCAGCTTTTTAAAATCCAGAACCGGATTGTAGTGGCTACTGAAAAAGGGATTTATGAATACAATCCGGAGAATGACCACTTTGCGCCATCTCCTTATTTTTCGGGATATTTCGGGAGCCGGAATATTCGTTACCTGAAGGAGGATTCCGCAGGCAATATCTGGTTTGTGGAAGATAAGAATCTCGGCGTGATCGATTTCTCCTGGAAAAAGCCGAGGATCATCTATTTTCCGGAGCTCAACGGCAAAATGGTGAGTGGTACGGAGAACGTTTATCCCTACAACAGCCGCAACGTTCTGGTGGGATCGGAAAAAGGATTTTACCATATCAATTATGAAGAATACAAAAAAAACCGGTATTCCATTGTGGTGAAGATCGGATCCGTAAAAGTTTTCGGAAAATCGGACAGCCTGTTATTCGGAGGCTATTTCGGACAGATCAATCAGCAGCTGGTTCAGCCAAAGAATGCTATTCCTCAAATAAAGAATCCCTGGAACTCCGTGCAGTTTGAATATTCCGCCCCGGTATACGCGCAGCAAAACAATGTTCAATACAGTTATTTGCTCAAAGGCTTTGACAAAAACTGGTCTGAATGGTCTAAAAAAACCGGGAAAGAATATACCAATCTCTCCCCCGGGAAATATGCTTTTGAAGTGAAGGCTGAAAATAATCTGGGGAGCGAATCTGCGCCCTATGCCTATTCATTTATTATTCTGCCCCCCTGGTATCAGACTTCCTGGGCTTATTCCCTTTATATTCTATTGCTGGCAGGCATCGGCTATTTATTTTACAGATGGCAAAAAAAATTATTTCTGGAACAGCAGAAAAAATATGAGGAAGAGCAAAGAAGACTTACTTACCTGCATGAGCTGGAAATGGAAAAATCCGAAAAAGAAATTGTAAAACTGCGAAACGAAAAGCTGGAAGCAGACATAGAATATAAAAATGCAGAGCTCGCATCCACTGCCATGCACCTGGTGCAAAAAGGCGAATTGCTGGGTAATATAAAAGAAGAGATGAGCCGCATTAAAAAGAATGCAAACGGCCACGCGGCTCCGGATGAATTCAAAAAAATAATGCGCATCCTGGGGGAAGAGAATAAAATGGACAAGGACTGGGAGCAGTTTGCCCAGCGCTTCGACCACGTGCATAGCGACTTTCTAAAGAATATCAAACTTATTTATCCAAACCTCAGTCCCCACGAACTTAAACTCTGCGCCTATCTGCGCATGAACCTGTCGAGCAAGGAAATTGCCCAGCTGGAAAGCATCTCCGTAAGGGGTGTCGAAATCGGGCGCTACCGCCTCAGAAAAAAACTGAAGATCAGCACGGAGACGAATTTATTTGATTTCCTGCTGACGTTTTCGGCTTCGAAGGTTTAATAAACGACGATAGTTGATAGTGGATAGTTCCGGGGGTAAATCTGCTACTACTATCGACTGTCCACTATCCACTATCTCAGTTAAACCAGATTTTTCTTAATATAATTATAACTCTCTGTAATGCTGTCAAACGGAGAGCCGGGACATTTATCCTGCTCGACAAAGAAATACTTCATCCCGGCAATGGCTTTATCCCGGAATATCTTTTTAAAATCAATGCTGCCAGTGCCGACAGCCGCAAACGTCTTATCCGGCGTATTGGTCATATCCTTCACATGCCAGAGCGGGAATCTTCCCGGGTGTTTTGTAAATATTTCAATGGGATCGTGACCGGCTTTGGTCACCCAGTACAGGTCCATTTCCATTTTAACCAGGTTTTTATCCGTATTGGACAACAATATATCATAAGGGAAAACTCCGCCCTGCGCCTCAAATTCAAAATTGTGGTTATGGTAGCAAAACTGGATGCCCGCCTTCTTACAGGTTTCGCCAGCCTTATTGAATTCTTCCGCAAGGGATTTGTAATGATCCAGATTTCCGCGTTCACTTTCAGCCAGATAAGCACATACCATGTATTTCAAACCAACCGTTGCCGCGTCATCCACCGCTTTCTGCCATTCCAGCAGCATGGTTCCCTTCACGGGTTGGGCTGTCTTTTCTTCGCCAAGCCGGTAATGGCCGCTGGGAACGACCAGTCCGTTATCCTTAAGCACTTTTTTAAAAGCCAGCGGACCCATCCCGTAAAATTGCTGGCTGCCGGTATAGGTTGCCGTTTCCACTGAATTATATCCTATTTTGGCAACATGCTCCAGGGTTGCAACGGGATCCTGCTGCATGGCATCCCTGACGGTGTAAAGCTGGAGCCCGATCAGTGGCGCCGGTTTAAATGCAGTGAGGGGACCCTTAACAAAAGCAGCAGCAGATAAGGCGGAGGCGGATTTAATAAATACTCTTCTCGATGTCATATTAATTATTTAAGCTGTGCAATCGATTTATCAGGATAAATGTAAGATCTTTAAAACAAATCCTGTCGTTTTAACTACATCCTGGCTACATCAGTTAAGAAAACCTGCAGGATCCCGGAGCATTCACCACATCAATGCTACTACAGCTGAAAATATTTTCTGTTTTACCGGTTTACCATTTTTTAAAATTGTTTATCTTTTGCAAACGCTGTTCGTAAAGGAATAATAACCATCAAAATTAAGGGTATGAAAAGTTGCCTGCTCTGTCTGCTATGCCTGTTATTGTTCTCGGGCTTTTCGTCCTTCAGAATCGGGACAGGGAATAATCCATTATCCGGTAAGCATATAAACGGGGATCATAAGACCCTGCCCATCGGCGCACCGGCTCCGGATTTCAGTCTCCCGGGAACCGACGGAAAAACCTATTCCCTGTCCAGCTTCAGCAAGGCCGATGTACTGGTGATTGTATTTACCTGCAATCATTGTCCGACCGCCCAGGCATACGAAGACCGGATTATTCAGCTCACACGGGACTACGCAGCAAAAAATGTTGCGTTGGTTGCCATTATGCCCAATGATCCCAAATCTATTAACCTGGATGAACTGGGGTATACCGATATGGGCGATTCTTTTGAAGAGATGAAAGTGCGGGCGAAAGAAAAGAAATTCAATTTTCCCTATCTCTACGATGGGGAAACGGAAAAAGCTTCCCTGGCTTATGGTCCGATTGCCACGCCACACGTATTTATTTTCGACAAAAAAAGGATCCTCCGGTACAGCGGCAGGATCGACGATATGGAGAAACCAACTAAAACGCCAACGGAATTCGATACCCGGAACGCGATTGACGCCCTGCTGGCCGGGAAACCTGTTCCGGTGGCAACCACCAAGGTATTCGGCTGTTCCATCAAATGGGCGGAAAAGAGCGACTGGATCAACAGGTCAAAGCAGGCCTGGGCAAAGGAACCCGTAAGTCTGGATACCATTGGGGAAGCGGGCATTCGCGAACTGCTGAAAAATAATTCGGACAAGCTAAGACTGATCAATGTATGGGCAACCTGGTGCGGCCCCTGCGTCACCGAATTCCCGGAATTCATTTCCATGAACCGGATGTACCGCAAAAGGGATTTTGAATTTATCAGCATCAGCGCGGACGAACCAGCCAAACAGTCAAAAGCCCTTCAGTTTCTGCAAAAACAGGAAGCTTCCAGCCGGAACTATATTTTCTCAGGAGATAATAAATACAAGCTGATCGAAGCCATCGACCCAAACTGGCAGGGCGCACTGCCCTATACCCTGCTGGTAGAGCCCGGCGGAAAAATAGTTTACGCAAAAGAAGGGATCATCGATCCTTTTGAGGTGAAAAAAGCGATTGTAGATGATAAGTATATCGGGAGATACTATTGAGGAGCCGTGGATAGTTAATAGTTGATAGACGAACATGCAACAAAATTACCCTGACTGTTGCAGAAACATGGGGTACCTGATCTTTCAGGGTCGTCTATCAACTATCAACTATAAACTATCAACTATAAACTATCAACTATAAACTATCAACCCTTTCCCCCTTCCAGCAGCCTGTACAACTCATCCAGCTTCGGAGATAAAATAATTTCGGTTCTTCTGTTGAGCGCCCTTCCTTCTGATGTGCTGTTGGATTGAACCGGGTCATACTGGCTGTGACCGGATGCGATAACCCTGACCGGATCCACTTTATAATCCTGGGTTAGGATCCTTACAATCGAGTTGGCGCGGGCTGTGCTCAGATCCCAGTTGTCCTTGTATCTGCCCCGGATGGGAATAGAATCGGTATGCCCTTCTATATCCACGGTAATATCGGGATTCACGTTCAGTACGTCCGCCAGTTTTCCAAGCGCGTCCTTTCCTTTTGGATTTACTACTGCACTACCGGATGGGAAAAGTAAATTTTCCTGGAGGCTCACATATACCTTGCCGTTCTTGATGGAAACGGTAAGTTCATTGGAATTAAATCCCACCAGTGCATCAGCCATTTTCTTCCGGATCTCCTGCGTGGCTTTCTTCTGCTGATCCATCAATGCCTGCAACTGTTCGAGGCGTTTTTGCTGATCTGCCAGTTCCTGCTGGCTTTTATTTAGTTGGGACGCTTTATTGGCGGCATCCGTCGATAAAAGACCGGCTTTGTTAGTCAGGTCATTAACCTGTCCCGTGAGGTCGTTGATCTGTCCTTTGAGCTGCGAAACATTCGATTCCAGGTTACTCACCTTGGCAGCAAGTGATGCGCTGTCGTTCCGGACGGACTGCAGGGCCTCCTGGGAGGCTTTAAATTTCCTTGTTGGAACACAGCTGCCGAGGAATAAGGCAGCTGCCAGGAATATGGTTGAGCTTTTGATAATGCTTGTCATAACAGGTATATTGATATTAAGTGGTTTTGAAATAGAAGTTTTATAAAATTAAGCTATTCACCGCCAGCCCATCCGTTTACTGTTACCGCTCATTATTTTTTGATCCGGATATCATAGGGGAAATCCTGCACGTCCGTTATCCGCAAACCGTCAGGATCATATTGCAGGGGATTGATCACAAAATTAAATTCATCCGGAATAATGACTGATGGAACCCTGAATGCAAAAGTCTTGCCATCGAGCAGGATCGCGGTTCCAAATTCCCTTGTCGACATCGGCACAGCAGCATTCTGCCAGTTCCCCGGCAGATCGGACACAGCCAGTTTTCGGATATTCCTGTCCGGTATCTCGAACCTCACAATACAAAGTGAACGGGGAATAAGATCCAGGGATATATTGACAGAATATTCCAGTATTGCAAGCGAACGGTTCTCTGAAGTGTAAATACAGGGAATTCCTTTCTGGTTCCAGCGACCACCGAATAAACGCGCGCCTTCTCCGTCCATATCCCTCGCAAATTTTCCAACACTTATCCGGAATACTTCCATGGCTTTAGGAATAAACACCGTATTCAATTCTCCCGATCAGATTTTTTATTTCCTCCCTTCCGAAACTGCTGTGGAGAAAGGCAAAGGGTGTTTTTTGATCCAGCGCCCGGTTTTTGCGAAATAACCATTCCCGGAAAAGGGGTTCGGAAAAAACGGCATAACCATAAGCATAAATTTCCCAGATACTAATGATCCTTTCACTAACAGACGAATTGAACCTCGAAGCAAGGGGCTTATTGATCAGTGTAGCCTTCGTAACAAGCAATAGTTCGGCCAGCTGTTCATAATTAAGCCCAAAACTGCCCTTTAACTTTTCAAGCTCTTTTTTGCTGATTCCCCTTTCACTCATTTTCATTTTCTGGAATAAGCTCAAACTGGTTACCGGAGTAGTTTCGGGATTGAGCGGTAAAGTATCAGCAGCATAAGCAAGGGCCGGTTCCTCAACCCGGTTCCTCTCCTGATCCGGTCTTCCCGCGCCTGCCTTTTTCTTTTTCCCCGGAGTGGTATAGCCAGCCCCGGACTCCATAACCTTTCCGGAACTTTTAGCCCGTGGTTTTCTTTTTGAGCTGCTGGTATATTCCCGCATGGTATAAGTTTATATCTATTAAAGTACAAATTTATACCATCCCTTTGGTATTTCAAAATTACCGGAGCATCTTCTGTAAAAAAGGGTTATTTCACTTACCAGAATACTGTATACAGGGCAGCCAGGATCCCCATAATAAAAACGGAACCCACAATGAAAGCAGGAGAAACGGCAAATTGTTTTGGATCAATAACAATAGTATGGGCGGCCTGATCCTTTGCCGGTTTGGAAAGACTGATCACGCCCATGATGATAACGATGAGGACAAAAGTGATGCTCATACGGTCCAGAAAAGGATAATCCGGAAATGCGCCGCCGGTCCAGACGGGCAGAAATTTCAGTACGGTTGAAATCGGAATGGTAAGCAGGGTTCCTGTAAGCGCAGCCGTGGCAGTCGTGCGTTTCCAGAAAAAGCCAAGTAAAAAAATCGCCAACACCCCCGGGGAAATAAATCCGACATACTCCTGAATGAACTGGTATGCCTGATCCAGGTTTTTTAATGCCGGCGCAATCACTGCGGCAATCGCCATAGCAGCAATCACCACCCATTTGCCAATACCCACCAGCTGCTTTTCCGATGCATCCTTCTTGATGAATTTCTTATAAATATCCAGGGAGAAAATGGTGGAAATGCTGTTTGCCTTGCCGGCCAGGGAAGCTACCACTGCGGCAGTTAATGCAGCAAAAGCTACGCCTTTCAGACCGGCGGGCAATAAATTCATCAGCGTCGGATAGGCATGGTCCGGTTTAATTACACCCCCCTGCATCATCTCCTGCTGGAACATCCCGTTTTTATGCAATACAAACATGGTGATTCCGGGTATTACCACAATCACCGGAACCAGTAACTTCAAAAAAGCGGCAAAGAGTATTCCGCTGCGGGCGGTTTTCAGATTCGCACCCAATGCGCGCTGAATGATGTATTGATTACATCCCCAGTAAGCCAGGTTATTGATCCACATCCCCCCGATTAAAACCGACAAACCCGGAAGATCCTGATAGTAAGGATCCCCCTTATGAAAGATCATGTGAAAATGGTCCGGCGCTTCCTTTCTCAGAATCGAAAGTCCTTTCAGCACATTGCTGCCAAAACCAAAATGTTCGGAAAGTAAACTGAGTGCCAGGTACGTGGTTACCAAACCGCCGACCAGCAGTACCAGCACCTGTATTACATCCGTGTACCCGATCACTTTCATTCCGCCCAGCGTTACGACGATTGAAAATACGCTGAGCCCCGCCACACTCCAGCCAAAGGAAATATCGGAGATCGAGGTGATGGCGAGTGCGCCCAGGTAAATGATGGAAGTGAGGTTCACAAAAACATAGACCAGCAGCCAGAATATTGCCATCATCGTACTCACCTGGTCGTTATACCGGCGGGCAAGAAATTGCGGCATGGTGAAGATCTTATTCTTCAGATAGATCGGAAGAATAAATACGGCAACGATGATGAGGGTGGCAGCTGCCATCCATTCGTAGGTGGAGATGGCCAGTCCAAGGGCGAAGCCCGATCCCGACATCCCGATAAAATGCTCTGCGGAAATGTTGGACGCGATCAGCGATGCACCAATGGCCCACCAGGTGAGCGATCCTTCAGCCAGAAAAAAATCCTTGGAATCGGTGGTTGCGAATTTCTTTTTGTGATATACATAGTACCCGTAAGCGGAAACGACTATGAAATAAATAAAGAACACAACATAGTCTGCCGTCTGTAATTTATGCACGGGTTATTTAGTTGATTGATATAAGGATTATTTGCCCGCAGGTCAGAGTTTCAGCGTTGCAGGCAGGTACTTTGCAACCAGCTCTTCATAATAGGGCTTTAGTGTTTTCCAGTCGGGCGGCGTGGGATTTTTCGAATAAAGATCATAAGGGTTGAATAGTTTAACCCATTTGAGCATTTCCCGGTCATGATCATCTAACAGGTAATCATAAGCGCCTTCGCGGTGCCAGGCATAAAAGGAATGATAGCGCAGCATATATAAAGCAGATTCCGGCAGGGAATTCTTCATCATCTGGTATACGTATTCATCGTGACCCCAGCTCATGGTAACGTTTCTTAATCCGCAATTCGCAGCATATACTCCATATTTTGTATTAAGCCGGTCGTTTTTCGTATCCGGATTCAATGCAAAAAATTCCGGATAAACAATCATGTCGGAATGGGCGCAGCCTACCGGGAATGTATCTCCGACAACGGCCCACTGGGGTTCGCCAAAAAGACAAAGCACTTTTCCCATATCATGGATCAGTCCGACCATGACCATCCAGTCCGGATGTCCGTCCGCGCGTATGGCTTCGGCTGTCTGCAGCAAATGCTGGAACTGATCCAGATCGGTATCCGGATCCGAGTCATCCACCAGCTGATTCAGGAACTGAAATGCATCCCAGACCGGCATTTCTCTTTTATTGAATTGCAGGAAGGCCGCTCTTTTTTCCTGCACAAATTCATAGCTCTGATAAGTATGGTTCAGGCGGTAAAATTCCTTTACGGTATCTCTGGCCGGCGCCTCGTAATTCCGGAATTCTTCTTTCTGTTTGGCAGGGGCATCCGCTTCGGGATAACGTTTTAAAACATCTTCTTCCCATTCATCCAGGCTGGCAAGCGGCGTAATTTCTGTTTGTGATAATGATTTTGCGGCAGACATGGTCAGGCAATTTTAATAAGATAATAATTCGTTTTCACGGGGCCGTTCATTGTAAAACGCTAACACCCGGTGCGGTGTCAATTTACGAAAGGTTTCCCGGGAACACGTCATTTGAGGCCTGAAATTATCGCGGGAATACAGAATGAAAAAAAATATTTACTGAAAATCAGCTAATTACATCCCAATGACCATCTGCCGGTAATGGTTATCTGTTTTTATCGGCGGCGATGGAGGTTAAGCAGAAATTAATTCCCTGCATTCTTTTTCCAGAACTCCCGTAATCAGTTCCGGAGGATTCCCCCATTTTGCAATGGTTTTATCCAGCAGCAAAGGATAAGCGGAACTGAGTCCCCCGGTTTCCGGAACTTTGATCCCCATCACCACGCATTTGATCCGCACATGCCGGATAACATAAGAACACATGATACAGGGTTCATGGGTTGTATACAAAATACAGGAAGAAAGATCCTGGCTGCTTAAAAATCCTGCGGCTTTCCGGATCGCTTCTATTTCCGCATGAAAAGTAATATCCCGGAAGGTTTTTCCCCCCTCAATTCCTTCCCCGATGACCTGATCATCTAACACAATCACCGATCCCACCGGATGATCGCCCCGATTTCTGGCCGTCAGCGCCAACGCAATGCATTTATTCATAAAAAAAGCGTGGTTCACCGGGAAGATGGCTGTCATGATCTTTCAAAATATAAGAGCTTCGAAATTAAAGCTTATTGCGACTTCTTTAACCGTTTGCAGGAATCTCCGGCTCCGGCGGACGGCCCTAAACGGATAGAGAACAGAACAAAATCTACGGCTGGCACAATATATGAACTGTACAATAACAATAGGAAAACCCACGTGGCGGGTGCGACCAGACCCGGTATATCAAAATTAATTCAGCAAATGACTGAAGAAGAATAACTTTATTACCATCCTTAAAATAATAATTTATGAAAAAACTGATCATACCGGCTCTGCTGCTTTTTGCCCTGGAGGCCGCAGCGCAGCAACACAAACTGGTGAAATTATGGGAGACCGATTCCGTTGTGGCCATACCTGAATCGGTATTACCCGATCTTAAAAAC
>Ga0105240_10002142_pt1 | contig 32242 bp, 32 predicted proteins | sample KBSC54metaG_FD_80426 | JGI IMG/M metagenome (GOLD analysis project Ga0105240, IMG submission 80426) | Corn rhizosphere microbial communities from Kellogg Biological Station, Michigan, USA - KBS C5-4 metaG | ecosystem: Host-associated > Plants > Roots > Rhizosphere > Soil | place: Michigan, USA... | reverse complement strand
CGCATCAGCCAGGGGGAAGGTCACGCCCTGTCGTTGCCCGTGATAGAGCTTGTTGCCTGTGGCGTCAGTGGCTTTTTGCAGATGTTCGAGTGTCCATTGCCACATGCGCATTGCCGTTGCAAGCGTGCAGGCTCCGGTTCCGGGATGAGTGGCAGCGATGTTGCGCATCTCTGCAGTCCAGGCGCGGAACAGGGCGAGAAATACGTCCGAAGTCATCGTTACTGTGAGCTGGCGGCGCTGCACGGCTTCGGGCCCCTCGTAGGTGGCTTCGAGTTGAGCATCCATCCACTTGGTGGCGAGGAAGCCGGGGCAGTCTTCAGTGATACCGTAGCCGCCCATCAGGCTCACAGCTTCACGCATCATGTTTGCGCCGTTGCCGGTATTCCATAGCTTGGTGGCAGGGCAGAGCACATTAGCTTCGGCATCTTTGAGGACAAACTGGACCAGCGGATCGGCGGCGATCTCGTCGCGTCGCGAATCGCCTTCGCGCATCTGTAGCAGTTCAATCGCACGCTGCTCGCTTGTGCGCAGGGCTTTGAGGGCTGCACGACCACCGGAGATTCCGCGCCCGGAAAGAATCGCTGTCTTCTGCTTTTCGATCGGGTCGAGATCATCGAAGATTCTTGCTGCCGCAAAACCGAGAGAGGCTGCGGCCTCGCCGGTTGCCCACACATCAACGAGCCGATGCAGCGCATCTTCGCGCTGCTGGATGCCTTGCTCGTAGCGCACGGTGCCGGCCTTCGCGCCTTCGGCCCCGCGGAACCGGCCACGCTGATACCGGATCACCGGCTCCACAGCTGAGAGGAGCTTCGCCGCGGTCATCAGTCCGACGGCGACGCGCGTCCGTTTGAAGACTGCTTCAATCACTTCGCCATGGTTGTAATTGGGAATGAGAAGGCCGTTGTTGATTGTGTATCCACCAACGATGCGGCTTGCAGGAACCTTGAGGTTGAAGATGGGGTCACCGGTTGATGAGAGCTGGTGGACCAGCTTTTTTGTCGCTGTACCGTGATCGAAGGTTCCTTCGTCTGTTTCTTCCAGGACAACAACGCAACTGCCCTTGATGCGTGAATCGTCGGAGGCAACGGCGGCGGTGACGAAATTAGCAAACGCTATGTTGGTGATGAAGCGACCCCGCTTCTCCACTTGCAACCATGGCTCCTCGCCCTCGCGCCACCCGGCGATGCGAACCTTGCCGCTTAGCATTCCTGTGTCTACGCCGACGTAGGGGATTGGCTCGGTCAGCACGAAGGCACCGCGCCAAGGCTTGCGAGTCTCTCCGGGCTGGGGAGGCGCCGAGAGCACCTTGTAGTGCCGGGACTGTTCGGGTGTGCCCCGCTCGTGAATCGGCGCGAGCGCGAGAAATCCGGCCAGGCTTGCCGTTGCCGCACCGCCGTCGACCCACGCCAGCTCAAATGCGGCAAGCGCCAGGGCCAGATTCTTAGGGCCGGAGATGAAGCCACCTTCTTCGGGTTCCATGAACGCGCCCGTGATGCCGGCACGGTCGAATGCTTCGAGCATCGCATTCTTCGCGGGAGTCCACTCATGGCTGTTGCGCTCACCGGCGGCAACCATCTGCGCCACTGTGGTCCGCGCAACTGCACGGGCCGACTGCAACAGCATTTGCAGGTCGTAGCGATGGGCAAATCGCCACTGGATCTGGCGAATGGGATCGGTGGGAAGGCTGAGCATGGTTGGAATTGAAGCCGTGGCAGGAGTCGCCATAAAACACACCTCGGTGGGCGGCAACAATTGTCCTGAAAACCATGCATAGCGGCATGTGACTCGCATCACGACTAGCGACGATGCGTTCATGAGGAGCGGCAAGTTACCGGTTTGTGAGGAAGATATGCGCAGCACTTGTGTGTTGACCTGTTTCGGAGCATGTGAAGTGGTTCGCATCACACGTTGAAAGCAATGCGGCTCTCTTGAGTTCATTGCACTTGTGATAACTATCACTGCCGTCCCGATCACAAAAGGAGTCTTCTCGAAAGTGCAATCCCCTCGAAAGGTTCTATTGCGAGCGGGCAAACCGCTACGGGGAAGCCATGTGCGCAGGAGCAGTTGCTCACGCATCGTGGAGGAAAGACCAACGAATGACCAAAGCCGCGCGCATTGCTGCTTTTTTCCTCGCAGTCCTTGTCGCTCCAGCCGAGTGGCTGTCAGATCGTTTCAGGATAGTTCGTAATCGTCATCTGGCCGTGCTGGGCTTCATCGGGTTGGCTCTTTGTGCCGTGCCGGTCCGCGTTGCAGCGCAGTCAGAGTGCCTTGCCTGTCACGCCGACAAGACAATGCAGGACGCCTCAGGCCACAGCATCTCGGTTGACGGCGAGAAGCTCAGCGCGAGTATTCACGGCGGTCTGCAGTGCAACAATTGTCACATCGACATCAAGGAATATCCCCATCCAGGTCACATTGCCAAGGTCGATTGCAAAACATGCCACGCCGATGAAGGATCGAAACTGGCCGCCAGCGTGCACTCGTCGTCCAAGGAACATCCCTGCACAAGCTGTCACGGCAATGCGCATGAGATCTTTCCAAAGGCTGACGCCCGATCGGCAGTGTATCCGCTCAACATCCCGAAGACATGCGGACAGTGCCACAGTGACGGCGCCATGGCCACGAAAAAAGGGCTGCCCAGCGTTTACCCGCACTACATGGACTCGATTCACGGTTTCGCGCTGAGCAAGGAAGGGCTGCTGGTTGCCGCCAATTGCCAGAGTTGCCATGGATCGCACGGCATCCTGAGCCATACGGACCCGAAGAGCCCGACGTTCAAGTCGAACATCCCGAAGACCTGCGGCACGTGCCACGCCAAGATCAACGATAACTACCAGGCTGGCGCACACGGACACGGCATCACCAAAGGGGATCTGAAAGCTCCAGTCTGCACGGACTGCCACACCGCGCACGCAATTCTGCAGCCGACTGAATCGAAGTTCCGTATGCAGTCGACTCCGATCTGCGGATCATGCCACAAAGACAAGCTCTCTACCTATCACGACACCTTCCATTCGCAGCTTGGCCTTCTCGGCGGGTACGTGGAGACAGCGCGTTGCTGGGATTGTCACGGCGCGCACGAAATCTACCCGGCGTCTGATCCACGCTCGCCGATCAACAAGGCCAATCTTGTTGTGACCTGCGGTAGATGCCATGCAGCCGCTAACGTCGGTTTCGTTCAATATCAGCCGCACGCTAACGCCCACGATCGCAAGCTAAACCCGGCTCTTTACTTCACTCGGCTCTTCATGAATCTGTTGCTGATCAGCGTGCTTACGTTCTTTGTGATTCATACGGTGTTATGGCTGGTTCGTGCGCGACTGGACCAGGTGAGGAGGAAATCGGGAAATGGAGGTGACCATGCCTGAGCTGGCAGAAGCATCCACTGAAATCAAGGCGAAGGTACCTGGAACGGAACGGCACTTCGTCCGCTTCACTCGCCAACAGCGGTATATGCACGCCGTGCTGTTCACCACATTCCTTGGGCTTGCAGGGACGGGGCTGCCGCTACGATTCAGTGACAGCATCTGGGCACGCGGTATGGCGAGTGCGGTTGGTGGGTTTGGCGCGATCCTGTTCTTTCACAAGTTCTGCGCGCTTGGTCTCACGGTGGCCTTTCTCATCCACGTGAAAGAGATCTTTACTCGTGGTTTGTACCTCCGCGAAAAGGGAATCTTCTGGGGCGCAACGTCAATGGTTGCGAACTGGAGAGATGCTAAGGACCTCTTCGCACATATGCGCTGGTTTGTCGGCCTTGGACCCAAGCCGCAGTTCGAACGCTATGCCTACTGGGAGAAGTTCGATTACTGGGCGGTGTTCTGGGGAATGATTGTGATTGGCTTCTCAGGGTATGCGATGTGGTTTGCACCGTTCTTTGCACGATTCCTGCCCGGCTGGGCTCTCAATGCTGCGCTGGTGATTCATAGCGAAGAAGGTCTGCTCGCTATTCTGTTTATTTTTTCAATTCACTTCGTCAATACGCATCTGCGGCCGGACAGCTTTCCCATGGACATGGTGATCTTCACCGGCGTGGAGAGTGAAAGCGAATTCGAGCATAAACGCCCGCGGGAATATGCACGCATGTTGCGGGAAGGGAAGCTCGAAGAGCGCCTGGGTGAAGCACCTGCAACCTGGTTTGTTCGTTTCGCGCGCGTGGTTGGATTTACCGCAATCTTCATTGGAGTCACGCTGCTGATCCTTACGCTGACAGCGTACTTCGATTGAGGAAGGATGCGCGGCGGACGCGTGTTGAGCTCTGCCGCCGCGCGTCACAAACTGCGGATCATTCTGAGGCTGCGTGCGTTCCGTTTTGGCGGTAATTCATTTCGCTACACTTTGTGACTCGTGTCACGGCGATTAAATCGCATACAGCGTCTTCTCTTAGTCGTGAAAGTTTCCAGCAGAATCCTGCTCTGTACGTTCGCGATCTTTCTGCTGGGCTCGGCTCTCCCCAATCGCGCCCAACATAAGCCGAAAGACGAAGACTGCCTCACTTGCCACGGCGACAACACCCTGACCAAAGACGTAAATGGCAAGCAAGTCTCGTTGTTTGTGGATGGGAAGAAGCTCCAGCATTCCATTCACGGCTCGATGAAGCTTGCATGCGTGGACTGCCACAAGGACGTCAAGACCCTTGCGCACGACACACCGCCACAGAAAGTGCTTTGTGGGAGCTGCCATGCCGATGCGAAGGATGCATACGCGCACAGCATGCATTCCAGGATAACGTCCACCGGCCGCATCGCCGCCGATTGCCAGGACTGCCATGGGAATGCTCACGAGGTGCTGGCAGGCGGACATTCGGACTCTTCGATCAACCATGCACATATTCCGGCGACGTGCGGGCGCTGTCATGGACAGAAGTTCTTGATGGAGTCGAACGGGGTCTCAGCCCAGCCCTTCATCTCGTACCAGGAAAGTGTTCATGGTCGCGCTACGGAGAAGGGATCAAAAGAAGCCGCCGTCTGCACTGACTGCCATGGTTCCCACGCGATCATTCCGCCGAGTGAAGCCCAATCTTCTATCTACAAGATGAACGTGCCCGCCACGTGCGGCAAATGTCACAGCGAGATTACGCAAGCATTCAATCAGAGTATCCATGGTCAGGCGATTGCGCGCGGGAACCAACTGTCACCTGTCTGCACCGACTGCCATGGGATTCACTCCATCAAATCGCATAGCGATCCAAACTCGCCGGTAGCGGAACAGAATCTGTCACGGGACACATGTGCGCGTTGCCACGAAGGTGTGCGGTTGTCGAGTGAGTTTGGAATTCCGGGGAATCGTGTATCGACATACATGGACAGCTACCATGGGCTAGCTGCCCAGGGCGGGTCTGTCGTTGCTGCGAACTGCTCAAGTTGCCATGGCGTGCACAACATTCTGCCTTCGAGCGATCCCCATTCAACGATCAATCCAACAAATCTCGACGTAACCTGCGGGAAATGTCATAAGGGAGCGACGCAGAAGTTCACGCTTACTCCGGTGCATCTTGCCGACGGTCGACATTCACGAGCGATCGGATCACAGATAACGCGCTGGGTGCGCATCATCTATACCATCCTGATACTCGGCGTGATCGGCGGCATGTTCCTGCACAATTTCATTATCTGGCGGAGCAAGGCTGTCGCACGCCGTCGCATGCAGAATCCGATGATGCAGCGCATGTCGACTAATCAGCGCTGGCAGCACCTGATTCTGCTTACGAGTTTCATCATTCTCGTGATCACCGGTTTTGCACTGAAGTTTCCAGACTCGTGGTTTGCTGATCTGTTGGGAATGGGTGAAACGGTGCGCAGTGTTGTTCACAGAGTCGCCGGGTTAGTGTTGATCGCGGCGGGTTTCTACCACGTTTTTTATCTTGCGATTGCGAATGAGGGACGACGGCTGGTGCGGGATATTCTGCCGGCCACGAAAGACCTGACAGATGTGTTTCAGGCAATGACGTTCTATCTTGGCCTCGGCAAAACGAAACCGAAGTTCGGCCGGTTCACATACGGCGAGAAGGCAGAATATTGGGCGCTCGTCTGGGGTACGGCCCTGATGGGCATCACGGGCGTGATGATGTGGGCCAAGGTGTGGGTGGGCAACCTGCTGGCGCGGTGGTGGGTCGACGTTGCCACAGCGGTGCATTTTTATGAGGCGATCCTCGCGACGCTGGCGATTATTGTGTGGCATTTCTACCAGGTTTTCGGCGATCCCGATGTCTATCCGATGAACTTTGCATGGTGGGACGGCAAAATGCCCGTAGAGCACTACAAACACGAGCATGAACTGGATGTCGAATCGCTCGAGAGCGGCAACGATCCAAAAGATTGAGGCTTCTGCTCGATCAGACGAACTCGGGCTCATGCCGGGGAACCATCGGCTTCCGCACCGCGTGCCGGCCACAGGCACTCGTGTCCATTGGAAAGTGCTACTTTTTCGCTTCTCTTTTCCTGCCACTCTGCATCGAAGTAACTTATGTCCGATGGCGGCACAGAGTTACCCGTAACATCCTCGCAGGAGCCGGCGTGGGCTCCCGAGGCGTATGAGTGCTACCAGGGAGTTCTACAGGGCCTGCTGGAAGCGAAGGTTCCGTTTGCTGTGAGCGGTGGATTTGCTTTTCACCATCACACCGGCATCTGGCGTACTACCAAGGATCTCGATCTTGTCCTGCGCCCTGATTCGGTGCATCGGGCGTTTGAGGTCCTGGTACGAGAGGGCTTCGAGACTTATGTGCAGGATCCCGTCTGGTTGGCCAAGGCCCGGCGTGGCGAATATTTTGTCGATCTGATCACAGGAGTAGGAAATGCGACCTTGACCGTTGAACAGTCCTGGATCGATCGGGCGCAGGAAGACGAGGTTCTTGGGATACATTGTAGAGTTCTGCCTGCGGAGGAGATGATCGCTTCGAAACTCTTCGTCACGCGGCGCGAGCGATTCGATGGTGCCGACACCGCGCACCTGCTCAGGGCATCTGCGGCCAGTCTCGACTGGGATCGCCTGCGCAAGCTTACCGAGCCGCATTGGCAGATGCTTTACTGGCACCTCGTGCTTTTTGCATACATATATCCGGCCTATGCGAGAGATGTTCCTGCAGAGGTCTGGCGGGATTTGACTGAGCGCTTCAACCAATCAGTTGCGGCGCCGGACACGAGCCAAACATTTCGAGGAACCCTGATTGATCCCATGATGTTCGCCATCGATGTAAATGAGTGGGGCGAGCGCGACGAATATCGAGAGCTCTGGGAGAATTATCCGCATCCATTAGAGGAGACAAACACAACCAGGAGCAGGGAATGAGGCTAGCCGCAGTAGCGGACATCCACCTCAAAGCTGAAAATCACGAAAACGATGTCCGGCAGTTTTCAGTCGTCAACGATCTCGCCGACGCCTTGGTGATCGCGGGCGACTTCACCAATCACGGCATCCCCGATGAGATGAAAGTGGTTCTCGGCGTGTTGGAGCACATCCACATTCCCGTGATCGCCGTGCTTGGCAATCACGATCACGAAAGCGGCCACCAGGACGAGCTGGCCGGAATGCTGCGCGTTGCGGGGGTCCACCTACTGGACGGTCATTGTTTCGACGTGGACGGGATAGGTTTTGCCGGCACCAAGGGATTCTGCGGAGGCTTCGCGCCGTACGAACTTATGCCGTTTGGCGAGCAGGGAATCAAAACTTTCGTCGAGGTGGCAGAACGTGAGGCCGTCAAGCTGGATTACGGACTTGCCCAGACGCACGCAACAAAAAAAGTGAGCATTACACATTACTCGCCGATCAAGGAGACGATTGTTGGCGAGCCGGAGCCGATTTTTCCGTTTCTGGGTAGTTCGCGTCTCGAGCGCGCGCTCGATGCCCACCGCCCGGTGCTAGCGGTGCACGGCCACGCGCATAAAGGCACATTTTCGGCGGAGACCAGGTCGGGTGTTCGGGTCTGTAACGTGGCGCTTCCACTTCTGCGACAGCTCGGGGAAGAGCATCCGTTCGCGCTGTTCAAACTATAACTACAATCGCCCTTATCTCTTCTTAATGGACTTCGGTCCTGCCTTTTCTTTGAAGTATTTCCCGAATACTCCATCGTTGATCAGCAGCAACGCGCGCATCTGGACCTGGTGAGGGGACACGCAGTCGCGATCTACTGTCAATCTGAACTGATCGGGCAGCGAATGCCAGTCCAGTTCCAGCACGGCGTTGTCGCTTGCACGCTCGATACGTCCCGTGAATCGCGAAATTCGATAGAAATGAAGCTGTCCTTGAACAATGAGCAGGTCCTCTTCAGGTGCATCGACCATGCGATTGAAGGTGATAGACGAAAGGCTCTCGTTCAGTCTCTCCAGATATCGAGGCATCATGTCAGGAACTCGATCCATTATCAGGTTGCGTGACGCAAGTTCTTCGCGCGTAATTCCGAGTTCGGTAAGCGCGACGATTGACTTCTCAGTGTTGCGCTTTTGGCGCCATTTTGCATCGAGCAGCCAGAGAGCGGTCGCATGAATTTGCTGCTCATTCGCGACGGCACAATACCAGATGAGGCACTTGAGCACATGACTTCCAGCCACGGAGAGAGGCAGCGGTTGACCGGACCTGAACGGCGAGAACCATGCGGCAATCCGGTCCTGAAAATCCTGCAGTCCCACCGCCGCCAGCAGTGGCTCGGCATCCCTTGCCCAGCCCTTTGGCATCCGGACGGGAGCATTGCCACGCAGATGTTTGAGTAGAGAACGCCACTTAATGCGACGCTCACCTGTCATCTCGCGAAAATCGCGACGGACGCATTCGCTCCAGCAGCGCGCTGGGTCGAGCGGCTCCCATTCATCCATCCAGAGAAGCATATGGAGCGTTTGCCGCAGGGATTGCATGCTCGCCTGGCTCTCTGACATCTCCTCGCGCAGACCTGCCTGAAAGTCGCGCATGGCACGGCATAGCTCCGGTGTAAGGTCGTTCCTTTTTAGATATTCCGTGACGCGCTCAATCGGGCCGTAGGGCGCGATTCGGCCGAGCAGAGGACTTGTGGAGTCGATGATGGAAACGAGTTCGGGTTCTGTGAACTCGGCCTTGATGTCATGCAGCACTCTAAGAAGTTTTGAGAGCCGGATACGGCTCAGGTGCGCAGTGTCCAGTTCCGCGTCATTTTGATGCAGCCACAATAGACGGTGCAACACTGCAAGCGTCAGCTGAGGCACCTCCCGCTTTGGCAATTTCCGCCATGGCCCGGCATCGATCTCGGAGGCGCTATTTCGCTGTTCCTCGGCGATAAGAAAGTCATTCAGCCGCAGATGAGCTGCACGCAGCGGATCATCGGACGCGAGCAGAAAGCCATCAGGACCAGGAAGGTGCATGGATGGTTCATTATACGGCGCATTGACTCCGAGATTATTGGATGGGTTGAATGGTCTATCTGCGGGGACAAGCCGCGCCCCTGTAGACGGGAAAAGCGGAAATCGAAGAGAAACGGAAGCGAAAATCAGCAGGTCCAGGATTTCAGTCGTGCGAAGGAACGGGGATCTGAAAATCGATTCCGCTTGAGCGATTTGCCCGCTGAGTCGCGGCGATATCGATCTGACCGAGCGGTATCTTCTCGAAATGGTCGCCGTCCAAATCTGTCAGGTCTGTCGAATTGACCATGTAGTTCTGCATCGTAATTGGCGCTCTGTCGGTCTTGAACATTACTTTGAGCGGCTTTGTACTCACGGGCGCTGCAAAGTGATATTCCTGGCGCTGGGCTGGCGCACTAGCAGCAGAAGTTTCCGCATACTCCCGCGGTTGTTTGTCCGGGACATCGCCGTGACCAGCATAAGGTGGTTCGAGCGGATGCCCGGCTTGGTCATAGGGCGCGTTCGCGTCGGCATAACCATTGGGGTCATAACCATTCGCGTCAATGCCTTGCTCATTTTCTGCGTAGTCGGAAGGGCCCGAGTCATAGAATCCAGGATCGACCACGTATGGGTACGCATAAGCGTAAGGATAGCCGTAGCCGAAAAATTCACCGGGTCGCCCGCGGCGACGTCGACGATCGCGATCATGATCACGGTAGCGGTCGCGATAGGGGTAGCGGCCAGGGTAGCTTGGTCTGTGCATATCGCCGGAAAACTGGTGTCCCCGATAGGGAAGACCAGTTCCACTGCGCGAAGGCGGATCGAGGCGACCGGGCATTGGAAATCTGCCCGGCGGGGAAAAACTCGAAGGCCGCTGGATGCCAACCATGCCGGAATAGCCCGGAGATCTCGCGGGACCAGCGAATCCACTGTGGGACATGGAGCCGCCGTAGCCAGCTCCTCCCCGCGCAGAACCTCCGCTGTGGCCGGAGGACCCACCGCTGGCATGTTGCGCGCATGCTGGCAGCGCAAGAGCGATTGCAAATACGACTGCAGCTATAGACCTCATGTGTAGATTCTACGCCCGATTCGTCTCGCCTAAATTTCGCGCGACTTCTCTCTGCTGCAGATTCGTCGCGTTGTCCGGTCCCACGTCGGAGTGCGGGTCAGAACTGCTGTCTCCCGGCAATCTCGTCCTAAGCGGTTCCGGGCGATCTTCCAGGGTGCGGCCTGAGAGGGGATCGAAATCATCTTCTTCCATCCGACGCTGATCCACGTCAACCGGTCCCGCCTCTGCGGCAATCTGCGCCTCGGGTGTCGAATACCCCGGCGCAGCCACGGCGTAATATTCGGGGTCCGATTCCAAGGTTTTTCCGATGTGCCTGATGGCAGGGATCACGGTAGCGCCCTGAAGTGATTCCTCTTGTCTGGCCCTTTCGGAGGGTCGATTGCGCCGCTGGTCTTCGCTTCTGGACTTGTTCTGTTTTTCCTCGCTCATGCTTCTTCCAACCTCTTGAAGTCGGAAGCGCAGGGCATGCACAGAGTTGCCTGCGGGGAGCAACCCTGAACGATCTCAGCATGAATCTATCCCATTCTGCGAGAATCGTTTAAACCCGCCAATTGTCCGGCCGCCAGTTGCGGATGCGCTCCTTGATCTGTTTGCGGGTCAGATTCTGCTCGACCGCCTGCCTGGCCAGTTCCACGACCTCGTCATCGGCTGCGAACCGAAGTGCGATGAGCTGGTTTTCGTTCAGGCGATGGAGTTGGGTGCGCCACTCCTGCGGGGCCAGAGTTTGCAGCCGAACCCGCTCCTCCAGGCGAATCACGCGATCCTGCACCTTCAAGGGGTAGGATCGCAGCTTGAGCAATGGAACCACCGCCAGCAGTGACAGGACCAGGTACCAGTCGGACGACAAGCTTGGCTGCCGGTAAAGATGGAAGCCCGCATAGACCAGATTGAGAAGGTAAACAGCGAAGAGAAGGAAGTGATAAGCGGGGTCAAAACGCGCGTGGTTCTTAAGATTCTGGGTCTCACTCATGCGTCGCCAAGGTTTCCTGCAGGTCGGAGTTGGTTGTTGCAGCCGCAGAGACACTTACATCCGCAGTTGCGGCAGCGACGCTGTGGACCTGTTCACTGGCGTTGAGCGGATTCTCTGTTGGTGCGCCCGGTAATGTCAACAGTGACAGGTCATCTGGCATCAGCTTCGGCGGGTCCTTCGGTATGAGGTGGTAACGTCCGTGCATCACGTAATCGACGAATAGGCCGCCCGCCACATACGGGTTAAGGATCGCGATGGGAACTGCATACCCCGTGGTGATCAGCGATTCTGAAATGCTCTTATTCTTCCGGCTCAGCCGGCGGTATCCCGGGACCTGCGGAATCTCGAAAATCTCAAGATGTAGCTCCGGATGCCTTTTCGCATAGCGGACGAGTTTATAGGTGATCTGTTTCGGAGTGGTCATACCCCCGTCTGGAAAAATACTGCGACGAAATTTGCGCGGAAAGTATTGATTGAGCACTTTGCGCGAAAAGTCGGCACAGTTGTTATACAAAAGCTCGAAGTGAGAACGATTTTTATCACTGTTCATGTGCTCAATGAACGCGTCGTCTTGCTCTTCTGTCGTGTCGAAGCGATATGCGAACATCCGTCGTTCGTACGCCACACCCACGAGCTGTGTCCAGCCGCCATGCCAGAAATCTCCCCTGCGGACATCTCTGCCCAGGCTCAGCAAGTGAGCCTCGTGATATTGATTACGGAACCGGTGAACCTCCTCACGATTCACGCGATCGGGAACCTGAAGCGTATCTTCGACAGAATAAAGGTAGGGGATGAGCGGAATGATGACCCAGTCGTGATGGGCCACGTCGCTGTAACGTGAAATGACAGAACCCAACTCCCCCGGTTCACAACGGCGAAGCTTGGTAGGAGTCGCGGCGCAGATGCGCGCCAGGTAGATGGCAGTATGCCCGGTCGGGTTGAGAGTTCCAAAAAACCCGTAGGGCTCTTCGAGCAGCAAAGCGGCCTGTCCCTGAGAACGCGGCGCGGTGACCGAAAGGCATGCGAGGACGGTCAACATCCATACGATTTTGCGGGCAACGCGCATCATCGGGTGCTTCAACTCCAGAGATTCAGAATGTTTCAAAAGTATGCGGCAAATTCGACCAAAATGGAGCCAAATTGTGTCACATACTGATTCTGTCCCAATCACCGGTAACACCTACGGAATGTTTCAGATTGTGAACCTTTGGAATCGACCCTGCACCATTTTGAAGCGGTTTACTGAGCAGACACTTCGCGCGCGGAAATGTTGCGCAGAGCTGAGTGATCTAGCTCCTGTACGCAGGTGGCGTTCTGGTCTTCACTCTGATAACGTTCTCCTTCCGAAAAAAGTGAGCGCCTGTGCGTTCGCAGTTTCGGCCATTCTTTGTTAAGTGAGGCATTCGTGCGCGTTTCGTTTTTATCAGCGATCATTCTTGCCTGTTCCACGATTCTGTCCTCGCAGGTCACCCTGCCGAAAATTCTTTCCAGCCACATGGTGATGCAGCGCGACCTGCCAGTGCATGTGTGGGGAACAGCAGCCCCCGGCCAGAGCGTAGCTGTAGCGTTCAGGGGAGAATCGCGAAGCGTGGCTGCCGACCCGCTCGGGCACTGGGATGCATACCTCAAGCCCGGAGCGGCAGGCGGTCCATTCTCGCTGACCGTGACGCCCGGTTCAGCGCCGACTGACTCTGCGAATCAGCCGGCGATCACGCTTGACGACGTCGTGGTGGGTGACGTGTGGGTCGCATCAGGTCAGTCAAATATGGAGTTTCCCCTGAGCCGAGCCAATACGGCAGCACAGGATCTGCCCAACGCCACGAATCCGCAGATTCGGCTGCTGATGATCCGCAAGCGCAGCGCGGATTACGCCATGCGAGATGCGGACACGGACGGATGGACCCTCTCGAATCCCGATACCGCTAAAGAATTTTCTGCGGTGGCATGGTACTTCGGGCGAGATATCGCTGCACGCCAACACGTCACCATCGGGCTGATTGACGCCACCTGGGGTGGAACCGTTGGGGAGTCCTGGGTACGTCTCACAGCGTTGGGAGAGGACGCTTCGCTGGCGCCGATCTTCGTAGCGCGCGGGAAGATGACGGACAAGGCTGCCGATGCGGTCGCGGACGAGCAGGACGAGAAACGGCAGCAGGACGAAGCCAAAGCCGCAGGCAAGCCGATTCCCCAGTTCCCGTGGCATCCGCCACTGAACAGTTGGGGACCGGGCCTCCTGTGGAACGGGATGATTGCCCCGCTGACGCCGCTGCCCATCCGCGGCGCCATTTGGTATCAGGGCGAGAGCAATAGCGCCCTGGCGCGTGTGCATTCGTACGATCGCGTCATGCGTACGCTTATCGAGGATTGGCGCCGGGAATGGGGAGTAGGCGGTTTCCCTTTCCTTTACGTGCAGATCTCGAACTACAAATCGACTCCATTGGAGGACTGGGCCGAACTTCGCGAGCAGCAAGTACAAACGCTCGCGATGCGCAACACAGCGATGGCAGTCACCATCGACATCGGCAACCCGGAGGATGTTCACCCAACTGACAAGCTGGACGTGGGTCTGCGCCTCGCCCGGGCAGCCCGCGCCCTCGCCTACGGAGAGGCAGTTGAGTACTCCGGTCCGATGTTTCGCCAGGTTACAACCGAGTCAAGCTCGATCCGCGCCTGGTTTGATCACGCAAAACGTTTGAACGCCAAAGGCGGCACTGTCACAGGATTCGAAGTTGCAGGCCGGGACGGCAAATACGTGCCTGCCACAGCGACCATCGACGGCAATACCGTGGTTGCAATGAGCCCAGACGTGCCCGTGCCGGTCTACGTCCGGTATGGCTGGGCCAACAGTCCACAATGCAACCTGTTCAACGGTGAGGGCCTCCCCGCTTCTCCATTCATCTCGGAACAGTAGCGCACCTGCAAACTGGGGTGGAGGTTTTGTGCCCCCGCCCTTCGGGGACTCGTTGGGAATTCGTGAAAGTGCAGGCAGGCGCGGCGTGACTTCGTGCATCTAAGCCGTCGAAACGTGATCGGGAACGATCGCGTCAGCGGAGGAAATATACATGAGTGTCGCAACAGCCGAAGAGCTATTCGTCGACGAACTGAAAGATATTTATTCGGCCGAGAAACAGGCGGTCAAGGCCTTCCCTCGACTTGCGAAAGCCGTGCAGTCGGAAGAACTAAAACAGGCGATGCAGGATCACCTCGAGCAGACAAAGGGTCAGGTCGAGCGGCTTGATCGCATCTTCGAAATCCTGGAGAAGCGCTCCAGCGGCAAAACGTGCGAAGGAATGAAGGGCCTGGTCACAGAGGCCCAGTCGCAATTGGAAGAAATTGAAAAAGGCCCGGTGCTCGATTGCGCGATCATCGGCGCTCTTCAGCGTATAGAGCACTATGAAATCGCAGCCTACGGCACGGTAGCTACACTAGCCGAAGCCATGGGCCAGGAAGAAGTGAAGGAATTGCTGGGAGAAACGCTTGAGGAAGAGAAGGAAACGGATGAGCGACTGACCGAAGTCGCCCAGTCTGTGAATTCTGAAGCTTTAAGCGAAGGCAGTGAGGAAGAAGGCTCGGAAGAAGAAGAGAACGGGAGCAGCAGCAATGGTTCCGGCAGGCGCACAAGTTCTCGGGGTTCGTCTAAAACCTCTTGGAAATCCAATGCATCCCGGTCGTCCCGGTCCGGTTCATCCCGCTCGGGGCAGAGAAGCGGTCGATAGTTTTTCCCTCATCAGATTGCGAGCGCACTCGCTTGCGCGAGTGCGTTCGTGGTCGCAAGCGCCACTGTCACGAATGTAGGAGGCTGCACGCTACTGGATGGTTTCGAACCTCTCCCAGAGGTAGTTGCAACTTGGGCAGTTTTCTGACTCGGGATCTTGAGCCGCATAGCCGCAAAGCGCGCATACGAAGAAATGGTGGGGAGTGAACGCCCATCCTGCTTTATCGTCGCCGATGCGCGGCATTATTTGCCAGAACAGGCGAACATGCGACTTGTCAGCTTCGAGAGCCCAGTGAAAAGTGCGAATAGCCGTCGAATCGACGAGTGGAACCGCCGCCGTGAGAAAAGCTGGGTAGAAATAGTCAACTTCGAATCTCTGGTCTACGAGGGCAGTCCGCAGATTCTCAATTGAACTCTCGACGCGGGGCCTCGAAATCTCCGCACCTGTGAGTCCGTTCATGTGGCGGAGCACGCGGGCGTGGTTGGCTGCATGGATCTGCTCGGCTCGGGCAATCGCGCGAAAGAGGCTGGCTATCCCGTGATAGTCCTCTTCATCTGCTCGGGCCGCGTAGGCACGATAGGTAGTGCTGATTTTGGTTTCTTCTTCGAAGGCAGTTTCCAGATGTCTGATGACCGCCAGATCTTCGATGCCGATCACGCGACTCAGAACCGGACCTGCAGCCATCGCCTGCCCCCAGTTCAATTAGATGCAAGGCGCAGGATTAGACGACATACTAAATCGCGGAAGCTCTCCTGCCGGTGAACCGATTCAGAGCAGGGTCCGGGGAACATTATCGTATGACTTCGAAACGATCCCACACGAAATTGCATGCGGGACAGTTGTCTGCTTCCTGATTCTTAGCTGTGTAACCGCAAAGCGTGCACACGTAAAAGTCGAGTTGCTCCTGGGTCCATCCCCGGCCCGATTCGGTCGTGGTAACCGCGTCTTGATAGAGCCGAGCGTGGGTCTTTTCCGATTCGATTGCCCAGTGGAATGACCTCATCGCGTGTGTATCCAGTTGTGAAGTCGCGTGAACCAGGAACTCCGGATACAGCGAATCGATTTCGTGCTGCTCGCCGCCGAGGGCCGCCCTGAGGTTCTCAATAGTCGACCTGACGCGGAATGGCTGGATTTCCGCCTCGATCGACCCTCCCATGTGCCGGATCACCCGTGCGTGGTTGCCGGCATGGATCTGTTCCGCCCGGGCTGCGGCGCGGAATAGGCTGGCAGCTCCGTTCAAGCCCTCAGACTCGGCCTTAGCCGCGTACGCTTTGTATCGGGCGTGTGAGTTGATCTCGCCCTCATAGGCCGCAAGCAAATTGCTGATTCCATTTTCATTCTCGATAGCAACCATAGTCGTTCTACTTTCTTAACTGAACTATGGTCCAAGTGTAGGAATGTACTTCGGTTCAGTCCGTGATTTAGATCACGTTGCTGGTCACCATTCGCTCGCATTTTAGTAACGGATATCACGGTACGTTGAATTGCGTCGTGCCCAGCGGCATCCCTGTACTTCGCCGGTTGAGGCGCCACGGGGCCAAAATCTATCGAGTACTTCGCTCAATTGAACAGATCACCAAGCACTGACCCACCCCACACTGCAAGAAGGCCGGCCGCGAAGCTGCCCACTGAGTAGAGAGCAGCGACTCCGAAAGAGCCTGCGCGAAGATCGACCAGCGTCTCCCACTGGTAGGTGGAGAAGGTGCTGTAAGCGCCGATAAAGCCTACGGGAACAAGAAATCGCAAAGCCGGACTGACATCGCCGTGCCGGCCGAGGTAGGTCATGGTGAACCCAATGATGACGCACGCCGTAATGTTCACGACGAGTGTTCCGTAGGGGAAGCGAATACCCATCCTGCTCGTGACCCACGAGGCGACCCCATAGCGCGCGATCGAGCCGAGCGCTCCACCAATTGCAATGAAGAGATACTTCTGCAATGTTCCTTCCTCCAGTGCAGACAACAAAATCATGCACGAGGGCGTCGAAGATGTTGCACACGACTACCATCGTTTTTCGTTCTCGCCTGAATTTGCAGGGATCGCGCCGAGGCATGACTCCGCGACAGGATCTCCTGTCAGGAGTCATCATCTGCCCAGCTCTTCTATCCCAGCGACAACAATCTGTCGCACAGGATTGGGAGGGTCGGAACAGCGGTTAACAAGGTGCAAACAACCTTGCGCGGTGAACTCCATCACCGCTACCACTACCTTCATTAGAGTATCGGCCGCAATTCGATGTCAAGTGAGGTTCGAGGGCACTACCCTTTGAGGCTATCTGTCGGTGCATGAATAGCACGGGTCAACCGACGCCTGGATCAGCGGCGTATCGGCCAGCCGAGCGCCTTGGACCATGAATCGCACTGAGGGCATGTTCACGTAGGTTGGCGTTCGAACATGCACACGGCTCGGCGTCCGGGCGTTTTCTTTCCACGAGACGGAGTACATGACCTCGCCGCGAGGAGCTTCGACACGTGCCGTCGCGGTTCCAGTGATGAAGCTGAACTTGCTGCCGTCTCCGGGAGGTGCAATCTCGCCGGCTGGCATTGTGGTAAGCGCCTGGCGCAGAATCTTGCAGCTCTCCATGATCTCGAGTGCGCGCACCAGCAGTCGCGCGCGAACGTCTCCGTCAGGTACAACGGGAACCGTAAAATCCATTTCGGCATAGGCCGCGTAGGGAGCATCTTTTCTTAGATCCTGTCCAACTCCAGAGGCTCGAGCCACGGGTCCAACCACGCCTAACGATCTGGCCTTCTCAGTTGTCAGAACCCCAATGTCGGCGCAACGCGAGGTTGCCGTCTTGCTCGTGGTGAAGATGGGTATGATAGTCCGGGTCATCTCCTTTTCTAGGGCTTCGACCATGCCGAGAATTGATTGGGGATCTTCGATATCCCGATTGACCCCGCCGATGCGGTTCATTGCGTAGTTCACACGATTGCCCGAGATCGCCTGGAGCACGTCCATCACCTTCTCGCGAATCTCGAAGCATGTCATGAACATGGTCTTGAAGCCCATCAGCTTGGCGGCAATTCCCGCCCAGAGCACGTGTGAGTGCAGCCGTTCCAACTCACCTAGCACGACGCGGATGTATTGCGCGCGCGGCGGCGGATTAAGACCGGTCAGCTTCTCGATGGCCTGGCACAACGTAAGCGTATGGATGAAGGAGCAGATGCCGCACACGCGCTCCATCAGCGCGATCACCTGAATGTAGTTACGGGTCTCGGCCAGATGCTCGATGCCCCGGAAGTTGAAACCGATATGCAGCCTTGCATCCTTGACGGTCTCGCCTTCGCAGATCATGTTGAGTTTGTAAGGCTCTTCAAGGCCGGGGTGGTAGGGCCCCATGGGGATCTCGTAGCTCATTGCACGACCTCCTTCTGCAGGTTTACTCCGCAGACATTGCCCTCACGCAGCAGCAGCGGCTCGTATTCCCGCCCGGTGAAATCGATGCGGTACTCCTCGTGGATTTCGCGCTCGATCCAATCGGCCGCTTCGCACAGATCGTAGATGCTCTCGATGGTGTTTTCGGCAAGCGGGAAATTGAAACCGAGCAGACGACCCATAAGGTCCCAGTGATACTCCAGGCGGAACGCGCCATTCCCCGGCAATTCATAGGTCGTGGCGGTGATGAATCGCGCGCCAACAGCATTCATAGAGCGTGCGACATCGCGCACGTTCAGGCCGGAATCGCTGTACCAGAAGACTCCGCCTTTTTCCGAGAAGCCCTCGGTTTTGGCCGGAGCGGTGGGGATTGATTCGACGGTACTCATTGCGGACCTCCAGTTACGCGTTCGGTTGCCTGGGCGGGCACTTTGGGGGCGGCGGGCGCGGCCGGTTTGGGAGCAGGCGACTTGCGCTTCACGGTGTAGACCTTCTTCAGTTCGCCCTGCTCCAGGTAAATTGGCGGGCAGGCGGATTCCTGGCTAAGCGCGTGCTCGATGCGTCCCTCTTTCAAAGCGTGTTCCGCGCACCCTTCAACGCAGCGTCCGCAGAAGGTGCACTGGCCAGGGTCGTAACCCCAGGTGAACTCGCCCTTGCCCGCCTGATACGTGATGGCGCGCGAGGTGCATCGGAATTTGCAGATAGCGCAGCCTGTGCAGAGCTCGGGATCAAATTGAACGAGCCCGCGAAAGCGCTGGGTGACCTTGGGGCGAGCAGGGAAAAGCAGTGTGCGCGAGCCGCCCCAGAAGTTCTTCCACAGCATGGTCAGGATACTCATGATCTAAGCCTCATGAAGAGCGCGGAGGAGACTGCCAGAACCGCGAAGATGATGGTGCATTGCCAATAGAAGCGAACCGTTGTGTCGATGGCCAATCGCGCCGTGGCCGCGGCCAGTGCTGAAAGTAGAAGCACGATGCCGAACGAGAGCGCTACGAAGACCAGCGCGGATAATCCCCAGAAAGCCATCTGCGGCGCGATCAACGTTGCCACCAGACCCGTCGCCGCTACCCACTCCAATCCATGCGAAAGCTCCCACATTGCAAGCTCAGGTCCGGCGAATTCAACCATTGGGCCGGAGTAGATTTCCTGCTCCGCATTTGGTAGCGAGAAGGGGTTCAGGTGCAGCTTCGCAGGGAGACATACGAGGATGGCCAGAATTCCGATCCAACGCAACGGTGTCGAGGGCAATTGTGCCAAAGCTTCAAGGCGAAACGTATGCTGCGATGCCGCAACGGAGATGATCGCGAGCAGGAAGACAACGTTGTACGAAACGCTGAGCACGGCTTCACGGGCCGATCCGATCTCGCCGAAGATCGACCGCGATGAGAACCCCGCCGCAATAATGCAAATTGACGGTACTTCGAGCAAGGCCAGCAGCAGGATAAGGTCTCCCTGAAATCCGCCGGAAGAGGGAAGGACCGGGAGCAGGCCAACCGCGCCTGCAGCGGTCGAGACCGCGATGAGCGGCCAGGCGCGCATCAAGCCGCCGGCTACTCCGGTGCGTGGAGGGGTGTCCTTGCCGAGAAGCTTGATGAAGTCGTAGAACGGCTGCATGAAAGGCGGCCCGACGCGGCCTTGCATCATGGCTACGGATTTGCGTTCCACCCAGAGGAAGAACCATGCGGTCGGAACCGCGAAGAGAAGTCCGGGAAAAACCAACAGACGTGCGAGTGCGGTGAGCAGACTCATGCCTGCACCTCCGCTGGCGCTTGTTCAGCCGATGCCGCAGCCTGAACAGCCCTGTTACCACGTTCGGACAGGATCTCAGCTGCCTTCGCGACACCCTGGATGATGGCATCCGGCCGTGGCGGGCAGCCGGGCACGAAGACGTCTACCGGAATGTGTTTGTTCAGCGGTCCATCAAGCGTTCGGCTATCAATAAATACATTGGTTGTTGCCGGGCACGAGCCGATAGCGACCACCGCTTTGGGTCCGCACACCTGGCCGTACACGGTCTTGATCGCGCACACGGCGTTCTTTGTAACTGGCCCTGTGACGCAGAGAATGTCAGCGTGCCGCGGGCTTCCTTCAAGACGGACGCCCAGTTGTTCGGCATCGTAGCGCGGTGTCAGAGCAGCCACTATCTCGATGTCACATCCGTTGCAGCTACCGGAGTTCAGGTGAAAGAGCCATGGGCTGCGGCGCCGGCAGTAGCACATCAATCGATTCCAGAGCTTCATAAGCGCCCCCATTGCAGCAGTTCGAGAACGTGCGGCCAGATTCCGGTAATCAGCAGAGTCGCTACCAGCCCGATGATCGCTCCTCGCAACGCGAGCGACTCCGACCCTCGTTGTGGCGGCTCTGTGCTTTGTGGAGAACCCCACCAGCTGCGCGTGAGCGACAGGACATAGGCGATCAACGCGAGAATCGACGAAAGCACGAAAACTCCAAGCAAAAGCGGGGAAACTTCCAGCGCAGACTGATAGAGTCTCCATCGCCCGAGGAATCCAAGCGTCGGTGGAATTCCGAGCATCGCCAGCATTCCGAAGAGGAATCCAAACGCGCTTACCGGGTAGCGCGCGGCTAATGCGACAGGAGCGTCCCCGAGGGCACCGTCGGCTTCCGGCGCACTCAGGCAGGCAAAGAGCAGTGTCTTGGCAATTGCATGTGTACAGGCCGCGAGAATTGCACCGGTTGCACCGAGTTCAGTTGCACAAGCAAGACCCAGCAGCAGAAATCCCGCGTCCTCAATCGTCGAAAGGACCAGCAGGCGCTTGAGGCTGCGCTGGGAAAGCATCAGCAGCGCGGCTATCAGAGAGGTTGCAGCTGCGGTTCCAAGCATCAGGGTCGACGGGACCAACAGAGAAGGATTCGTCTTTGACGCCATCCAGAACTCGCCGAATGCAGCCATGTCGACAACCGCGATCACCAGGCCCAGCACCAGGGCAGGCAACTCATCCGCAAGCGAGAGAAGCCAGAACAACAGCGGGACTGCGGCGAGTTTGACCAAAATCCCGGTAAGCAGCAGCGCCCGCGACCACGCCTGATCCGGTGTGTTGATGAGCAACTCGCTCGCAAAGACCGATGCGCCAGACAGCAGCACCACCCCCAGGTAGGTGAATTTCGCTGCCCTGGATGGCGCGGTGAGCCACACACGCACAACCGTCAGCAAAGCGCCAAACTCAAGCAAGCACAGCCGCAGCCACGGGTTCGACATGGCAAGGCCGACCGCTGACAGCGCGCCAACAACAAGCATGCACAGCCAGAGAGTCGGACCGTGCGCGGCAACTTTCTTAAGTGCGGCGAGAAACAGCCCGGCAGCAGCGATGGCAATGGAAGTGATAAGTATTAGCGGTGCCCGATTTGCCTCCATAAGCGGAGAACCCTGGTGTGCGATGGCCTGCGTGCCCGGCCACGCCCACTGCAGAAGAGCAAACGTTGCGGGAACGATCAACAGAAGCAGAATCAGCCTCCGCCGCTCCATCCATGCGATTACAGTGCCCAGCGCTCCTGACATAGCCTCAATCACGGCCCAAATGGCCAGGTAGACCCGATCAACATTGGTCCACCGGAAAAACGTGCGCCAGTTCTGAAGGAAAATGTCAGAAAAGTCCCCGGCCGTCATTCGTGCACGGCTCGAAAGCGGTTCGCCTCCCGTGAAGACGCCGCCACCGGCGCTTGCCAACACCGTGCCGCCGGTAGTTGCCGCCGCTGGGCGTGCCGCATAGGCGAGAACGTAAATCGCGCCGCCAACGACCACGCTCACCAGCGCGAGCATCAGACCCCCCGTTGTTGAAAAGCTTCCTGCATCGGACGAAAGTCCGAGCCAGGTGACGTGCACTCCCGCGCCTAAGGCGAGCGCGCGAAGAATAGGATTCAGCAGGTAATTGACCGCAAGCTGCGGAGCTACGCCCAACACGATGCTCCCGGCGGCCAGCAGCCCCATTCCCCAAACCATCGATGCGGGCGATTCGTGCGCATCAGTCGTATTCTCGGTCGCCGGCCCCAGAAACACAGCGCTCGTAGCCTTCACGCCCATGAAGACCGTGCCCAGGCTTGCCGCCCACGCAATCATCGCCGGAATCGCCCAGCCCGATTGCAGGGCGGCCGCGTACAGCATCCATTTGCTGGCGAAGCCGCTCATCAGCGGAATTCCCATCATGCTGCCCACGCCGATAAGCCAGCTCAGAGTCGTCCGCGGCATGCGCGAGGCAAGTCCGCCGAGCTGATTCATATCGCGCGTGCCGGTTGCGTGCTGTACCGAACCAGCGGTGAGGAAGAGCCCGCCCTTAAAAAATCCGTGGTTGAGGCAGTGCAGCAGCCCGGCCGTAATCGCCAGCGGAGTTCCGATGCCCAACCCCATCATCATGTAACCGATCTGGCTCACGGTGGAGTAGGCCAGCATACGTTTCAATTCGCTCTGCACCATCGCATACATCACGCCCACCGCCATCGTGATTGTGCCCACCCAGACCATCGTGCCGCCCCATGCCGCCGGCCATGCACCGAAGCTGTGCATGCGTGCCGCTAGATAAACGCCGGCCTTCACATAGCACGCCGCGTGTAGCAGGGCACTGACGGGAGTGGGAGCGGCCATGGCTTCTGGAATCCACGTATGCAGTGGCACCTGTACCGACTTCGCGACCAGCGCTACCAGCATCAGGATGAAGACGCCGCTGGTGAATGCATGCGCCACGTTCGGATCCGTCCACAGCGCGCTGCCTGTCCTGTGATAGATCATCAGGATCGCGGCAAGCAGTCCGTAGCCGGCGATGTGCGTCATCAGCAGGACTTTCCGTGCGCCGTTCACCGCCTCCGGGTTCGTGTACCAGAAGCCGACCAGCGAGAAGGAACATAGCCCGACAACTTCCCAGCACAGATAGAAGATGAACAGGTTCGCGCTGTACACAAGCCCTATGAAACCGCTGATAAACACGAGCATGGTTGCGTAGAAGCGTGTGGCTGACTTGTCGTGCGCCATATAGCTGATGGAGTAGAGCAGCACGAAACCGCCGATGCCCGCTCCCATCAGGGCAAACAGAATACTCAACGCATCCACATGAATCGCCAATGACAGCGGGCCATCCCATTGGCGCAGGTTGAAGTCAATCGCTTGTCCCGCGAACACAAGCGGCGCGGTGGCGACGACGGCAAGCAAAGAGGGAAGACAGAAAAGAAAAGCGAGAATACCCTTGGCTTTTGCGGAGCAGAGGCGCGCTACCAGAAGCTGAAGGATGGCACCCAAAAGCAACGAGCACGGCGCAACCAGAATCAGGGTTACGGCTGTCATGCTTCGAATGTTAGGTTCGTGTCTACTGCTTTGATGTGATGCGCTTCACACCCCACCCATTACCGAACTGGTAAACCAGCCATGTACTGCATTGCGGGATTGCTCACGTAACCCACGACATTTGTGGCAATTAGATTCGGCGATTCCTGCCAGAAAACAACATCGCTCGCGACTTAACAGGCACTAATCCATTCAGATTCAACTTTGGGTGGGTGCAGTAAAGTCTGCAGAACCACGCAATACTGCTCCGTCTTCTCCCGCAGCACCTGTAACTGCTCGGGGCTGGCAGCCGGCGCCTCGATGTCGACCTTCACCCGCATGGCACTGAAACCAACCGGTACCTCCTTCGAAATGCCCAGCGTTCCACTCAGGTCCATGTCGCCGTCCACCGTTACTGCGATATGCCGTGTTTCGATTCCCATCGCCGTCGCCACAAGCTGGCATGTGAGCTGTGCACAGGCAGCCAGAGCACCCAGGAGGAGATCACCCGAACAGGCGGCAGCGCCGGACCCACCCACTCCCTTGTGCGCTTCTGCCTGGTAGATCGCACGCCCGATATCGACGGAACATGACAGGGGTGTGTCGGTCTCGCCACCTTTCGCCGTGAGTGTGATGCGCGAACTCTGCGGATCGGCGCGATACTGCGCTTTGAATGGCTTCTGCAACGACCTGATATCGACGGCTTCTTTGCTCACTAATCCTCCCAATAGACAGATGAGATTTGAACGGGCGGAGGCTCTGACCCCTAGACGCCGAATCGCTCCCGGTACTCGCTTGGCGTGATACCCGTGTGCCGCTGAAACAGCGAGCGGAAGAACGCAACATCCTGGTAGCCGACCGCGAAGCTGATCTCCTGCATGGAGCGATGATTGCTCTCCAGCATTCTCTTTGCCGCGGCGACGCGCAGCTTCTGCAAATAGATCAGCGGACTGTCACCCGTAGCCTGCTTGAACCGCCGTACAAAATTGCGTACGCTCATGCCCACCCGCTCTGCTGGATCTTCAAGTGCGAATGTCTTGGCGAAGTTCTTATGAATCCAGTCCTGTGCTTTGGAGATAACGTCATCTGCGTGATCCGTCTTCAGGGGCACGATGGCAAATCCCGCCTGCCATGCGCGGGGCATCTCAATCAGCAATGCCTTTGACGTCTGCATCGCGACCTCATGCCCGCAGAATCTTTCCACCAGATAGATGGCAAGATCGAGTGACGCATTTACGCCCCCGCCGCAATAGAATCCGCGATCCTCAGTCACCATCAGTTCGGGCATCCATTTCACGCGCGGATACTTCTCGCGGAATCGCTCCGCTAGTCCCCAGTGTGTCGTGGCGCGTTTGCCATCGAGCAATCCCGCTGCCGCGACAAGGCCGACACCTGAGCATACGCTGGCGATGGCCACTCCGTACGTGCTTCGCCGTTTGAGCCAGGGAACGATCGCCGCGTTGCGCTCCAGCACGTCATCGACGCTGACACCAGTGGTTGGAACGAAAATCAGATCGGTCTTGCCCACGTCTTTCAGCGCGACGTTAGGCGAGATTCGAATGCCGCCGTCGCAGGTCACCGGACCGCCATCGGCCGTCGCAGTCGTGACGCGAAAGGCGGGAGCGACTTTGGCGCCGGTCAATGTATTCCACAACCAGCCGGCGTGCCGAAACACCTCCATCGGCCCGATCGCAGTCGAGGAAAACATCTGGTCCAGCAGGAGAACGGTGATCTCTTTCATGTTCGGTCGACCTCAGTTGGGTGAACGAAGGCGCGGGATGGGTTCAGCAGGGAATGGCCTAAGAACCTACTTACAATGGCATATGTGCCATCTTGCTGCAAGCCCGTTTGTGGCGCAATCTTGAATCATCCCCCGGATCTGCGCCAGCAGATTCTGCAAGAGAGGTACGTTCAAATGGCAACAGCGCAGGAAGCTTGCACGCTGATTAACGGCGTCAACGTAGATGGTCTCAATGCGACCATCGAAGCAGTCAAAGCCACTCCAGCAATTGCAAAGTTCAGATTCAACATCAAAAACAAGTGGAAGGACGCCGGTCAAAACTCTTCTACGGTGAACGAGTTCTACGGCGCCGGACAGCAACAGTCGCGATCGCAGTCATTTGTTCTCGAGGCAGACGAACCCGCAATTCTGCTCGGCAAAGACAGCGCAGCCAACCCCGCCGAATACCTGCTGCACGCGCTCGCAGCCTGCGTCACGAGCGCGATGGTTTATCACGCTGCCGCCCGCGGAGTTCACATCGAAGCAGTTGAGTCGTCGTTCGAGGGCGACATCGACGTGCACGGCTTTCTTGATCTAGATAACACGGTGCGAAAGGGATTCCAGGGCATCCGCGTCAACTTCAAGGTCAAGGCCGATGTCCCCGATGCACAGTTACAGATGATCGCTCAGCTTGGGCCTAGGCACTCGCCTGTCTTCGAGTCGGTGACCAACGGAGTGCCCGTTTCATTCACAGCTGAACGACTCTAGCTTTCACAAGTCCTCTCCCAGCGTCGGATGCTCGCACGCGAGCGCATGTCGCGAGCTATCGCATGACACGTGTGGCCGCTCTAAAACAGGGTGAGAAGAAACGTCCGCAATCACAAAAGTCAACAGAAGAAGGAGAAAACAAGATGTCACGTCTCAACTACATGCTATGCGGTGCCGCTAAGGTCGTACTTGCGTTACCGGTTCTCATCTGCTTCACCCGTGCATCGCATGCCACAGCGCAGGAACTTTCACACGAAGCTCATCACGCCTCGGCGCAACTCGTCCAGGATGTTCGCAAGGCGACGGAAAGGTTCATCGATGTCAACAACGCCGGTCCTGCGGGATACGGGCCGGCGTTCGGCTGTGTCACCGGACCCGACCACGGGGCCATGGGCATTCACTACGTCAATGGTCAGCTCGTCGGCGATGGAAAAATCGAACTTGAGTACCCTGAGGCATTGATCTACGAGCCGGTAGGCAATGCGCGCAAACTTGTTGGGGTTGAATACATCGTGGACGCAGCAACCTGGATGAAAAACAATCCCGCACCGCCGACACTCGATGGCCAGGACTTCCAGTTTGTCGCCGCGCCGAATCGTTTTCAACTTCCCGACTTCTTCGAACTCCACGTCTGGGCCTGGCGCGACAATCCGAACGGTGCGTTCGTCGATTGGAACAATAAGGTCACATGCGAACAATTGAAAGTACAGGAAGAGTAGAGATTCTCCTGTTCTCGATGTCTCGCGTCGCCTGATCCCGGCGCGGGGCTTCGTTCTTTCGGGCTCAGAACCAACGCTTGATCTTGAAGTAAACGAGAATCGAGATCGTTGACACCGCCATCAAGGCCACCGCATAATCGGTGCCGTGAGGATCGCTGGCCCAAGGCAGCTTCAGGTTCATGCCGAAGAATCCTGTGATGATGACCAGGGGTAACGCAACCGTTCCCCAGATGGTAAGTACCTTCATCACTTCATTCGTGCGATTGGCAACTGCGGAAAGATAGATGTCCAGCGCGCCTGACAGCAGATCGCGATAGGTCTCGATCATGTCGACAGTCCGAACGACATGGTCGTAAATATCACGGAAGTACGGGTCGAGGTCATCGCCTAGCAGACCTTTCTCTCGCCGAATGAGAGCGTTCACCACTTCCCGCATACTTCCGGCCACGCGGCGAAATTCGATCAGCTTCCGTTTCAGAGAGAAAATACGCGCGAGCGTTTCGGGATCAGGATGGTCCAGCACCAGATCCTCGATCTCTGAAGTTTCGTCCGCAAGCTTATCCAGCACGGGCTGGTACCCATCTACGATCTGATCCACGATCATGTAGAACAGCCTGTCGAGGCGTTCAACTTTCTCCTGAGCCGCGCGCGCACGCACGCTCTCAATAACGACAGCGTCCGCGCTGCGAACGGAGATCAGGAAGTCGGGACCAAGGAACAGATCGATGTCATCGAAATCAAGCTCTCCGGCGTCGTGAATGTGCTTCAGCACCGTAAAGATGTAGTGATCGTGTTCCTCGGTCTTCGGCCGCTGCGGACGGTGCCTGCAGTCCTCGATCTGCAACTCGTGCAGTCCGAACCGCTGCGCCAGTTCATCCAGTTCTGGGGAAGCCGGATCGGCGACATCAAACCAGGGAGCGTGCGAGAGAACAGGATCCATTGATGGCAATTCTAATCTCGATACGCCGGCCTCCGTGCGCACCGACCGTGAATGTAGTTAGCTCGTTGAGGTCAGATCCGATCTGCTACTGTCTTTGCAAGGGGAATTCGAAGGCCAATGCAAGGTGCCGGTCGGCTTTTTGCCTACGTGTTGATCGTGATGATGCTTCTTTCGCTCGGTCTTTGCGGGATGCTGCTCATGACCCAGCGGTCGTTGATTTATTTTCCCCGACCACGGTCCAACCAAAGGGCGGTCATGATGCAGCTGCCCTCACCTGCGGGTCCGGTGCTCGTATCCACTCGTCCTGCCGGTGGATCCGAGGCACTCGTCTACTTCGGCGGCAACGCTGAAGATGTTTCTCTGAACCTACCCGATTTCTCCCAAACTTTCCCGAGTCACGCCATCTACCTGCTTCATTACCCAGGTTACGGAGGCGGTGCCGGCAGTCCCTCAGAAAAAAGCATCATGGCGGCTGCATTCGCTCTCTTCGATACGGTGCATGCTATGCACCCCGATGTCGTGGTTATTGGCCGAAGCTTAGGGACTGGAGTCGCAGTTCAGGTTGCCGCTGCACGTCCCATTGTGCGCCTGGTTCTCGTCACTCCCTTTGACAGCCTTACCGACGTTGCCGCTGCGCACTATCCGTTCATCCCGGTGCGCTGGCTTCTGTCGGACAAATACGATTCATGGAAGTACGCGCCGCAGGTCACCGCGCCGACAACGATCATCGTGGCGGGAAAGGATGAAATCATTCCCGCTGCAACGACACAGCGGTTGAGGACACGGTTCAAGGCGGGCAACGTCTCGCTCATCGTAATTCCGAACGCCGGGCACAACACGATCTCCGATGACCCGGAGTACCTGTCTTTGCTCAGTCAGGAGCACCTTCCAGCAGCGCGCGGCGGACCGGGAAGCTAGTTGTGCTTGCCCTTCCACTCCGAATATGGGCCTTGGAAATCCTCAATCCCTTCAGGTTGGAAGTTCCAGAGCCGCGTCGCTACCTCGTCGATCAGGTCGTGATCGTGCGTCACCAGCAGTACCGTGCCCTCGTACCTCTGCAGAGCGATGTTCAACGCGTTGATCGCTTCGAGATCGAGGTGATTCGTAGGTTCGTCGAATATAAGGATGTTCGGCTTGGTCAGGATCAGCTTACAGAAAACGAGCCGCGCCTGCTCGCCACCGGACAAAGCTTTCGTCTGCTTCTCCCCCTCTTCACCGGAGAACAGCATCTGGCCGAGAATTCCGCGGATTTCCTCTACGTGCGCCGCCGGATTCCAGCGATGCAGCCACTCGGCCACTGTCAGACCGTGCTCAATCAGCGAGCCTACGTCCTGAGGGAAGTAGCCGATCTGCGCCTCGTGTCCCCAGAACACGGCCCCTGAATCGAGTGCGAAATCCTTTTCCGCCAACCCGGGATAATTGGCAAGCAGCGACTTCAGCAGGGTCGTTTTTCCAGCGCCGTTGCGGCCCATCAGGCAAATCTTTTCACCGCGCAGCACGTTGGCCGTGAATCCGTCGATCACCTTCTGGTCGTCATAGAATTTCGTCAGGTGCTTGAACTCGAGCACATGCTTTCCGCTCGGTCGAACCTGGTCAAATTTGATGTACGGACGCTGAATATTCGACCGCGCCAGTTCGTTTGTCTGCAGCCGCTCTACTTCCTTGCGTCGGCTGGTCACCTGCGAGGATCGCGTTCCTGCCGCGAACCGCGCAATGAACTCATTGAGCTGCGCAATCTTTTTGTCGCGCTGGGCATTCTGTGATTCAAGCGTGGATCGAATTTGCGTTTTCGCCATCACCATCTCGTCGTATCCGCCTGTGTAAGTGATGATGGTCTGGTAATCGATATCGGCGGTATGCGTAGTAACGCTGTTCAAGAAGTGCCGGTCGTGCGAGATGGCGATGAGCGTGCCATCGTATCCGTTCAGAAAGTCCTGCAGCCAGTGCACCGACTCGAGATCGAGGTAGTTGGTCGGCTCGTCAAGCAGCAGCGCTTCGGGCTTCCCGAAGAGGGCCTGCGCAAGCAGCACACGCACCTTCTGGCCGCCCTGCAACTCGCCCATCTTGCGCTCGTGCAGATCTTCGCGGATGTCGAGGCCATCCAGTAACACCGCCGCGTCGCTCTCGGCCGTATAGCCGTCTTCGTCACCGATAACCCCTTCCAACTCGCCCAGGCGCATGCCGTCTTCGTCGGTCATTTCGGACTTCTCGTAGATCCGGTCGCGCTCTTCGAGAGCGGCCCAGAGCGGCTTATTGCCCATAATTACGGTGTCGATCACACGATAGCTGTCAAAGGCGAACTGGTCCTGGCGCAGCACTCCCAGCTTGCGCGGACGCACCACCGTCCCTTTCTGGGGATCGAGCTCGCCGGTCAGGATCTTCATGAAAGTGGACTTGCCGGCACCATTGGGCCCTGTCAGGCCATACCGCCGTCCTGGCGTAAAGGTCACTGAGACGTCCTCAAATAACACCTTCGAGCCGTAACGCATTTCTACATTGCTAACACTCAGCATCTATTTCCTGTGCGCGGACCGCACGCCATCAACGGCGCCATCGGCCCGGATCAATCCTAAAAATGGCTCAGAGTTGCGGGGCACGCGAATCAGCCTGGCCCCTCAAGAACTGCTGCACTTCCAGTTTCTCACAGTCAGACGGTAAAGGAAGTCCACGTAAGTCCTTCAGTTCCGTCGTTCTTGTCCCCTCGTGCCCTATTTCACGGAATTCCCAGCAGCTTGTGGGTCTGCAGACTCAGCCGCCACTTGGGGTGCGCCATGCAATACTGCACGGCGAGTTGCGTATTCGCTTCCCGCTCCGGTCCGTCCATCGGTTGCAAGAAGAAATTGCTGAACTCCAAGCTCTCAAACTCATCAGGATGCGCATTCGCCTGCGGGAACACAAGCTTCAACTCATCGCCTGACGTCTGCACTAGAGGAGCCCCGGCCTTCGGGCTCACGCAAATCCAATCAAGCCCAGCGGGAGCTGCAACCGTCCCGTTGGTTTCGACCGCGATTTCAAATTCATGCACGTGAAGCGCATCGATTAGTTCCCGATCCAACTGCAGCAACGGCTCTCCACCGGTGCAAACCACAAAGCGGGCGCCCGGCGGTCGATCCGGGGGCCATTGAGCGGCGATCGCCGTCGCCAAATCCTCGGCTGTTTCAAATTGACCGCCACCCGGCCCATTCACGCCAACAAAATCCGTATCGCAGAACTGGCAGATCGCCGAAGCACGATCGCTCTCCCGTCCCGACCAAAGATTGCACCCCGCAAACCGGCAGAAGATCGCAGCGCGCCCTGCCTGCGTTCCCTCGCCTTGCAGCGTATAAAAAACTTCTTTGACGGCGTAGCTCATTCGCTCCGATAGGGCAGGGGATCGTCGATTCCGTTTTCCCTGAATCCCTTTCTCCTCAGTAAACACGAGTCACACTGCCCGCACGGCCTGCCGTCCGAGGCAGGATCGTAACAACTGCTCGTCAGGCTGTAGTCAACTCCGAGTTCTATCCCTTTTTTGATGATCTGGGCCTTGCTCAGATGCATCAGTGGCGCATGGATCGTGAGTTTCTGGCGTCCTTCGACCCCAGCCTTCGTTGCCAGGTTTGCCATCAACTCATAAGCGTGGATGAACTCCGGCCGACAATCGGGATATCCGCTGTAATCCAACGCATTCACCCCGATGAATATGTCTTGTGATCCCAGCACTTCCGCCCACGCAAGCGCAAACGAAAGGAAGATCGTGTTCCGCGCCGGCACATACGTTATTGGAATCCCGTGCTCCATTTCGTCGCTGGTCCGGGCCTTCGGTACTTCGATATCGTCCGTCAATGCCGAACCGCCAAAGGCGCGTAAATCAATATTCGCCACCCGGTGTTGATCCACATTTAACGAACTCGCAACCCGCTGCGCCGCCTGCAGCTCAAAGCTATGCCGCTGCCCATACGAAAACGACAGCGCATTGACCGCGAACCCTTCGCTGGAGGCGATAGCTGCGACGGTCGCCGAATCCAGCCCACCGCTCAAAAGCACAACCGCTTGTTTTTTTGGTGCAAGAGGACACATTTCCATTGATGGTAAAGCCACCGGTGTCTCAGAATGAAATTCTGCGGCCCGCTCCGAGAGCGCTCGCTTCCCCTGTTCCCCTCTCACCCGCTCAACCGCTGGGCTTTTCGGTCCCGCTCCCCATCCTCGCTGACCGTCAAGCCGCTGCACTCCCCGGAGGTCACCGCATGCGCAGGTCAGTTCTCGCCGGCTCACTCTTTCTGTTCCTTGCATCGCTCTTCGCCACAGCGAAGTTGGTTCAGGCGCAAGAGCCTGCGACGAATGATCCCGATCGCATGCGATCCGCCACCGCCGAAACATCGCGCATCCAGGACGCTCTCGCCGCGCTCCAGATTCTT
>Ga0105240_10002138_pt1 | contig 32275 bp, 34 predicted proteins | sample KBSC54metaG_FD_80426 | JGI IMG/M metagenome (GOLD analysis project Ga0105240, IMG submission 80426) | Corn rhizosphere microbial communities from Kellogg Biological Station, Michigan, USA - KBS C5-4 metaG | ecosystem: Host-associated > Plants > Roots > Rhizosphere > Soil | place: Michigan, USA... | reverse complement strand
CTGCATCATCGCGATGGTACAGACGGGTTTCTTAAATCAAGCTTGATTTTTTCCATCACGTGAAGAAGGAGAAACAAAATGGCAACAGCAGCAAAGAAACCAGCAGCCAAGAAGCCGGCTGCAAAGAAACCAGCGGTCGCCGCTAAGAAGCCAGTTGCAGCCAAGAAGGCAGCAGCTCCGAAGAAGGCCGTCGCCGCTAAGAAGCCAGTAGCTAAGGCAGCAGCAAAGCCAGTGGCAAAGAAAGCAGCAGCTCCTAAAAAAGCAGTTGCAGCTAAGAAGCCAGTAGCAGCGAAGAAGGCAGTTGCAGCGAAGAAGCCGGTAGCAGCGAAGAAGCCAGTCGCTAAGAAAGTAGTCGCAGCGAAGAAGCCAGTAGCAGCGAAGAAGGCAGTTGCAGCTAAAAAGCCAGTCGCTAAGAAAGCAGTCGCAGCGAAGAAGCCAGTAGCGAAGAAGGCAGTTGCAGCTAAGAAGCCAGTAGCGAAGAAAGCAGTCGCAGCGAAGAAGCCGGTAGCAGCGAAGAAGCCAGTCGCCAAGGCAGCAGCAAAGCCAGCAGCCAAGAAGGCAGTTGCAGCGAAGAAGCCAGTAGCGAAGAAGGCAGTCGCCGCTAAGCCAGCAGTCAAGGCTGCAGCAAAGCCGGCCGCTAAGCCAGCAGCAGCTAAGAAGCCTGTCGCCAAGAAGGCAGCAGCAAAGCCAGCAGCTAAGAAGCCAGCAGCGAAGCCAGCTGCAGCAGCTCCAGCTGTGAAGACTGTGCTGAACCCGGCAGCAGCTTGGCCGTTCCCAACAGGCACAACACGTCCATAATCGGACCTGGCCTGGTGCCTGAGTAATCAGGTGCAAAATACCGCTGTGTGACTCGTTCATGCAGCGGTTTTTTTTCGCCGGTGCAGATCTGGGGTTGATGTCGGCGCCAAGGTCAGTGCGACGCTGACGCTGGCGAATAGTCCGGGAGTGCGGTGCTGTGCTCTGATGGCTGTATATCGGCAGCAGCCGTCGCTGTAATCCGCCATCTGCGATTTCGCGCGATGGTTTGCCTGGTTTCAACCGGGCTTTGTTAATTATTCGGCGTCCCCATATAGGGAATAGCGCTGCATGGTTTAGTATGTGCACTGCGCATCGAACCGGATGCACGTGCTTGGTTTCCGCGCCGCGGGAGCCGATGGGCAAACAGCTTCTTATGGAGAGTAACCGTGTTGCATAGCATTTTCATGTTGATCGTTGACGCCATCGCCAGCGTGCTGGCTGGAGTGCTGTTGCTGCGTTTCTGGATGCAGGTCGTGCAAGTGCGTCCGCCGGCATCGGTGGGGCAGTTCGTATTTCAGTTGTCGGATTGGCTGGTCAAGCCGCTGCGCAAAGTGTTGCCGGGTGTCGGCGGCTACGATTGGGCCAGTCTTGTCGGCGCCTTCCTGGTGGTGCTGTTGTCGATCATCGCCGCAGTTGGATTCGTCTCCGGGTTTGATTTTCAGCCCATCATTCTGTTTTCGCTGGTGCGCTTCTTCCAGTGGATTTTTTACGGGTTCATGGCCACGCTGATCATCGAAGCGATTTTCAGCTGGGTGAATCCCTACGCTCCGTTGGCGCCGTTTGTAAGGGCGCTCAATGAGCCGCTGCTGCGTCCGCTGCGCAAGGTCATTCCGCTCATCGGCAATGTCGACCTGTCGCCGTTGGCGGCGCTGATACTGCTGCAGATCGCCGTGCGTCTGGTCAGTACCTTGATTCTCTCCATCGGCTGATCATTTACGATCAGTCAAAATAAAACAGGCCGCACGGTGTTATCGTGCGGCCTGTTTTTATATCGGCGTCGTCATGAACTACGCCAAACTTCTTTGCGCTATCTGCTGCCTATTTCTTCTTTGCCGCCCACTGCTGCAATGCCTGCAAGGTGTTTTCGACATGCTTGTCGGGACTCGGGCTGCTGTATTCGTAGATGATGCTCTTGTCCGGCGCGATGACGTAGGACGTGCGGCTGGCATAGTCCGATTTGCTGTTCATCACCGCATCGTAGGATTTCATGATCTTCTGATCGGTATCGGCGGCGACCGCAAACTTGCTACGGCATTCACTGACGGAAAACTTGTTGAGCGTTTCAATCTTGTCGTTTGATACGCCGATGACAGTAGCGCCGAGCGCCTTGTAGCGGTCAATGGATTCGGCGAAGAGGTGAGCTTCAATCGTGCAGCCGGTGGTAAAGGCCGCGGGGTAAAAATACAGCACCACCGGGCCTTTCTTGAGTGTTTCGGCCAGCGAGAACGTGGATACCTGCCCGCCGAGCGACGCCTGCGTGGAGAAATCAGGCGCCTTTTCGCCGGGTTTGAGCGCGGCCGATGCAAGCGGGCTGAGCGACAGCAAGCACAGTGAGTACAGTGAGTACAGTGAGAAGAGCAAGGCAGAAGTGAGGCGTTTCATGGCGATTCCTTTCAATGTCCTGCGGTCTTCGGTGCGTGTACATCTCAGATCATGCCGGCAATATCGGCGATGCCGACTTCACTGCCACCGATGTGTTGAACATCGGTGGCAGTGAAGTCCGTCAGGACTTCCGTCAATCAGGCAAAGCGATAGCCGAAGGCCTTGTGGAAGCGATCATCGATTTCGGCCAGTGTCGGTGCATGGTTTTGCGGGCCTTGTGAAGCGATCTTGATCGATCCCATCAGGCTGGAAAGGCGTCCGGTCGTCGCCCAATCCATGCCCTTGGTCAGGCCGAACAGCATGCCGGCACGGAATGCGTCGCCGCAGCCGGTCGGGTCGGCGATGGCATCTGCCTGCACGCAAGGGATATCGATCTTCTGGCCGTCGGTAAAGATTTCCGCGCCCAGCTCGCCGCGCGTGACGATCAGCGCCGACACCTGTTTGGCGATTTGCTCCAGGCTCAGGCCGGTACGAGCGGTCAGCAATTCGGCTTCGTAGTCATTCACAGCGACATAAGTTGCCAGGTCGATGAAGTGCTTCAGATCGTCGCCGCTGAACATCGGCATGCCTTGGCCCGGATCGAAAATCAGCGGGATGCCTTGTTCGGCGCTGTGTTCTGCATGTTGCAACATGCCGTCGCGGCCGTCCGGCGCCACGATGGACAACTTGACCGGACCTGCATCGGCGACCTTGTTCTCGTGCGAGTAGCTCATCGCACCCGGGTGGAACGCAGTGATCTGGTTGCCGCCGGCATCGGTGGTGATGAAGCATTGGGCGGTGAACGAGCTGTCGATCACGCGGATGCTCTTGGTGGAAATGCCGAGGTGCTTGAAGCGCTCCATGTACGGCGCGCTGTCCTGACCGACGGTTGCCATGATGACGGGTTCGCCACCGAGCAATTTCAGGTTATAGGCGATGTTGCCGGCACAGCCGCCGAATTCACGACGCATCGACGGCACCAGAAAGGACACATTGATCTTGTGCAATTGATCCGCCAGCAGCGCATCAGCGAAGCGGCCGTCGTATTGCATGATGTTGTCGTAAGCGAGCGAGCCGCAGATAAGTGAACTCATGGCGAATGTCTGAGAAAGTTGAAGAATGCTGCATTGTAGAAGAATCCCGCCGGTTCTGCGGATTTTCGTGCCGGTTGCTTAAGCCAAGCCTAAGCGAGTCCTAAGGCGGAGAGCAATCAGGGGTAAAACAGGTAGATGCGGTAGCCGGAGGCTGCCGGTTGCGCCAGTTCAAACGTCAGTTTGACTTGCTGTTCGCCTTCACCGGGGAGGCCGTCATCGATCATTTGTGCCGATTTGATGTATTCGCGCGGCGTGAAGACGCGTCGGGTGATGGCTTTTTCGTCGCCGTCATTCAATGTCAGCTCCATGTACGGCCAGGCTTGGGCGCTGTAGCCGCGGTTGCGTAGCAGTACCGTCAGGGTATAAATATTCTGATTGGGCGGCACCAGTTGCAGTTCGCTGGATTCCAGCGACAACTGGTCGATATTGGTGGGCAGGCCGACCGAGCAATGCAGCGCGTTGCAGATGGACGCCAGCAGAGGGCGTGTCGATGGCAACCACGCAGCGATCGTATTGCGCCAGACATACGTCGCCTGCAGCAGCAAAGCGATGGTGAGTAATACCGCGCCGACACGCATGACGACGCGGCCGATCCGGTGCAGGCGTTCGCGGCGTTCTACCTTCTGAACGAAGGCGGGAGTATCTGCGTCGTCTTCCTCGTATTCCTCTTCGTGCTCTTCCTCATCCTCTTCTTCGCTCTCGGATTCGGTTTGCTTCGAAGTTCTTTCCGCCGCTCCTTCCATCTCTGTCGCGGGCGCCGTGTCTTCTGCACGCGCAGAGGAAGTGAGGGGAACCGGGTAAGACAATTCCTGCGTCAAGGTGTTGATCGCAGTCTGTTCAGCCTGATCCGGCGAAGCAGTGTTAGCGAGTGTTTCGGTGGATTTGGCCGGAGTACCCGGCAGTGGGAAGGATGGTGAAGCAGTAGCTTTTTCCGATTCGGACGAATCCGGTTGCGGTGTTGGCGTGACCGACTGTGTTCCCCAGGGGGCATCGTCGGTTTCTGCGGCGATACTGGCAAATGCCGCGGATAAATCTACCGGTGGGCGCGGGGGAGTCACGGGCGCTGTCGGCGCTGCGGGCATCGTGGCTGATGCCGCATTGGAATTACCCGGCAGCTTGGGCCATCCCGTCGGTGCCGGACGATCTTCTGTCTTTTCTGATGTTGAGGTGGTGGGCGCAGGCGTGGCCACGAGTTGTTGCGCGATGTCCGGCGACACCAGGTGATCGTTGCCGTTGAAAACTTCCTTGCAGCTACCGCAGCGAACCAGGCCGCCGCGCAGTTTGAGCTGGTCTTGAGCGACGCGAAATGTCGTCTGGCAGAAGGGACATTGAGTCGCCAGCGCCATCAGCGTACCTCGCCGGGTTCAGCGCAATACCAAACCGCGTTAAGCCGCGTGTTGCTGACATGGCGAAGAGCGATCCGGCGCAACATGCTTACTCCGTCGGCGCCTGGCCGGCCAGCGCGACCCAGCCTTCATGTTCGGCCCAGACGCTCAGCGCGATATACGGCGCGTAAGCGGCAATCACTTCGTCAGCCTGGCGATCCAGCACGCCCGATAACACCAGCGAACCACCCGGCGCGACGCGCCCGGCCAGCATGGGCGCCATCAATTGCAAGGGGCCCGCGAGGATATTGGCGACAACGATGGCAAAAGTCTGATTTTCCGGATATGTGCGGACAAAGGCTTCCGGCAGGTGGTATTCGATCTCGCACGCATTGCGTTCACTGTTGAAGCGTGCCGATTCCAGTGCTTGCGGGTCAATGTCGACACCGATGACGTGCTGCGCTCCGAGCTTCTTGGCAACCAGCGCCAGAATACCGGAACCGCAACCGTAATCGAGAACCGTCGATGCATTGGCGGCATGTTCTTCCAGCCACTCCATGCACAGGCGCGTCGTCGGATGACTGCCGGTGCCGAAGGCCAGGCCGGGGTCGAGCTCCAGTACAAGCGCATCCGGCTCTGGTGCGTCGTGCCAGCTAGGCACGACCCAGATGCGTTTGCCGATATGGATAGGATCGAATTGCGATTGCGTCAGGCGTACCCAGTCTTGCTCTTCCACCGAACGCAGGGCGAACGGCAGCGCATAGTCCAGACCGATGGCTTTGGCGGCGTCGGTGACGATCGTGGCGTGGTCGGCATCGACGTCGGCCAGTGCCACCACGCGGCTGCGTTCCCACGCCGCCTCGGCCGGCTCCATGCCGGGCTCGCCGAAGAGCGGCTGCTCGGCAGTGGTGCCTTCGTCGGCGTCTTCCACCGACACCGACAAGGCGCCGGCTTCCATCAGGGCATCGGACAATGCCTCAGCCTGATCGCGCGTGACTTGAATAACAATTTCGGTCCAGCCCATCGGTTTCTTTGCCTTTACTTCTTCAACTTATTTCTTCGCCGGCTTTTCTGCCGGAGGCGCAGTTGGGCGCTCCGCCAGCTTGTGCTCGAGATAATGGATGTTGGTGCCGCCTTCGATGAAGCGGGCATCGACCATCAGTTCACGATGCAGCGGGATGTTGGTCGAAATGCCTTCGACCACCATTTCCGACAGCGCGATTTGCATGCGGCGGATAGCCTGCTCGCGGGTCGAACCGTAGGAAATCACCTTGCCGACCATCGAATCGTAGTTCGGCGGGACGAAGTAACCGGCGTAAGCGTGTGAATCGACGCGAATGCCGGGGCCGCCCGGTACGTGCCATGCCGTCAGACGGCCTGGCGACGGGGTGAACTTGAACGGATCTTCCGCGTTGATACGGCATTCGATTGCGTGACCCTTCAACTCGATATCGCGCTGGCGATAACGCAGCTTCTCGCCGAAGGCGATGCGGATCTGTTCCTGCACGATGTCGACGCCGGTGATCATCTCTGTGACCGGATGTTCGACCTGCACGCGGGTGTTCATTTCGATGAAGTAGAACTCTTCGTTTTCGTACAGAAATTCGAAGGTGCCGGCGCCGCGATAGTTCATCTTGCGGCAGGCTTCGGCGCAACGTTCACCGATCTTCTCAATGATCTTGCGTGGGATGCCCGGTGCCGGTGCTTCCTCGATGACCTTCTGGTGGCGGCGCTGCATGGAGCAATCGCGCTCGCCCAACCAGATGGCCTGCTTGTGTTCATCGGCGAGGATCTGGATTTCCACGTGACGCGGATTTTCCAGATACTTCTCCATATAGACTTCCGGATTGCCGAAGGCTGCGCCGGCTTCCGTCTTGGTCATGGTGACGGCGTTGATCAGCGCTGCTTCGGTATGCACCACGCGCATGCCGCGGCCACCGCCGCCGCCAGCCGCCTTGATGATGACCGGGTAGCCGATCTTGCGTGCGATCTGCACGATTTCTTTCGGATTGTCCGGCAATGCGCCTTCAGAGCCAGGTACGCACGGCACGCCGGCGCGGATCATGGCCTGCTTGGCCGAGACCTTGTCGCCCATCATGCGGATGTTTTCCGGACGCGGGCCGATGAAGACGAAGCCGGATTTCTCAACGCGTTCTGCGAAGTCGGCGTTCTCGGACAGGAAGCCGTAGCCCGGGTGGATCGCTTGCGCGTCGGTGACTTCTGCCGCGCTGATGATCGCCGGCATGTTCAGGTAGCTGAGCGCGGAAGGTGCAGGTCCGATACAGACCGACTCATCCGCCAGCTTGACGTATTTCGCCTCGCGGTCCGCCTCGGAGTGCACGACCACGGTCTTGATGCCCATTTCACGGCATGCGCGCTGGATACGGAGAGCGATTTCGCCACGATTGGCGATAAGGATTTTTTCAAACATAAGAGGAAATGTGCGTCGCCAAGAGTCAAGCGTTTACATACAGGTAACCAGATCCGCCATGGATGGGGCACTCGGAAGCGATTCCAGTGCGGGCCTGCAGTTGAGCTCCTTCAAGTATTGCCGGGCTCAATGAAACTACAGACCGTCCATCCACATTCTGGCAGGATTTAGCCGATTACGAACAGTGGTTGGCCGAATTCGACCGGCTGACCGTTTTCAACCAGGATTTGCTTGATCACGCCGGCTTTGTCGGCGTCGATTTCGTTCAACAGCTTCATTGCTTCGATGATGCAGATGGTGTCGCCTTCTTTGACTTCCTTGCCGACTTCGACGAATGCCGGAGCGCCCGGAGCGGAGGAGCGGTAGAAGGTGCCGACCATCGGCGATTTGACGATGTGGCCTTCAGGCGCGGCTGGTGCTGCAGCAACCGGAGCAGCGACAGGCGCAGGAGCGGCGCCGGCTTGCATGGTTTGCGGATAAGCAGCTTGCGGTTGCATCATCACGACTTGATTTTGCGGCGTCGCCGACGACTTGACGATGCGAACCTTGCTCTCGCCTTCGGTGACTTCCAGCTCCTCGATATCCGATTCAGCGACCAGATCGATCAAGGTTTTGAGTTTCCGTAAATCCATGTGAATTCCTCAGTAGTAATAGAGATAACAAGTTAATTAGGTCAGCAACGCCTCATGCCTGACGCCACGCGGCGATGCTGACCAGAAAATCGGGGTGGAGTCCTTATGGCTGCTGGAGCAGATAATCAATTGCCAGACGGTAGCCTTCGACGCCGAAGCCGCACAGCACAGCCTTGGCAATACCGGACAGGTAAGAAAAATGGCGAAATTCTTCGCGCTGGTGAATATTGGAAATATGTACTTCCACAAACGGAATCGCCACACCGGCCAACGCGTCGCGCAAGGCCACGCTGGTGTGCGTCAAGCCGCCCGGATTGATCACGATGGCATCGACGCCTTCTTTCCTGGCGGCATGAATGCGATCAATGAGCGCGCCTTCATGGTTGCTTTGGAAGGCGTTAAGCGTCGCACCGGCTTTGCCGGCCTGCAAAGCCGCGCGCTGCTCGATGTCTGCCAGGGTGGTTGATCCGTAGACTTCAGGCTCCCGGGTGCCCAGCAAATTCAGGTTGGGTCCATTGAGGAGGAGAAGGTTTATTGCCATGGAGATAAAGCTCCGTTTGACGACGATGCGCGCATTTTGCCGTCAAATGCCTTCATTTGGCAAGAAAAACTTTATTTACATGTTTTTGAAGGAGGCGAGGTCGCGGCGCAGCTCATCAAAATTCAGGCGCCCAAGATAGACCTTTTTGAGGTTTCCGTCCAGTCCCACCAAGACCGTGAAGGGGAGGCCGCCGGCTTGATTGCCGAACTGCCGCAGCAGATCGGTGGCACCGGTCCCGGCAACGTAGAGAGGATAATAGATATGGAATTTTTCTGCAAACTGGGCGATGTTCTCCTGGGAATCGACGCCGATGCCGATAATTTGCACCGGGGCGACTTCGGCCTGCAGCGCTGCCAGTTCAGGCATTTCTTCTACGCACGGTGCGCACCAGGTGGCCCAGAAATTGATGATGAGCGGCTTGCCTTTCCATTGTGACAAGGCCTGCGGTTTGCCGGCGGCGTCGGGCATGGTCTGCGCGAACAGGTTGGCGACGGCTTTCGCTTCAGGCGTCTGTGGTGCCGGCTGGCTTTGTTTGTGGCTGATATACATGCCGACGCCGGCAGCGATGGCGGCAACCAGAACAAACAAAAATATGTTTCGCGTCTTCATCAGCTTTCTTCCATGATCAGGCGGCGTACCGCATCGATATCAGCGCGTTCGGCGCGTTTGCCGGCAGACGTTCTGATGCCGCCGCGCAAGTCGTCGACATCATACACCGCCAGGTGTACCCCTTCCGGCGCGGCACCGCGTTGCGGCAGCAGATAGCTAAGCGTCTCCACCGGTTCGTGGCCGCCCTTGTGGCTGCTCTTGAAATGGGGGCTTTCGCTGACATCGAAGTTGATATTCTTGTTCAAGAGATAAATTTCGACGTCTTTTGCGCTCGATGTAAATAATTGCAAATGGATGTCGGAGTGCTCGCCGGCCGTGCCATTGAGCACCGCCCCGGTCAGATAGGGATTGAAGCGCGCGAGTTCCTCCATCAATTGCACCGCCAGTTGGCGCAAATGCAATAAACGGGCAGGCTGGGTGTCGCCGAAGAACAGCTCGTTATACAGGCGGACTTCTTCTTCGATCTGCGCGTTATCCGGCAGGATGTCGCCGCGCGTCTTGTTGTCGCCCAGAATCTGGCGCGCCGCCTTGCGCTTGGCGGTGGCGTAGTCGGCGCCGTCCTCGGCAATCATGCGGGCTGCCGCGGAGGCGATTTCTGAGCGTAAGAGTTCGATGTCGGTCTGATGCATGGCCGCAATAATAACCCGAGCCCGCAGATATCGCCGTCGACCCTGGTCGGCTCAGGTAAAATCTCGGGATTCCTTATCAAGATTCACTATGCATATTCATATCCTCGGCATTTGCGGCACCTTCATGGGCGGCCTGGCGGTACTGGCGAAAGAAGCCGGTCACAAGGTCACCGGATGCGACGCCAATGTCTACCCCCCCATGAGCACACAGCTGGAAGCTCAGGGGATCGAGTTGATCCAGGGTTTTGATCCCGAGCAAGTCAAGCTGCAACCTGATCTGTTTGTCATCGGCAATGTGGTGTCGCGCGGCAATCCGCTGATGGAGGAAATCCTCAATCGCGGCTTGCCTTATGTGTCGGGGCCGGAATGGATGGGCAATCACATCCTGCAGGACAAATGGGTGCTCGCCGTCGCGGGTACGCACGGCAAGACGACGACGTCCGCCATGCTGGCCTGGATTCTGGAAGACTGCGGCTATGCGCCCGGCTTCCTGATCGGTGGTGTGCCGATGAACTTCGGTATTTCCGCACGCTTGTCAGGCAAGGATGACAAAAACCAGAACGGCAAAAAGGAAGACTCCATCTTCTTCGTCATCGAAGCCGATGAATACGACACCGCCTTCTTCGACAAGCGCAGCAAGTTCGTGCACTACCACGCCAAGACCGCGATCCTGAACAATCTGGAATACGATCACGCCGACATCTTTCCGGATCTGACTGCCATCGAGACACAATTCCACCATCTGGTGCGTACCGTGCCCGGCATTGGCCGTCTCATAGTCAACGGCCGCGAGCCTGCCCTGGAGCGTGTGATCGCACGCGGTTGCTGGAGCGAGCACGAGAATTTCGGCGTAGAGGCCGGAGAAAATGGCTGGTCGCTCAAGACCCACGACGACGGCAGTTTCGACGTCGCCTTCAACGGCGAGCCACAAGGCACCCTGCAGTGGTCGCTGACCGGAGAACACAATCGCATGAATGCGCTGGCGGCAATTGCCGCCGCGCGCCATGTCGGCGTGCCGGCAGCGCAGGCGATCGCCGCGCTGGAAAAGTTTGAAAACGTCAAGCGCCGCATGGAGTTGCGCGGCACCGTCAACAACATCGCCGTCTACGACGACTTTGCCCATCACCCGACCGCCATCACCACCACGGTCGCCGGTCTGCGCAAGAAGGTTGGCAAGGATGGTGGCGGTCGCATCCTCGCCGTACTGGAGCCGCGTTCCAATACGATGAAGCTGGGCACCATGAAAGATGCCTTGCCCGCCAGCCTGACCGAGGCCGACCTGGTGTTCGGCTACGGCGCCAAGGGCAGCGGCAAGGACGCATTGGGTTGGGATCTGGCACAAGCGCTGTCGCCGCTGGGTGACAAGGCGCAGGCGTTCGACGACCTTGGCGCGCTGGTGCAGGCGATCAAGCAGGCCGCACGTCCGGGCGACCATGTTCTGGTCATGAGCAACGGCGGCTTCGGCGGCGTCCATCAGAAGCTGTTGGACGCGCTCGCATGATTTTGTATCTGCACGGCTTTCGTTCGTCGCCACAATCGTTCAAGGCGCGTTACATGGCCGAACGCTTGCAGGCGCTGGGACGTCTGCCGGAATATTACTGCCCGCAATTGCCGGCTTCGCCGGCTGCTGCGATCAAGCTGGCGCTGGATTATGTTGAACAATCCGCGCAGCAGTTTCCTGTGGAGCAACTGACGGTAGTCGGCTCGTCACTGGGCGGTTTTTATGCGACCTGGCTGGCAGAGCATCTGGGTTGCCGCGCGGTCTTGCTCAATCCGGCCGTCAAACCGCCACGCGATCTGGAGTCTTACGTCGGCGTCACGACGCAATACCACTCCGACGAGCCTTTTGAATTCAAGCACGCCTATATCGATGAGTTGCGCGCATTGACCGTGGACAAGATTACCCGTCCGGAGCGCTACTTCCTGATCGCCGCGACCGGCGACGAAGTACTGGATTGGCGCGAGATGACGGCGCATTACCCCGGCGCGAAGCAAATCGTGATCGAAGGAAGCGACCATGGCATCAGCGAATTCGCCGACTATGCCGACGAAGTGCTGGCGTTTTGTGGTGTGGAGGTAGAGCCTTTGAATCCATTGAATCCGCCGAACAGCTTGCAAGCCGGCGATGAGGCACTAAGCTGATGGAGAAGCTGCTTGGCCGTGCGCGCTGGTTCGACCATCCGAATGCAGTGCAGGCCGGACCGCTGTTACGGCAATGGCTGGCGGATCCCGGCTCGATGACTTTCAAGCTGCGTGCGCGTTGCGACGCGCTGCGCGTGCAGCGTCTGCGCCAGCGTCCCGGCAATGCCTTGCAGGATGAATGCGGATTGCTCGGACTGACCCCGCGCGAGGCGGTCGAAGAGCGTGACGTCATCTTGCACTGCGACGGCCATCCGGTGCTGTTCGGTCATACGGTCACACCGCTGGCATCGGCAGCGGCCTGGCCTTTTTTTCGCCGTCTGGGCAATCGACCGCTGGGCGGCAGTTTGTTTTCCGATCCGCTGGTGACGCGCGCGCCGATTCAATATGCCCGTCTGCACGCGGGTCATCCGCTGGTGCGCCGTGTATGCCAGGCGCTTGATCTTCATTCTCAGCCGCCGCTGCAGCCTTTGTATGCGCGCCGCTCTCTGTTTCGTCGTCACGGCAGCGTCATGCTGGTGACCGATGTTTTTTTACCCGCCCTCAGCACGCTGATGGCATTGAATATGTAAGTAACAATCGATGAATTTATTTTTTGAAGAATCCGGTGATTTCAAGGCTGGCACCGTGCTGTCGCAGCAAGGTGAGGCCTATCAGGTCGAAATGGCATCGGGCAAGCGCAGCAAGGTCAAGTCCAAGGACGTGATGCTGCAGTTCGCCTCGCCGAGCCCGGCCAAGTTGCTGGAAGACGCGCAGGTCATCGCGCAGGACATCGACCTCGATTTTCTGTGGGAAGTCGCGGGTGAAGACGAGTTTGGCTTTGCCGAGCTGGGGACGGAATATTTCGGACATGCCCCGTTGCCGCATGAGGCTGCCGGCTTGCTGCTGCGCCTGCATTCGTCGCCGATTTATTTTTACCGCAAGGGAAAAGGACGTTATAAAGCTGCGCCGCAGGCTTCGTTGCAAGCCGCGCTGGCCGGTATCGAAAAGAAGAAACAGCAAGCGCTGGTGCAGGCGCAGTATGTCGAAGAGTTGAAGGCCGGAAAATTGCCGGACTCTTTCAAACCAATGGCGCTGCAATTGCTGTTCCGTCCCGACAAGAACGGTATTGAATTCAAGGCGCTCGACGCCGCCTGCAGAGAATTGCAAACCACGCCGCAGCGCCTGATGCTGTCGACCGGTGGCCTGGCGTCGCCGAAGGACCTGCATTACGCCAAGTTCCTGTTTGAGTTTTTCCCCAAGGGCAGCGGTTTCCCTGAGGTGAAAATTCCATCCGTGCCTGCCGATTTGCCGCTGGCGGATGTGCAGGCCTTCTCCATCGATGATGTCACCACGACCGAAATCGACGATGCCTTGTCGGTTGTCAAACTGGCTGACGGCAACGTGCGCGTCGGCATCCATATCGCTGCACCGGGTCTGGGCATCAAGCGCGACGATGCGATCGATGCCATGGCGCGCCAGCGCATGTCGACGGTTTACATGCCCGGTGAAAAAATCACCATGCTGCCCGATTCGCTGGTCGAAGCGTTTACGCTCGACGAAGGCAAGAACTGCCCGGCCTTGTCGCTCTACGCGACGCTCGACCCATCCGACTGGAGCGTGATCTCCACCGAGACGCGCGCCGAGATCGTGCCGATTTCCGCCAACCTGCGCCACAACGATCTGGATGCGCTGGTCACGGAAGAAGCGCTGGCCAACAACAGCGGCGAGTATCCGCACAAGGACGACATCAGCTTGCTGTGGCAATGGGTGCAAGTGCTGGAGCGAGGCCGCATGGCCAAGCGCGAGAGTTTCGGCCTGCGTCCGGAACAGAACAACCGCGTCGATTTCAACTTCTATGTCGACAACGATGTCGTCACGATCACGCGCCGCAAGCGCGGTGCACCACTGGACAAGATCGTCGCCGAACTGATGATCTTCGCCAACAGCACCTGGGGCAAGTTCATGGCCGACCATGGCGTGCCGGGCATCTACCGCGCACAAGGCGGCGGAGCCGGTGGCTGGGCCGCCAAGATGCAAGTGCGCATGGTGACGCACGCCGCGCCGCATCAGGGCCTCGGCGTCGATCAATATGCGTGGAGCACCTCACCGCTGCGCCGCTATACCGATCTGGTCAATCAATGGCAGATCCTGGCGTGCCTGGAGCATGGCGTCACCGCGCCGCTGGCAGCACCGTTCAAGCCGCGCGACGCTGATTTGTTCGCCATCGTGTCGGCGTTCGATTCTGCCTACTCCGGTTACGCTGACTTCCAGTCCGGGATGTAGCGCTACTGGTGCCTGCGCTGGCTGGCGCAAGAACAGGCGCGACAGGTCGATGCCGTGGTGCTGAAGGACGAGATTTTGCGTCTGGTCGACATTCCTCTGGTGATTCGCTTGCCGGGCATGCCGCAGGTTGCACGTGGTTTGCAGGTCAAGTTGGATCTGCTGCGCTGGGATGAAGTCGATCTGACCGTCGAGGCACGCTTGCTGGAGATTCCGACTGCGCAGCAGCCTGCTGACGCCGAACCGATGGACGACGAAGACGAAGCGATGTTGCAAGGCATGGAAGATGCTGCGGAGGAAGACGCCGAGGCAGCGGCTGAAGGTACAGAAGAGTCGGCCGAGAATAGTGCCGGCGATGAGACAGCCGGCGCCACCCCTGTCCCGGCTGCGGAATGACCCTGGCTTTGGCGTAAAATCGCGTTTTTCATCTATTGATGTGCCTGTGAAATCTTTTGCCGACAATCGCTTCCTGACTATCGCTCTGGCCGGTTCCGTGGTGATCCACGCGATCTTGCTGGGTGTGCATTTCGCCGCGCCGGATGCGTTCAGGCTCAAGCCTGCCGATCCGGGGCTGGAAGTGATTCTGGTCAACGCCAAGCACGACAAGGCACCGGTCAAGGCCGACGCTATTGCGCAGGCAAACCTGGATGGCGGCGGCAACGCCAACGAAGGCCGCGCCAAGTCGCCGCTGCCGGATATGCGCAAGGTCGAGAATGGTGACAGTGTGAAGGCCGCGCAGCGCAAGGTGGCCGAACTGGAAGCGCAGCAGCAGAAGATTCTGTCGCAGATGAACAAGACCACGCAGACCGTCGCCACGCCGGAGCGCGAAAAACCGAAAGAAGTCACGCCGCAGATCAACGCCAAGGATTTGCTGGACACCGCCAAGGCGGTGGCGCGCATGGAAGCCGAAGTCGCCAAGAACATTGAGGAATACAATAAGCGGCCGAAGAAGACGCAGATCACTGCGCGTACCCGTGAGGCTGGCTACGCTTTGTATTACAAGGCCATGCAAGAAAAAATCGAGCGGCTCGGCACGCTCAATTTTCCGCAGCGGGACGGCAAGAAGCTGTACGGCGAACTGGTGATTTACATTCCGGTTTTCCAGGACGGCACGATTTACGATAAAGAAGGCGGCGTGCGTATCGAGCGCGGTTCCGGCAACGCTGCACTCGACAGTGCGGCACTGGCGATCGTCCGGCGTTCGGCACCGTTCGGGCGTTTTCCGGACAACATGCGCACGACCAGCAAGGACGATATCTGGGAAATCATCACCCGTTTTCGTTTTACGCACGAAGAAACTTTGCAGACTGACATGAGCAGCTCACGCTGATAAGAAAATGGATGCATACGTCGTCATCGGCAATCCGATTGCCCACAGCAAGTCGCCTGAAATCCACGCACAGTTTGCATTGCAGACTGCGCAGCAACTGAGCTATGAGCGTCTGCTGGCACCGCTGCAAGGTTTCAAGGCGACAGTCAAGGTTTTCATCGCCAATGGCGGCAAAGGGGCCAACGTCACCGTGCCTTTCAAGCTCGAAGCGCATGCGCTGGCTGATCGCTTAACCGATCGCGCGCGCCTGGCAGGTGCAGTCAATACGCTCAAATTTGAAGGCGGCAGTATCCTCGGCGACAACACGGATGGCGCAGGATTGGTGGTGGATATTGTCCAGAACGCCGGTGTCACGCTGGCCGGTAAGCGCGTTCTGCTGCTTGGCGCCGGCGGTGCCTCGCGCGGCGCCTTGCTGCCTTTGCTTGAGCAAAAGCCTGCCGAGCTGGTATTAGCCAATCGTACGCACGCCAAAGCGCAGGAGTTGGCGACGCAGTTTGCCGAGTACGGCAATCTGGTCGCAGCAGAATATGCACAGCTGACCGGTGCCTTCGATGTGGTGATCAACGCGACGTCTGCCAGTCTCGCCGCTGACGTGCCGCCGATTCCCGTGAGTGTTTTTTCGCGTACAGCTGAGGCGACAACACTGGCTTACGACATGATGTACGGCAAGCAGCCGACGGTATTCATGGAGTTTGCCGCGCGCCACGGCGCTGTCGCACGCGACGGTCTGGGCATGCTGGTGGAGCAGGCGGCGGAGGCATTCTTTGTATGGCGCGGCGTGCGTCCGGAAACAGCGGACGTGTTTGCCTCCTTGCGCGCGCAACTGAATCAAAGCTGAGGTCCGTCATTTCAGGATTTCCCGGCAACGGGCGCTGTATCAATCAATAACAAACATCAGAAAAATGAAGCTCTTGCGCAAGCTGTTCCTGTGGCTGATCGTGTTGCCTTTAACCTTAGTGTTGCTGCTGCAACTGTATTTCTTCGTGCAGATCTGGTGGTGGGTCGATCACAATCCGGATTCGACCAGTTTCATGCGCCAGCAACTGTCCATCCTGCAGGAAAAAAATCCCAACGCGCAATTGCAATTCCGGTGGGTGCCTTATAACCGTATTTCCAATAACCTCAAGCGCGCCATCATTGCGTCGGAAGATTCCAATTTTTCCGAACATGAAGGCGTCGACTGGGATGCCCTGCAAAAAGCCTACGAAAAGAACAACAAGAAGGGCAAGGTTGTCGCCGGCGGCTCCACCATTACCCAGCAGCTGGCGAAGAACCTGTTTCTCTCCGGCGAGCGCAGCTATATTCGCAAGGCGCAGGAATTCGTGATTACCTACATGCTGGAATTCCTGATGGACAAGCAGCGCATCTTTGAGATTTATCTCAATGTGGTGGAATGGGGAAATGGTGTCTTTGGCGCGGAGGCAGCGTCGCTGCATTACTACAACACCAGCGCGGCCAATCTCGGGCCGAGCCAGGCGGCCAGGCTGGCGGTGATGCTGCCGCGTCCGCGTTTCTATGACAAGAATCCCGGCTCTGCATACCTCGCCAACCGGACGGGCCTGATCCTGCGCCGCATGGGAGCTGCCGAGCTGCCGCCGGTGAAGCCCGTGGAAAAGCCGCCCGCCAAGTCCGGGGCCAAGTCGTCTTCCCGAAAATAAGCGAACTGCACGCGGCCGCACGTGTGGCGCTTGCCTGCCGACAAGCTTGAACGTACACTTGCGTTCCAGTTCGACGGCAGGTCGGCAACCGGTTTGTTACCGCGCCGTTACACACTATCCGTCCAGTCGACTTGTCCTGACAGTGAGATCACATGATTAATGTTTTTGTTTTGCAAAATGGTCGACTGAACCAGGTCAATATCGACAGCCGCAGCGATCTGGAAAACATCGTGCCGGTCTGGGTCGACCTGACCGAGCCGACCGACGATGAGCGCGCCTGGGTCAAAAGCATCTACGGCGTGACCTTGCCGGACGAAGACGAATTCAGCGACATTGAAGCCTCCGCGCGTTATTTCGAAGCGGAAAACGGCGACCTGCACCTGCGCACCGATTTTTTGTTTGAAGGCGAAAACGACGCCTCGGCCACCATGACTGTGGCCTTCATCCTGGCACGCAACATCCTGTTCTCGGTGCATGCCGAAGACCTGCCGGTATTTCGCCTGGTGCGCATGCGCGCGCGTTCGCGTCCCGGTTCGATCGGTGACTATCGTGACGTGCTGCTCGATTTGTACGAGACAGATGCCGAATATTCGGCGGATGCGCTCGAAGGCATTTATCAGAAGCTCGAAGCCGTCAGTCACAGCGTGCTCAAGAAAAGCCTCTCCGACCAGGCTGCTGCCGACGTGCTGAACACTATCGCTCACGAGGAAGACTTGAACGGGCGCATCCGCCGCAACATGATGGATACGCGCCGCGCGGTGAGCTTTCTGATGCGTGGCCGCTTGCTGAGCTCGGAGCAGTTCGAAGACGCGCGCCAGATCTTGCGCGACATTGAATCACTGGACGGCCACACCGCCTTCCTGTTCGACAAGATCAACTTCCTGATGGATGCCACCGTCGGCTTCATCAACATCAATCAGAACAAGATCATCAAGATCTTCTCGGTGGCGTCGGTCGCCTTCCTGCCGCCGACGTTGATCGCCAGTATTTACGGCATGAATTTCAAGGTCATGCCGGAGCTTGACTGGCTGATAGGCTACCCACTGGCGATTCTGATGATGGTCGGCTCGGCGATTGCGCCGTTCTGGTACTTCCGCCGACGCGGCTGGCTGAACTGAACGCTCCCTTGCAGCAAGTTTTTTGAATGCAAGTGCGATGTCCTGACATTCAATACAGCGCGCCGCAGGCAACTGGTATCACTTATCTGCACGCGGCACCCATTGCTGGCCGGTGCTTCCCAAGCCATCAAACGTTGAGATCTGGGAGAGGTGCCGTTACGGCAGCGTATTGAGTGTCTTCCAGCTTTGTTGTTCAGCGCGATAAAGCGTATAGCGCGGATTCTCTGCGCTGCCGTCGGTGCTGAAGGAGACCGGGCCGGACATGCCGTTGTACTTCATCTGATGCAGTGCAGACACCAGCAGATGGGGATTGAGCGAATCGGTGCGTTTCATGGCTTCTGCCAGCATAGCGACTGCATCGTAGGCGAACCAGGACTGCGGTATCAGCGGCGACGTATACTTTTCCCGATATTGTTTTTCCAGCCTCTTGAAATCCGGCGCTCGCTCGACCGGATAACCGTTCACCAGCACCAGCGTACCGTCCGGGTATTCCTCTGTCTTACGGGGGAAGTCAGGATTGATGGCGCCACCCGCCAGCAGTAGTTTGGTGCGCAATCCCAACTGTTGAAGACGTGTCGCGAAGGCGATGCTTTGCGGTACCACGCCAGCAAAGAATACGAGATCGGCGTCGCTGTTTCTGATCTTCGACATGGTGGTGTTGAAATCGGAGCTTTTGACGTTGATGCGATCAGTTTCGACGATGGTGCTCCCCAGCCGCGCCACCGCTGCTGTGAAGCTTTTCGCCAACGCCTTGCCGAGAACGGTGTCGTTATCGATCAGCATGATGCGTTTGGCGCGCAGAACCTTGACGGCTGTTTCCGCCAGGTATTGTGCGGTGTAATCGCTATGGCCGAGCATCTGGAAGATGGTGGAGTAGCCCAGCAGGGTGAATTCGCGTCCCGCCGCAGTCGGCGACATTTGCGGAATGCCGGCATCGCTGTAAATGCGTGCCGTGGCGATACTGGTGTCGGTTGTCAGATGCCCGATGACACCGACTACGCCGGCAGCGACCGCTGAGCGGGCGGCGATAGCGGCAAGGTTGAGATCATTCTTGTCGTCAGCGACGAAGAGTCTGAGCGTGATGTTTTTGCCGTTGACCCGCAGCCCTTGGCTGTTGATGCGATCGACTGCCATCTGAGCCGCATCGCGTGAACTCTGACCACGGGGCATTGCCATCGGACCGATCACGCCGATCAGCACGGTCTGGCTGCTGTCACGCGTTTGTGCTTGCACACAGGGTGAGAACAGCAGGCCGAGTATGCTCAACAGACTGACTGTTGCATGAAAAAGAATAGGCAATGCAACCTCCTTTTGTACCGGTTGATGTATTGTGGCGTGCATGTTGCATACCGAAGAGTATGAAAAGAAGGCTTTTCCCCTCGTTGTTCAATGCTCAACTGTCCGTATGAGGTGATGTCTGACACGAGCTAGCGCCGTACGCCGATATTGCAGTTGTCCCTGGCGGTAAACAATGGCTTCATCGCCCCATGACGGGTGAGAGGCACAAAGGACATAGCTATGAAACACCATTACATTTCCCTGCTCGTCGTCGGCTTGAGCATGATTGCTTTGCTCAACGGTTGCGCCGGCGGACCGGATTACCAGTCACCGCCCGGCGGCCCCAATGCGCCGCCTTCCTATTCCAATTCCAATACGGGTGTGATTGAAGAGATTGAAGTCAGCCATCAGCAAAGCAGCGGTGTCGGCGGCGCTATCGTTGGCGGTGTGGTGGGCGGCTTGCTGGGCAATCAGATTGGCAGCGGTTCTGGTCGTACTGCGGCAACTGTCGCCGGCGCCGTAGGCGGCGGTGTGGTCGGCAATCAGGTGCAGAAAAATCATAGCGGACGCGAGGTCTACAATATTCGGGTGCGCATGAACGATGGTTCGGTACAGAGCTTTGCCCAGGACAGCACGGACAACCTGCGGGTCGGTGACCGGGTTCGCCTCGATGGCGGCCGTGTGTACCGATATTAACAACGGTCATTACTGTGCCGGATAAAGTCCTCCGAGTACGCGCAGGCCGCGCGCGCCGGTGACTGCCGGCAGGTTGCCCGGCATGCGCAGGCAAAAGCGCTGCGCCAGCCAAGCGAAGGCCAGTGCTTCAACGTGATTGGGTGCGATGCCCAGCGCATCGGTGGACAGCACCGGGATGGCGCGTCCTGCACCGGCGGATAAATTCTCTTCCAGCAATTTCAATAGATAGGCGTTGTAGGCGCCGCCGCCGCATACATACACAGCGCCGGTTTGCGGTGCGTACCGGATAATCGCCTCGGCGATGGTGGTCGCAGTGAAAGCGGCCAGCGTTGCCTGCACGTCGGCGGACCTCAGATGCGGGTGAGCCGCCAGTTGGGCATCCAGCCATTCCGCATGAAACAGATCGCGCCCGGTGCTCTTGGGTGGCGGCAACGCGAAATAGGCGTCGCTGCGCAAGGCGGCCAACAGCGCTGCATCGGGTTTGCCCGATGCCCCCCAGGCACCGTCGGTGTCGTAGCTTTGACCGTGATGACGCGCGATCCAGGCATCCATCAGCACATTGCCCGGGCCGGTGTCGAAGCCTGATGTCGCCTGTAATTTGCCGGCAGGCAGGATGCTGATATTGCTGATGCCGCCGATGTTGATCACCACGCGTGCCTGTTCCTCACTGCCAAAGACCGCCTGATGAAAGGCTGGTACGAGCGGTGCGCCCTGGCCACCCGCAGCAACGTCACGGCTACGGAAATCGGCTATCACGTCGATGCCGCACAACTCCGCCAGCAGCGAGGGATTGTTGGTCTGGCGTGTGTAGCCCAGTTCAGGACGATGACGGATCGTCTGGCCATGTACGCCGACGGCGCGGATATAGGCTGCCGGAATGGCGCTTTTTTCCAGCAGCTCGGCGACGCATTGCGCGTAATAGGCGGCCAGTTGATTGGCGGCCATCGCCTCGCGCTGGAGTTCGTTTTCACCGTTGGTTTGCAAGGCCATCAGGGCCGCGCGCAAATCGTCAGGGAAGGGTACATAAGCAGTCGCCAGCGTCGCCAGCGGCTGGCCATCTGTATCGGCCGGCAGCGAAGCGAGCACGCCGTCGACACCGTCGAGGCTGGTGCCCGACATCAGGCCGATGTAGAGAGAGGAGGAGGCGGAGCGTGGGGGATCGAGATCGGCAGACATAAAAAAACCGGTGATGAGATCGCTGCATTTTACAGCGATTCCATCACCGGTTTTATGCGCTCAGAGAGCGCCGATGCGTTGGCCGATTCGGTGGGCTTAGCGCGAAGCCAGCGTGACACCATTGCCGTCGGCAGGGCGCAGCAGCGACAGGCGACGGTTCATGTCAGTCGACACCGTACGGAAGCGCGCCAGTTGATTGCCGCCCAGCGGTTGTGCGTTAGGCACCTCTACCGACAGCGGATTGCGCGGTACGTTGTTGACGCGGAATTCGTAGTGCAGATGCGGACCGGTTGCCCAGCCTGTCATGCCGACGTAGCCGATCACTTCGCCCTGGCTGATCTTGTCGCCCTTGCGCAAGCCCGAGACAAAGCGGCTCATGTGACCGTAGGCGGTGGAATAACCACTCCAATGCTTGATCACGACGATATTGCCGTAGCCGTTTTGCTTGCCGACGAAATCGACCACGCCGTCGCCCGATGCATGGATCGGAGTGCCGGTCGGTGCCGCGAAGTCGACGCCGGTGTGCTGTTTCCAGATACCGAGGATAGGATGCACGCGCATCGAAAAGCCTGAAGAAATACGGGTAAAGGCCAATGGCGACTTGAGGAAGGCTTTCTTCAGCGACTTGCCATCGAAGGAGTAGTAGCCGCCGCCGATTTTGCTGCCCGGCTCATCGAACCAGACGGCCTGATAGGTGTTGCCGGCGTTGGTGAACTCACCTGCAAGCACGCGGCCGGTGCGTACCGGCTCACCGTTGTTGTAGAAGGTTTCATAGACCACGTTGAAGCGGTCGCCGCGGCGCAGGTCCGACGCGAAGTTGATGTTGGTGGCGAACATGTCGACGATTTGCGTCGCGATGCTGTCGGGGATCTGGGCATTGTCGGTGGCGGCAAACAGCGACGAGCGGATCTGGCCCGAACGCATTTCGATGCGGCGCTCCAATACGGCCGGCACGGTGCTGGCTTTGAACTTTTCGCCGTCGCGCTCGATCACCAGATTGCTGATCGGGCCGTCGCGGCCGTCGCTCATGGTGGCGGTGAGCTGTTGCAACTCGCCGTCTTCGGAGGTGCGCGCCATGACGCGCTTGCCGGCGCGCAACTGCATGACGGCGCGGGCCAGCGTATCGGACTTGATGAAGCTGGCAGCTTCCTCGTCATCGACGCCGAGACGGGTCAGCAATGTTGCCAATGTGTCACCGGTACGGACTTTTTCTTCATTGACGTAAAACGCCTCACGCTCCTCCAGCTGCGCAATCTGTTGTTTCAGATCAGGCAGGGCCAGGTCTTTGGTAATGGCGTGAACCGGCGCGTCGGAGGTGTCCGGCTCGGCCGGTGCAAAACCGGCGGCGCCAATGGTGAACGCGCCAAGGAATAAAGCCCCGGCGGAAAGAACCTTGGTTTTACGGGAAGAGCCGTGAAATTTCTCGTGGCAGTAGAGATGGGCGGTGCGGTACAGGGAGGCGGCGCGCGCGAATTTATCTTTAGGGAACATGCAATACGTTAAAATCTACCGTTTACGCTTGTTCTGATTCTGTTGCAGGAAAAGCAATGAGAGAAGACGGATCGTTCCGTTTATTGTCTTGCTGGTGATCAACTTGGTACGTAGCTAGGTGCTAAATGCTGATCAACTCGACAACCGACTCATGTTGCTGTTCAACCGCAGGCATCGTCAATGACTCCCCGATGACGCACGCTTTTACAGATTCTTGACAGGCGATGAATGCTAATTCTCTGCTGATTGCGCTTCTAGATGGCGTGCGGCAGAAAGACGAAGTGCGCATTATAGCAAGCGTCAATCCGGTACTGTCCTACAAAAGCCTATTTTTTAGTTATATCAATGACCGCCGAACATTCACCATCCAAAGCCCCCTTGCCCCTGTCAGACAAAGTACAGGAGGCGCTTGCCGTTGCCAAACGCGGCGTTGACGAATTGCTCATCGAAAGCGAATTCGCCCAGAAGCTGGCGCGTGCCGAACAAAGCGGCCAGCCGTTGCGCATCAAGCTGGGCCTGGATCCGACCGCGCCCGACCTGCATCTTGGCCACACCGTGGTGTTGAACAAGATGCGTCAGTTGCAGGATCTCGGCCATACCGTGATCTTCCTGATCGGTGACTTTACCTCGATGATCGGCGATCCGTCCGGCCGCAATGCGACCCGCCCGCCGCTTACGCGCGAACAGATCGAAGTCAACGCCAAGACGTATTTCGCCCAGGCCAGCCTGGTGCTGGATGCGGCCAAGACCGAGATCCGTTACAACTCCGAATGGTGTGACCCGCTGGGCAGCCGCGGCATGATCCAACTGGCGTCGCGCTACACCGTGGCGCGCATGATGGAGCGTGACGATTTCACCAAGCGCTTCAAGGAAGGCACGCCGATTTCGGTGCATGAATTCCTGTATCCGCTGATGCAAGGCTACGACTCGGTCGCGCTGAAAGCCGATCTGGAGCTGGGCGGCACCGATCAGAAGTTCAACCTGCTGGTCGGCCGCGAGCTGCAAAAGGATTTCGGCCAGGAACCGCAATGTATCCTGACCATGCCTCTGCTGGAAGGTCTGGACGGCGTCGAGAAGATGTCGAAGTCCAAGAACAATTACATCGGTATCACCGAGCCGGCCAATACCATGTTCGCCAAGGTGATGAGCATTTCCGACGTGATGATGTGGCGCTACTACGAACTGCTGTCGTTCCGTTCGATTGCTGATATCGCCGGCTTCAAGGCAGACGTCGAAGGCGGCAAGAACCCGCGCGACATCAAGGTGGCGCTGGCGCAGGAAATCGTTGCCCGCTTCCATTCGCAACAGGCCGCCGAAGATGCGCTGGCCGATTTCGTCAACCGTTCCAAGGGCGGTATTCCGGACGACGTACCGGAAGTCGCTCTGAGCGGCGCGCCGCTGGGTATCGGTCAATTGCTCAAGCAGGCCAATCTGTGCGCCTCCACCTCGGAAGCGTTGCGCATGGTGGAGCAGGGCGGCGTGCGTATCGACGGTACCGTGATCAGCGACAAGGGCCTGAAGGTTGATGCAGGCGTGTTTGTGGTGCAAGTCGGCAAGCGCAAATTTGCACGCGTCACTTTGTCGTAATCAAAGCGAATCACAAGGCATGATCGGATTATTGCAACGAGTCAGCAAAGCTGATGTCGTAGTAGAAGGTGAGCAGATCGGCGTCATCGGCGCGGGGTTGATGGTGCTGGTCTGTGCCGAACGCGGCGATACCGAGAAGGAAGCTGATCTCTTGCTCGGCAAACTGCTCGGTTACCGGGTGTTCGCCGACGATGCCGGCAAGATGAACCGCAGTGTGACGGATGTGCAGGGCGGTTTATTGCTGGTGCCGCAGTTCACGCTGGCGGCCGATACGCGTTCCGGCACGCGGCCATCATTTACACCGGCAGCTGCGCCGGAAGACGGCAGAAGGTTGTTCGATCACTTTGTCACACAGGCGAAAGCCAGACATGGCATGGTGCAGACAGGACGTTTCGGCGCCGATATGCAGGTTTCACTGACCAACAACGGGCCGGTCACGTTCTGGCTGCAGGTGAAACCGGCCAGCGCGGCGTGATGCCGGCAGCAAACATAAGCAAATTCGAGCAAGTCAATTTTCAAAGGAGAGCACAATGAAACTCTGGAGCGATTCTTTTCAAGACGGTGCGGCCATCCCGGGCGAATTCGCCTTTGCGGTGCCTGATGCCAAAAGCCACATAGCGCTGTCATCCAACAAAAATCCACACCTCGCCTGGAGCGATGTGCCCGCCGGCACCAAATCGCTGGTGCTGGTCGTACATGATCCCGACGTGCCGTCGCGCGGAGACGACGTCAATCAGGAAGGCAAGACCGTGCCGGCTGATTTGCCGCGTGTCGATTTCTTCCACTGGAGCCTCGTCGATATCCCGGCAAGCGTCAGCGAACTGACTGCAGGCCAGTTCAGCAGTGCAGTTACTACACGCGGCAAGGCCGGCCCTGCGATTCCGGGTGATCCGTTGTCGGGCGCACGTCATGGTCTCAACGATTACACCAGCTGGTTTGCCGGTGACGGGGACATGAGTGGCGACTACTTCGGCTATGACGGCCCTTGTCCGCCATGGAACGACGCGATCGTGCACCGTTACGTTTTTACGCTGTATGCGCTGGATCAGGAGCAACTGACGGTCACCGGCAAATTCACCGGCACCGACGTGCACAATGCGCTGCAAGGCCACGTGCTGGCGCAGGCCAGTGTCACTGGTACGTACACATTGAACCCGGCGTTGGTCAGCTGACGAATCAACTCATCAAGTCAATAAGTAGAAAACAGACTCATGCTCGATATCCTGCTGATCCGCCACGGCGAAACCGACTGGAATGTGGACAAGCGCCTGCAAGGCCATATCGACATTCCTCTGAACGCCGAAGGGCTGCGGCAGGCAGCAGCACTCGGGCGCGTGCTTGAGAACGAACCGTTGGATGCCATCTATGCCAGCGACCTGCAACGGGCGCGCGATACGGCGCAAGCCGTGGCGACACTGCAAGGCAGGGCGGTGCAGATCGATCCCGCTTTGCGCGAGCGTTGCTACGGCGGGTTTGAGGGTTTGCAGCACCACGATATCGAGCAGCGCTATCCGGAAGACTTTGTCGCATGGAAGTCGCGCGAACTTGATGCGCGCTACCCGGCCGGCGAACGTATTGCCGAAACCATGCGCGAATTCTCCGGGCGCGCGGTCGGCGCAGTCAGCGCTATCGTTCGCGAAGGTGTTGCCGACGGTCATCGCAAGATCGCCATCGTCACGCACGGCGGCGTTCTCGAATGTATCTACCGCTGGGCCAGGCAGACCGGCTTTGCGCAGGCGCGTGATTTCGACATCTTCAACGCCAGCATCAATCGCCTGCAATGGGACGGGGAGCGCCTCCACATCAGGCAATGGGCGGATATTGCCCACCTCTCGCCGCAAGTACTCGACGAAGTCGATCGCTGAGGAAGCCTCGATTCATTGTTAATCGGTGGCGAGACGTTCTGCGGTGCCGGATACAACGATGTATTGCTTGTTTGATAATTTCTCGTCGGCATTGCGGTGCAAGACCGATTCTTGTTGGGGTGCAGGGCCAATCGCGCTAAAATGGCGCCCTTCCCCAGTCACCACACGCTCACGCGTCCAGAGATCCGTGAATATCGGCCCGCATTTCCTGCGCAATAACGTTTTCGTCGCCCCCATGGCGGGAGTGACGGATCGTCCTTTCCGCCAACTGTGCAAACAGTTGGGCGCGGGTTATGCCGTCTCGGAAATGGCTGCCTCGGACCCGCGTCTCTGGCAAAGCGAGAAGACCTCCCGCCGCACCAATCATGACGGCGAGATGGAGCCGAAAGCGGTGCAGATCGCCGGCGCCGACCCTGCCATGCTGGCCGATTGCGCTAAACACAACGTCGACCGCGGCGCGCAGATCATCGACATCAACATGGGCTGCCCGGTCAAAAAAGTCTGCAACAGCTGGTGCGGTTCGGCCTTGTTGCAAAACGAAAAACTGGTCGGTCAGATTCTCGACGCGGTAGTGAAAGCCGTCGACGTGCCGGTGACATTGAAATTCCGCACCGGCTGGAATCGCGAGAACAAAAATGCATTGACCATCGCCGCCATGGCTGAGCAAAGCGGCATCGCCATGCTGACGCTGCACGGCCGCACACGCGCCGATGGCTACAGCGGCGAAGCCGAGTACGAGACCATCGCTGCCGTCAAGGCTGCGGTAAAGATTCCGGTGGTCGCAAATGGCGACATCACCACGCCGGAGCGCGCTAAGCACGTGCTGGCGGTGACCGGCGCCGATGCCGTCATGATCGGGCGTGCAGCGCAGGGACGTCCGTGGATTTTCCGTGAGATCGATCACTTCCTGCGCACCGGCACACATCTGCCGGCTCCGATGGTGACCGAAGTACAAGAATTGATGCTGGAACATTTGCAGGCGCACTATGCGTTTTACGGCGAGTATCTCGGCGTACGCACGGCGCGCAAGCACATTGGATGGTATGTCCGCGACCTGCCGGAGGGAGAAGAATTCCGGCAACGCATGAACCGCCTCGAAGATTGCCGGCTGCAATGGAACGCCGTGCGTGATTTCTTCGAATCGCAGGCGGCATATGGCGAGCGGTTACAATACGGGATTGCCGAACAGGCGCTGGCAGCGTAGCTGCAAGCAGCATGCAAGGTTATTGATTAACACACCAAAAAGAACAGAAGTAGCACGTAATGAGTAAAGAAAGTATCGAGGATGTCGTCAGGAAGAGCCTTGACAAGTATTTCAAGGATTTGGGCGAGCAACTGCCATCCAATGTATATGACATGGTTGTTTTGACGGTCGAGAAACCGATCTTCGAAGCAGTGATGGCGCGCGCCGACGGCAATCAGTCCCAGGCAGCAGAAATTCTCGGTATCAATCGCAATACCTTGCGCAAGAAATTGCAGCAGCACGGCTTGTTGTAACCGCAGGCCTTAGTCGCCTGCATGCTTCGCATACATGCGGCAACGTCTCTCGATTGCAGGCGTTGCCGGCCCCGCCACCGAATTCCTTCATTTACCTTCATGCCATCATGATCAAACAAGCACTCATCTCCGTTTCCGACAAAGCCGGCGTGCTCGACTTTGCACGCGCGCTGTCCGCCATGGGCGTCAACATCCTGTCCACCGGCGGTACGGCCAAGCTGCTGGCCGACAATGGCGTCAAGGTGACTGAAGTCGCCGACTACACAGGTTTTCCGGAGATGCTGGATGGCCGCGTCAAGACGCTGCATCCAAAGGTGCACGGCGGCATTCTGGCGCGCCGCGATTTTCCTGAGCACGTCGCTGCACTGGACAAGCACGGCATCCCGACCATCGACATGGTGGTGGTGAACCTGTATCCGTTCCAGCAAACCGTCGCCAAGGAAGAGTGTTCGCTGGAAGACGCGATCGAAAACATCGACATCGGTGGCCCGGCCATGCTGCGTTCGTCGGCCAAGAACCACAAGGACGTGGTCGTCATCTGCGACCCGACCGACTACGCCGGCGTGCTGGCCGACCTGCAAGCCAGCGGCGACCTGCCGTACGAAAAGCGCTTTGCGCTGGCCAAGAAAGTATTCGCGCATACTGCGCAATACGACGGCTCCATCACCAACTATTTCACCTCGCTGGGCGAAGACAAGCAGCACACCACACGCAGTGCCTATCCTGACACGTTGAACCTGCACTTCGAAAAAGTCCAGGACATGCGCTACGGTGAAAACCCGCATCAATCGGCGGCGTTTTACCGCGACATCAAGAAAAGCGACGGCGCGCTGGCCAACTACACCCAGCTGCAAGGCAAGGAACTGTCGTTCAACAACATCGCCGACGCCGACGCCGCGTGGGAATGCGTCAAGACCTTCGACGCTGCCGACACCGCAGCTTGCGTCATCATCAAGCACGCCAATCCATGTGGTGTGGCGGTCGGCGCCAATCCATTGGAGTCGTACAGCAAGGCACTGCAAACTGATCCGACTTCCGCGTTCGGCGGCATCATCGCCTTCAACCGCGAACTCGATGGTGCAGCCGCTGAAGCAGTCGCCAAGCAATTCGTTGAGGTGCTGATCGCTCCGTCCTTCAGCGCCGAAGCCAAGAAGATTTTCGCCGCCAAGCAAAACGTGCGTCTGCTGGAAATCCCACTGGGGAATGGTCTCAACGCGTATGACTTCAAACGCGTCGGCGGCGGTCTGCTGGTGCAATCGCCTGACGCCAAGAACGTGCTGCTGGCCGACGTCAAAGTCGTCAGCAAGAAGCAACCGACACCGCAACAACTGCAAGACCTGATGTTCGCCTGGCGCGTCGCCAAGTTCGTCAAGTCCAACGCGATCGTCTTTTGCGGCAACGGCATGACGCTGGGCGTCGGCGCCGGCCAGATGAGCCGTATTGACTCCGCGCGCATTGCATCGATCAAGGCGCAGAACGCCGGCCTGACGCTGGCCGGTTCGGCCGTGGCGTCGGATGCGTTCTTCCCGTTCCGCGACGGTCTGGATGTGGTGGTGGATGCGGGCGCCACCTGCGTGATCCATCCGGGCGGTTCGATGCGTGATCAGGAAGTAATTGATGCGGCAGACGAACGCGACGTCGTGATGTTGCTGACCGGCACGCGTCACTTCCGCCATTAATCGCCAGTAAGCTTCACAAGCAAGAACGGATGCCGGGAATCGACGAGATCGATTAGACTCTCTCCATGAAAATTCTCGGCATCGACCCCGGCTTGCGGACCACCGGTTTTGGCGTGATCCACAAGCAAGGCAACAAGCTCACCTATATCGCCTCCGGCACCATCAAGACGCCGGATGCCGATCTGCCGCAACGGCTCAAAGTTATTCTCACCAGCGTCGGCGAAGTCATCAAGACTTATGCGCCCGATTGCGCGGCCATCGAAAAAGTTTTCGTCAACGTCAATCCGCAATCCACGCTGTTGCTCGGACAAGCGCGCGGTGCTGCGATTTGCGCACTGGTGAGCGCCGATCTGCCGGTGGCGGAATACACCGCGCTGCAAATCAAGCAGGCCGTCGCCGGTCACGGCAAAGCGCAGAAGCAGCAGGTGCAGGATATGGTGCAGCGTTTGCTGGCATTGCCGGGCTTACCCGGTACCGATGCGGCTGATGCCCTCGGTGTAGCGATCTGCCATGCACACAGCGGCGAAGCATTGAGCGCCCTCGGTGCACTCGCACCAGGCTTGGCGAAGAAGGGCTTGCGCATGCGTGGCGGTCGCCTGATCGGCTAGTTTTTCCTGAAAATATTCCGTACGCGCTTTACTGCTTCCACGAGTAGCAACACCACGCCGCCGGCAATCACACCGAATACCGCATCGACAATCGACGGCACGATCGCCGACAACAAACCGCCGACGGCCGGCACGGCTGCCAGCGGTGCGCTGAACTCCGCAATCCAATGATGCACCGGCGGGATGCCATGCGTCAGAATACCGCCACCGACCATGAACATCGCGACAGTGCCGATGACGGTCAGACTCTTCATCATGTAAGGTGCGGCGACCAGAATGGCGCGGCCAACGCGCTGCTTGAACTGGCCGAAGCCGCCGTCACCACCCGTGCGCAGCAAATACAAACCACCATCGTCGAGTTTGACGATACCTGCCACCACGCCGTACACACCCACCGTCATGATCAATGCGATACCGATCAGCACCACGATCTGTTGCTGCAAAGGCGCTGTGGCGACTGTGCCGAGCGTGATGGCGATGATTTCTGCCGACAGTACGAAGTCGGTGCGGATTGCGCCTTTGATCTTGTCCTGTTCGCTGGCAGCGTTATCAGCGTCATCAGCTGCGGCCTCATGCTGTTCTTCCTCATGCGGAAGATATTTATGCGCCAGCTTTTCGAAGCCCTCGAAGCACAGGAAGGCCCCGCCCAGCATCAGCAGCGGCGTCACCGCCCACGGCGCGAAAGCGCTGATGGCGAGGGCGGCAGGCACCAGAATCGCCTTGTTCTTCAGTGATCCGACTGCTACCGCCCACACCACAGGCAGCTCGCGGTCGGCGTTCACACCGGAGACCTGCTGCGCATTGAGCGCCAGGTCGTCGCCCAGCACGCCGGCCGTTTTTTTTGCGGCAACCTTGGTCATCAGGGAAACATCGTCGAGGATGCTGGCGATGTCGTCGATCAATGCGAAAAAGCTGCTGCCTGCCATGGTGTCCTTTGGTCTTGAAATGCGGTGTGCTGAAGAGAAGCAGGGCAGACAATAGCCCACCCTGATGCGGTTAGGCAAATCGTGTCCAATTGTGTCCATGCGGCAAGTAATTCAATGCCGGCAGATATACTGTTTATCCGAACAGTACTGTATCATTCCACCATTCATCTTTCTGCCCAGCCATCATGATCGGTCGCCTCTCCGGAATTCTGCTCGAAAAAAATCCTCCGCAATTGCTGATCGATTGCAATGGCGTCGGTTATGAAGTCGGCGTGCCCATGAGCACCTTCTACAATCTGCCGGGGCTGGGCGAGAAAGTCGTATTGCTGACACATCTCGCGATTCGCGAAGACGCCCACGTCCTGTTCGGTTTCGGCAGTGCAGAAGAGCGTAATACGTTTAAGGAATTGATCAAGATTTCTGGCGTTGGTGCCCGGACTGCCTTGTCGATTTTGTCGGGTATGTCGGTCAGCGATCTGGCGCAAGCCGTCACCTTGCAGGAAGCCGGCCGTCTCACCAAAGTCCCCGGCATCGGCAAGAAAACCGCCGAACGTCTGCTGCTCGAATTGAAGGGCAAGCTCGGTGCCGATCTCGGTGCAGTCGGTGGCGTCGTGCATCACGATACAACTTCGGATATCCTCAACGCCTTGCTGGCGCTGGGTTATTCCGACAAGGAAGCGACATTGGCGCTGAAACAGGTGCCAGCCGATGCAACTGTGTCGGAAGGCATCAAGCATGCGCTCAAGGCGCTGTCCAAAGCATAAGTAACCTACATCCATGAGCATCCAGACCGACGACTTTTCCGAACAGCGCATCATTGCGGCCACGCCGGCTTCGGCCAACGAGGAAGCGATCGAGCGCGCGCTGCGCCCCAAGCAGCTCGACGAATACGTCGGCCAGGAAAAAGTCCGCGGTCAGCTGGAGATCTTCATTTCGGCCGCCCGTCAGCGCGGCGAAGCGCTGGATCACACGCTGCTGTTTGGACCACCGGGACTCGGCAAGACCACCATGGCGCACATCATCGCGCGCGAGATGGGCGTCAATCTGCGCCAGACTTCCGGCCCGGTGCTGGAGCGTGCCGGCGATCTGGCCGCCTTGCTGACCAACCTCGAAGCCAACGACGTTCTCTTCATCGACGAAATTCATCGCCTCTCGCCGGTGGTCGAAGAAATCCTTTACCCCGCGCTTGAGGACTATCAGATCGACATCATGATCGGCGAAGGTCCTGCTGCGCGCTCGGTGCGTCTCGACCTGCAACCCTTCACGCTGGTCGGCGCCACCACGCGCGCCGGTATGTTGACCAATCCGTTGCGCGATCGTTTCGG
>Ga0105240_10002137_pt1 | contig 32277 bp, 26 predicted proteins | sample KBSC54metaG_FD_80426 | JGI IMG/M metagenome (GOLD analysis project Ga0105240, IMG submission 80426) | Corn rhizosphere microbial communities from Kellogg Biological Station, Michigan, USA - KBS C5-4 metaG | ecosystem: Host-associated > Plants > Roots > Rhizosphere > Soil | place: Michigan, USA... | reverse complement strand
CGGGTGCCATTCTGGTATCCAGGTTTGATCAGATCATCTCAGCCTGGGTCGGGTTACCCGGCCCGCCGCCATTTCAGGTGGACGGGCTAATTTAGCACGTCAATCAACACACAAGCCTGGGGCAACGCCCCAGGAACCGATTAAAACGGAACTAGGGCTGAAAGCCCGACGCCATTTTCCCAGCACACAATCGGGTGTACACGCGGTCCATGGACCGGGCCTTCAGCCCTCGAATCCACTTACACCAATACCTGGGGCTATTGCCCCAGGTATAGGGTCGCGCCGTTGGCGCTGCAAACCGCCTATCCAAGTCCCTTTCCAGAAAATCTAGCGGCACGCGGAATTTCCGCTAAAAGTTTCCGCTCCATGTGGAAAGGCCGCTTTAAAGAACAAACCGCCGCACTGCTCCAGAGTTACAGCGAATCGATTTCTTTCGATTGGCGGCTCTGGCGTCACGACATTGAAGGTTCGATTGCCCACTCTGCCGCGCTGGAGAAAGCCGGACTGATCACGCCAGAGGAGCGTGCGAAAATCGTCACCGGACTCCATGAAATCGGCGCGGAGATCGAGCGCGGCGAGTTCTCCTTCAAGGAGGAACTTGAGGACATCCACATGAACATCGAGGCCGAGCTGACGCGGCGGATCGGCGACCCCGGAGCCAAGCTCCACACGGCGCGCAGCCGCAACGACCAGGTGGCGCTCGATATCCGGCTTTATCTCCGCGCGGAATGCGATGCGATCAGCGAAGCCGTACGTGATCTGCAGCGCGCCCTGCTCGATCTGGCCGAGCGGGAGAGCGCGGTCATCATTCCGGGCTACACTCATCTGCAGCGCGCTCAGCCGGTCTATTTTGCCCATCATCTCCTCGCTTACGTCGAGATGTTCGACCGCGATGCCGGTCGGATCGCCGACTGCCGGAAACGGTTGAACGTCCTGCCGCTTGGCTCCGGCGCCATCGCCGGCTCGACCATCCTGCTCGATCGCGAACTGGTCGCGCGCCTGCTCGAATTTCCCGCCGTCACGCAGAACTCCATGGATGCGGTAAGCGACCGCGACTTTGCCGTCGAACTGCTCGCCGCGCTCAGCCTCGTGGCGATGCACCTCTCGCGGCTCAGCGAGGACGTAATCCTCTGGGCTTCGAGCGAGTTCAAATTCATCACGATCTCCGACGCCTACACGACCGGCTCTTCGCTGATGCCGCAGAAGAAGAATCCCGACGTCGCGGAGCTTACGCGCGGCAAGACAGGCCGTGTCTATGGCAACCTGCTCTCCCTGCTCACCACGCTGAAGGGCTTGCCGATGACCTACAATCGGGACATGCAGGAGGACAAGGAGCCGATCTTCGATTCCGTCGACACGGTCAAAGCCGCCCTCGCGGTCTTTGCCGGAATGGTGGACGGCATTCGAGCGAATCCGGCAGCCTGTGCGACGGCCGTTGCCGATCCGAACCTTCTCGCGACCGATCTCGCCGATTATCTCGTGAATCACGGCGTTCCGTTCCGCAAAGCCCACGAGGTCATTGGCCGCGCTGTCGCCCTGTGTGCGGAGCGCGGTTGCGAACTGCCTGAGCTTTCACTGGCGGACTATCAATCGCTCTCCCCGGCGTTTCAGCAGGACCTCTTCGATGCATTTACGCTCGAAAAAGCCATGGCGGCACGCCGGGCGATCGGCGCTCCTTCGCCTGCCAATGTGGCCGGGCAATTGGCTCGCTGGAAAGGATTGCTGGGTGAAGGAGCAGCGGTACCGGCGAACGCCTAGTTCTCATGTCTTTCCATTCCTTCATTCAGGATGGCGCCGGATGGTCTACGGTTCGCGACGAGACCATGTACGCGAATCCCCATCTGGAAGTGCACACGGTGACCGTCACGTCTCCCACGCGCGCGGAGCCTTTTCGTTGGACCGTCTGCCATCGGAAAGCAGCCGTGGTGGTCGTGGCCCAGACGGCGGAAGGGAAATACCTCCTCATCCACCAGGAACGGGTGCCGATCCGGGCGACCATTTGGGAATTTCCCGCCGGGCAGATCGATGAAGCGACGGATCACGATGCTATGGCGATTCGGGCGACAGGGCTGCGGGAGTTACAAGAGGAGAGCGGATATGAACTCGCGCCGGGCGGCGAAGTCATTTCGCTGGGGCACTATTTTCCAAGCTGCGGATTCACCGACGAGCACAGCCATTTTCTCCTGGCCCGCCCGGTCGTGCCGCACGTTGGTGGACAACATCTCGATGCTAATGAAGCCATTGGCGAAGTGCGGGCGTTTTCCGCGGAGGAATTGAAAGCGATGATCGCCTCCGGCGAGATCCGGGACGCAAATACGCTCTCGGCATTCGCGCGGCTGGTGGCGATGGGTTTGGTGGGGTAAGGCGGTGGCCTCTTCCTCATCATCGTCATCTTGATCTTCATCCATCTGCTGTGCCGAGGACGGCCATTCTTTCCATCGGGACAATGATAAAGATGATGATGACGAGGAAGACGAACCTGAATCCACCCCCGCAGGATCTTAGACCAAATCAGGGTTCCCCAGAAAAATCGGTTTCTTCCGCTTGCGGTATCCGGAGTTTTTGCTCTCTCTAAGCGACCCATGACCTGGCTAGGCAAACTCCTCCAAAAACTCTTCGCTATTCGGGACCATTCCGAAGGTGACGTCGTGAAGCCGTTCCTCGACCACCTCGAGGATCTGCGGGTCATGATTTTCAAAATGCTGACGGCGGTGGCGATCGCGACCATCGTTGCCTTTTGCTTCCATGAGCAGTTGATGAAGCTGGTGATGGCTCCGCTCAACGAGGCGCATCTCAAGGTGGTGACGTTTCAACTGATCGAGAGCTTTATGCTCTCCGTAAAGCTTTCGTTCTACGCCGGGATTGTCATTGCCTTCCCTTTTCTCCTTTGGTTCCTGGCAGGCTTCGTATTACCGGCGCTCACCCGGAAGGAGAAACGGATGGTTTTGCCGGGAGTGCTAGGTGGGTTTGTCCTCTTTGTTTGCGGTGTCGTCGCTTCTTACAAATTTATCCTGCCGAAAACGATTCATTGGTTTGCTGGGTATACCTTCGATATCGGGATGGATATGGTGCTTCAGGCTCAGGGTTACTTTTCCTTCGTGGCAAATCTCTGCCTCGCCTGCGGCCTCTTGTGTGAGTTGCCCGTGGTGGTTCTTGCGTTGTCGGCGTTGGGGCTCGTGAGCTTCCAACTCCTCGCCGCGACCCGGCCTTACGCCGTGACGATTATCCTGATCGTGGTGGCCATTCTGGCGCCAACCCCGGATCCCATCACCTTCGTGACGCTTTCCATTCCCGTTCTGGCGATTTACGAGCTTTGCATCTGGATCGTCTGGTTCATGGAACGCAGGCGCGCGAAGCGGGAGGCATAGAGGCGTCCCTTCCGCAAGGGACTGCGGGTTGATTGAGAAATACGGCTGGCGCGATGCACGACGCCGGCGGTGGCGCGCCTGGTCTGAGGCTGCTCAGATGTTGAATTCGCCGCCGGCCTTCTTCTGCCGCGCACCCTTGTCCAGGATGCTCAGTTGCTTCTCTTCGTAGATGACCAGCGAATTTGGCGGAACGCTGTGCATGAGAAAGACATTGGCACCGATGGTCGAGTTTTCGCCGATGACGGTCTCGCCGCCCAGAATCGTGGAGTTTGGGTAGATAGTGACGTTATCCTCCACATTCGGATGGCGCTTGGTCCCCTTGACGATGTGCCCGGACTCATCCTTTTGAAACGACCGGGCGCCGAGCGTGACGCCGTGATAGAGCTTCACGTAATTTCCGATGGTGCACGTTTCGCCGATGACCACTCCGGTCCCATGATCGATGAAGAAGTGGGAGCCGATGCGCGCGCCAGGATGGATATCGATACCGGTGCGAGCATGAGCCCATTCCGTCATCATGCGCGGGATGATAGGGGCTCCTTCCCGGTAAAGGCGATGCGCCAGCCTCTGGATGGCGATGGCTTCCACGAACGGAAAACCAAGGATGATTTCCTCACTCGAAAGAGCCGAAGGGTCCCCTTCGAAAGCCGCTTGCACATCCGTCTGTAATAACTCGCGGACGATGGGCAGCGCCCGGGTGAATTTCACCATGATCGGCTCCGTTTTCCCGGTCGGTTTTTTCGGGTTGCCGATGCGCACGCTTTTACGCACTTCTTCCTGCAAGCGCCGCACGACCGAGAAAAGGCGCTCCGCCGTCACCTGCGGGAGGGTGCCGTCAGGAATGGCGTCGTCATCGTGCAAGCCGGGAAAAATGATCTGGAGCAGATCTTCGCAAATCTGTCCGATCGCCCGTTTGCTGGGAATATTGTGCGCCGAGCGATCATTCAGGCCGCCGAGCCGGCGATATGATTCGAGCAGTTCCGGGAGATGCCAGTTTGGAAGCTTGTCCATGGGCCGCGGAACGCGACTTACTCCACGGGCCGGTTATTCCAGGGGAGCCGCGCGAGCAACAACACCATCCCGCACCAATCCGTCACTCCGGCAAAAACCAGGCCGGCGCCCACGAAGGCCGAGAGTCCGATGAATCCCGGGTGAATGAAATAAGCACCGGCGACCCCGATCAGCACCAGACTTCCGGCCACAACCCGGACCTGCCGTTCCAAACTAATCACCTCCGTTTCCCCACGCTCCACCGGCAGCCCCGCTTCTTTCCAGGCCTGTGTGCCGCCTTCGACGACCACGGTGTTCTCAAATCCGTCCCGCGTAAATTGTTGCGCGGCGAGCTTCGCCCGTCTCCCGGACTGGCACAGCAGATAGATGGGTTGAATTTGCGAGATCCTGCCCGCGGTCGCGAGCAGCTTGGGATTGAGGGAGCTAAGTGGGATGTTATAAGCTCGGGCCACGTGCAAACCCTGGAATTCCACGGGCGTTCGGACATCGAGCACAGTGGTTTCCGGTTGGGCGAGCAGGATCGAATACAGCTCGCGGACAGTGATCGTTTTCATAAATAGCAAAAAACCCGGTTCAACGGCGCGGCAGTTGGTGCAAGGCGCGGATCAGCGCATCGATTTCTTCGCGTGTGTTGTAAAAGGCAAAGGATGGACGCACCGCCTTTTCCACACCGAAACGGCGCAGCGAAGGCTGGGCGCAATGATGCCCGGCCCGCACCGCGATCCCCTGGCTGTCGAGAAATCTCCCGACTTCCTCTGAATCAACTCCATCGACCACAAATGTCAGGACGCTGGCTTTGGCCGCGGCCGTCCCAATCGGACGAATTCCGCGCAGATCGGCCAGCGCGGCTGTCGCGTACTCGAGTAACTCATGTTCATAAGCCGCAATGGCCGGCATGCCGATACCGAGCAGGTAATTGATGGCGGCGGCTAAGCCGACCACACCGGCGATATGTTGCGTGCCAGCTTCGAATTTCTGCGGCGCCGGATTGTAAGTGATCTTCGAAAAGGTCACATCGTTAATCATGGATCCGCCGCCTTGATAAGGCGGCATGGCGTCGAGGAGTTCCTTGCGGCCGTAAAGGATTCCGATCCCGGTTGGCGCAAAGATCTTGTGTCCCGAGAAGACATAGAAATCCGCGCCAAGCGCCTGCACATTCACCGGTAAGTGCGGAGTGGATTGCGCGCCGTCCACGAGCACCGGAACTCCGTAGGCATGGGCCAGCGCGATAATGTGTTCAACCGGGTTGATCGTGCCCAGCGCATTGGAGACGTGTGTGATGGCGACGAGTTTGGTGCGGGAACTGAAGAGCGTGGCAAATTGATCGAGCAACAGCTCGCCACGATCATTGATGGGCGCGACGCGAAGGTTCGCTCCCGTCTGCTCGGCGAGCAGTTTCCAGGGAACGATGTTCGCGTGGTGTTCCATCGTCGTGAGGAGGATCTCGTCGCCTGACCCGATGTTTTGCTTTCCGAAAGTTTGTGCGACCAGATTGATCGCCTCCGTCGTGCCGCGAACGAAGACGATCTCGTCCTTGCTGGCGGCGCCAATGAATTCGCGCACTTTCTCGCGGCCATTTTCGTATAGCTCCGTCGCTCGCTGGGCGAGCGCGTGGGCGGCGCGATTCACGTTGGAGTAATCGTGCGCGTAGAAGTGCGACACCGCGTCGATTACCGACTGCGGTTTGTGCGTCGTGGCCGCGTTGTCGAACCAGATCAGATCGCGTCCATACACCTTTTGACGCAGGGCCGGGAAATCCGCGCGAACGGCATGTACATCGAAACCGCGAAGCGGGGGATGGTTGCCGGATTCCGCGAAACTGGCATGCCCGGTGGGAGCTTGCGTCCGCTCCGGCTCGCGCAGGAAATAGAAGGAAGAGGCATCACCGGCGCCCGTAGGTTCTGCGAGATGGGTCAAGCTATGTCCTGACCGAACGTCCGGTTTCGAACTGAGCTCGGTGCCGAAACGTTCCCGGGAGCAGCGCGGTTCGCCGAAATCGTGCGTATCTTCAGCCCCGGCCTGGTGGCCGCCGGTACGAACGTGGGTGGAACTCGGCGATGGCTCCGAAACGGCTGGCGAGCGAGCGGAGTCCGAGAGAATCGGGTGAACCGGTGGTGGCGCGGGTGAATGCGATTCGTGATCGAGAGGCAGGGTTTTATCCGAGCCTCCGACGATGGGGAGAGCGGCCGCCGGTAACCCGTGCTGCAGCTCCGCGGCAACTTCGTCGAAAAGGCGAGCAATGAGAGCCGTGTCAAACGGATCGCCATTTGCCCCATCTGCGCTCGCTGGAGAATGAGAAACAGTCTGAAAGCTACCGTTTTTCATAGTCGTGGTAGCGGCCGACGAGCACGTGATCGAGGCGGGCTACGGCGTCGCCGGTCAGCACGGCAGCGGAGAAATAACGGGTGACCAAATGGGAGGTTATCGACTCATCATTCGTCCCCATGTAGCGAACCGAAAGGCCGGGCTCCACCTCGCCGGTCACGCCGACCTTTTGCAATCCCACGACGCCTTGTTCCCCTTCGCCGACGCGGAGCAGCAGGATGCTCGTCGAGCCGAGTCCGCCGAAGACATCTGATTTGCCGCTGATCTGCAGCTTGTCGCTCGGGACGAGTGGCACCCCGCGCCAGGTCAGGAAAGGCGAGCCGAAAAGATTGATCGTCGGCGGCGGCACGCCACGCCGGGTGCACTCGCGGCCAAAGGCGGCGATCGCCTTTGGATGCGCCAGGAAGAAGGCGGGCTTTTTCCAGACCAGGGTCAGGAGTTCGTCCAGGTCGTCCGGCGTCGGGGGACCGTGACGCGTGGGGATGCGCTGTGAGTGGGGTACTTCATGGAGCAGGCCGAAGGCGGGGTTATTGATCAGCTCCCACTCTTCGCGCTCTTTCACTGCAGTGACAGTAAGTCGGATCTGCTCGCGGAGTTGATCCACTTTGTTCGAGTAAAGATCCGTGACCCGCGTGTGCGTTTTCAGCACGGTCTGAATGCGGCTGAGATGATACTCGCGAGGATCTTCTTCATAGTCGACGAACGTTTCCGGCAGAGTTGGTTCTCCGCCGTGAGCGGTCAGAAGATCGATTTTCCGTTCACCCGATTCCTCGGCGGAGGCCAGCGCGGCGGTGCGCAACTCCAGGGCATGGGTCAGCGTCTCGCGGAATTTGGGAATCCGATCCGCGATCTCGTCAAACTTGGAGCGATCGAGAACAAGTACCCGTGCGGCCGTCAATGCCTTGATGTTTGGCGTACGCCAGTCGTTTTCGATGAGCGCCTCTTCGCCAAAGGTGGCGCCGTCCGAAAGGAGGGCATGAGATAGCTGATCGCCATGGGGGCCTGTCTTGGTCACTTCCACCTTGCCGCCGGCCACGATCAAAAGCCGGGGCGCTGCGTCGCCATCGTTCGCGATGACGGCGCCCGCATCATATCTTTCCGTGCGAAATTGCTTGGCAATTTCTTCGAGTGCCGCGATGTCGAGATCGCGAAAAAGCGCCAGCCGGCGCAGACGCGCTCCCTCGATCCGCACTTCTTCTCCTTCGACGATGACAGGAATGCGGACAGCACGCGGTATAATCACCTTGCGGCGGTTCACGCGATAGACGCCGCCATCGATATTTACCCACGGCAGTAGGCGAAGAAGCCAGCGCGGTGTGGTTTCCGCGTTTTGTGGAACGGTAACCGTGGCTGTGGCGAGATTGCGCGCCGTTCGGCCGCGCAGGCTTTGGCGTGGGGCCAATTCGGCGGGATCGACGACGATGGGATCAATCAAAGGAAGCTCAATACTCATGGGTGCAGGTGAATCAAACATTTGGGTGTGAGATCAAAACGGCCGCGATGGGCCGTATCTCCGCTGCCAACACCAGATGATAAGGTAGCTAGCACCGCCGGAGTTTTTGGAGAATGGCTAGCTGGCCAAATGGAGGCGAGCTTTTTCCGCGAGAGCGGTGGAGAGATTGCGCTCTCCTGCAGAATAAGCTAGTGCGGTGGCCATTAGTTTGCCGGGATGGAAGAACTTGCCTTGCACGGTGATTTCGGCGCCGATTCTGCCGCGACGCGTTGAAGCGGAACTAAAGGTGTGTGCCCGCTTATACCGGGTATGTTTTGTTGCATGGACATGAGTTTCCAGATGGAACGGTAGCTTGGCAGATTGCTGTTTGAATTTGTAAAATATATTTAAAAGGTAGAGTTTCAATCATTTTTGCACCCTTTCCGATGCCTGCCACTGCTCTTCGTCTCCAAACCTTCACCGAATCCGTGATTCGCGGGATGACACGGCTGGCCAACCGCCACGGTGCGATCAATCTTTCCCAGGGATTTCCGGATTTCGATCCGCCGCAGGAACTGCTGGCCGCGCTGGAGCGGGCAGCCCGCGGGCCGCATCATCAATATGCCGTCACCTGGGGTGCGCCGCGTTTTCGGGAAGCGCTGGCGCGCAAGATCACGCACTTCAGCGGCTTACCCGTCGATCCGGATCAGCACCTCGTCGCCACCTGCGGGAGCACGGAAGCGATGATGGTGGCGATGATGACTGCGTGCAATCCGGGGGACCGCGTGATCGTCTTCTCACCCTTTTACGAGAATTATGCGGCCGACGCGATTCTCTCCGGCGCAGAACCCATTTACGTTCCGCTGCGTCCGCCGCATTTCGAGTTCGACCGCGATGAGCTGGCGCGCGCCTTTGAGCGCGGGGCCAAAGCGATCATTGTCTGCAATCCCTCGAATCCCACGGGTAAGGTTTTCACGCGTGCCGAGTTGCTCGAGATCCTTGCCCTTGCCGAGAAGCACGACGCTTTTGTGATTACAGACGAACCGTACGAGCACATTGTCTACGCTCCGCATAGCCATCTCTCCCTGGCTGCACTTCCCGGCGCATTTGAGCGGACGATCACTTGCAATTCCCTCTCCAAGACTTACTCGATCACGGGCTGGCGTCTCGGCTACGTGCTAGCGGCGCCCGCCGTCATAGCCCAGGCGCGGAAGGTACACGATTTTCTGACCGTCGGTGCGGCCGCGCCTTTGCAGGAAGCCGCCGTAGCCGGGCTTGAATTACCCGACAGCTACTACGTCGGTTTGCGTGAAGCCTACACACGCAAACGGGATCTCTTTCTTGCCGCTCTGGCCGCGAGTGGTTTCCAATACACCGAACCGCAAGGCGCCTATTACGTCATGGTGGATATCTCTGCTCTCGGGTTCGAGAACGACACGGCGGCGGCCGAATGGTTTGTCCGCGAAGCCGGCCTCGCGGGCGTTCCCGGGTCGAGCTTTTTCCGTGAACCAGAGCACCGGTACCTCCGTTTTCATTTTGCTAAAAAGGAAGAGACGTTGCAGCAGGCAGGAGAGCGGTTCAGGAGCATTCGTGCGCGGATTTAATCACCTTGGAATGACGGACCGGTGGCGAGGTGGGAGAAACACCCAACTACCAACGCTAAACAACCAACATTCAGAGATTCGCCCGTTCGTAATTACGTGCACAAGCGCTTTCGCTCACCTCATTCGCTCACCTCAGAGCACTTTCTTCACGACGAGCGCTGAGCTTGGCTTTCGTTGAACGTTGGTTGTTTGGCGTTGGCAGTTGGGTGTTTTCCGCATCGCGCCCGGGAGCGAGCGCGATCATCCTGCAACCATGCCCCGGAATCGCTGATCCCCGGGAAAACGCCTTCCTCCGTTGAACGTCTAAAGTTGGACGTTGAACGTTTCCTTCCTCAAGCATTCTCTCCCGCCCCAAACGTCTCTCTTCTCGAAAACGCTACTTTCCCCCAAAAAAATCCGCGCTACCCTAATACCCCTCCCGGTCTCTTCGTATCCACTCGAAGCCTATGCCTCCGCCCGCGGACGTCCCTGATCTTTGCGCCCTTTTGGAACGTTACGAGCGCCCGCTCGTGCGGTACGCCCTCAGTATTGTCGGCGACCTCGAAAGCGCCCGGGACGTCGTGCAGGAGACATTCATCCGCTTCACGCGCGAGCGGCGGCCGGAACTCGATGAGAATCCGCGCCACCTGGAGGCGTGGCTCTTCACGGTCTGCCGCAATCGCGCGCTCGACCATCACCGTAAACACGCCCGCATCATTCCCATGCCGCTCGCCGATGAACGCGTAGCCGAGGACCCGACACCGGCGGCCTCCCTGGAGAGCCGCGATACCGCGGCGTCGCTCCTGCGGCTCCTTGAGACATTGACGCCAAACCAGCGCGAGGTCATCCGGCTCAAATTTCAAAACGACCTTTCCTATAAGGAGATCGCCGAGATCACGCAGCTCAGCGTGACGAATGTCGGCTTTCTCCTCCACACGGGGCTCAAAAAGCTGCGCAGCCTTCTCCAGCAATCGCCCGGCGACGAATGGGCCGCGGTCGCTGCCCCTCGCGAAACATGATTCTCCCACCTTCAGATGCTGCTTCCATGAATCCAGACGATCCCAAACTCACGGCGTACGCGCTCGATGAACTCGAGGAGCCGGACCGTACAGAGGTGGAGGAACGCCTGCGAAATGATCCAGCCGCTGCCGCTGAAGTCGCCGCTCTCCGGGAATTCAGCGCGCAGCTTCGGGCCGAACTGCACAAGGAAAACATGCCGGGGCTGACGGAAGATCAGCGTGCGGAACTGTATGCCGCGGCCAAGGAGGTGGCCTCTGGGTTGAATGGAAATCCCGTGTCCGCCGCGGGTCCGGCGCCCGCCGAACCGGAGCTGCTTCGGCCTTCTCTGCGCCCGTGGCGGTTATGGTTCCCGGCAGCGATCGCCGCCAGCCTCGCTTTGTTCGCGGTCATCCATCCTTTGCTGGAAACGGAGAAAAGACAGGTGGCACTGGGAATGAAAGAGTCGGCACCGGCACCAGCATCGGCACCGGATCCGGCGATCGAGAAACCGGCGGAGGAAAAATCTCTCGCAGAAGAACCCGCCGTCCGTGGCGAACCGGCTCCCGGGCGGGCGCGGGCGCTCCGAAAGTCGCTGGTGAAGGCGGATGGGGCGGTCTCGGTCGATGTTCGGTCCTTCAAGAATCAGGCGGAATCGAATGCTCCCGCTCCTGCCCCGCTGATGCTGGCTCCCGCCGAGAAGGATCGAAAGGAAGTCGATCTGCTGACGACGGATCTCGCGCTCGAAGACAGGACGGCCTTGCGCCGGTCTGCTCCAGTGCCGCCGCTTGCTGTCACCCAATATTGGTCGACGCAACCGAGCACCATTCCCAAGCCGGCGTTGGCCGCTCCGGTGCAGACCATGCAAGCCGCCGGTCACGGTGGTCAGAATGAAGCGGCTGCGGGAGGTTTCGTTGGTAAACAGGCAAAACCGACGACTACGGCCTCGACGCTGAGCGGGGGGCGTGGCGATTCGAGCGGCACCGCTGTGCAAAGCAAGGCTATGGTCGAGCGAGAGGAGTTGCGCGAGGGCAAACAAATGACGACCCGAAAGGGTGGTGAAGCGCCTGTTCAGGCGCAAAAGATGGCGGTCGCCGTGGAGAGAAAAGCGAAGCCGTCAGAGCCGGAATCCAAGGTCGAAAAAAGGGAAAAAGCGCCAAGTGGAGCGGCGGGATATGCGCCCGCCGGCGCCGTGGCCTCGGCTGCTTCGTCGACCCGTGCGATGCCCGTCCCCATGCCAGCTCCGGCAGCGCCGATGGCTGCCGCACCAGTGCCAGCCGCACTGGCGCTCGTTCCTGATCCCGCTGCATCCATGGCTACGGCACCCGTGGCGTCGGTGCCGGCCGGACCGACCGCCGCGGATGCGGATACAGATACCGTATTGCCAGGGCTGAAACCAGCCGCCGAAGGCCTCGCAACTGGTGTTGCCGGTCAGAGTGGACTCGCCCTGGATGGCATCAAACCGCCGAGTGATCGTGAACGGAACTGGAGCGTCGGCAGAAAAGACGCCTTGCAGGATCTCGATAAAACCAAGGAGCACTTTTTCCGATGGGCGATGGTTCCTGCCGATAAACCTTCACCTGCCGAAAACCCGTTTACTGATGTGCAGTCCGCAGCCTCGGTGGAATTCACCGTGAATCCGAATACCGCGGGCTACAATCTCGTGAGAGCGTCCCTGCAGGCGGGACAAAGCCCGGTCAGAGATGGGATTCGCATCGAGGAGATGCTGAATCATTTTTCATACAGCACGCCGCCAGTGCAGACCCATTTGCCAATCGCGGTCGCTTTGGAAAGTGCTTCCTGCCCGTGGGCGCCGGATCATCGCTTGGTAAGAATCGGCTTGAGAGGCAGAGCCGTGTCCGCGGAGGGGCGCGGCAGCAATGTCGTTCTTCTCTCGGATCTTTCGGAGGAAACACGGCGGAACGCTGCAGGAGGGGACGTGCTTGGCCGATCGGCGGGCACAAAGGCAGCGGATAAACTTGGAGAGAGTCTCGGCATTGCCGACACGAATGATGCTTTCCTGTTTGGGATCGTGAAAGAGCCGGCCGAAGTGGCTCAGGTGGCTGCTGATCAGCCGGCGGTCGATGATTCGTCAAAGATCGAGGCGTCCTACAAAGTGGCACGGGATAACTACAAAGCGTCAGGTAACAACCGGGTCGTGCTGGTGACCGACGGTGGTATCGTCAAACGGGGCTTATATAACCGCTTTGTCGAGACAGCGGCGGAAAATGAAAAGGCAGGCATTCCGCTGACGGTCGTTTGTGTGGGACAAGCGAGTGAAGACGAACGGCTGCGAGGCTTGGCTTGGGCTGGAGGAGGGAACTACGCTTATTTTGAATCCGACGGCGAAGCGCGAAAAGCATTGTCCGATCGGCGAAATGAAACCCTCGTGACCGCTGCGGAAGCGGTCCGGGCGACCGTGACCTTCAATCCTTCGGTCGTGCAGTCTTATCGTTTGCTTGGTTACGAAAACGACGCGGACGCCAAGTCAGGTACGGATCAGTACAGTGCATTTGGCCGAAACGGCACCATTGGCGCGGGACAGGAAGTGACGGCTCTATTTGAACTCGTGCCGCGTCAGCCGTTGCTGGCGACCACGGAACTGGGCAAAAGATCGTTGCGTTCGACGAATGCCCTCGGCGGCGGGATTGTCGAAGAGTCGGTGGAGCGAAAGAAGGACGAGCCGCCGAAATTGGGCACGGTTGCGGCCGCGGCAACGAAGCCCGCGTCGGCGCCTGCGAGCGCTCCTGCAGCCGTTCTTTTCAATTTCCGGCTCGATTGCGCAACGCCCGATGGACCGGCTGCGACGTTCGAAAGTTCGCTGGCCGATTCGGATAAGGATTGGAAGGAGGCGTCGGAAGATTTCCGGTGGTCCGCAGCCGTCGCGAGCTTTGGATTGATCCTGCGGGATTCGACTTACAAAGGGGATGCCACCTGGGATCTTACTTTGCAAATAGCCAAAGAAGCCAAAGGCCAGGACGCGAACGGCGAACGCCAGGAGTTTCTGGATCTTGTTCAAAAGGCAAAAACGCTTGGTCAATAACTAACCAATTGAGTGAGTAGCTAGAGCGGTTTAAGAAGTGACGTAGTCGTCTCGACTCACCCAGCCCTGCCGGGCTGCACTCGTGAATTCGGTCACAGTATTATTTACAACGCTCTGGTAACCGAGACCGATGGGCAGGAGAGTTGGCACGGCCTGTGGAGGGCGCTGCTTCGTCAGCGCTGCGGTGGGGGAGGCGGTGGATAGTGGAAGCGGCGTCCCGCCGATTGGAGGCGTTGGTTACAAGCACGCCGCGGATCTTGTATTCATCGCGATAAACACCCAACACCCAACTCCAAACTCCCAATATTCAATGAATTCCGCGCCACGCGTTTCCAGGCCCTCCGGGCCTGTTGCGCAATCGCCCTAACTCCCCGCAACCAGCCGCGGAGCGACAAGCAACCCGGATGGAATCAGCACATAGTCTTCCGTAAACTCAGAGTCTTTACTCCGGAAACTCATCGGCCCGATGTGCGGCTGCTCACGCGGAAGGAGATGGAGCGGGCCGAAGGTGTTGCGGCGGGTGAGCCAGATATCGCAGAGGACTTCTTCGGTCTCGCACGAAAGATCTGGCAGATCGGCTTCGTACGGCGGCCAGGCAACCATGATTGGCGCGGCGTTTTCGCTCACCCGCACCGCAGCCGCGGCTCCGCCAAACTGCCCAAGTTCGAGACGATAATGGGCCGCTTGCCGGGAAAGCCCAGCCAGTGGAAGACGGTAAGTGATCTTTCCGGAATAGAAGGGAAGGCCTTGAGTTGTGATATCCCCTGGCGTCAGCCGTTCCGGCAGCGCGCCAATGACTGGCTTCCCTGAGCTCACGGAAACTCCGAAATCCCCAGCAAGATAGATCGCTTCCAGTTCCGTGCCGGCATGGAAATCCATCGTGATCGTGATTTCGTTCGGCCCCTGCCGGAGACCGCCTTCCGGCAGCGGCAGCTTTTTAAAACAGGGATCGATGAACCACCCGGATTCCTCGGCTGCCGGGAGCGGCTGATCATTTACCCGGATCTGAAAGCTCCCCGGATTCTCCATCACGAGCATCACCGGCTGCGCGGGCAACTCCCACACATCGAAGCGAAACCGCAGAGTCACTGGCTGTGCTTTGACCTCCCGCGAAGATGCAGTGGATGCCCATGGCTGGATCATTACGCCCGACCGCTGCTCGAAACCGAACGTCTGCCGAAGCGCTTCATCCACGCGAAGGATTTCCTGGGCGGGCTCCCATTGTGCCGTGCCGATTCTATACTCCGCGCTGTCCAGCACGCAGAGGTTGGGTTCATCCAATGAATAGGCGAAAGGTCCGTGAAGCTCTGTGCCTTCGGCCGCGTGAAACTCCGCGGATGGCTGAAGGGCGCATGTTTCCGTGAACCCGACGACAAAGATCTTCTCGCCCAGCGGGGGCAGCTCAGTTTGCCAGATCGTTTTGCCGTACTCGCTTCTCGATTCGTGCTGCCGGCGCTCCCCCGAATCGCAGCGCCACTCCTGTACCGGCCCCGGCGCCGCGAGCCGGATCATCCCTCGATAAGGCCGCTCCTCCGACGTATTCAGCAAAGCAACGATCCATTTCTCGCCGTCCCGGCGGATCTGGCAGAGGAGATCGCTCCTCCGGGAAGCCGGCTCTTCGATGATCTCGATCGGTTGTTCGCTGGCCTGCCGCACCGCTGCAGCCAGGGCAGTTTCCTCAAGCGGTATTTCGGTGGCCCGGGAGGCAAGTTTCCAAGCACCTTCCGAGGGCTCCGCTTCCACGAAATCCGGCGGCGTTCCCGCAAAGATGAGCGCTCCACCCGCGGTGGCAAATTCACTGAGCAAGCGGAGCGTACTCTTGCGAATCGTCGTCATGCCCGCGACGACCACGACGCGATAACGCATCTCGCCCAGCCTGACGACCGGCTTGGGCTCATTGGTTTCCACGCGCCCGAAGCGCCGGAGATGCTCTTCGTCGCCGTAATCAAAATCGAGGTGCGAGGAGGTAAGCCAGCGAAAGACATTCTGGTAGGTCTGCTCGAGCTTCTCCATTTCCGGGGCCACGGCGCCGAGCCACTTTGCCCAGCCGGGATGAATTCCGACCCACGTGCTTTCGATCGGATTGACCACGAGCACGTCACACACCGGCGAGCCTTGCTGCAGGAGCACGTGCATGCGGGCGAAATAGTCCTCCAGGGCCGCGTATTGCCGATACCAGGAAGACTGGAAATGAATGCTCGCCGGATAATCCCGCTTGGCTTCGCCTTCCATCGTCATCCAGGCCAGGTGATGACAGCGGACATTGATGCCGAGAAGCGATTGCCACGCGCCGATGCGTTTGTGTCCGGCAAAATCGAGCTGCCATCCGGTGCAACCGTACATTTCGCTGAGGATCCATTTCCGGCCCATTTGCCGCGCCACGGAGACCACCTGCTTCGCAACCCAGTAACTGTGATTATGCAGCGCCAGGAGATCGATGCCCGGTACATCGAGATACTCGTAATAACGCATGACCGAACCGCACGGCACCGCTTGCGCGGCCAGCGAATCTTCGTGGAGCACGTGGCCGGTGAGTTGCAGACCGTGCGTCTTGCACCATGTGTGGAGCGGCTCCGCCCAATTGCGCAGAAACAGCCGCTGGAGCAACTCCATGTAATGCCACTTCACGGCCGATACGCGCCGTCCTTCGGGGAAGAGGAAGAGCTCGGGAAGACGGTCGCGCAGATCGTAGCCCCACGCGGTCTGGAATTCATCCCAAAGCGTTTCGGTCCACGGCGCCGTCCAGCTTTGATCCGCCATGGCGCGGTTCTCGTTATTTTCACACATCACCGTGCCCCGATGCGGTTCATCGGTGAAAATGCCGGCGATGCTGTTCCCGAGCCGGTCGCCGCAGTGGCGGCGGTATTGTTCGTGCGTGATTTCGAGAAAGTGGCGCGTTGCTTCGGCGCTCAGCGTATCGAGGTAAGTATTGCCGTTGTAAAAGCTGTGGCCGGTCCATGCTTCGATTGTAAAGAGCAGCAGCTTCCGGCCATCGTCTGGCGGAGATGAGCCGTACGAAAGGCGCGTGGCGTCAGTGAAATCGAGTCCCTCGAGACGCACGGCAAATGCGGCCGCGACGGTCTTTTCTTCCGGCCAGCGAAATCCCGCGGCATCGAGAACCTGGAGCCGCATGACTTTCATCCGGTAGCGCGGATCTTCCGTCGCCAAACCTCCCGCCGAACCGCTCGGCCAGCGATCTTCGTCGTAGAGCCACGCCTTCATTCCCAGGCGGGCGGCTTCATCCGCGCAGGCATTGATGCACTCGAACCATTCCGGGCCGAGGTACTCCGTTTTCAAGCCGGTGCGAGAGTGCATGAAAAAGCCGCCCATGCCCATTTCCTTGAAAATCCCCACCTGCCGGAGCAGCTCAGCCGTTTCGAGCTTCCCGTTCCAACTCCAGAACGGCTTTCCACGAAAATCCGCCGGAGGATTGGTGAAGAGATCTTCCAGGGACAAGGAAAGAGAAGGGGCGGCGCAAGACTCGGGCATCGGCAAAATGTGGTTCCGTAGGAACCGATTCCTTTCTTCATATAGCCGAAGCGTCCGATGTAAATGTAAATTATACCATATTTTACCTAAGGTTTTGCCTGACGCCCGATATGCGCACGGGGTGCGTTACCTTAAGTGATTCTGGCCTTTTTCGCGAACTCGCTCCTCGAAAAATTTAGAGATTGCGGCTTCGCGGCGCTTCCGTTGGAAGTATCGACACCATGCAGAAGATTCCTCTCGGCAAGAGTTCTCTCGTTACCAGCCGCCTCGCTTATGGCTGCTGGCGCATCGCCAATTCCGGCGACGACGCCCTTGATACGCGTGTGGCTCGCACGGCGGTCGAGACGGCCGTGGAATGTGGCTACACCCTGTTCGACCTCGCGGATATCTACTGCCGCGGGCGGAGCGAAATCGTTTTCGGCCAGGCGCTTCGGCAGCTCCCGGGCTTGCGTTCGCAGATCATCATCGCGACGAAGTGCGGGATCCGGTTCGCCGATGAACCTTCCGCTGGAGCTCCGTTCCGGTACGACTTTTCCGCGGAACACATCGCCGCTTCCTGCGAGCAGTCGCTGCGGCGTCTCGGGATTGAGACCATCGATGTGTACCAGTTGCACCGGCCGGATTGGCTGATGAATGCGGAGGAAGTCGCCACAGCTTTTGCGAAGCTCAAAAAAGAAGGAAAGGTCCGCGAATTCGGCGTCAGCAATTTTTCGCCCTCCCAGGTCTCGCTTCTCCAGCAGGCCTGCGACAGTGCGCTCCTCGTGAATCAGGTGGAAATCAGCCTCCTGCAACTCTCGACCTTTACCGATGGCACGCTGGATCAGTGCCAGGCGCAGAAGATGACCCCACTGGCCTGGAGCCCGCTCGGCGGTGGTTTGCTTGGAGAAGGTGCAGCGAGCCTTTTGCCTTCGCAGAAGTCTTATCGCCCCGTGGCAGTGATCGCGGAACTCGACCGCATCAGCCTGGATCGCGGCGTGACGCGCACAGCCGTCGCGCTGGCCTGGCTGCTACTGCATCCGGCTGGAATCGTTCCGATCGTCGGCTCCACTCAGCCCGATCGCATCCGTGTTTCCGCGACGGCGGCAAATGTTCAGCTTTCCCGGGAAGAATGGTATCGCCTGCTCGAAGCCGCCCGCGGCGAGCAGCTTCCGTAAGTTAGAGCCAGCCAGTTTCTGGAAAAGAAAAGAGCCGCATGGCCATTCCTGGCGATGCGGCTCGGTGAGAAAGGGTTGCGGGCGGATTAAGCCTGGAACTTCAGCGGAGCGCCGCTCTGCATGGCGGCATGCTCGGCGTCGGAGCAGGGGGCATTCAGCGGAACGTTTGTGGTCTTGTCGGAGGTGCCGACGAGGTTCTGCTCGATGAGGTACCGCTCGAGCTCTTCGCCCGAGATGTCAGCGAGCATCTGGTCATTTACCTCGACGCAGGGGCTGAGCGGCTGACCGCTCTTCTGTTCCATCTCCCAGCGGAAGGCCGGGTTCTGGATGATGTCCTTTTCAGTGTAAGAAAGATCGTACTTCTTGAGCACGGCGCGAACGCCATTGCTCCAGCCACAGTATGTCTTGAGCCACGCGGTGATTTGAGGTTTGTCCATAAAAAGGTGGGAGGCACGATAGCATGTTTTGGCGGTGATCCAAGGCAAAGGAGCGGGAGAAGGGGAGCAACGTTCAACGTTCAACGTTCAACTTCCAACGGAGGGGGAGCGGTGATTCGCCGTCGGATTGGCAGGCCGCGATGGATGCCGATCTCTTTGAAAGTTGAACGTCGAGCGTTGAACGTTGAACGTTTCCCTCCACGTGCCGCGATCACCACCAAACGCCCTCCGTTTCCGCGTTTCCATCCCTAAGGGTGGAAATCTGGAAACGAAGGCCATTCTGGGAAACAATATGGAAACAGCTTTGAAAACGGGCGTGTTTCCAGAGGGGAAGCCTGGGGGAAATGGAAACGCTCGGAAAATGGATGGAAACGAAGTGGAAACGAAAACGGGCATTTTTCGTTTCCAGTTTTCTGAGTGAGCGGCAGTCGGCAATGCTCTGTTCCGTCTCGTCAAAGGGCAGGCCGGGATTTGGCGTGGCGTTACGCTCAGGATCGGCTGATACGGGAACTCGCCAATCGGCGTCGAAGGAGAGTGGTGAGATTTATGTCCGGGGGATGGGGCGCCGGTAAGACCCACGCTCTGCAGGGAGCTCCTTTGCCAGATCTTGCCTGGGATGGCACATTGAGTGACACCGCGTGGGCGCGTGCGATGGTTGATCTTTCACTATTCCACGGCTGGCTGGTGGAAATTGCGTATGTCTTCCGGGACATTGAACTGGCCCTTTACGGCGCTGTCGAGAGAGCAAAGAAGGAAGGGCGCAGTGTCCCGCTCGCAGAACTTCCCGGTAATCACCGCGCTGTGCAAATTTCGATTCGCGGACTCATTCGACGATACCGTAGCAACAACGCTGTTGCTTTTATGCTCCTTCACAATACTGGGGCGAGTGGGGTTCGCGGGGTGCCACTCGTGATTTCTGAGGCCGAACTTGCTCCGAAAGGGGGCAATCCATTACTCTAAACGTTGTGAAGACTACTACGCTGAAGCAGCCAGCGAAATCGAAGCGCTCAACGGGCGCTAAGGCTTCGGCGACGGGAAAGTCACTGATCCGCCCTTGGGCGGAGAAGAGTGCGCTCGACCTGGTTAACGCGTTGGCTTCGAAAAAAGTGACCAAGCTGCCGCGGACCGTAGGAAGGTGAGGTAGACCTCCTCGTCGGGATCGTGCTTGCCGGACGGCGCTGGGCAAAGGAAGGGAATTCCGCCGCCGGGCGGTTGATGGGAAGTTATGGGCTATTTCCATCTCCGGCATGGGGATGAAGGCGCAAATGGGTATTTTTTCGTTTCCGTGGAAATGGCGCGTGCCATCTGGACTGCGGAAAGAGTTCGCAGTGACGTTGCTGCTGTTTCAAAGGGGAAGTGATGATTGGGCGTCGAACCCGCCGGCCAAATCGAGCCAAGATACTGCGGGCTGCAAGCCCAATCTCCTTTACTTCGTGACTCCCGCCCGGTGTCAGACCTGCGCCACGCTGAAAGTTGATTGATTGAAAGTCGAACGTTTCTTTTGGCGGCCCTGGAACACAGCGCATTCCTCATCCGTTTCCAAGTTTCCCCTCTTAGGGATGGAAACGTGGAAACGGATCCACAGATGGAAACGAAATGGGAATCGCCTTTGGAAACGGCCCAATTTCCGAGAGAAAAAGGCCCTTCCATGGAACCAGTACGGGAAACGAATGGAAATCGAATGGAAACAAAAATGGGGCGTTTTCGTTTCCATGAGAGTCATCTTGCGAGACGTCTCAATCCGCGATCGGGGGAGGGAGGATATTCGCGCCACTCGCGAAGACGCCATCTCGACTTCCCCATCCGTTTCCAAATTTCCCTCCCAGGGATGGAAACGTGGAAACGAACCTGCGTTTGGAAACGAAATATTGGGATGAAGACGAAGACGATGATAACAGGAAGCGGGGTGGAACTACCCCGCGCTCCAGCCGCCATCCGGCGTAAGCGTCGCCCCGGTCACAAATGCCGCCTCATCGCTCGCCAGGTACAGTGCCGCCGCAGCGATTTCTTCGGGGCGGCCCATGCGGCCCATGGGTTGGGTCGCGCACATCTCTTCGTAGGCGGCTTTGGGATCGGGATACTCCTGCAGCCGCTGTGTCACCCAGGGCGTTTCGACGCGGCCAGGGCAGATCGCATTGATGCGGATGCCATCCTTGGCGTGGTCGAGAGCGATGGCGCGGGTAAGTCCGACGATGGCGTGTTTCGTCATGGTGTAGGCCAGCCGATCCCGCACCGCGATGAGTCCGGCGATGGAAGCGATGTTGACGATCACGCCGCTTCGCCGCTGGAGCATCGAGGGGATGAACGCTTTGATGACGTTGAACGTGCCGCGTGTGTTGACGGCGTAGAGCCGGTCAAGGTCGTTCGCGGAAGTCGTGGCGATCGTGCCGACGTGGCCGATTCCGGCGTTGTTTACAAGGATGTCGAGATGGCCGGCAGCGGTGAGGACGTGTTTGGCTGCTTCAGCGCATTCCAATTCGCTGGCGATATCGAGCAGGAGGGATTCAGCGACGCCGCCCGCGGAGCGGATCCGCTCGGAGGTGGTGCGTGCGGTGGCTTCATTGATATCCGTGACGAAGACGCGGGCGCCTGCGCGGGCGAAGGTCTCCGCGATGGAAGCGCCGATGCCGGATCCTGCGCCGGTGACGAGGGCCGATTTGTTTTGGAGGGAGAACATGAAAGGCTTCGCAAAGTGTGGAGTTATCCAGCAAGGCACGCCGGACCAAGCGGTTCGAAGCTCTTGTACACGAGCGAGAATTCCCGATGCCCGAGCGCTTCGCTGGCCGTGGGGTGGCCTGCGGCGGTTTGCAGGATGAGGTCGTAGATTTCGTGGCCTACGTCATCGAGGCTGGCGCGGCCTTCGAGGATGCGGCCGGCATTGATGTCCATGTCTTCGCTGAGACGGCGATAGGTCTCGGGATTGGCGCAGATCTTGATGACTGGCGAAATGGCGGAGCCGACGACCGAACCGCGTCCGGTCGTGAACAGGGTGATATGCGAGCCGCAGGCGATGAGTTCGCCGATTTCCTGTACGTCGCTGATATTGGGAAATCCCCAGCGGACTTCGCCATCCGGTACCACATCGAGGAGATAGAGGCCGGGCGCCGCCGGGACGTCGCCCGGCTTGAGGATCCCGCAGATCGGCGAATTCCCGCTCTTGCTATAAGCACCCATCGACTTCTCTTCCTGCGTGGTCAGGCCGCCTTCGGCGTTGCCCGGAGCAAAACTGCCGTGGCCCATGGTCGTGTAATAGCGCGCCGCTTTCTCGACGCAGGTGATGAGTTCCGGTCCGAGTTCGGGGCGGCTCGCCCGGCTGGCCATGATGTGCTCGCAGCCGATGAGTTCGCCCGTTTCCTCAAAGATAACCCGCGCCCCATTCTCGACCAAAAGGTCGAAGGCGCGTCCCACGGCTGGGTTGGCGGTGATGCCGCTCGTGGCATCGGAGCCGCCGCAAATGGTGCCGACGATCAGATCCCGAGGCTCCAGGTCGACGCGAGGTGTCTGCGCCACCTGCTCGAGGGCTGAGGTGATCCAGCGTCGGCCTTCTTCGATTGTTCTGCGTGTGCCGCCGGATTCCTGGATGACCAGCGCATCCGCCGGACGTCCCGAAGCCCGGATCTCTTCGAGAAGCACGGCCCGATTGAATCCTTCACAGCCGAGCGAGAGCAGGAGCACGGCGCCTACATTGGGGTGGGTGCAAAGCTGCCGCAGCATGCGGGAGGCGTAGGCATTGGGATAGCAACCAGGAAAGCCGAGGAGGTGCACCGCCCGATCGTGAAACGGAAAGACGATCTCCCGCGCCACATGATGCGCGCATTCCACGAGGTAGACGACCGCTGTGATATTGCGAATGCCCTTGCGGCCATCGCTCCGGAGATAGCCTTTCATACTTCCTCCCGTTCGGCGAAGTACCGGCCCTGGTCCTCTCGGAGATAAGTCGGCAGATAGTCGCTCTTGAGATTGTGCGTATGGACGTGGCTCCCGACGGGAATGTCCGCTGTCGCCGAACCGATGGGCGCTCCGTATTTGATGATCCTTTCACCTCGCGTGATGAATCGGGCCGCAATCTTGTGACCAAGCGGGATTTTTGTGCGGACCGAAATGGCATCCGTATCGATGCGGATGGATGAACCGGGCTCGAGGGTGGCAATGGCGGTCAGGACATTATCCGCCGGGTGCAAGCGCAGCAGCCTGGGATCAAGGCTGGAAACGGACTCAGGGGGAGCGGGATTCATCGGGGAAAGGGGAGGACTCATCTAAACCGAACCGGCCATTTCGGAAACCCTTGGAGAAGAAAATCGCCAGGGCTTTCCTTGCAACCGCCGGGACGTAGTTTCGCGAAATCAAGCGTATTTTGGTATAGATGGACTTGTCCCATTTGACGACAGAGTTATCGTGTTCTCAGGATGAAACTTACCAAACGCGGGGAATACGCCCTACGAGCCCTGATCGACTTCGGAATTGCCTACGAGCTTGGTCGCCCTTTGATCAAGGTAGGTGAACTGGTCGAGAAAGAGCGGCTGCCGGTCAAGTTTCTGGAGCAGATTCTCATGCAGCTTCGCGAGGCCGGCTACATCGATACGAAACGCGGCAAAGGCGGCGGCTATTTTCTCGCGAAAGCTCCGAAAGATATCCGGTTTGGCCAGGTCATCCGTCTCATCGACGGGCCGCTGGCCCCGATCGCGTGCGTGAGCCAGACGGCTTACGAGCGCTGCACCTGCCCGGATGAAGAGCACTGCGGGCTGCGGATGCTGATGCTCGATGTGCGCAATGCCATCGCGCGGATTTTGGATCGGTATGTTCTCGCGGATGTCGTGGAGATCACCCTGCGCAAGATGCGCCGGGATAACATTCCCATTCCGTTCATGATCGAGAAGCTGCTGCATCCGCCGGTGAAGGGAAAATTGCGCGACCCGGAAGAAGGGCATCCGGCGGGTGGCTTTCTCGCTGAACTGGAGATGCTGCGCATGGGCGATGAAGAGCCTGCGAAGCCGGCGCCACGGAAGGCGGCGAAAAACTCTTGATATATATACTTGAGTGGTAGAGAAATGCGCATCCTCTGCGCATTTCTGATTTGAGCGGGGGATGACCGACCATTCCAAGTGGAGGTCACAAGAGCACCATTCCTTCGCTTCTACCGACCGGATTTCCGGAGGTGACGCCATGACACCAACCGAGATCCCATGTCCATCCACCATCACGTTCGCCGTGCTTTTCCGCGCGGTCTTTCCTCCTCCATTGCCACCCTGATCATCGCGGCATCCGCCGGAATGGCATCCTCCGCCGCGGTTCATGCGGAGGATTCAGCCCTCCTCGAAGCGCTCGTGCGCAAGCACATCCTCTCCGAGAAGGAAGCTGCGCAGATCCAGGAAGAGAATGCGAAACAGGAGCAGACCGGCGATGCGAACAAGATCAAGCTCAGTAGCGCCGTCTCCGAACTGAAAATCTACGGCGATATCCGCGAGCGCTATCAGTACGACGAAGTCCAGAGCCAGTTCCAGGCCCCGAACGCCAAGGGCAAGACCGTCTTCTCGCATGGCAACCAGGAGTCGCGCTGGCGCTTCCGCCTGCGCCTGGATGCGGACTTTAAGCTCGGTGAACAGTGGTTCGGCGGGGTCGAACTGGCCACGAATTCAGCGAACGATTCGTCGATGCAGACTTATGGCGGCGAGTTCGGGAAATACTCGATCTACATCTCCAAGGCTTATCTTGGCTACAAACCGGCGGACTGGATTACTTTCGAGATCGGTAAGTTCTCGAATCCATTCTACACCACGGATCTTTTGTGGGATCCGGATATCAATCCGGATGGCGTGTACGAGCAGATCCAGTTTCACAAGCTCTTCGCAAGTGGCTCATCGGCGCCTGCGGCCAGCGGTTATTCCAAGGACGGCAAGAACGTGAAGGAAGTCGCGCCGCTTGAGTCCCCGTGGGAACTGACCCTCGTGGCCGGCCAGCTCTTCTATAACGACAACGTGGAAGGCGGCGCCAAGACAAACCCGACGACGCCCACGGATCCGGGAACAACGGATAGCGACACGCATAACGACGCGTATGTCTTTGAGACGCAGTTGATCGCCAGTTACAAAACCCACGGCGTGAAGTTCACCATCGCGCCCGCCTGGTTTGTCGAAAGCGCCGGCGCACTTTCGACGGTGGGCAACTCGGTCTCGTTTGTGGATTCCGCGGCGGTATCGGGAGCTTCGCGGAAGTTCAATACGCTGCTCCTTCCGGGCGATATTTCGTTCCAGATCGCTGGGATCAAAACGAAGCTTTACTGGGATGCGGCCTATAACTTCGAAGGAGCCGGCCGTTACAACAGCATCTACGAGCTGGACAAAGTGCTGAATGCCAATGGCCATGCGCTTAACTCCCACAGCTCGCATGATAACCTGGCGTGGCTGGCGGGCATCCAGCTTGGGCAGAACGCGAAAGCGGGGGACCTCTCGCTCCTCGCGAACTGGCGCCAGACCGGCATCGCCTCGGTGGATCCGAACCTGAACGATTCGGATTTCGCCCTCGGGTACCTGAACACGCAGGGCTACAAGGTCGGTCTCGCGTATAACCTGACGAACTTTGCCGTGTTCCAGGTGACGTGGTATCAGGCGTGGAATCTTCGCAAGAACCTGATTGGCGGAGAAGCGACGGGCGACAATGCGGTGGCGAATGCCAACAGCGTGAAAGTGCTGCAGGTCGACCTGAACGTGAAGTTCTAGCCCTCTATTTTCCAGCGCCGGTTTGCGCTGGTTTGGTGACGGCGCCTCGCTTGATCCGCGGGGCGCCGTTTTTTTTGAAAAATCCGCTTGCGGTCTGCGTCCATAAATAATACTGAAACGATATAGATTAAACCAATATTGCCATGCCTGCTGTACAAGCCACACTTTCAGAAGACCGTTCACAATCCTCGGAAGCGCCTGAAGCCGCTTCCTCCGCACAGCCCTGGCTGGCGCTGGTTGCCGAGAAGGTGAAAACGCTCCACTACGGGGTTGTCCAAATCGTCGTTCACGACTCCCAGGTGGTGCAGGTCGAGCGCACGGAACGCCACCGTTTTGATGTGAACCGCCGTGGCTAAGGCGGGTGGGGTTTTCAACCACAGCTTTCCCCTTTCTGACGGAGCGATGATCAGTCGGGCATTGAGAACCATCCTCCGTTTTAAAGCCGCGCCCGGTTTGGGAATTCCGGGCGCGGCAAAAAATCGCTCAAGAAATCGCCTGAGGCGACTGCACGAAGATGCGCCGGTTACAGCCGGGTGGAGTGGTGTGAATCCGACCCTGGCCGGCGTGGGCCTGGGCGGCGCACTGTTCGCATCGGAATGCTCTGTCCACCTCGGTCCTGGAGGTCCGGGGAGCATGGAACGACGAACGTTCCTCGCTCCCCGGACAGATCCCCAAAGCCCAAGGAAATCCCGGCGCTGACTCGAAAACTTTCAACCAACGAAATCGCCATGAGCACTCTGCTTGAACCTGAAATCTCTCCTCTGACCCCTGTGTCGCGTGAGCCCGCCGACCTCGCGGCCAAGCTGCATTCCAACATCCTGGGAACGATCGGCCGTACGCCGCTCATCAAGCTGAACCGGATCTCGGCCGGCCTGGGAGCGACGATTGCGCTGAAGGCGGAGTTTTTCAATCCTCTGGCCAGCGTGAAGGACCGGATCGGCATTGCCATGGTCGACGCCGCCGAGAAGGACGGGCGGCTCGGCAAAGATACACTCATCATTGAATCGACGAGCGGCAATACGGGTATCGCCCTGGCTTTCGTCGCCGCGGCGAAAGGACACAAACTCGCGCTTACCATGCCTGAGACGATGTCGCTGGAACGGCGCACGCTGCTGGCCATGCTTGGAGCGCGCCTGATTCTGACACCGGCCGCGGAGGGGATGAAAGGGGCGATTGCCCGTGCGATCGAGTTGCATAAGGAAGTCGCTGATTCCTGGATTCCCGGGCAGTTTTCAAATCCGGCCAATCCCGAAGTGCATCGCTGCACGACTGCGGAAGAGATCTGGCGGGATACGGATGGCCGCGCGGATATTCTTGTTTCGGCTGTGGGAACGGGTGGCACGATCACGGGCGTCTCGGAAGTGATCAAGAGCCGCAAATCGGGATTCAAGGCGATCGCGGTGGAACCCGCTTCTTCTCCGGTCATCACACAGACCCTGCGGGGTGAGCCGTTGCGCCCCGGTCCGCACAAGATCCAGGGAACAGGCGCGGGTTTTATTCCCGATAATCTGAATCTTCAAATCGTCGACGAAGTTCTGACCGTGACTAACGAGGACGCCATTAACACCGCGCGCCGCCTCGCAAAAGAGGAGGGGATTCTGGGAGGCATTTCTACCGGTGCAAATGTCTGGGCCGCCCTCCAGGTCGCGGCCCGGCCGGAAAATCGCGGCAAGCTGATCGTCACGATCGGATGCAGTACGGGCGAGCGATACCTGAGTACCGACCTTGCGCTGGAAGCCCGTAAAGAGGTAGCGTTGTGATCTCCGTGGAATTTCCTGAAATCAGCGGATTTGCCGCACATGGGCCTTCGGGGCCTTCCGACTGGCGCGAGTCGGAGCGTCGCCGTTCGATCAAAAAGCTGCTCCTGCCGCTGTTCCTGCAGGTCGGGACGACCGCGCATAATTTGCGCGCGGACTCAGCGGGTTTTTGGAAGGTGGAGGAAGACCGCTATTGGCTGCCCCGCCTGGTCTTTCGCGGGGCAGGGGAGAGCGGTGAGCCTTATATTCGCGTGGCCATATTTGCGGGAATCCATGGAGACGAACCGGCCGGTGTCGAGGCGCTCGTGGATTTTCTTCGGGCAATGGAAGAGAACCCGTTCCTTTTCCGAGCCTATCGCATTCACATTTATCCGCTGTGCAATCCAACGGGGTATGAAGATGGAACGCGCTTTTCCCGCAGCGGGAAGGATCTGAATCGCGAGTTTTGGCAGGGCTCGTCCGAGCCGGAGGTGGGGATTATCGAACGGGAGCTGTTGCTGAATAAGTTTCACGGTATCATCTCGCTCCACTCGGATGACACGAGCGATGGCTTGTATGGCTTTGTCCGCGGCCACGTGCTCACGGAGCATTTGCTCAAGCCGGCGCTGGCTTCGGCGGAAGCCGCGTTGCCGGTGAACCAGGCTTCGATCATCGATGGGTTTCATGCGGTCAATGGAATCATCGACACGGCGTATGATGGCATTCTCACTGCGCCGCCTGCGCAGGCGCCGCTGCCTTTTGAAGTGATCCTGGAATCGCCGCATCACGCGCCGATGCATCTCCAGCGAAAGGCCTTTGTTTTGGCCCTGACCGAGATTCTTCGCCAGTATCGCCGCCTCGTTTCTTACGCAGCGGACATCTAACGGAAGGGCAAGCGCTCCCGGTGCGTTCGGCCAGGTGGTTCTGTTTTTGCTTAGTACTCGTATCTCCCTTTATGAAAAACCTCATTCGCCTTCCTGTGGCGGAGCCGGTTGTGCGCTCCGCTGCTCCCGTGAACCTGCTCGTCGCCCGCTTCGAGTCGCTGGCCATGAATGGCGTGTGTGCGATGGCGGGAGAGGCCGGGCACTTTCTGGCGGGCGGCGAGATGTACCATATTCCGCGGTTTGTCTACCAATCGCCGGATCAGCGCCAAGCGCTGAAGATCGGGGTATTCACGGGGTTGCGTGGAAATGTCGAAGGCGGCTTGGCGTTGCTGCAATTTCTGGAAAGTCTGGAGCTGCAGCCATGGCGGGCTGCGGGATATGAGTTGTGGCTCTATCCGCTGTGCAATCCGACGGGATACGAAGACGGCAGCGGAACGAGCCGGCGCGGCGCTTCACTAGATAGCGATTTTTGGAAAGCCTCGCCCGAACCGGAAATCATGCTGCTCGAGCGCGAACTATCCGAGCAGCGGTTCGATGCGGCGATCACGCTCTATACGGATGAAAGGTTTCAGCAATTCAGCGGTAGCGCCTCCGGTGGAGCGGCGGCCTCACATCTTTTGGAGAGCGGCCTGGCGCGGGCCGGCTTTCTTCTAAACGAGCCCGCTTTAATGGTGCCGTGGCCGAAAGGCGCGCTCTCCGTCCCGCCGCGCGGAGGCAAGGCGCACCCGAATCTTCGCTTTGGCGTGCCGCGCCATGTCCCGATGCGGACGCGCGTGGCGGCGCTGGATGTTGCGCTGGGCGGGGTGTTATCTAGTGCGCGGCACTATCTGTAGCGGCGCGCGGGAGGAGGATGGGACTTATAGGACGGATGGGACACATGGGACTTATGAGACGCGCTGTCCTATCCGCCCATAGGTCCCATTAGTCCTATGGGTCCCATTTTTGCGGACTTGCTTCTGTGGACGCGTTTCGGCAAATCATTGAGCCTCAACGCTGCTGTCGACAATGTTTAACAGAAACCCGTCTGCGCCTTCCGGTGGAGCGAAACTGGAAGGGATGTTCCGCTGATATGGCCTGGCATCCTCTCCTCGCCACGGCGGAGATTATCCCGATTTCGGTCGTGGTGATGCCGATTCCTGTGGTCATTGCGGCGATCGTTATCTGGAAATCGATCCAGGCCTGGAGGGCTGCCAAATGGCCGGAGGCACAGGCGCGCATTGTGCAATCGCGGGTCGCTCTGGAGCGCCGCCGGGCCGGAAGCAACGTCGGCAGCGTGAAGAATAAGGCGTTGGTTGTTTATGAATTTCGTGTGGACGGGAAAACGATTCGCGGAAAGCGGATCGGCGTGGGTGCGGAGCCCATGGAAACGGTTGGCCAGACTTTGAAGCGCTTTCCCGTGGGCGCGATGGTCCCGGTTTATTATGATCCGCGGAATCCCAACAACTGCCTGCTCGATCGTAGTATGAGCGTGGGGTGCGCGCTCGGCGGCATCATTATCCCGCTTCTCCTCGGTTCCCTGATGGTTGCGCTGATTGCCCATCTCGGCACGCTCGACGGCATGCTGGTGAAGCGATTTCCCACGTTGCACCATCCGACGATGGCGATCTGCATCGGGTTCATGGGAGGTTTTTGCTGGCTGTTGCAACTCGGTGGAAAACGTCTTTCCGCGCAATCGGCGCACTGGCCCATCACGAAAGGATCGATCGTCTCCAGCAAGGTGGAATCCTATCAATCGTCAGATTCCAGCAGCAGTGGCTCGATGCACTACACTACGATGTATAAAGCCGTGGTCGAATACCGGTACTCTGTGGACGGCCAGGAATATCACAGCACCCAGATCAGTGCCGGAGGGGAGATGACGACGAGCGTGAAAGCCGTCGCCGAAGCTCAAGTCGCGAAATACACGAAAGGGCAGGAGGTCGAGGTGCACTACAATCCGGAGGATCCGGTCAATGCCGTGATCTCGACGGAGCCCGGATCAGGAGCGTTTCTCCTGATCATGGGCGCCGCTTTGCTGGCGCTCGCGGTGTTTGTGGCCCGGCATGCGTGAGAGGGGCGGGGATGGGACTTATGGGACACATAGGACTTATGGGACCTATGTGTCCTGTCGGTCCCATGAGTCCCATGAGTCCCATCCCTCGGCGGCCGGTTACCGCTGATAGATCGGCAGATAGTGATACTTCACCGCCAGGCTCAGCACCGCGAGGCACGTTGCGTAGATTTTGCCGCCCTGCCGCTCTTCGCCTCCTGTTCCTTCCCAGGAACCGTCGCGGCTCTGGAGCGGGATCAGATTATCGGCGACGTTGCGTTTCGCTTCGTCGGCATATTTTCCACCGCGCTGGTACATACCCGTGGCGTAGTAGTAAGTGAGATAGAAATACCACCGTTCGCCTTGTTTGATCGGTCCCGCTTTGAGGAGACGCTCGGAGGCGCCTTTTACTTCCTCGGCTTCGTATTCACCGCAGACCTGCAGGGCGAGTAATCCTTCCGCCGTGGTGGAGAGTTCGCGGCCGCGTCCCATATAGCCAAAGCCGCCGGATTCAGCGAGATGATGCGCATCGCCCTCAGGATCGTACCCTCTTTTGATGTAACGCACTGCGTCATCGATCGCTTCTCTCGGCACATCCATGCCCGAGTTTTTCGCGGAGCGTAGCGCCATGGTCTGCCAGACGGTCACGGACATATCCGAATCACCGGCATCGGGTTGATAGCGCCAGCCACCACGATTCGCGTCGCTCTTCGGCACCTTCTGGGCGCGGAGAATGAGATCGATGGCTTTGCGTACTTTTTGCCGGATGAGATCGTCCTGCGCCGCGTCCGTTCCCATGCCGAGCATCTCGGAGAGCATGAGCGTGGTGATGCCATGGCCGTACATTTTCGAGCCATCGGCGCTGCCGAAATAGCCGTCGCTGTCCTGCCCATCCGGACGCAGCACATAGGCCAGGGCCTTGCGCATGGCATGGCCTTCGGGGGATTCGTCTCCGGGTTGATGGCCCATCGCGGCGAGGGCGAGAACGGAGAGCGAAGACATGGCGGTCTGGTTCCGCATGCCCTTTTGCTGTTCCGAAAAGGCGCCTGCCTGATCCTGATGACTCAGGATAAACTGCGTGGCGTGGGTGAGGGCATCATCGATATTGTCCGCCCGAACGCTACCCGCCATGGCCAGCGCCACGGCGGCAAAAACTCCTCGCGAGAGGAGCGCTGGAAAAGAGCGAAACACGTTGGATTTCATGGGCGCTTTCATTCTTTCTTCGCGCGTTCGGCGATGACGCGATAGTACGTCTGGACCTGGTTACGATACTCGCCGGCGACGCCTTCCTGCTGCCCCTGGCTCAGTTGTTCGGCGACTTTCTTGGGCAGCTTGCCCCAATCGCCGACCTGCGCCGCTTTCAATTCCGGTACCGCGCTGCGAGGGGTCTGGCCGGCGTTCGCGTTTACTCCACCTTTGGAGGCGGCTTGCTGCTCGCCTTGGGCGAGTGTGCCATTGGGTTGTGCTGATTGGTTTTGCGTACGGGAAGACCGCAGGGACGCGGCATTGGCTTGAGCCGCGGCGGACATTGCCTGCTGGGCCTGGGCCATGGCATCCGAAGCGGCGTTGGCCTGGCCTTGCTGTTGTTGTCCGTTGGGTTGTCCCTGTTGCTGCCCTTGCTGCCCCTGATTGGCCTGAGCTTGCTGCTGTTGTCCGGATTGCGATTGAGCGCCCTGCTGCTGCGAACCTTGCGCCCCTTGTTGCGCGGCGGCGGCGGGCGCCGGAGCGTGCAAAGCAGCGTCCAGAGCGTCGAGAGTTCGTGCCATCCAGGTCTGTTCTTCCGGTGTGGCCTGTGCGGCGGCCATTTGCCCCGCCTGAGCTTGCTGCTGCCCCGCCTGAGCTTGCTGCTGTCCCGCCTGAGCCTGCTGCTGTCCCGCCTGAGCCTGCTGCTGTCCCGCCTGAGCCTGCTGCTGTCCTGCCTGAGCTTGCTGCTGTCCCGCCTGAGCTTGCTGCTGTCCCGCCTGAGCTTGCTGCTGCCCCGCTTGAGCCTGCTGCTGTCCCGCTTGAGCCTGCTGCTGTCCCGCTTGAGCCTGCTGCTGTCCCGCTTGAGCCTGCTGCTGTCCCGCTTGAGCCT
>Ga0105240_10002133_pt1 | contig 32316 bp, 27 predicted proteins | sample KBSC54metaG_FD_80426 | JGI IMG/M metagenome (GOLD analysis project Ga0105240, IMG submission 80426) | Corn rhizosphere microbial communities from Kellogg Biological Station, Michigan, USA - KBS C5-4 metaG | ecosystem: Host-associated > Plants > Roots > Rhizosphere > Soil | place: Michigan, USA... | reverse complement strand
TCGTGATCGAAACAATCTGCGGCGCCGATGTCACCCCTGCGCTGTCCTGCGCAGTCACGCTGAAATTGAAGGTGCCCGCGGACGTCGCGACGCCTTGGATCGTGCCCGTCGCGGGATCGAGCGTCAGCCCCGGCGGCAACGATCCGTTGCTGACAGTCCAGTTGCTATAAGGTGGAGTTCCGCCGGTCGTGCTAAGCGTGGCCGAATAAGAACTGCCTAACGCCCCCAGCGGCGGGCCGGAGCCTGAAATCACGGGAGCAGGAGTTATCCCAACCCGCAGGATGGCGGCTCCGATGACTCCACTGGAGTTTGCGTCCGTGATCCATAAGGCGCCGTCGGGACCGGCCGCCATGTCGACTAGATGTGCGTGTCCTGCATATGCCGAAGTTAGCGTGTATTTACTGACTGCTCCCGCGATGGTGAAGCGCGTCAATGTGGGTGGAAGGCCGTCCAGAATTCCGTTCTCGAACGCCCAAAAGGCACCGTCGGGGCCAAAGTTGATCGGACCCAGCCCTGTCGATCCGAATTGGGTGATTGTTCCGGACGCCGTAATCCGCCCGGTCCAACCGCTGCCGTCGAACCATAGGGCGCCGTCCGGCCCCAGCACCGGGCCGCTACTACAGCAGCCCGCAGGCAGCGGATACTGTGTAAAGGTACCATCCGTCGACAATCGCCCCATGGACGAGTTGGAACTAAAAAACCACAACCCTCCGTCCGGTCCGGCCGCAATGACGTTTCCGGTCACGGGTACTGAAAACTGGTTCGTGACAACTCCAGCCGTGGTGATGCGATCGATCATGGTTGTGCAGCCCGAGGGTGTCTGGTTGCAGGACGAGCTGTACGCGATGAACCACAGCGCGCCATCCGGTCCGGCGGCGATAGGTCCAGGCGATATACCTGCGGGAAGCGGAAACTCCGTCACGCTCCCGGAAGTAGACACACGCCCGATGATGCCGCCAACTCCGACCGCGCCGCCAGCGGGGGATGTGTAATTTGCGAAAGTGAACCATAGAGCTCCATCGGGGCCGGCTGTGATTCCGCCCGGTTGGATGAATGCCCATGTGTTCGGTATTGCGTACTGCGTAATCAATCCCGCGGTGGTAATGCGCCCTATTGAAACGCTAGGCCCTAACGTGTTGTTTCCCGAGCCAACAGAAAGAAACCACAGGGCGCCATCGGGGCCGGTCGTGATTAAACTGGGGGTGCCTCCTCCAGGGACCGCGTATTCGCTGTATGACACCTGTACCTGAGCCTGCAGCGCCGCCGAAAAAAGAAGCAGAGCCGTAATGCAACCACGGAGTTGGCATGTGACCATGCATGCCGATAAAGCAGGTTCGTGGCCACGCTTAATTCATTGATTTCATGATGCGCCGAAGCGCCGAATTGTGTCCCATTGCCACAGCATGCCCATCGCCGCGCCCCGCTAAAATCGACCCCAACCCGAATTGCGCTCACAACCATCCTCGCCACCACATCTCCCATCGCCTCAACCTTTTCGCGTTTTGCTTTCGTACGCACTGCACCCACCCTGCAATAACTTGATCTCTGTGAGAGCCCGTCCCACCCACCGGGGGCTAAGGGCCACGTGAGCGGAAATTCTAGACTCTTTCGCAAAGCGTAACAGCGGTGTGGTAGTAGCGGAGAACTGGAACTCCGCCCCGCTCGGTAGGTGTTCTCTCCTAGATCGCCGGGCTTCCGAATGGAAGTCTCACGGGTTAATGCCGGCTTGAGGGCGCCCGCCAGGAAATTAGGGAGAAACAAGGAGACCGGCACAGCGAAAAGGAAACCGCGCGGCGCCTGCGTCATAATTAACAAAGTGACCATCGACCCGAAAACCATTCCTGCGCCTATCGCCTATCAGATCCTCACCGGCGCCGTAATTCCGCGGCCCATTGGCTTCATCTCGTCCATTTCTGCAGCCGGTATTGTCAATCTGGCGCCCTTCAGTTTCTTTAACGCCATTTGTGGCGAGCCGCCCATGGTCATGTTCTGCCCCATGAACCGCCGGCCGCCCAAGGATACCCTGCTCAACGTCAAAGCCACCCGTGAATTCGTCGCCAACATCGTCAGCGAGGAGATCGCGCAGCAGATGAACCTCACTTCCGGAGATTACGCGTCCGAGATCAACGAGTTCGAGGTCTCCGGCCTCACCCCCGTCGCGAGCGACGTCGTCAAGCCCCCGCGCGTGCTCGAATCGCCGGTCAATATGGAGTGCATTGTCCATCACATCATCGAAGTCAGCGACAAACCTTGGGGCGGCACGGTGGTGATCGGCGAAGTGGTGCGGTTCCATGTGCGCGATGGCATCATCGACAAAGATATGTTTATCGATCCCGACAAACTCAACCCGGTAGCGCGCATGGGCGGCCCGTCGTACAGCCGCATCAAAGATCGCTTCGACATGATCCGCCCGGTGATCAAGTAGGCTCATGCCGCTGCTTAAGACGCCGCTGAATGCCGTCCACCGCGCCCTGGGCGCGAAGATGGTCGACTTCGGGGGTTGGGACATGCCGGTCGAATACCAAGGCGTTCTCGATGAGCATAGCGCCGTGCGCGAGCGAGCTGGCCTGTTCGATGTCAGCCACATGGGCGAGCTCGAGGTGCGCGGACCCCAGGCGCTCGATCTGGTGCAGCATCTCACCGTCAACGACGCATCTAAGCTTAAGCCGGGCCAAGCCCAGTATTCGGCGCTGCTCTATGGGCATGGCGGATTCGTCGATGACATCCTGGTCCACAAAGTCGCCGACGAGCATTACTTCCTATGTGTCAACGCTTCGAATCAGGATAAGGATTACCAGCACCTCGCCGCCCATAATCGTTTCGACGCCAGCGTTGAAAACGCCGGCCCGCGCTATGCGCAGCTCGCCGTGCAAGGGCCGCTCGCCACCGGCGTCGTGCAAAAACTGACCGATATTCACTTGACACCCATCAAGCGTTACCATTTCGTCGACGGTCATTTCTCCGGCGCGCCGGCGCGCATCGCCCGCACCGGCTACACTGGCGAAGACGGCTGGGAAATTTACATTGCGCCCCAATTTGCCGAGCGACTGTGGAAAGAGATCCTCGCCGCCGGCGCCGACGCCGGCATCCTGCCGTGCGGCTTGGGCGCGCGCAATACTTTGCGGCTCGAATCCGCCATGCCGCTTTACGGGCATGAAATTCACGCCTCCATCACGCCGTGGGAAGCCGGGTTAGACTGGATTGTTAAGCTCGACAAAGGCGATTTTCTGGGCCGCGAGGCATTGGTGAAGCAGAAGCAACGGGGACTTACGCGCAAATTGGCGGGCTTCGAAGTCCAGGGCCGCGGGATCGCCCGCGATGGCTACGAAATCCTGAAGAACGGCGTCGGGTCGGGTTGGGTGACCAGCGCCGGGGTGATCAGAGGAGGACCCGCGCCCGCCTTGAACAAAAACATCGGCATGGGTTTTCTTCCAGTCCCTCTCTCCGAAGCGGGACACGCCATCGAAATCTCGGTGCGAGGCCGTGGCGTGGAAGCGGTAACCGTTCCGATGCCATTTTATAAGCGAGCGAGGTAGTCATGTATCCGGAAAACTATCGTTACACCAAAGAGCACGAATGGGTGCATGTCGAAAACGGCGTCGGCACCATCGGCATTACCGATCACGCGCAGCACGAACTGGGCGATATCGTGTACGTCGAGTTGCCCAAGATCGGCACGCACGTCGAGCAGGCCAAGAACTTTGCCGTGGTCGAATCCGTGAAGGCCGCCAGTGAAATCTTTGCGCCGGTATCGGGCGAGGTCATCGGCGCCAATGACGCCTTGACCGCTACTCCCGAGCTGCTCAATTCCGATGCGCATGGCGCAGGATGGATTGCTAAAATAAAGCTGTCCGTCCCGGAAGAAATCGATCGGCTCCTTTCCCCCACCGATTATCAAGCCTATCTGGGAGAAGGGTAAATGATCGTTGCGCTACCTACCTAAGTCAGACGCAGAGCGTCGTGAGATGCTCGACACCATTGGTCTCAATAAGATTGAAGACCTGGTGGCCCACCTGCCCGCCAGCGTTCGTTTCCGAAAGCCGCTCGCGATTCAGCCGGGCCGCAGCGAGTACGATATTCTCGATTACTTCAAAGCCCGCGGTAACGAGAACGCGGCAGCCGGCGGGAACGGCTACGCGTGTTTTCTCGGCGCTGGCGTATACAATCACTACCGTCCGGTGCTGGTCGACACGGTAGTCTCGCGCAGCGAATTTCTGACATCCTACACGCCTTACCAGGCCGAGATCTCGCAAGGCACGCTCACTGCGATCTTCGAATTTCAAAGCATGATCTGCCAGTTGACCGGCATGGATGTCGCAAACGCGTCGATGTACGATGCCTCGACCGCCGTGCCGGAGGCCGCGATGATGGCCATCCGCGCCACCGGGCGCAGCCACATTCTCACCGCCCGCAGCGTGCATCCGGAATACCGCGAAGTGCTGCGGACTTACACGCAACACCAGGGCATTCCGCTCGGTGAGTTCGGCTATGACGCCGAGTCGGGCCTGCTCGATGTCGAAGATCTATCGCGCCGCATCACCAAAGACACCGCCGCGGTCATCCTCCAGACTCCCAACTTCTTTGGCCTTGTCGAAAACGTCAAACAGGCCGCCGCCATCGCGCACGACAACGGCGCGTTGCTGGTGGTGGTATTCTCCGAAGCCGTGTCGCTCGGCTTGCTGGAGCCGCCGCGCAATGCCGATATCGTCGCGGGCGAGTTGCAGTCTTTTGCCCTGCCTCCGAGCTACGGCGGACCCTTTGCCGGGGTCATCGCCTGCAAGGAGAAATTGATGCGTCAAATCCCCGGGCGTCTGGCCGGCGAAACCAAGGACGCCAACGGCAATCGCGCGTTCTGCCTCACGCTCGCAACCCGCGAACAACATATCCGCCGCGAGAAGGCGACCTCCAACATCTGCACCAATCAGGCGCTGATCGCTTTGATGGCGACGGTCTTCCTTGCCATCTACGGCAAAGAAGGCTTGCGCGAGCTGGCGGTGCAGAATCTTTCCAAGGCACACTACCTGGCAGGCAAGCTCAAGCCGCGCTTTAGCGGACCGTTCTTCAACGAGTTTGTCGCGCAGGCGGACGCCAAGACTGTCGCCGAAATCAACGCAGCGCTCGAAGCCAAGAAGATCATCGGCGGCCTCGCACTCGAAAAGTTTTATCCCGAGATCACCAACACCATGCTCTTGTGCTGCACCGAGATGAGCAAGAAGACGCAAATGGATCAGGTGGCGGAGGCGTTCGCGTGATTCAGAAGGTGCGGTCCCACCCCAGCCAGAACGAGCTGCTGCTATTTGAACGCAGTTCCCCCGGCAAGAAAGGATATCAGCTCCCCGATCTCGATGTGCCCACGATCGATGCGGCCGAGGCGCTGGGGGCGGGGAACACGCGCATCACCATTGAAGACTTCCCGGAGGTCAGCGAAGTGGACGTGATCCGGCACTTCACGCGGCTCTCCACTTGGAATTACGCGATCGATCTGGGCTTGTATCCACTGGGTTCCTGCACCATGAAGTACAACCCGCGCATCAACGAGCAAGTGGCGCGGGTGGACGGCATGGCCTGGATTCATCCGTATCAGCCCGACTCGCTTTCGCAAGGCGCGATGCAGGTGATGTCCGAGCTCGAGCGTTGTCTGATCGAGATCACCGGCATGGACGCGATCACCTTGCAGCCCGCCGCAGGAGCGCACGGCGAGTTCACCGGCATACTGCTGATGCACGCGGCGCTCGCGGCCCAGGGCAATCCGCGCAAGAAAATCCTGATTCCGGATTCCGCTCACGGCACTAACCCGGCGAGCGCGCACATGGCAGCCTACGCGGTCGAAAACGTTCCTTCGAATTCCCGCGGCATGGTGGATATTGCAGCACTCGCGCGCGTGGTGGACGAAGACGTGGCCGGGATGATGGTCACCAATCCCAATACGCTGGGCGTGTTCGAGGAAAACATCAGCCAGGTGGCCGAGATCCTGCATGCCAAAGGCGCGCTACTTTACATGGATGGCGCCAACATGAACGCGCTGGCCGGTATTTCGCGGCCGGGCGATTTCGGCGTCGACGTGATGCACTTGAACTTGCACAAGACTTTTTCGACTCCGCACGGCGGCGGCGGGCCAGGCTCGGGTCCGGTGGCGGTGAAGCAACATCTGGAGCCGTTCCTGCCGATCCCGCGTCTGGCGCGCGTCAACGATCAGTGGACCTGGAATTACGACCGTCCGCAATCGGTCGGCCGCGTGCGCGCGTTCTATGGAAACTTCGGGGTGCTGGTGCGTGCGCTGGCCTACATCATGGCTCACGGCGGCGACGGCCTGCCGCGGGCGACCTTCGATGCGCTGCTCAACGCCAACTACATTCGCAAATTGCTCGAGCCGTATTATGAGATGCCCTACCCGGAGCCCAGCATGCATGAGTGCGTGTTCAGCGACGCGCGACAGGCCAAGTCCGGCATCGATACCATGATCATCGCCAAGCGCCTGATCGATTATGGGTTCCACCCGTATACCGTGGCCTTCCCGCTGATCGTCAAAGGCGCGTTAATGATCGAGCCTACCGAGACCGAGAGCAAACGCGAGCTCGATCTTTTCGCCGACGCCATGATTTCGATCGCCAAGGAGATCGAGGAAACTCCGGATCTGGTGAAGACCGCACCGCACACCACACGCACCGCGAGAGTGGATGAAGTGACGGCGGCGCGCAAGCCGATTGTGCGCTGGAAAGGGCCTAGCTGAGATCTAGCTGCATTGAGGAAGAATCTTCTCTTGCCGCGGGATGTGCTCGCATCCTTCGGCGGGGCATCGTTCAAGCTGGATTGGAGCATAGGTCCAATCCAGGTTCTTGAATACGCCGTAGTGGGGCAAGAATTCGCGGTAGAATCCAGTCTTTGAAATAGCCACGACGTAGCTTCCGGGTTTAAGGCTTGAGAAAGCGAACTGGCCTTCTCGATTTGTCTTGGTGACACATCTGGGGCAGTTCACTGATACGATGGCCCCGCCGACGGGCGCACCGGAACTATCGAGCACGGAATCTCGCAATGTACCCGAGTCGTCTCCTGGCGCCAAGTGTTGCACGGCATCGATAGTCGGGCTATCGTCGCAATAGATTGAATAGAGATGCAGGACCAGATTTCGAATCGACATCTGCTGACCACCCGATAATCGAATGCCAGTCTTAAATGTCGGCCTAAAGAATCCGGGACCGTAAAGCGCCAGGCGATAGGTTGCGGGCGGTAGACTTGTGATTCGGAATTGACCTGAATCGTCGGCATTGACGGAAAAAGGCGAACCATTACCATTTTCCGATTCAAGCTGAGCTTTCACGTTTTTTATCGGCGCCCCGAAGGGATCAGTGACGCTACCCGTCAGTGTGGCCGTTTGATCCTGCGCGAGACACGCGAGTGCACTCAGTAGCGCAATCGATAAAGTACGTCCGATCACGCAATCATGTTACCCGAATCGCTAAGGACAGTTCTGCCCCTCAGCAGGGGCCTTCAGCGTGACGCGCGGCAGTGTCTTCCGCTCCCCGGCGCTCACTACGATCGCAGCGATCTCCACTTTGCAGAAGCCAGCCTGATCGATCGACAGCGTATAGCTGCCCGCGTCCGTAATGCGGGGGAATCGAAACGTGCCTTGCTCGGTAGTCTTGGTCAAGTATAGCGGTGATTTGTCGCTGCGCAGCGCAAGCTTGGCTGCGATGACGGGACCGCCGAGTTCATCGAACACCGAGCCGGACAGCGATGCCAGCGGAGTTTGTGCGGCGCATAGGATCGCGGCGAGGAGCGCCAGCGCGACTCGTCTCACTTGGCTCCGGCCCGCACATACGTCCGGATCACTTTGTCGACGTAATCTTGGGTCTCCGGATAAGGGGGCATGCCGTGGTAGCGGTCGACCGCGCCAGCGCCGGCGTTATACGCCGACAGCGCCTTCACCACGTCGCCGTCGTATTTGATCAGCAACTCGCGCAGCAATCGTGTACCGGCGTCGATATTCTGGGCGGTGTCGCGCGGGTCGGCGTCGAGCGCGCGTGCGGTGGCGGGCATCAGTTGCATGACACCGAGCGCGCCTTTGGGCGAGACTGCTTCGGGCCGCAAGGCGGATTCGACGCGAGCCACGCTCTCAACCAGCGAAGGCGGCAGTCCGCTGCGAAGGGCCGCGTCGCGCACTAACGTCTGGGGGTCACGCACGGGCACAGGCGCGGCGACTTTTGGAGGAGCCGGCGGCGCTGCGGGTGCGGTGTACTCTTCGGTCTCGAACGCCACTACGGCCGCGGCCGGCATTTCGGTCACGCCATCCTTGGTATATAAGCGCACGTTGGAGCCGGCGGCTTCATGACGCTCGGCGTGGATGCGGAAGCCGTTCCGAAGCACTGCATATTCGCCGCCCAAAGCGGGTAGGGCTGCCGCGAGCGCCGGCAGAACCAGACTGAGGAAAAGTTTAGACACGAATTGCTACCAGGGTAGACGTATCCCGCAAGCCGGGCGTGGAGACGGTTTTTCGAGGCGTCACGCCCGCGCCACTGCTAGAAAGGTCAAACCCGCCGCCAGCAGGATCAGCATGAGCAAAAACAGCAGCCGGATCCGCTCGCCGGCCCCCTTAAATTCGCGCCACACGAACATGCCATACGCTACTGCCAATACCGGTGCGCCCTGGCTCAGGAGATAGCTCGGCAGGGCTTCGGCGCGGAAGGCCGTGGGCGCGGCAAGAGCCAACATACCCGTCAGGAATGCGAAACCGACCAGAATGCCACCCGACAGTCCCAGCAAGTGCTGTTTGGCCGAACCCGAGAAATAATCGCTGAGCTTAATGGGCGGTCCAGCGACAGGAAAATTGAAAAAGAACGGTGCCAACACAATAGTGCAACCGAAAATACCGGCGGCGAATAATAAGGCCAGGCCGTAGGGCGCCACTCCGTTGTCGCCGGCGCGTCCGGCATCGAGCAGCGGCCGGAACAAGCCCAACGCGATCCCGCCGAGCACGCCCAGTGTAACGGGAAGCGCCGCGCGGGGCTTTCGCACGCGCTTGCCCGATTTGGTGCGGGGATCCACTTGCAGAGCGGTTTGCTTCGCGGCGTCCGCGCGGGATTCCAGATAACGGGTGTATGCATACGCCGCCAACACCAGCGCGGCGAGCAGCAGCACCACGCCGGCGAGCGCGAGCGGCATGCCGTTGGGCGAATCGGTGATCAGCGTCCACGCGGTCGAAACCGTAAGCGCGCTGGCGAAGGTGACGCTGAACGCGAGCGCCATGCCCGCTACCGAGACGGTCGCGGCCAGCAGCATATTTCCGACGTTGAAGATCACGCCCGCCGCCGCCGCGTAAGCGATGTTACGGTAGCCGGTGACCAGGAAATTTTCCTGAAAGCTCAGTTCGGTCGAATTTAAAGACCCGGCGGTGAAGGCCGCCACTACGGCCAGCAACGCGAAGCCCAGCGCAAAATCGTAATAATACAGTTCAAAACGCCATTTGTCCGCCAGCTTCAGCGTGTTCGCCCAACTCCCCCAACAGATCAGGGAGATCACCAGGAGCGCTAGCGTAGCTGCTTGCGAAGCAGGAAGAATCATAAAGAGGTGTCGGTCCGGCTTGGACTTCTGCGGGGCCCAGCCGGTTCATGCATTATAGCCGTCATCGACACCATCCTGCTCGCTCCAGGGGTGCGGGCCAACTACGAGCTTAATGACTATCGCTCTCGGCGGCCGGATCGACTTTCAGCGGGAAGTGTGCGCCTTCGGGCATCGGCACCAGCATCTGTTCCTTGCGATAGATCAGCGTCGACGTGTTGTAGCTGGCAATCTCAAAGCCATGGCCGTGCGTGATGGCATCGGTGGGGCAAGCCTCCACGCAATATCCGCAAAAGATGCACCGGTTGTAATCGATGTTATAGACTTTGGCGTAACGCTCGCCTCCGCTGATGCGCAGCTCGGCGGTGTTCTCAGCCGCTTCAATATAAATGCATTGGGCCGGGCAGGCGGCCGCGCACAGGAAACAGGCGACGCATTTCTCGAGGCCATTCTCGTCGCGCTGCAACTCGTGGACTCCGCGGAAGCGTTCCTGGAACTTGGCGGGCGCGTCCGGGTAATCCTCGGTGATGGTGGGATTGAGCATCTCCCCAAAGGTGATGCCCATGCCTTTGACGATGGCAGCGGCGCCGCCAAACACTTCTGAGATCTTGGCCATGGATATCTTCAGCTTAACCCATTGCGGAGAGCGTCCGGCGCCCCTTAAACCAACGACGCTTCTTTTTTGCTGGACACTTTACTGGCGGCGGGTTTGGCAAGATGTTGCTCCAGAATCTCCAGGAACTTGGCCAGCCATGCAGCGTGCGCGGGCCAGGCCGGCGCGGTTACCAGCTCTCCGTCCGCGATGGCTTCGGTCATGCCGATGGCCGCATAGGTGCCGCCTGCCATTTCAATTTCAGGAGCGCACGCCGGATACGCGCTGACCCGCCGGTCCGTCACTACGCCCGCCGCCGTCAGCAACTGGGCGGCGTGGCAGATGGCGGCGATGGGTTTCTTCTCGCGCGCGAAGTGGCGGATAACATCCAGCACCTTCGGGTTCAAGCGCAGGTATTCGGGAGCGCGCCCGCCGGGCAGCACCAGAGCGTCATAACCCTCCGGCATGGCCTCGTCAAAGGCCGCGTTTAAGGTGAAGTTGTGGCCGCGCTTTTCGCTATAGGTCTGGTCGCCCTCAAAGTCGTGAATGGCGGTGCGCACCTGCTGGCCCGCCTTCTTTTCGGGACACACGGCATGAACGATGTGACCGACCATCTGCAGGGCTTGAAACGGCACCATCACTTCGTAGTCTTCGACGTAATCGCCGACGATCATCAGAATTTTCGCGTGAGCCATGGCGTTTTCCTCCCTCCCATACTCTCAGATAATACTCGAGTTGCCGGTGTATCATCACGGGATGACCGCAGCGGAGCTCGAACGATATTGGCAGACCGATCCTCGATGGGCCGGCATCCGGCGTCCTTATAAGGCTGAAGACGTGGTCCGTCTGCGGGGTTCGCTTCAGATCGAATATACCCTCGCGCGGCTCGGCGCGGAGCGGCTCTGGAATCTGCTGCTGACCGAGCCGTACTTACCGGCGCTGGGAACTCTGACTGGCAACCAGGCGGTGCAGCAGGTGCAAGCGGGCCTCAAAGCGATTTATGTCTCGGGCTGGCAGATTGCCGCCGATGGCAACCTGGCGGGGCAGATGTATCCCGATCAGAGTTTGTATCCGGCCAATAGCGTTCCGGCTGTGGTGCGGGCGATCAACGCGGCCTTCGCTCGCGCCGACCAGATCCAGACCCGCGAGGGTGCCGACGGCCTCTACTGGTTCGCTCCGATTGTGGCCGATGCCGAGGCCGGATTCGGCGGTCCGCTGAACGCCTTCGAGCTGATGAAGTGGATGATCGAGGCGGGCGCGGCCGGAGTGCATTTTGAGGATCAGCCGGTGGCCAAACGCGGCAGTCACGGGGCGGCGGTGGCACCCATTGCGGAGTCTATCGAGAAGCTGGTAGCGGCGCGGCTGGCTTCCGATGTGTGCGCGATTCCCGAGTTGATTATCGCCCGCACTGACGCCGCTGACGCACAGTTCGTCACCGGCCGGGCTGATGAACGCGACCAGCCGTTTCTTACTGGGGAAAACACCGGCGACGGATACCTGGGTTATAAAGGCGGGATGGACGCGGCAATTGCCCGCGCTTGCGCCTTCGCTCCCTTTGCCGATCTGCTGTGGTACGAGACGGCGCGGCCGGATCTGGAAGAAGCCCGCAGATTCGCGGAGGGCGTGCAGCGGGAATTCCCGGGCAAGATGCTGGCTTACAATTGCCCGCCCTCGTTCAACTGGAAACGCAAGTTCGATGAGGCCACCATCCATAAATTCCAGCGGGAGCTGGGCGCGATGGGATACAAATTTCAGTTCGTCACGCTGGCCGGTTTCCATGCGCTCAACCATTCCATGTTCACGCTGGCGAAAGAATACGCGAGCGAGGGGATGATGGCGTACGCGAACCTGCAGGAGCAGGAGTTTCAATCTGCGAAGGCCCACCGCTTCCCGGCGATCAAGCACCAGAGGTTTGTGGGAAACGGATATTTCGACGATGTGATGAATACCGTGTTGCGTGGGTTGCCTTCCTCCGTGTGTTACGATCCGGCGAGGGACGGCGATTAGAGTTCAGCCTCATAATTGTTACCCCGATTCACCTATCCTATGCATCTGCACTTTTTCACGACCATCACAGCGGTTGCCCTGACCAGCGCGCTCATGGCGGCTCCCCAGCGCACACCCGCTCCTCGACAGGCGATACCGCGCACGGCGGACGGCAAGCCCAACCTCCAAGGGATCTGGCAAGCGTCCAGCACCGCGGCCGCCGATCTGCAGGATCATGCCGCCCGGAACCACATGCTGGCCGGGCGGTCCGTGGTCGCCGGCGGCGAAATTCCGTATCAGCCCTGGGCCGCGGCGAAGAAAGTCGAGAACTTCCGAAATCGACAGAAGGCCGACCCGCTGGCGCAGTGCTACGTGCCCGGCACTCCCAGGATCATGTATCTGGACTTCCCCTTCCAGATCTTTCAAACACCACGGGCAATTGCCATGGCCTTTGAATGGTCGCTGGCCTATCGCTTGATCTATACCGACGGCAGCCCGCATCCCACCGACCTAGATTCCTGGATGGGCGATTCGCGCGGCCATTGGGAGGGCGACACGCTGGTGGTGGACGTCAAGAACAATAACGACAAAACCTGGTTCGATATGGCGGGGGACTTTCACAGCGATGCGCTCCACGTGGTGGAGCGTTACCGCATGACCGACGCCGACACGATTCAGTACGAAGCGGTCATCGACGATTCGAAAGTCTTCACGAAACCATGGACTATCCGGATCCCTTTGCGTCGGCGAAGCGATCGGGACCGGCTCTTCGAGTACGTCTGCCAGGCTGAAGTCGAAGAGGAAAACGGCGCGTTCACGCGTGAGGAGCGAACCTGGTACCCGGGCAGCGGAACTCCGCCTCCCAGCACCGCCATGGCTTCCGCTCGGCCTTTACCGGCAACCCGGCCGGCGCTGGCGGCGAACATTCGCCGGACGCCTGACGGTAAACCGGACCTGAATGGGTTCTATGAGCCCGACGCCGGAGGCGCCAACTATGGCCTCGAAAAACGCCGCCCCAGCAACCTCACGCCGCCCGGGCGAGGCGTGATTATCGATCCAGCCGACGGAATTCTTCCCATGCAGCCGTGGGCCGTCCAGGAAAGAATCGACCGGAACCGTCCCGAGCGCGGCTATGACGATCCGACGGCCCACTGTTTCCCGGCCGGTGTTCCGCGGTCGATGTATGTTCCGACGTCGTTTCATATTCTGCAAACCTCGGATTACCTGGTGTTTCTGTTCGAGCGCATCGCCTGGCGCATTGTGCCATTGAACGGGCGCGCCCACCTTCCCGACACCATCCGTTTATGGCAGGGCGATTCGGTGGGCCGATGGGAGGGAGACACGCTGGTGGTCGATACCACCAACTTCAACGGCAAGACTTGGCTGAACGAGGGCGGCGAGATCGTGAGTTACGCCGAGCACGTAGTGGAACGATTTACGCCGACGGGTCCCGACATGGTCAACTATGAGGCGACTGTCACCGATCCCGTGGTGTATACGCGGCCCTGGACGATAGCACTGCCGTTCAACCGCGAAAAGCTGGAGCTGACGGAGGCTGCCTGTCACGAGGAAGACCGCTCCCTTCCGCACTTGAAGGCCATCAAAGACGCGGCGGCCCGCAAGAAGTAACGCCGGGCGGGAGACGTTCGCAGCCGCGGTTTCTGGCTTAAGATTGTACTTATGCCTCAACCGAACACTCTTCTCGAACTGATCCAATTGGCACCGGCCGGGAGCACCGCATTCCTGCTGACCGATTCTGGAATCCGCGTCTCCTATGATTCGCTGCGCCAGCAAGTCTCCGCGATGGCGGATGCTCTGGCTTCGATCGGAATCGGTCGCGGGGATCGGGTTGCGACGGTGCTGCCGAACGGATTGCCGGCGGTAGTCAGCTTCCTGGCCGCTTCGGTGGCGGGCACGGCGGCTCCGCTGAATCCCGGATATCGCGAAGAGGAGTTCACGTTCTTCCTGGAGGACACCAGCGCCAAGGTCCTGCTGTGCATGGCCGAGGGCGCCGACGCGGCGCGCAAGGCCGCGGCCAGCCTGGGCATTCCGGTCTACACGCTCGAGATGGATGCCAACGGAGTCGTTTCGATTGCCGGCGCGCCCAGCGGAAAAACCGCCGCGCCGCCCTCAGGCGACGACGTTGCACTGGTGCTGCATACCAGCGGAAGCACGGGGCGGCCGAAGAGGGTCCCCATCCGGCATCGCAACATTACGGCATCGACGGCCAATATCGTGGAGCACTACGGCCTGACGTCTAAGGATGTCTCGCTCTGCGTGATGCCCCTGTTTCACGTTCACGGGCTGGTGGCGTCGACGCTTTCGACGCTGCGGTCCGGCGGCACCGTGGCCGTGCCCAACAAATTCAATCCGCTGTCGTTCTGGCGGACGGTGAGCGATTCCGGCGCCACCTGGTATTCGGCGGTGCCGACGATTCATAATATTTTGCTGTCGCGCGCCAAGGAGCGCCCGGCCGGGTCCGAAGGGCTGCGCTTTATCCGCTCGTGCAGTGCGGCGCTGCCGCCGGAGATGATGGCGAAGATGGAAGAAATGTTTGGCGCGCCGGTGCTCGAAGCTTACGGGATGACCGAAGCGTCGCATCAGATGAGTTCGAATCCACGGCCGCCGCACGCACGCAAGCCGGGCTCGGTGGGCCATGGAACCGGAATCAAAATCGGCATTCTTGACGACGCCGGCAATCTGCTGGCGACGGGAGAGCGCGGCGAGGTGTCGATTCAAGGTCCCAGCGTGGTTTCCGAATACGAGAACAATCCCGAGGCCACCGCGAAATCTTTTACCAACGGGTGGTTTCGCACGGGCGATCAGGGATTTCTCGATGCCGACGGCTACCTGACGCTCACCGGACGGCTCAAGGAGCTGATCAACCGCGGCGGCGAGAAGATCGGGCCGCGCGAGATCGATGAGGTTCTGCTGGCGCATCCCGCGGTGGCTGAGGCAGTGGCTTTTGGTGTTCCTCACAGTATGTGGGGCGAGGAAGTGAACGCTGCCGTAGTACTGCGGGAGCCGGCTACCGAAGCGGCTATCCTGGCGTTCTGCAAGGAACGTCTCGCCGACTTCAAGATGCCGAAGAAATTGTTTGTCGTCGAAACCATTCCGCGCACCGCCACCGGGAAGATCCAGCGCGGCGCGGTAGGGAAGGCGCTTGCAGGCGGCCAATGAAATTTTTGATCGCGGGCGCCGGAGCCATTGGAGGCTACCTGGGAGCCCGCATGGCGCGCGCCGGACAGGACGTGACTCTCTACGCGCGTGGCCCGCATCTGCGCGCGATGCAGGAGCGCGGGCTGCGGATTCTCAGCGCGGAGGGTGACTTCGAAGTTCATCCGCGAGTCATCGGCAATCTAGAGGAAGCCGGGCCGATGGATGTGATTTTCCTGGGCGTGAAGGCTCACGGCTTGACGCAGCTTGCGCCGCAGGTTCAACCTTTAATCGGCGGGAACACCACCGTCGTCAGCACGCAGAACGGAATTCCGTGGTGGTACTTTCAGACTCACGCGGGTGAGCTCACCGGGCTGCACCTCGAACGCGTGGATCCGGGCGGCGCGATTGCGGCGGCGATCCCGGCCGATCGAGTGTTAGCCTCGATCGCGTACTTTGCCACCGACATTCCCGAGCCGGGCGTTATTCGCCACAACGAAGGCCATCGCATCTCATTGGGCGAACCGGACGGCACGCGGTCAGAGCGCGCCAAGGCCATTGCGGAGGCGTTGATCCAAGCCGGCATGCGCTGCCCGGTGACGCAGAAGATTCGCACGGAGATCTGGGTGAAGATTCTGGGCAACGTCGCGTTCAACCCTATCAGCGCGCTCACGCGGGCGACGTTGGCAAGGATGGCGCGCGATTCCGAAGTGGGTCCCGTAGTCCGCAACATCATGACAGAGGTGGAGGCGGTGGCGGCGAAAATGGGAATCGAGATGCCGATTTCGATCGACCAGCGCATTTCCGGCGCCGAGAGAGTCGGCGAGCACAAGACCTCGATGCTGCAGGATCTGGAAGCGGGCCGTCCCATGGAACTTGAGGCCGTGGTGGGTGCGGTGGTGGAACTGGGAGACCGCCTGGGAGTTCCCATGCCGCACACCCGGACGGTATATGCTTGTACGAGACTTTTAGGCGCAATATCCTCTTCGTAGGAGGCTTTTCCAGTGAATCGTTGGGTGCGATTGGGCGCGGCCGTCACGGCGATGGTTATGAACGGGAACATGCAATATGCGTGGACCCTGTTTGTAACTCCCATGGTGAAGGAGACAGGCTGGAAGCTGTCTCAAGTGCAATGGGCTTTTACGCTCTACATCGCATTGGGGACGTTCTCGATGCCGGTATCGGGTTGGATGATCGACCGCATGGGGCCGCGAGCGTTCATGAGCCTGGCGGGTCTGTTGTGCGGAATCGGCTGGGCCGGCATGGGCTCCGCCACTAGCCTGACTCAGTTGTACGTTCTGTATGCGCTCGCTGGTTTCGGAACGGCCTTCGGCTACGGCTGCGCGATGTCGGTGGCGCTCAAATGGTTCCCCGACAAACGCGGGCTGGCATCGGGAATCTCGGCAGCCGGTTATGGCGCCGGAGCCACCATCTTCAACCCGATTTTTGCGTACATGATTCACTTGTTTGATTACCGCGCTACCTTCCTTTACACCGGCATCGCGAGCGGCGTGATTATGATCATCGCGGCGCAGTTCCTGCAAAATCCCAAGCCCGCCGAGGTCGCGGCGCTTCCCAAGCCGCCGGTGAAGGCGAAGGTCCGCCGCCACAACGCGGAATTCAACTCGGTAGAGATGCTGAAGACGCCGCAGTTCTACGTATTGTATGTGGCCATGCTGATGATCGGTATCGGCGGCTTGATGACCACCGCCCAGGTGGCGCCGGTGGCCAAAAGTCTGGGTATCGGCGCAACGGCGTTGACCATTGCTCTATCGCTCAATCCGTTGGCGAACGGAACCAGCCGAATATTCTGGGGCTGGGTTTCCGATCACATCGGCCGCGCGCAAACCATGTTCCTGGTGTTCGCGCTGCAGGCGGTGTTCCTGACCAGCGTCGTCACTATCGGGAAATTGAACGGAACCTATTTCATCATTTGCATGGCACTGGTGTATTTCACATGGGGCGAGCTCTACACGCTATTCCCGGCGGCGCAAGCCGATATCTTCGGCGCGCAAAACTCGGCTTCGAACTATAGCTTCCTTTACACCACCAAAGCGATTGCTTCCATCATCGCCGGTGGAATCGCGGCGACCATCTTCGAAAAAACCGGTAGCTGGGCGCTGGAATTTTACGGAAGCGCAGCACTCGCGCTGTGCGCCGCGCTGATGGCCATCGTGATCCATAAGATGCCGTTCCCCAAGAAGGACGCTAAACCCGATAAAGTCGTGTCACCCGCAACTGTAGGAGGTTAGTTATGGCCGCCAATACTCGCGTAGCCCCGGAGGAGCTGAAGATTACCGCGCCGGTGAGCACTGCGTACGCCGAGATTCTAACTCCTGATGCCCTAGCTTTTGTGGCTAGCCTCGGGGCCAAGTTCGAAGCCCGCCGGCAAGACCTGCTCGTGCGGCGGCAAGTACGCCAGACCGAGATCGACGCCGGCCACTTCCCGGATTTCCTTACGGAAACCTCCGACATCCGGCTGAGCGAGTGGACGGTCGCTCCCATTGCGCACGACCTGACGGATCGCCGCGTCGAGATTACTGGACCGGTGGATCGGAAGATGGTGATCAACGCGCTCAATTCCGGCGCTAATGTGTTCATGGCGGATTTCGAAGACGCCAACTCGCCCACCTGGAGCAACAATCTAGAAGGGCAGATCAATCTGCGCGACGCTATCCGGCGGACTATCGAGTTCACGAGTCCCGAAGGCAAAAAATATAGACTCAATGACAAGATCGCGACGCTGCTGGTGCGTCCGCGCGGCTGGCATCTGAACGAAAAGCATGTGCTGCTCGAGGGCCAGCCGATCTCCGGGTCCTTGTTCGATTTTGGATTGTACTTCTTCCACAATGCCAAGCAGCTGATCGCGAACGGATCGGGGCCCTACTTTTATTTGCCGAAGCTGGAGAGTCACGTGGAAGCGCGTCTGTGGAATGACGTCTTCAATTTCGCGCAGGACTCTTTGGGGGTGCCGCGCGGAACCATCCGCGCCACCGTGCTGATCGAGACCATCCTGGCTGCGTTTGAAATGGACGAGATCCTGTATGAATTACGGGATCACTCGGCGGGTCTCAACTGCGGGCGATGGGATTATATTTTCAGCTTCATCAAAAAGTTCCGTAATCATCCGGCCTTCGTGCTGCCGAATCGAGCGGAAGTCACCATGGAGCGGCATTTCCTCAAGTCCTATGTGGAGTTGCTAATTCAGACCTGCCACCGGCGCGGGATTCACGCGATGGGCGGCATGGCGGCGCAGGTGCCGATCAAGAACGATCCGGTGGCCAACGAGCAGGCGCTCGAAAAAGTGCGCCAGGACAAGTTGCGCGAGGTGCGCGCCGGCCACGATGGGACCTGGGTGGCACATCCCGGACTGGTGCCGATCGCGAAACAGATTTTCGACGAAGGTATGCCGGCTGCGAACCAGATTTCTAAAAAGCGAGAAGACGTTCACGTCACCGCGAAGGATTTATTGGCCGCGACTGAGGGCACGATTACAGAGGCTGGGCTGCGCTGGAACATCGACGTGGGCTTGCAGTATCTGGAGGCCTGGCTGCGCGGTGTCGGCTGCGTTCCCATTTACAACCTGATGGAAGACGCGGCAACGGCCGAAATCTGCCGCGCGCAAGTGTGGCAGTGGGTGAAGTTCGCCGCCAAGCTAGCGGATGGACGTCCGGTGACGGCGGCGATGGTGAACGGCATCGTTGACGAACAACTCGCTAAGCGCGGCACACCTGGCCCCGAGTTCGCCAAGGCGGCGCAGATTTACCGGCAGATGATGACGAGCGCCGATTTCCAGGAATTCCTGACGCTGCCGGCTTACAGTTTTATCGACTGACTGCCGTTACGGCACAATAGGCTCGGGCGTAGCGGCACCGTCGGCGCGCGGGTCCGAGGCCGCGTAGTTAGTCCCGGTTTTCGAATCGTGCAGGATGGCTTGGCCGCGGCCCATTTCCTGAGTGTACTCGCGGCGCACCGCCACCTCATGGCCCAGGGCCGCTAACTCGCGCAGAGTGGCTTCGGGCACGCGCGCTTCAATGAGAACGTCGCAGCCGTCGGGCCCGAATTTGGTAAAACGCGGGGATTCGAGGGCTTGCTGAAGATTCATTCCGTAATCGACTAGGTTTGAAACAAACTGCGCGTGGGCCAGCGGCTGATTAGGGCCGCCCATGATGCCGAACCCGATGTGCGAATCGCCGCGTTCCATGAATCCCGGAATAATGGTGTGGAACGGACGCTTGCCGCCCGCAAGCACGTTGGGGTGCGCTCGATCGAGGGTAAATCCAGCGCCCCGATTCTGCAATGCGAAGCCCATGTCTGCGACCGTGATTCCCGAACCGAAATTGCTAAAGATGCTTTGAATCCAGCTCACGATGTTACCCTCTCGGTCGGCCACCGTGAGATAAGTAGTGTCGCTCCCGGCCATGCGGGCGGCTCTCACCTGCCCGTTGGCGCTACGCGGATCGATCAGCGCGGCGCGCTCGCGAGCGTGTTCCTTCGAGAGTAGTTTCGCCACCGGAACGTCGCAGACCCGCGGGTCTGCGTTGTAACAGTAAATGTCGGAGTAGGCCAGCTTCATGGCCTCGATCCGCTTGTGCATCTCGGCCGGAGTGAAGGGCCCACTGGGATCGGCCGGCGAGGTCTCCATAATGTTCAGCATTTCGAGCGCCGCCATGCCTTGCCCGTTCGGCGGCAACTCGTAAACCCGCCAGCCGCGATAGTCAATCGAAATAGGCTCGACCCATTCCGCCGAGAACGAAGACAAGTCTTCCGCGCTCATGGTCCCGCCCAAGCTTTGCGAAGTGTTGAGAATTGCGGCGGCAATCTCACCTTCATAAAAGGCACGCGAACCGGCGGCCGCAAGCGTGCGGTAGGCGCCGGCCAGATCGGGATTGCAAAACACTTCTCCCTGAGCCGGCGGCTTGCCGTTCGGCAGGAATACGCGCGCCGACTCGGCGTGGCTCAGCAGGCGCTCGTACGTAAGCGGCGCGGACCAGTGCTCTACGATTGCCTCGGTTACCGGGAATCCCTGCTCCGCATACGCAATCGCCGAAGCGAACAAGCGTTCCCACGGCAAATTTCCATAGTGCTGGTGGAGTTGGGCCCAGCCATCGACGGCGCCGGGAACGGTTACGGCGTGGATTCCCGAAGGCGGCATGGTAGTCAAACCCTGCTTGGCGAGGAACTCCGGTGACAAAGCCCGCGGCGCGGGTCCCGATGCGTTTAAGCCGGTAAGCTTTTGAGTGTTGGCATCCCAGTAGAGGACGAACAGATCGCCGCCGATGCCGTCCATCATGGGCTCGACCACGCCCAGCACCGCGTTGGCGGCGATCGCGGCGTCGACGGCCGAGCCGCCGTGCGCTAGAATTTGCGCGCCAGCCTGCGAGGCCAAAGCCTGGCTGGTGGCGACCACGCCCTGCCGCGTGATCACCAGGGAGCGCCCGTAGTTTCGTCCGAATCCGGAATGTACGGGAGGCACGTTAGTTCGCTTTCGGGTCCGTCTTGGTGAGCGCCCGCTTGAGCAGCTCGCCGAAAGCTTTGCGCGTCATGGAACGGTTTTTCTTGGGAGCGGGCGAAGTTTCAGCAGGCTGTTTCGGAAGTTTCTCACCGGCCTTGGGCGGATCGGGTTCGAGAGGACGGCTCATCTGCTTCAAGCATGGCATACCTCATCATAAGAGTGCGCACGCGCCATGCCGCCGGCCCAGAGGAAGACTTTTTCGGCCGCCTGGTAATCGGCGCGGGGGATAGCGGCGCCTCCTTCCCAGCAGCCCAGCTTCTGGCAATCGGCGATGGCGGCGGTGAGGGCTTCCTGATGGAGGGCGGGGAACAGCGGCGCGAGCGTGCGGGCCACTTCCGCGGCGGGTGTTTCACGCGCCCAGGCCTTGGCCTTCGCAAAGGCTCGGAGAAACGGCTGCAAACGATCGCTTGCGGCGAACGGGCGAGCGGCGGCGATACTCGAAAATGCCAACGGAGCGAGGCCCTCGCCGGTGAACGCGACGATATGGCCCGCACCTTCGCTCTGCATTTGCTGCGGCACGCCGCCTTGTAAATGGATGTAATCCCCCTGGCCGGCGCGGAAGGCCGCTTCCATATTTTGCGGCGAACCCAGATTCAATAGATTTACCCGCGAGAGTTCCGCGCCCCGGTTGTGGGCCGCCCAGCGCAGCATGATAAATGGCTGGTGACCATAATCGGCGATCAGAGTCTTGTTTTCGAGATTGAGCCAGGTGAAATTTGGTTCCGGCCGGCGGCCGACCAGAACGAAGCCGTCGCGCTGGTTGATTTGCGCGATGTGGATGGGGATGTCGGCGGCGTGCTTTTCGAGATCGGCCCAGGCGACGGAAACGGCGCTCTGAATGATATCCACCTCTCCGCGCCGCAGCAACGCGTTGGGGCTCTCGCCAGCGGCCGGCAGACGAAGAGCGGACTCCACGCCTTCGCGCTCCAGGAATCCGGCCGCGTGTGCCGCCAGAAATGGGCTGTAAAACGGAGAGTGGCGGGTGGGCATCAGGCGCAATGGCATATCTCACGATGGTAGCCGACCAGCGGACCGGATCCGCGGCCTCCGCCCACTTGCTCTTAACTTCGAAAGTGGATACTGTGGACAGACGATTTCTTCCCAGGAGATTATTCAAAATGAACGTTCGTACCCTTTTGATCCCCGCCATTCTCTCTGCAGGTTTCTGTGTCTCCGCGTTCGCTCAGATACCCGGGCCTGCGCCGGTGCCAACGCAAGACGCAGGCGTAGCGCGCGCCGTGCTGCTCGACAAACCGCAAGTGCGCGTTTTGCGCGTCGAGATCCAGCCCGGCGCCACGCGCAGAATGCACACGCACGACGATGTCCGCTTCCACCTGTTCCTGCCCATCGCCGGAGCAATCGAGTTCACCAAGGGCTCGGAAAAGACTGCGGCCGTGCCCGGCCAGGTGTTCTACATGGATAAAGGGACTCTGCATGGATTCAGGAACACCGGAACATCGGTGGCGATGGCGTTTGAGGTATTCATCCGCGACGGCGCGCCGGCAGCGCAAAACGGCAACAAAGCCGACGCCGAACGAGACGCGCTGGCACTGGCTCTGGCCTTCGCCAATCTGCCCAAGCGACCTTAGCGCCTGACACTCAGGTGTTCCCTCGAGCGGTGTGCTAAGGGTCCGCTCGGCGCGCCAGTGAATTCCCATCCTTCTTCCATTGACTATTGCTTCACCCGTCCCGGACAATACAGAGATAGCCTCGGAGGGAAATGATTTACTATAGAAGCCGCCTGCTGTTTCTTGCGCTGCTGCCCGCCTTGATGAGTCCTGCTGTTCACGCAGCTCCGGTTACGTGGTATCTGAATGGAGTCACGTTCTCTGACGGGAGCCGCGCGGTCGGATCGTTTGTTTATGACACGGTGACCGGTCTCTACACGGCGATCGACATCACCACCACTCCGGGCACGAGTTCGAGTTCGGCGACCGCCAAAGTAACGGACGTCCACTACACGGTGCAAAGTCCCATTGGACGCCCGGCGGTAGTGATTTTCTGGACTAGCCCCAATCCCATCACCGGCGTCACCGGCATGCTGCAATGGGGGTTCGCCGGAACTCTGGCGACCGGGGGCGGCACGATTCCGCTGGACCTGGGTTCCTATCAAGGCGTGTGTCTGAACCCGACGTGCCAGTATGCCTCCGCGGATTCGATCATCAGCGTAACCGCGGGCAGCGTAACCGCAGCTGAAGTTTTCGGTCCCCGCACCTGGTATCTGGATAACGTAACGTTTGACGATGGCGGCCATGCTGTCGGGTCTTTTGTCTATGACTCGGCCAGCAACACTTACTCCAACCTCGACATCACAGTCACACCGGGCACCAAATTCACCAGTGGCTATCATTACGGAGTTCCTGGTGCGCCCCCGGCTCCGACGGCATTCGCTAACTCGGTGCGCGCCTATTCGAGCTTACCGGCGCTGCAAGGCGACCGGTTATTCAACGGAAGTTTTGTCGCGGCCCTCACCAACGACGGCGGGAATATCGCGTTTAACGGCTTGGCGCAGGAAGCCTCCTGTGACTCGCCGGACTGCATCGTCAACGGCGCTTCTCGAACCCGCTTCATTACGTTAGGGAGCGTGACCACCATCAGGCCCGCCGGCTACACCAAAGTCCTGTCGCAGATTATAGACGGGAGCGGCTGGCAGACTACCTTGATGATCACCAACCTCAACAAGTTCGCCCAGGCATATACGGTGACCAACTGGCATGACGATGGAACCCCGTGGTCGCTTCCCGGAGTGGGCAGCAACGTCACGATAACAGTGCCCGGTAACGGTGTGAAGTTTCTCAGTTCTACCGGTTCGGGTTTCGCTTTGAGCGAGGGCTGGACCAAGGTGGAAGGCAACGAAGACTATTCCGTGATGGCGGTCTTTAAGGTTCAGGGCGCTCAGCAGAACCTGCAGGCCACGGTCACCGGAGACAACACTGGCAATACCAGTTTTTCGTTGCCGTTCGATGAGACCAATGGTGCGGTAGTAGGTTTGGCTCTCACCAATCCGAGCCCCACGCAGACGCAGACCGCGCTAGTGGTGGCTTACGACGAATCCGGAAATGTCATTCTTAACGATTTCTCGGTAGTCATGCGGCCGCAGCAGCATCTGGCTTTTGTGCTCGACGACAAGTTCCCCAGTGTGGCGAATCAGCGCGGCAAGATTCGAGTTTTCGGAATCCCGACGGGAAATGTACAACTGCCATTTCTGGGGCTGAACGGAATGGGCGTGAGAAACCTTCCGGACGGGTCCTTTACGAATCTCCAGGTGACCTACCAGTAGTCAGCGGTCCTTGAGGATTTCGCGCGCTGCGTTGTGTCCTGGCGCGCCCATTACGCCGCCCCCGGGATGCGCGCCTGAACCGCACAGGTATAGGCCTTTGATGGGCGTGCGATAACGCGCCCAGCCGGCGAGCGGCCGCAATACGAACATCTGATCGAGCGACATTTCGCCATGAAAAATGTTGCCGCCCGTGAGTCCGAAGCGGCGCTCCAGATCGAGCGGCGTCAGAGTCTGGCGCTCCACTACGATGTCGCGGATATTGGGGCAGTATTCTGCGATCACATCGAGAACGCGGTCCGCATAAGGCTCGCGCTGGGCGTCCCAATCGGTGCCCTGCAGCGTGTACGGGGCGTATTGCAAAAAGATCCCCATGATGTGATGTCCGGGCGGCGCGAGGGACGCGTCATACATGGTGGGGATGGTCATCTCGATCAGCGGCGAGCGCGAGGGGCGGCCGTACTTGGCGTCGTCCCAGGCATGCTCCACGTATTCGATCGACGGGCAAATGTGCATGGTGGCGCGGTGCTGCGGACCGGGGGCGCCGGGCTGATTCGATCCAGGTAAGGCGGTGAATTCCGGCAGGCCGCGCAGCGCGAGGTTCATCTTGAGCGAGGTTCCCTCCGAGCGGAAGCGGCGGATGCCGGCGACGAAGTCCGTGGGCAGCGCGGCTTCCTCCACCAGATGCAGAAACGTCCGGCGCGGGTCGAGATTACTGGCGACGATCGGCGCGTGGATCTCTTCGCCATTCCGGAGAACGACTCCATTGGCGCGGCCGTTCTTCAGCAGGATCTTGTCAACCGGCGCGCTGGTGCGGATCTCCGCCCCGGCCGATCGCGCGGAATTGGCAATGGCATCGGACACCGCGCCCATGCCTCCGCGCACGAAGCCCCACAGTCCGCGATGCCCGTTCACACCGCCCATGCAGTGATGCAGCAGAATATAGGCGGTGCCGGGAGAGCGCGGACCGCCGTTGGCTCCAATAACGCCGTCGGTCGCCAGCGTCACCCTGATTTCTTCGGACTCAAACCAATCTTCGAGAAAATCCGCCGCGCTCTGCGTGAAGACTTTCACCAAGCCGACGATCTCGGCGCGCGACAGGCCGCGCAGGCGTCCCATCAGTTTCAGGTATTCGATGAAATCGCCGATGCTTTGCGGGGGAAAGTCCGGCGGCGTGGTCAGCAACACCGACTCAGCGACCCTGGCCAGCTTTTCGAGATGGGCTTCGTAGCGCGGATAGGCCTCGGCGTCGCGCGGTGAGAATTTGGCGATTTCGGCTACGGTCTTGGCGCGATCCTGCCACATGAACAGGTGGCGGCCGTCGGGGAAGGGCGAGAAGAACGCCGGGTCCTTGGCGTCGACGTGATAACCGAAGCGCTCGAGTTCCAGATCCCGCACGACCTTTTCCTGCATCAGGCTGGCGAGGTATGACGCGGTCGAGACGCGATAGCCCGGCCAGATCTCCTCGGTAACTGCGCAGCCGCCCACCAGCTCGCGGGCTTCGAGCACCAGCACGCGCATCCCGGCGCCCGCCAGATACGCGGCGGTGACCAGGCCATTGTGGCCTCCGCCGACAATGATGGCTTGATAGGGATTCAGTTCGGCAGCCTGTACGCCCGATACTCTGCTGGATAACCGGCAGCTCCCACGGCTACGACGATATACTGCTTGCCGTTGAGCATATAGGTCATCGGCGATCCGGTTTGTCCCGCCGGCATCGCGATAGCGCCCGCATCTTTTCCAGTCTTCTTATCGTAAGCGCGCAGGTAGGCGCCCTTTTTCCCGTCGGGCATGGTGATGGTGCCGGCCTCTCCGCCGATCACCAGCGTCTTGGTAACGATGACGCCCACGATTCCGGCGCGTCCAGTGCGCGGAATATTGATGCCTTTGAGCGCGGGGTGATTGCGAATCGCATCCGGCGTTTCGCCATTGGCGATCTGCCAGAGGATCTCGCCCTTGTTTAGATCGATGGCGCTGATCTGCCCGTAGGGTGGCTTGAACAGCGGCAGGTCCTGCACGCTGAGACGCGCGGTATTGGCGTTGCCCGGGACCGCGGCTCCATCGCCGCCGGCGCCGCCTCCGGAACGGGCGCCTTCCGTCGCGGTGCCTTGAATGAAACGGAAATCGGTTTTCTTGGGGTCGGAGGGCACCAGCGCCAGATCCGTAAGCGCCCTTTGCGACGGAACATAGGCGATGCCGGTTTCCGGATCCACGGAGCCTCCCACCCAGTTGGTTCCGCCTGACGCTGTGGCAAAAGCCAGCGTGCCGATGGGACCTTCGGCCTTGCTCAAAGAGGGCGGCGTAAAGATGGGCCCGATCTTGTAGTGCGCGACGATGGCGCGCGCTTGTGCCTTCAACTCGGGCGTGAAGTCGATCAGGTCGTCGAGCGAAAAGCCCTGCCGGTCATAGGCGGGAGGCTTGATCGGGAACGGCTGCGTGGGGCTGGTTTTTTCTCCAGGTACCGTAGACTGCTCGACCGGTCTTTCTTCCATGCCGAAAATCGGCTGGCCGTTGGTGCGGTCGAACATATAAAGGAAGGCTTGTTTCGTGGGCTGAGCGAGCGCTTTGACGGGGCGGCCGTTCACGGTAATGTCGACCAGGATAGGGGCGCAGGGAATATCGAAATCCCAGATGCCATGGTGCACCAGCTGGTAGTGCCACTTGCGCTCGCCGGTTTTGAGATCCACGGCGACAATGCTCTCGCCGAACAAGCCGTTGCCGGGGCGGTGTCCGCCATAGTAATCGCCGGTGGGCAATTCGACCGGAAGATACGCCAGGCCGAGTTGCTCGTCGACGCTGATCTGTCCCCACACGCCAGCGTTGCCGGTGTAATCGGCCGAATCGCTTTCCCAGGTGTTGTAGCCGAACTCGCCGGGCCGGGGAATGGTGTGGAAAATCCATAGGCGCTTGCCGGTGCGCACGTCGAAAGCGCGCACGAAACCTTTTACGTTGGTCTTGCTGCGCGGGACTCCGCCCGAGCGATGCGCGGCGCCCACGATGATGGTGTCGTTGGCAACCACCGGCGCCGAGTGCAAACCCACTTCGCCGGTGACGGGATCGATCACCTGGTCATCGTCTTCTTTGAGATCCACCAGGCCGTCTTTGCCGAAGCTGGCGATGCGCGTCCCGGTCTTGGCGTTGAGTGCAATCAGCCGGTAACCGGGCGTGACATAAAATATTCGTTCTTCGCGCCCGTCGGTCCAATAGGAAAGTCCGCGGCCCGAGAGCTGGCGGGGGGCGTTGCGGCCGCGCTCGCCTTCGTTCTCGCTGTGCATCCAAAGTTGCTCGCCGGTGGCCGCGTCGAGCGCCACTACCGCACGGCGCGTGCCCGCGGTGGCGTAGATGATTCCGTTGGCCATCAGCGGCGTGCCTTCAAGGTTGTACTCGGGACGCGGGCCCAGGTTTTCGGTCTTGAAGTGCCACGCCGGTTCCAGCTTGTTGAAGTTGGACGCGTTGATTTGATCGAGCGGCGAATAGCGGGTGTTGCCGGTGTCGCCGCCGTAGCTGCGCCATTCTCCATTCTTCGCGCCGGTTTGCGCAAGGGCCGGTAAAGCTGCGAGGAGGCAGGCGAGGACAGCGCCGCTGAAGGCTGGTCGGAACGAGGACGTTTGCATTCGGTTCACCACCTCCGCATATTATAGGCCACAGGGGCCCGGATCGCGCTCGCGGTCTGCGCTGCCGTCCGTAACGCAGTACAATCGTTGCGATGAGCTACACACCCACGGACCTCCGTCGTTCCGCACCGGTTGCCGATTCCGGCGGGCCGCCTCCCAGCCGCTGGCGCATTCCGCGCGCGGTCGGGTGGGTACTGTGGGCTGCGATCTCGGTCTTGGGCGCTTACTCCGTTTGGGTACTCACCGAAGGCGGTAAGACGGTCAACAGTATGTGGATGGTGGTCGCCTCGGTTTGCATTTACCTGATCGGCTACCGTTTTTACGCGTCTTTTCTAGCCGCCAAGGTAATGGCGCTCGATAACCGCCGCGCGACGCCCGCCGAGCGGCTGCGCGACGGGCATGATTTTGAGCCTACCAATAAGTGGATCGTATTCGGCCAGCACTTCGCCGCGATCGCCGGTCCGGGACCGCTGGTAGGCCCCACGCTGGCGGCGCAATTCGGCTATTTGCCGGGCGCGTTGTGGATCATGGTGGGCGCAGTGCTTGGCGGCGCGGTGCAGGACTTCGTGATACTGTTCTGCTCGCTGCGGCGTGACGGCAAATCGCTCGGCCAGATGGCGCGGGAGGAAATCGGGAAGGTGGGCGGCTTTGTCGCGCTGATCACCGTGATGCTGATGATGATTATCATTCTGGCGGTGGTCGGCTTGGTGGTGGTGAACGCGCTCAAGGGCAGCCCCTGGGGAACCTTCACTATCTTCGCGACCATGCCCATCGCCATCATTATGGGCCTGTACCTGCGCTACGCGAGGCCCGGCAAAGTACTCGAGTGTTCCGCGATCGGCTTCGTGCTGGCTCTAGCCGCCATCTTCGGCGGCCAAGCCATTGCCACCTCCAGTTACGCTCCCTGGTTCACCTACTCAGGCGTGGCGCTGGCGGTCGCGCTGATCGTTTATGGATTTCTGGCGAGCGCGCTCCCGATGTGGCTGCTGCTCGCGCCCCGCGGATACCTCAGCACCTTTATCAAATTGGGCGTAGTGCTGTTGCTGGGCGTGGGCGTGATCGTGGTGCATCCACAAATGCAGATGCCGGCATTCACGCGCTTCGTCGACGGCACCGGACCGATCTTCGCGGGCAAGATTTTTCCGTTCTGCTTCATCACCATCGCGTGCGGCGCGGTTTCCGGCTTCCACTCGCTGATTTCTTCGGGCACCACTCCGAAGCTGATGGCGCGGGAACGGGATGCCACCGCCACCGGATATGGCTCCATGCTGCTTGAGAGCTTCGTCGCCATCATGGCGCTGATCGCCGCTTGCTCGCTGCCGACGGGCGTGTTTTTCGCGGTGAACTCGCCGGCCGGAGTGGTGGGCGCGACGCCGGCTGCCGCCACCGCCACCATCAGCAACTGGGGCTTCCCCGTGGATGCGGCGCAGATGCAAACGCTGGCGGATGGCGTGGGTGAGAAAACATTGTTTTACCGGACCGGCGGGGCGCCCTCGCTGGCATTGGGCATGGCGCAGATTTTTTCTTCTTTCATCCGCGGCAACCAGGCGGTGCTGGCCTTCTGGTATCACTTCGCCATCATGTTCGAGGCGCTGTTCATCCTGACCATCATGGACACCGGCACGCGCGTCGGGCGATTCATGCTGCAGGATCTGCTGGGCTCGGTGTGGCCCAAGCTGGGGCACACCAACTGGAAACCCGGGATGCTGGGAACCAGCGCGGTGGTGGTGGCCGCGTGGGGTTATTTCCTCTACCAGGGCGTAGTCGACCCGCTGGGCGGCATCAATTCGCTATGGCCGCTGTTCGGAATCGCCAATCAACTGCTGGCGGCGGTGGCGTTGTGCGTGGCGACGACCGTATTGGTAAAAATGTACCGCGCGCGCTATATGTGGATCACGTGCGTGCCGCTCGCGTGGCTCACCGTGGTGTGCTTCACGGCGGGATGGCAGAAGATTTTCGACAGCGCCCCGGCACTGGGATTCCTGGCGCAGGCAGACGCGCTTAGCAAGGGCCCGCAGACTTCCGCCACCGCGGCGCTGATCTTCAATGCCCGGCTAGACGCGGGCGTCACTGCGGTCTTCATGATCCTGGTAGCGATCATTTTAGTGGATTCAATCCGCGTGTGGACCGGCATTCTGAGCGGAAACAGAAAAGCGACGAGCACCGAGACCCCGTTCGTGCTGACGCGCTTGCCGGAGGAAGCATGAGAAACTTTTTCCGCTTCGTCATGGCGTTGCTGCGCGAGCTAGGGGACGAGAACGCGTATCAGCGGCATCTGGCGGCCCACGGCGTGCTGCATTCTCCCGCGGAATGGCGCCGCTTCTGCGACGCGCATTGGCTGGCGCAATCGCGCCGTGGACGCTGTTGCTGAACCACCTGGCGAAGGTACCGAGCACCTCCCAACTTTTGCACGCGATCGGCGATCCTGGCGGTCACTCGGCGATTCCCAGATGTGGTTGGTCCTTTCGGATTCTTCGAATATACTGGTTGGTCAGATTTGGGGAGGACACTCCACCGTGAAAACTCGTGCCATATTCGCACTGTTGTTCGGAGCAGCCCTGCTCCGCGCGGCTGACTACCCGGCTGCCGTTGAAGGCGATTGGGTGGTCCGCGATTTCCGCTTCCACACTGGCGAAATGCTTCCTGAATTGCGCCTGCATTACTTTACCGTGGGAGCGCCGACGGGCGAGCCGGTTCTGATCCTGCACGGAACCAATGGAAATGGAGGCGGATTTCTGCGTCCGGATTTCGGTGGCGAATTGTTTGGGCCGGGACAGCCGCTCGACGCTGCGACGCACTATCTCATCATGCCCGATGCCATTGGGGCGGGGAAGTCGTCGAAGCCCTCCGATGGGCTGCGCACGCGTTTCCCCAAATACAATTACGACGACATGGTCGAGGGGCAGTACCGGCTGGTGACGGAACATCTGGGCGTGCGGCATTTGCGCTTGGTGATGGGTACTTCGATGGGCGGCATGCACGTGTGGGTGTGGGGTGAAAAGTATCCGGGCTTCATGGATGCGCTGCTCCCCACTGCGGCCCAGCCCACCGAGGTCTCCGGGCGCAATTGGATGCTGCGGCGCATGGTCATCGACTTCATTCGCAATGACCCGGAGTGGAACAACGGCAATTACAAAGAGCAGCCCCGCAGCCTGAAGATGGCGCAAGTCTATTTCGGGATCGCCACCAGCGGAGGCACGCAGGCGATTTACCGGGCCGCGCCCACGCGGGAAAAAGCCGATCAAATTCTGGACCAGCGGCTGGCGCAACCATCGAACGCCGACGCCAACGATGTGCTCTATCAGCTGGAAGCATCGCGCGATTATAACCCTGCGCCCAAACTCGAGACTATTCAGGCGCGAGTGCTGGCCATTAACTCCGCTGACGACGAGCGCAATCCGCCGGAACTGGGAGTCATGGAAAGCGAAATCCAGCGAGTGAAGTTGGGCCGCTACGTGTTGATTCCGACCGGACCGGAAACGCGCGGCCACGGAACCATGGGTCTCGCGAAGCTGTGGAAGCAGTATTTAAAGGAACTGCTGCAACCGCCGGTGCAGGCGGCGAAGTAGAGTTGCTTCGAAGCGCCGCAAAGCGTAGCCGGGATAGACGGACCTTTACGCCACGGCTGCCAGTACGCGAGGACGAACGGAGCCGACCTCGCGGCGCTGCGGAACCTCAGACGGTGTCTGATAGTCAGCCGCTGCCTGATAGTGGGCCGTAAACAGCTTGTGGGCCGGTGCGCACGCCGCGTTGGGATACAGCTGCACGAACAACTGGCCGATGGCCTTGCCCCGTAAACCCTTGCACACGGCGGCCAAATGGCGCGCGGTTTCGGCGGTACAGGTGTCACAGGTGAGGCCGACCTCACTGCAAATCTGGGGGAAGTTGTCGGTCGTCGGCGTGTTCATGTAGGAATCATTATGCCCCGAGCCTTAGTCAACACCAAGAGGTCTGAAGCGGGTTGGGGACACCTCTTTTGCGGGTATCGAACCCCGGTACCTCTGGCTGTCGCGTAACCGCTGCTATCCTGAAAATTCCTATGGATCAAAACCAATTGCGCGCGTTGCTTGAAGAAGTGCGCGCCGGAGCAGTAGATATCGACGCGGCTTTGGACCGGCTGCGCCACATGCCATTCGAGGACCTGGGCTTTGCCAAAGTGGATCATCATCGGGCGCTGCGGCATGGCATGCCGGAGGTGATCTTCGGTCCCGGCAAGACCGCCGATCAAATCTCGGCGATCGCGGCGGCTCTACTGGCGAAAGCGCAAAATGTCCTGGTGACGCGGATTCCTGCCGAAGTCGGCCAACGCCTGGAGCAGGAACACGACGGTGCTGAGTACTTTCCGGCTTCCCGGTCCCTGCGCGTGTGGCGCGACCGGACCCTCCGTGGCAAGGGCAAGATCGCCGTCGTTTGCGCGGGTACCAGCGATCTGCCGGTGGCTGAAGAAGCGCGAGTCACCGCCGAGGTGATGGGCAACGAAGTAGACGCCATTCACGATATCGGCGTGGCCGGCATTCACCGGCTGATGCATCACCGCGAGCGTCTCGCGGAAGCTCGCGTGGTGATCGTGTGTGCGGGGATGGAGGGCGCGCTGCCGAGCGTGGTGGGCGGCCTGGTTACG
>Ga0105240_10002132_pt1 | contig 32323 bp, 23 predicted proteins | sample KBSC54metaG_FD_80426 | JGI IMG/M metagenome (GOLD analysis project Ga0105240, IMG submission 80426) | Corn rhizosphere microbial communities from Kellogg Biological Station, Michigan, USA - KBS C5-4 metaG | ecosystem: Host-associated > Plants > Roots > Rhizosphere > Soil | place: Michigan, USA... | reverse complement strand
TGGCGTTTTCGATTTGGGCGGCGCGTTTGATGCGCCAGCGGCCATCGGCGACTGCCTGAGTGAGGTCAGTTTCGACGGGACCTTTGGGGGCGAAGTCCTGCATGTAGCCCGCACAGTGCTTTTTGTAGGCCTGCTCGTCGGCGGGCGTACAGAAGTGGACGTGGCCTGTCAGGCCGTGGCGGTAAGCGTTGAGGGTCCGAGCATCCTGCTTGGACTTGGGAGCTGACTTCGCAAGCTCGATGAGATCGTCGATCGTATTCATAAAAGGCTTTCAGGGATGGCTGGGAGTTGGTTTGGGGGAGAGAAGCGCTGTTGCGCAACCTCTCACTAATTGAATGATTGCACGGGAGTCTTTCGGTCAAGGGGTCTGGAAATCTGAAACTATTGATTCCAGGGCAAATTCAGGTCGAAGATTTTCGTCAACGGGTCCGGTTACACTCATAGATCGACCACATGACTGCGGAATCGTTCATTGAGCGCTGGCGTTCTTCCGGGGCGGCCGAGCGCGCCAACTATGTCCTCTTCCTGTCCGAACTGTGCGATCTGTTGGAAGTTCCGCGTCCGGAGCCGGCGGCCGCCGAGGATCATCGGAACCAATACACCTTCGAACGGCCGGTCACGTTCCGCCATCCGACCGGATTGACCAGCACGGGTTTCATCGATCTTTATAAGCGGGGCTGCTTCGTGCTGGAAGCCAAGCAGGGCAGCGAAGCGATGGAACCGGCGAGCCTGTTCGAAATGCCGCATCGGCGCGGTACGGCCGTTCGCGGCACTTCCGGATGGGACCAGGCCATGATCCGAGCCCGGAACCAGGCGGAGCAATACGCCAAGGCGCTGCCGGCGGCGGAAGGCTGGCCGCCGTTCCTGGTGGTGGTCGACGTCGGCTATTCCATCGAACTCTTCGCGGACTTCTCGGGCACAGGCAAGGCGTACGTTCCCTTTCCCGATTCCCTCACGCACCGGCTGCGTCTGGAGGACCTCTCTTTCGACGGCGCACGTAAGAGGCTTCGCGCCATCTGGCTCGACCCGCTCTCGCTCGATCCCAGCCGCATTTCCGCCGTGGTCACGCGCGACGTTGCCTGGCATTTGGCCAAACTGGCCCGCTCGCTGGAAGAAGATTTCAGCGCGGAAGTGGTCACGCCCTTCCTGATGCGGTGCATTTTCACATTTTTCGCCGAGGACATCCATCTGCTCCCGGCGAATAGCTTTAAGAAACTGCTCGACAGCTTGCGTTACGATCTCGCGAATTTTAAGCCGATGGTGGAGGCGCTGTGGAAGACGATGGATTCGGGCGGCTTCTCTCCCATTCTGCGCGAGCACGTCATCAAGTTCAACGGCGGCCTCTTCGAATCCGTTGAAGCCCTGCCGCTCAATCGCAATCAGTTTGAAATTCTGTGTCTTGCGGGCGCGGCCGAATGGAAAGACGTGGAGCCGGCCATCTTCGGCACGCTTCTGGAACGGGCTCTGGACGAGAAGGAGCGCCACGCCCTGGGTGCTCACTACACGCCGCGGGCTTATGTAGAACGGCTGGTCATCCCGACGGTCGTGGAGCCTCTTCGCCACGATTGGGCCGACGTGCAGGCTGCGGCTCACACGCTGGAACGCGCGGGCAAGACGGCTGAAGCGATCGGCGTGATCACGGAGTTCCGGCGGCGGCTCTGCTCCATCGAAATCCTGGATCCGGCCTGCGGGTCCGGCAATTTCCTGTATGTCGCGCTGGAACACCTGAAGCGACTGGAGGGGGAAATCAACGACGCGCTGGAGAGCCTGGGGGAGAATCAACAGGCGCTACAGACTGACCGTTACACAGTGGACCCGCACCAGTTGAAAGGCATCGAACTGAACCCGCGCGCCGCGGCCATTACGGATCTGGTGCTCTGGATCGGTTACCTGCAGTGGTATTTTCGCACCTGGGGCGCTGCCACGATGCCACCCGAGCCGGTGATCAAGCGCTTCCATAACATCGAGCACCGGGACGCGCTGCTGGTACACGACGGCGTGGAACCGGCGGTGGACGAACACGGCAACGCGCGGAGCACCTGGGACGGCGTGACCATGAAGACGAATGCGGTCACGGGAGAAGAGGTCCCGGATGAAGCCGCGCGGCGTCCGGTGCTGATGTACAAGAATCCGCGGCGGGCGGAATGGCCGCCGGCGGATTTCATCATTGGAAACCCGCCGTTCCTGGGCAACTGGCGCATGCGGAGCGATCTGGGCGACGGGTATACGGAGACACTGCGGACGGTGTACAAAGAGGTTCCGGAAACAGCCGATTACGTGATGTACTGGTGGCATCGCGCGGCGGAACGCGTGCGCGGAGGGCAGACACGGCGCTTCGGTTTCATTACGACGAACAGCCTGCGACAGACTTTTCAGCGGCGGGTGATCACGCCGCACCTGAGCGATTCGAAGACACCGGCGTCGCTGGTTTTCGCGATACCGGATCATCCATGGGTGGATTCTTACGATGGTGCGGCTGTTCGGATCGCGATGACCTCGGCGGAGGCAGGAACGAAGGAAGGACGATTGTTGCGAGTTATCTCGGAGGAGGCGGGGGATGGGGAGGGCGCATCGAAGGTCGAGTTCGAGGAACGCTACGGAATCATTCACGCCGATCTGACGGTGGGGCCGAATACTTCCACTGCACTTCCACTTCAAGCTAACCAACGTATAAGTGCGACGGGCGTGAAGCTCCATGGTGCGGGGTTTCTCGTCAGTCGTGAGAAGGCTATCGAACTCGGGTTGGGCAGATCGCCTAATCTCGACCTCCACATCCGTAGTTACCTTAATGGTCGGGATCTCGCCGCCCGCTCACGATCACTCATGGTGATCGACCTGGACAGCTTGGAAATTGATGACGTGCGCAGACGGTACCCCGCCGTGTACCAACACGTGCTGACCACCGTAAAACCAGAGCGCGACGTCAACCGCGAGCGGTCACGTAAAGAATTCTGGTGGCGGTTCGGCAGACGCAACACGGAACTTCGGGCTGCTCTCCATGGATTGAGGCGTTATGTTGCGACGCCGGAAACCGCTAAACACCGCTTCTTCGTCTTTCTGGATGCCACAATCCTTCCCGACAATATGCTCGTTAACATCGCTTCCAGCGATGCTTACGTTCTTGGCGTGCTCTCGGCGCGCATTCACGTTGCGTGGGCGCTGGCAGCAGGAGGGCGGCTGGGATACGGCAACGATCCCCGCTACAACAAGACCCGCTGTTTTGAACCCTTCCCATTTCCCGATGCCAGCGACTCGCAGCGGGAGCGCATCCGCTTCCTGGGCGAACAACTCGACGCACACCGCAAGCGCTGCCAGGAAGCGCACCCCAGCCTGACTCTTACGGAGATGTACAACGTCCTGGAAGAGATTCGCGCGGGCCAACCGCTCAGCGCGGCGAGCCAGATGATTCACGAGCGCGGGCTGATTTCGGTGCTACGCGAACTGCATGACGATTTGGACAGGGCGGTGGCCGAAGCCTACGGCTGGCCGGCGGACCTTGCGAGCGAAGACATCCTGTTCCGCCTGGTTGTGCTCAACGCGCAACGGGCAGCGGAAGAGCGGACAGGCTTGGTCCGGTGGCTGCGCCCCGAATTTCAGAGGGTTGCGGCGACGCAAACGGGGCTCGGCGTCGAAATGGAAGAAGAAGACATCCGCCCGGCTGCCGCATCGCGCAATGCGTGGCCGGCTTCTCTGCCGGAACGGGTGCGCGCGGTTCGCGATTACCTCCTGCAGACGCCCGCTCCGGCGCCGCCGGAAACGGTCGCGCGGAATTTTATGCGAGCCCGCTCACCCGAGGTTCGATCTATCCTTGAGACGCTGGTAGCGCTGGGCCACGCGAAGAGCGAGGCGGGTTCATACTGGGTGTGAGTTGCGGCCGAGCCGGCGCTTGGCAACCGGCGGCTCCGCTAAACGCGTGCCGTGAACCAACTCTACTTTGCGGCAACCGTGGTCTTCGCGGGGGACGAAGCCAGTGATAGCGCCATGGTCGCCCAACTGGTGCCGGCGGTGGAGATCCACTGATTGTAGCCGTGCGGGAAGCCGGCATCGAAGTACGGCTGGAAGGCCATCGCGCGCGTGGCTACGTACCACGAGCCATCCTCCTGCTGCGTCTTCAACAGATATTGGACTCCGCGTTCGTAGGCCGGGTTGGTCGTGGAAAGTCCGGCAGTTTGCAGCGCAACCAGCGCTCTGCCGGTCGCGTACGCGCCGCTCTCCATCACGTCGAGATCGCCCCATCCGCCGTCCTGCCGCTGGGCTGCCAGCAATTCGCGCATCGCGTTCTGCGTGGCGTCCTTGTCTTTACCGCCCCAATACAAGCCGACCAGCCGCCAGACGCGATCCTCATTGTCTCTGGCCTGCTGCTTGACAATCCAATTGGCAGCCAACTGAACGGACTGTTCGTAGGCGGCCTTGTCGGTCTTGGGCGCGTATAGCTGCAGCGCGCGCATGGAGATCGCGGTCTGCCCGATGTAGTCGGAACAGATCGGCGGGCGGGTATCGGCAAACAGATAGGCGAACTGGCCGTCGGGCGACTGGCGGTTCTTCAGGTACATCGCCACGGTGTCCGTATTCAGGTCCGCTTTGTAGTGCTCGGCGTCCAGCCCCAGCAGCATGTAACCCACCACCGACGGGCCGAAGTATTCCTCGACTGGAACCATGGCGCCCTGGCGCAGTTTATCCCGCAATTGCATGAGGCCGAAAACATTCGCCTTCACCTGCTGGGCGGCGATCTTTTCGTCGACCGCGAAACCTTTTCCGCGGGCGGCGCCCACCGCCATTGCCGAAAAGCTGTTGTTGTGGCAGGACGCGCAGGCGGCCTTCGGCATGAAGTTGGCGTCGGCCCGCTGGATCAACGGGAGCGCTCCCTGCACGGCGCGCTGGATGGTGTTCTCTTTCCGCGCCTTCAGGACCGGAGCAGCCGGGTTGGTGGACGTGGCCCCGGCTTGCGCAAGGAATTGCGAGACCGGTGTGTCGCCATGGAATCTGGCTATATCGAGCACCGACAATCCAGAATCGCCGCCGTTTTTGTGGCCGTCTTTGGCATTCACGTTGGCGCCGCGCTCGACCAGCAGTTTCACGACGTCCAGCGACAGAGTATCGGATGCGGCGGCATACATCAGCGGTGTCCGGCCCAGCGGATCGACGGCATTCACGTTGGCGCCGTGATCCAGCATGGTGCGGACGGCATTGACGTCACCGAGTTGCGAAATCTCGCCAAGCGTCATGGTGTACGCATCCTTGCCGGTGACCCTGGAGACGAGAAGGTCGAGGCATTTGGCGCAGCGCATGCTGACCGCCATCGCGAGCGCCGGCTCACCAGACGCTTTGGCGTCGGCGCCCTTGCCGAGGAGCAGTTCCACGCTGGCGGCGTCGGGGGCAGTGGCGGCTTCGATCAGGGGCGAGGATTCGATGGTCGGGTGCTGATTGGGATTCGGATTCGCGCCCTTCTCCAGCAGCAGTCTGACAGTTGCCGAATTACCGGGACGGCGGGCGGCGATCATCAGCGGCGTTCTGAGGTCGCTTGACTTCGCATTGACGTCGGCGCCGTGAACCAGCAGGACGCGGGTCTTTTCGAGGTCGGTGGCAGCCCACATCAGGGCGGTGGCGTTCGCGTCATTCTTCCTGTTGGGATCGGCGCCCTGCTTGATCAACTTCTCGAGCGTCGCCGGAGTGGTGTAGAGCACGGCGTACATGAACGGCGTCGAGCCCTCGGGTCCGCGCGCGTTGAGGAGCTTGGGATCGTCGCTGACGGATTTCATGAAGGCCTTCAGGTCGCCGGTGCGCAGCGTTTCGACCAGGGACACGGCCTTGGGATCGATGGGCGGCAGTTCCACTTCGTTGGCAAGCGAATCGGGCCACTCGGCGCCCTGATCGATCCAGGTTTTGATGGTCTGAATCTGTTCCGGCTTGAGCGCGCCGGTGGGAGGCATTTGCAGGCCGTAAGCGCTTCCGGAAACGCGATGGTACAGGAAGCTGTTTTCGCTGCTGCCCGGGACTACACCGCGGCGGCCCAGAACCACGCTCTTGCGGTCGACGCGGAAGCCGCTGACCTGCTGGGTGGGTCCGTGGCAGCCGGCGCAGTTCTGGCGCAGGATGGGTGCAACGTCCTTCGCGTAATCGATCTTTGCAGGCGCCTGTGCAGACAGCATGCCCGCAAAAATGGATGAGCCGAGCGCCAGTGGCGCAAATCTGAATCCCCTCATATCCCCTCCGTACCAGTCGGCATTGACGCTCCCTTACGGTCGCGGCTCCGATCAGAGCTGCGACGATAGGGAGCGATCAGTAGGCTTCAGACATTGTAGGTCGAAATGGCGGAGTTCGTATCGGTTTTTTGCGCCTATCTTTGGTACCAGCCTTCTCTGGTACCAGTGCGAAATCAACCATTCAGCCGCAGGACGAACCAGAAGAGGCCGCAGGCCAGCAGCGCCGCTTCGCCGACCCGATGCACCAGACGTCCGGCCCGCAGCAGCAGCAGGGCGAGGACGCCGAGCACCACGATTTCCGCCAGTGCCGCGCCGGCGAGCACGAGGGGCGCGCGATACCCGGTGTTTTGCAGAAAGAGGCAGAAATACAAACCGTGGAACGCGCCGAGCGCGCCGGCGACCAGCCATCGCGAACCGGCCTGCGGCAACAGCAGCGCTTCGACGGCGAGGTAAGCGACAGTGAGCGCCGCCGCGGCCTCCACGAAACGCGGCGTGGGCAGCCAGTTGGTATGCGGCACGATGAAGACGCAGAGCACCTGCCCGGCGAGGAACATCGCCGCCATGGCCAGCAGCTCTTTCCGGCCGCGCGCCGTCATGGCGAGCGTCACCAGGAACAGCACTTGCGCCAGTCCGCCCAGCGCGCGGACCGCACCGGCGCCAGATTGGACCGCCATAATCTCCATCGGCGCCGGCGGACGAAAGCGGAGCGTGGTGCGGGTGAAGGTCAGGTCGAAGACGCCCTGGTCTTCCTTGCCGCCCAATTGCGCGCGCAGCAGGTGAACGTGATTCGGGACTGTGATCGCGGGGAACGTGCATTCCACGTCGAGCTTTTCCACCGGGGCGGCGAATTCGTAATCGGCGGTGCACACGTAGGAATCGCGGGCCTTATCGGCGGCGCACTGGCTGCGCAGCAGGCGGGCTTCGCGGCCTGCGCTGAAGAAGTGAATGTGCTGGAGGAGCGTGGTCTCCGGAGTTTGCACGTGGGCCACTTCGTATAACGGCATGTGCAATTCGTAGTGCGCCCGCGCACCGTCGATGCCGAGTTCGCCGGTACTCATGCTCACGACGTGGGCCGCGGCGGGAAGAGAGGCCAACAGCAGCAAGCGCCAGACGCGGATCATATGACGGCGGCGGGCGCACTGAGACGGGCGCGGCGAACCCTTAGATAAAGAATGCGGACCAGCGCCAGGACCGGCACCGAGAGGAACGTCCCCGGGACGCCGGCCAGCTCGGCGCCGGCAAAGACCCCGAACAACACCAGCAGCGGGTGGACTTCCACGCCCTGGCCCATGAGGTGGGGGGAGATGACGTAGTCCTGCAAAACACGATAGACCGCAAGGAAAATCAGGACGGTCACGATCGGCGCCTTGGCCACCAGCGCCATCACGATAATCACGACGGCGGCGGTGAGCGGTCCCACCATGGGGATGAACTCCAGCATGCCACCGAGCGCAGCCAAAAGGATCGCGTAAGGCACGCCGATGATCGAGAAGAAAACGGAATAGGCGGTGAACGCCGCCATGGAGAGAATCAACAGCGCGCGCATGTAGTGCGCCAGCAGACGGTGAATGTCGGCGGTGATGTCTTCCAACAGGGCGCGGCGGTCTTCGTCGGGCACAAGATCCAGGATGTGCTGGCGGATCTCTCGGGCTTCCTTCAGGAAGAAGAAGGCCAGGATCGGGATGATGATGACGTAGATCAAATCGCTGGCGACGTTCACGAATTTCAGTCCCGCGGAAGCCAGGGTCGAGGCGACGTCGCCGGAACGTTGTGCGATCGTACTGCCGATCTTATCGATGATTTGCGCTTTGATGCTGTCGACGGTGCCGGGCGTGGCGCTTGCAGGTTTTTGGTTTTGCAGCATACCCGGCAGGCGATCCTGCAGATCCTTAGCCTGGGCCACCACGATGCCGCCGACCTGGGTTATGAACGTCACGGCCAAGCCCACAATGATGACGTACGACAACGCCAACGCCAGGGTCCGCGAACGATTGCCGGGAAGGAAGCGGTCCAGCAGATTCACCAGCGGCGAGAGCAGATACGCGAACAGCACCGCAACGATGAAGACGAACAACGTGGTGCGCACCTGGTACACGAAAGCAACCATTGCGATCACAAGCAGTGCGGTCCAGGTGTATTTCGCGGCACATCGGTCGATGCCGAGCATATTAGTCACTAATAACGTAGCAGTTCTTTCAGGCGGCAGGCGCTGGAACTGTGGGGAGCTTTTCGATTCGGACGCGCGCGATACGGTTGCGCTCCATCTCGAGCACGGTGTAGCGCCTGCCGCCGTACTCGACAAATTCGCCGACGTGGGGGATCGCACCGAGACGGAAGAGCAGGAAGCCGGCCAGCGTTTCGAAGCCACCTTCGCCAGGGATCTCAATGCCAAATTCGCTTTCGAGGTCGCGGATGCGGGTGGCGCCATCGAGTTCGACGTCGTCGGTTTGGGTGATGGGGCGCGCGAGCTTTTCGTCATGCTCGTCTTCGATGCGGCCGACTAGTTGTTCGAGCACGTCCTCCACGGTGAGGAGGCCGGCGATGGTGCCGAACTCGTCGACGACGAGGGCCATATGCGAGCGGCCCTGGCGGAACTCGTCGAGCATCTGCGAGAGGGGCTTGGTTTCGGGCACGACCAGGTGGGGCCGGAGCAGGCGGGCGACGTGAAATACGCGGCTCGGCCGTCCCCTGCGGATGGCGCGGCGGCGCTCTTCCCACACGGTGAGCAGGTCCTTATAGTGAAGGATGCCGATGATCTTTTCCGGACTGCCCTCGAAGACAGGCAGGCGTGAATGCTGTTCGCGGATCATGGTGCGGAGCACTTCGTCGAGGGAGGAATTCGCATCGATGGAGACGATGTCGTTGCGGGCGACCATGACTTCCCGAACGAAGATGGTGTCGAGGTCGAGGACGCGGTGGATCATGTCCTCCTGCGCCTCGGGCAGATAGCCCAAACCGCGGCTGGAGCTGACGATGAGCTTGAGTTCTTCGGCCGAGTGGCCTCCTCCGTGAGCCCCGCCACGGAGTTTCAGCGCCTTGGTGATGGCTCCGGCCGATCGCTCGATGGTGATGACGAACGGCGCCGACACCCGGTAGAAAACCAGGAGCACGGGGGCGACCAGGGCGGCGAGTTGATCGGCGCGGGCGATGGCCAGGTTCTTGGGAACGACCTCGCCCATGACCACGTGAAAATAGCTGATTCCGAGGAATGATGCTACGAAGCAGGCGCCATGCACGGCCTCGCTGACGATGGGCGTGAGAGGCACGCGGATGAGCCCGAGCAAGAAGGTGTAGAGCGCATCTTCGCCGGCCCAGCCGAGTCCCAGGCTGGCGAGCGTTACCCCGACTTGTGTAACCGAAAGTAGTCTGCCGGGGTTAGACAGCAGATTGAGAGCCGCTTGCGCTCCGGCCTGGCCTTCTTCGGCCATTTGGCGGAGTCGCGAGTGACGAACGGAAAGGAGTGCGACCTCGGCGCCGGCGAAAAACCCGTTCACCGCAATCAGCAGGATGACCGCGATGACGCGCATAGGGGAATGGCCACAACCTCCGAAATAATTCTATCGGAGATTCATAACCAAAGGCGTTTAGAATCGTCTGAATAGGTAATCAACTAACTCCGTTACGTAGGGGGGCGTCACCACTGTATCCCAGGTGACGCCCCATTTTTTTGTTGGATCGATTGTATGCCAAAAATCCGCGCTTGTACACAGCGGATTTCCCAAAATCGGCCACCGTCCCAAATCGAGCGGCGTCTAAAAGTGGGAATCAGTAATATTTCGGGCAGGGTACATTCCCGCTATGATTGAATTTACTCCTCCCGATGAATCAACCCCGACTCGGCAAAATTGTTAAATTCGTGAACATAGTCATCGCGCTGGCGCTGGTGGCTGTCCTGGGCGCCGTGTACTGGTTCGCGTGGCGGCCCTTGCCGCAGCGGAGCGGGACGATTCCAAGCGAGGTGGCCGCCGCGGTCACGGTCACGTTCGACAAGTTGGGGGAGCCCCACATCCGCGCAGGCAGCCTGGACGACGCGCTGTTTGCGCAAGGTTACGTGACGGCGCAGGATCGCCTCTTTCAGATGGACGCGCTGCGGCGATTCTCCTCCGGCGAACTGGCCGAGGTTTTCGGACCAAGCCTGGTCGAATCGGACAAGGACTCGCGCCGCCTGCGTCTGCGGCGCACTGCCGAACAGGGCTACCTGCAGCTTCCGGCGGAAGATCGCGCGGCCTTCGGCGCCTACACGCGCGGAGTGAACGCCTATATTTCCAGCCATCTGGAGAATCTCCCGATCGAGTTCACGCTGTTGGGATATCAACCGCGTCCGTGGAGCGCGATCGATTCCCTGCTGATCTGCCTGCACATGTTTCGCGACCTCACCACCACATATCGCAACGAGCTGATCAAGAGCGACATGCTGGCGGGGGGCGACACGGCCAAGGTGAACTACCTGTTTCCGCCGCGAGCGGGATCGGAAGCGCAACCGGGGTCGAATGCCTGGGTGCTGGCCGGCAGCCACACTGCTTCGGGCAAACCGATCCTCTCCAACGATATGCACCTGGAGTATTCGCTGCCCGGCATCTGGTACATGGCGCATATCCAGGCGCCCGGCCTGAATGTTGCAGGTGTTTCCATTCCCGGCGCACCGGGCATCACGGTGGGCCACAACGACCGGATCGCCTGGGGCATCACCAATCTGCAGTTCGACGTGCAGGACCTATATATAGAGAAGCTGGACGACCGCAGCGGCCGCTACGTTTTCCGCAATCAGATCGAGCAGGCGCAGACCGAGCGCGAGTTGATTCGGGTCAAGGGACAGAAGCCCGTCGAGCTGGTTACTTATGTTACTCGCCACGGTCCGGTGCTGATCGCGGAGGGCAATACGCGCCTGGCGCTGCGTTGGACTGCTTACGAACCCGGCGTGGTGCAGTATCCCGTGCTGGACATCGACCGGGCGCAGAACTGGCAGCAGTTCACGACGGCGCTGCATCGCTGGGGCGGGCCCGGCTCTAACTTCGTCTACGCCGACGCGGACGGTAACATCGGTTACCAGGCGGCCGGCAAACTGCCGCGGCGCAACGGCTTCAACGGCGACGTCCCGGTGGATGGCGCGTCGGGCAATTTCGAATGGGACGGCATGATCCCGTTCGAGGAGCTACCCTCGGCCTACAATCCTCCGGGCGGCATTATCGCCACGTCCAATCAGAATCCTTTCCCGGCGAATTCCCCTTACCCGGTCAACGGCAACTTCGCGCCGCCGGATCGTTCGACGCAAGTCCGCGACCGGCTCTCGGTGCGCAACGGGTGGCGCGCGGAGGAGATGCTCGGCGTGCAGACCGACATTTACTCGGCCTTCGCCAAATTTCTGGCCGGCCAGTTAGTCGCGAGTTACGAGAAACGGCAAAGGCACAGTCCCGAACTGGATGCGGCGGTGGCCCTGCTGAACAAGTGGAACGGCCAGATGGAGAAGGATCTGGCCGCGCCCTTCATCGTCAGCCTCGCGTACCTGCAGGTCCGCACGGCCGTGGCGGAGAACGCATCGCCGGGCAAAGCGTCGCACTATGAAGGCTCGATGGCGCCCGCGATCATCCGCAAGCTGCTCACCGAGCGACCGGCCGGCTGGTTCCGCGACTACGACGAGATGCTGCTGCGCGCCTTCATCGACGCGATGGACGAGGGCCGCCGCATGCAGGGCCGCGATCCGAATCGATGGCTGTACGGCAAGTATATGCGGCTGACGATCGACAATCCGGTGATCCACAAGGTGCCGTGGATCGGCAAGTATTTCGACATCGGTCCGATTCCGATGAGCGGATCGGCGACGACGGTGAAGCAGACGTCGTTCAAACTGGCGCCGTCGATGCGGATGGACGCCGATCTCGGCGATTGGAACCGATCGCTGCTGAACGTGCAGATCGGGCAATCGGGGCAGATCCTGTCGAGCCATTACCGCGATCAGTGGAACAACTACTACTCGGGCAAGAGCTATCCCATGCAGTTCGGCAACGTTGACGCCAAGAGCACGTTGGAATTCCGGCCTGGCAAATAGGACTTGCCGAGTGACGCGGACTTCCATAGAATGTCCATCAGTCAATTATGCGCGTCACTTTGCCCGTACTCACTATCTGCGCGGCCGTTAGTCTCACCGCCGCAAGCCCCGCAACCCAGAGCATTCGCCGCGCGGGAGTCGGCGTGATCCATTCCACCGCCGGCGCCGCGAGTGACAACTACTGGATTCGCAACGAGCCGGCCGTCGACGCGCACTTCACGCGTACCAGCGGAAACAACAGCAGCGCGCGCGTCTCGTCGGACCACGTCCCGACGCCTGCTACCAGCCGGATCGTGCCCGGCAGCAGTTTCACGGGATTCCCGGGCCTCACTCACCTGGATCAACTGCTGGCCGGCGGCGGAAACCAATTCAACCTGGAACCACCCGATCAGGGGCTGGCCGTCGGCAACGGATATGTGGTGGAGGCAGTCAACCTCGCGGTGGCCGTCTACACTACGTCGGGCGCGCTGCTCGGCAGCGCCGACCTGAACGGGTTCTACGGCCAGCTCCCCACGATCGTACGCAGCGGTCCGGTGTACGGTCCGTTCCTGAGCGATCCTCGGATCTACTTCGACGCGCCGACGGGACGCTGGTTCATGACCGTCCTCAAAATTACCACCGACCCGGCAAACGGTAATTTCACGGGTACGTCGTCGATCCTGTTGGCGGTAAGCCAGTCCAACGATCCTACGCAATCCTGGCTGCTCTACGAATTGGACACTACGAATGCGCCCAGCAACGCGCAGCATCAGGGCTGCCCCTGCTTTGGCGACCAGCCGCTGATCGGCGCGGACGCGAACGGCTTCTTCATCACGACGAACGAATTCTCGATCGCCGGGCCCCAATTCAATGGCGCGCAGGTTTACGCGATGTCGAAGGCGGCGCTGGCAGCGGGCACCGCCACTTACGTGGCATACTTCCCCAGCCTGAATCTGGCCGAGGGACAAGCCTACTCGATCCAGCCGGCGACCACTCCTCCCGGCGGCTCTTTCGTCAGTGCCAACAACGGCACGGAGTACTTCACCAGCGCCCTCGATTTCTTCAATACGCTGGACAATCGCATCGCCGTCTGGGCGATGACGAACACCGCTTCGCTGGACACCGCCAGTCCGAACCCCGCGCTTACTTACACACTCGTGGACAGCCAGATTTACGGACTTGCGCCCGCCACCCAGCAGAAACTCGGCGCGCTGCCACTGGCCGATTACCTGAAAACCAAGAACAATGTCTTCGGCGTCACGACCAACGAGCACCTGGAACTGGTCGATGCGGATGACGATCGCATGCAGCAGACTGTGTACGCTGCCGGATCGCTGTGGACCGCTCTCGGCACGGTGGTGAAGACTCCGAACGGTCCCACGCGCGCGGGTATCGCCTGGTTCATCGTGACGCCGAGTTGGAACGGCAGCACGTTGCAGGCGTCGATGACGAACCAGGGCTACCTGGCAGCTAACCAGGAGAGTGTGTCGTATCCTTCCGTCGGCGTGAATGCCGCGGGAAAGGGCGTCATTACGTTCACGCTCATCGGGCCGGACTTTTATCCGAGCGCGGCATTCGCCACGCTCGACATGATCGGCGGCACGGGTCCCATTCAGATCGCAGCATCGGGCGCGGCGCCTGACGACGGCTTCACCGGATACGGCGCATTCGGTAGCCGCGTCGCCCGCTGGGGCGATTACTCCGCCGCGGTGGCGGATGCCGATGGCTCGATCTGGATCGCCGCCGAATACATCCCGGGCGGCCCGCGATCGCTGTTGGCGAACTGGGGGACGTTTATCGGGCGAGTGGTGCGGTAAGGAGTCAGGAGACAGAAGTCAGGAGTCAGGAGACGGCCCTGGCGGCTCCTTGGGACTGCGAAGCTCGGGAGTGTGGCGGAGAGGCGTCAGTCCCGGGAGCCGAGGAGGCCGCCGAGGGTGTCGAGGGCGGTGTGTTCGTCGCGCTGCGGGCCGGCGGGGGCGATTTCCTTGCGGAGCCGCTCGATGGTCATGCTCTGGACGACGACGTGGCCGGGACCGGTGAGGGTTGCCAGGAACAGGCCTTCGCCGCCGAAGAGCGCGGTCTTGATGCCGCCGACAAACTGGAAGTCGTAATCGACGCTTTCGTCGAATGCCACGACGCAGCCCGCATCGACCTGTAGAACCTGGCCGGCCTGCAAATCGAAATCGATGAAGTCGCCGCCAGCATGAATGAAGGTGGTGCCCGGACCGGTGAACTTCTCGAGGATGAAACCCTCGCCGCCGAAGAAGCCCGCGCCGAGTCGTTTGACTAGCGCCACGCTGTACTGCACCGACGATTGCGCGAACAAAAATGCGTCGCGCTGCACCAGCACGCTACGACCCGGCGGCAGATCGAAGGCCTGGATCTTGCCCGGATAGTGACCGGCGAAGCCGACCTCGCCCAAGCTGTCGGCGCGGAAATACGTGACGAACAACGACTCGCCGGTGATGGCACGGCGGAAGGCGCCCATCAGTTTCTCGCCGACAGTGGCGCCCGTCATGCGCGTGTCCCACTGCACGTTGGCGGTCTTGTAGACCATGCGGCCGGCATCGGCGTAGACTTCGTGGCCGGGCTTGAGCCGCAGGCGGACGATCTGCAAGTTATCGCCCTGAATGGTGTAGTCCAACTTCTCGATCACGGGACCGGCGGGACCGGCCGCGCCAGCGCCCATCGGCTGGCCGCAACCATTGCAAAATTTGGCTCCGGGCGAGGACTGCGCGCCGCAATTCGTACAAAAGCCCATGGTCCGGATTTTACCGTACCCGCGACATGTCAGAATTGAGGTTGGCTCATCCGATGCGTGCGCTGGCGCTCATTATCGCCGCCTGGCTGGTCCCGTCCGCGTGGACCCGGCAGGACCCGGCTCCTTGCGGCAGCAGCCGCGAAACCCTCAACGAATCGCTGTTTCGGCACCGGCAGTTCACTCGGGGCCGCGGCGTGCAACCGCGCGTGGCAATTGCGGCCGCGCTCAACCGAGATGCGGGCGACATCGCCATCGTTCAGGACGCCGGCGGGATCGTGCAACGTCAGAATCAGTTCAACCTCGACGGCGCGACGCTCACGTTCACAGCCGCGGCCGGGCGGTATCGATACGGCGTGTCGCAGCAGGGGTACGACGCTGCCGCGGCGGCTTCCGGCGCTCCGCTGGTCGCGCTCGACGACGACGATGCGCGGCTCGTGCCGCTGCCGTTCGCGTTTCCGTTCTTCGGCAGGAGCTACCGCGAAGTGTACGTGAACTCCGACGGCAATCTGACGTTCACCGCTTCCGACACCGCGTCGAGCCAGCGCTCGCTGGGGCGGATGACCGCCGGTCCACCGCGCATCTCGCCGCTCTTCGATGACCTCAATCCCTCGCAGACGGCGGGCGGCGTGCGCGTGCTGTCCGAAGCCTCGCGCGTGGTGGTCAGTTGGGTAAAGGTGCCCGAGTACGCCGACTTCGGGAAAGGCGTCGAGCAGACGTTCCAGGCGCGGCTGTATCCCGATGGCCGCATCGAATTCTCTTACTCCGGCGTGGGCCCGAGTAGCGCCGTTGTCGGCATCGCACCGGGGAATCTGCAGCCGGGCACGGCGCTGGTGGATTATCTGACCGACACCAGCGCGACCTATGCCGCCGGGGTCGCGGAGATCTTCGGCAACACGCTCACGCTGGACGTGGTCAGCGTGGCGCAGCAGTTCTATCTGACGCACGAAGACGCGTACGACTACCTGGCGATCTACAACAACATGGGTATCGGCGCGCTGGGCGAGGGCACGATCGCATATGAAGAAACGGTGCGCAATACGGGCACCGGTTTTGGGGTCCCGGTGGCGGATGCCGGCCAGCAATTCGGCTCGGGCAGCCGGCTGCAATCGGTACTCAATCTCGGGCCGTTGAACCAATATCCTGTGGATCCGAACAGCCTGGTGCCACCGCGCGCTGCGCAGGCCGATACGCCGCTCACGATTCTGACGCACGAGGCCGGTCATCGTTTTCTCGCCTTCGCCAGCATCAAGGGCGCGAGTGATCCCACCGTGCTTCCGATGCTCGGCTTCCAACTGGCGCATTGGAGTTTTCTCTTCGACTCGGAAGCCTCCGTGATGGAAGGCGAGCGAATCGCGGATCGCGTCGCGACTGCCACGCCGCAGTTTCTGACCACCGATATCACGCAGGCGTACGCGCCGCTCGATCAATACCTGATGGGCTTCCGCGATGCGTCGGAGGTGCCCGACGTGTTCGTGGTGAACAGCCCCACGCCGGCGTTTACTCCCGCGCAGCACCAATTCAGCGGCGTGGCATTCGGGGGCACGCGGCAGAATATCAAAGTCGCCGACGTGATTGCCGCGGAAGGCCGGCGCGTCCCGGATTCAACGGTAGCGCAACATCGTTTTCGCTTCGCCTTCATTCTCGTCGTGGCGCAGGGCAGCGAGCCGACTGCGGCGGAACTTTCCAAGCTCGACGGCTTCCGGCAGCAGTTCGAAGCGTTCTACTCCAAGGCTTCGTCGGGCCGCGCCACGGCCGACACCGCGTTGCGCCGCAGCTTGAAACTCTCGCTGTATCCGGCCAGCGGCGTGGTGGCGGGGCGCACGGCGCGCGCTACGGTCGCGATCGAATCGGCGCGGGCCACCGACCTGAGGGTCCAGATCAGCGGGGCCAACGGCAATGTCCAGTTCCCGACGTCCGTCACGATCCCGGCGGGGTCGCTGTCGGCGCGTTTCTCTTTCGACGCGCTGAAGGCAGGAGTCGAAGACGTGCAGGCGGTGGCCGCCGACGGTTCCTACGAGACCGCCGCCGCGCGCGTCCAGGTGGCAGACCATGTGCAGTTGAAGCTCGTGCAAGTCCCGGGCGCAACCGCGGTGCGGCTCACCGACGCGAACGATCTTCCCTACCCCGGCGCGGGGGTCGTGGCCACGCCTTCGACGGGCGGGGCCGTTGTGCCGTCGGAAGCGCTGACGGACGCGAACGGGGTCGCGAGCTTCCAGTGGAATCCAGGAGCCGGGGCGGTGAATCATCTGACGCTCGCGGTGGACGGACAACCCGGCGCCAGCATTACGCTGGACGCGGGAAGCGCGGTGCCCGTCATCAGTTCCGTGGTGAACGCCGCGTCGCTGGCGGCGGGCATGGCGCCGGGATCGCTGCAACTGATCAACGGCTCGCACCTGACGACCGCGAGGATTACGGCGGCCGGCCTGACCATATCGCCGTTTTACGGCAGCGACACGCAAATCCTTTTCGTGGCGCCGCAGGCGATGCCGCTCGGAAAAACAGCGCTGACCATCGAGACCGCGAACGGCAGCAGGGCTAGCGCGGCCGTCGAAGTGGTGCCCGCCGCGCCCGGCATTTTCAGCGGCGGCGTGGTCCAGGTGGGCGGGTATCTCGAAATCTATTGCACGGGGCTTGGGGTGTCGGGGATCGCGCCTACGGTGTTCATCGGCGCGACGCCCGTCCAGCCCGTCTATGCCGGGCCGGCGCCGAAGCTACCCGGGGCATCGCAGGTCAACGTGCAAATTCCCGCCGGAATCAGCGGCACACAACAGGTGGCTTTGTCGCTGGTATCGGCGCACAGCAATGCTGAAACGATCGTGGTGAAATAATGCTCTCCTGGCTCTTCTCCGACCCACTCGCCGCCGGCACGCCGGCTCCCGATTTCGAACTACAGGACGATTCCGGAAAGACTGTCACGCTTTCCAAACTGCGCGGGAAAAACGTCGTCCTGGTGTTCTACCCTGGCGACGATACGCCCGGCTGCACGAAGCAACTGTGCGAATTTCGCGACCACTGGAAGGACGTGAAGGCGCGCGGGGTCGAGGTATTCGGCGTGAATCCGCAGAACGCGAAGGCGCACCAGAAGTTTCGAAATAAATTCAGCTTCCCGTTTCCCCTGCTGGTGGATCCGCACCAGGGGGTCGCGGCGCTTTATCACGCCAATGGGATTATCGTGAAGCGCACGGTGTACCTGATCGGACCCGACGGAAAGATCCGGTTCGGGAAACGGGGGATGCCGAACCCGGATGAAGTTCTGGCTCACATTTAGGCCATTGATTTCGGATACGATTGTCTGTTGTGAGCCATACACGCCGGTCGTTTCTTCAATCCGCGGTGGTCGCCGCGGCTGCGCAAGCACAGGACGAGGTCCAGGTGCCCAAGATGAAATTCGGCGATCGCGAGATCTCGCGGCTGGTCGCCGGGTGCAATCCCTTCTACGGCTACGGCCACTTTAACAACACTCTGGGTTCGGTGATGCGCGACTACTACACGCAGGATCGGGTCTGCGCCGTGCTGCACCAATGCAATCAGGTGGGCATTAATGTCCACGCGTACCATCACCAGGGACGGGCGCCGCAGGACGTCGCGCGGTTCCAGTCGGAGGGCGGCAAGATGCACCTGATCGTGCAATGCCCCGACGACCCAGTGGTGGTCCACAAGGCGATGGCGCCGATGGCGATCTACCATCACGGCGAGCAGACCGATCGCGCCTTTCAGCGCGGCGAGATGGCCGCGGTGCGGGAGTGGTGCAAGAAGACGCGCGACCTGGGCATGAAGGTGGGGGTGGGTACGCACAAGCCCGAGGTGATCGCGCTGGTGGAAGAGCAGAACTGGGACGTGGATTTCTACGCGGGCTGCGTGTACAACCGGACGCGCACTCCCGACGAGTGGCGGCGCGTGTTGGGCGGCGAACTGCCCGAGATGGCCGGCGAGGTCTACATCCAGAGCGATCCGCCGCGCATGTACGAAGTCATGCGGCAGACGAAGAAGCCGTGCTTCGCGTTCAAGATCCTGGCGGCCGGCCGCATCGCGGGCCCAGGAATCGAGCAGGCATTCCGCACGGCTTTCCAGAGCATCAAGCCGACGGACGGCGTCTTCATCGGACTGTTCCCGCTGATCAAGGACGAGGTGCGGGAAAACGCCGCCCGGGTGAGGCGGATCGCCGGCTAACGACGGTGGGCGATGTGTTGGATCGCGATCGCCGCCGCCAGTCCGCCTAACGCTTTCATGGCGTCCGGATGCTGCGTGACGAAGTTGCTGACCTCGCCGACAACACCGGAATTGGAGCGTTCCGCATGGGCCGCAACCTGCTCCACTTCCTGCGGCGGTATCTGACTCGCCTGTTGCGGAGTGACTTGGCGCGAGCCGCCGAGCAGCGACGGCAGGACGGAGAGTCCGGAGACGCCTGCGAGCGCGCCCGGTCCTAATGTGCCCAGCAGACGGTTCAGGAGTCCGGCCCGCTGATTCGGGTCGGCCTGGCCGTACATCTGCGAGACCATTTGCGGAAAGGGGGGCGTGCGGTCGCTGCGGAAGGCTTGTTCGACGCCCGCGCTGGCGACGTCCTGTGGCGCCGATTGCGCGACCCGCTGAAAGTCCTGATGCGCATCGGCCGGTGCCGCTCCGGTGCCGCCGCCTGCCCCCGTGTATCGCTGAAGAAGACCTGTGAGTTCGTCAGCCCATCCCATAATTACTCCGGTATGACGAGTTCCTGACCCGCCTGCACTTTGTTCGGGTCCTTCAGGACATTGCGGTTCGCTTCGAAGATCTTCATGTAGTCGTTGGCACTGCCGTAAAACTGCTTGCTGATCTTGGATAGGGAATCGCCGGACTGCACGGTGTATCGGCGCGTGGCTTGTCCGCCACTGGTGGATGCGCCGGCGCTCATGGTCTGCGGCCTGGACTGCGACTGGGACTGGGACTCGTTAATGGTGAGGTCGCAGACGAGGTCGGAATAGCTGGAGTCGACGAGTTTGATCTGATCCCAGACTTTGTTTTTGGCATCTTGCGAAGGCGCTTCGCCCTGAATGTAGAGCTTGTCACCTTGCATGTTGATATGACTGAGGCGCACCTGAAGCTGTTGCATTAAATTGATTGCGGGTTGATATTTTTGCTTCAGTTGCTCGAATCGTTGATCATTTTGTGCCATGAGTCCAGATTAGGCCGTGAGCGATTTTGCAGGGGGACAGAAATTCACAACGCATGATCGGCGGGGTGCGATTCGACGCGGGTGGGAGAAGTGTGGGGAAGGGGCCCTGAGACTATCGGTTCGGCGATCAGGCTGCCAGCAAATCGACGTAGGCAGTGACGGTTGCCGGTTTCGGGAATGGGGGATCCGTCTTCGCGCATGCCGTCCAGGTGAAACGCGATAGCCTCGCGAATGTTTCGCTCCGTTTCTTCGACGGTGCGACCGGTAGACACGCAGCCTGGCACGTCTGGCACGTAAGCGCCGAAACCCGTTCCCGTCTTCTCAATGACAACAGCGTAGCGTCTCATTTCAAATCCTTACGGGTGAGCCCCGCCTACGCGACCTTCCGCGACCTTGGAGTCTTCGGCTTCGCGGCGGGCACGAAACGAATCTCGACTCGCTTCCCCATGGCCGCGGCAATCCGTCGCAACATCGCGAGCGAATGGCCTTCGTAGCCGGCATCTTCCAACCGGCAGATAACCGACGCTGTGGTGCCGATTTTCTTCGCCAAGGCTCGCTGACTCAGTCCAGCCTCGGTGCGGAGTGTGTGGATTAGCGAAGCGACTTCGCTATCCACGAGTACCTGCTCGTAATAGCTCTCCTGATCCGCGTCGCCGGCGACAAATCGGTCGTACGTATATTGCAACGCCTGAGATTCAAACTTCTTTTTCGCCATCCGCTAATCTCCCTTTCCTGGGACAAATGTGTGAATTTCTGGTGCAGCCTGGAACCGCTTCATTCGTTCCACAGCGCGTCCAATTTCAACCGGCGGCACCTTACCTTCTTTCGCCAAGCCATGGGAGACGACCACCGCGTCATTGCCGCAGAAAAAAGTACTGGACCCCGGCGAAGGACGGGCGTAGCTCGTAAAACGCCATCCCGCAAGTAATCGGAGAAACCTCCGAAGTTCATGCCCCTGAGCCTCCAATCCCGCCAAGTAGACCAGGCTTTTGGCGGCCGCTTTCCGCGAAACCCGGCGAGCCACTCGACAATGGGGACCGTCCCATCCCGTTCGCTGTAATAAAGTAGCCTTGTAGGTGGCACGCTTACCTAGGTTCGCCAATTTGCGAACTGGCGTCAAATCGCCCGGTCGCCAATCTCTGCCCCCCGTTCGTATGACACAATGTCCTAATCGGCAATCATGCGGCTTCCGCGCGTATATCCAATTCTCGACACCACCACTCTGTCTTCGCGCGGGATAGCGCTGAGGACGGCGGCGGAGGCGTTCCTGGAGGGCGGCGCGTCCATTCTGCAGATCCGGCACAAGGGCCATTGGGGACGCGAAATGTTTGAGGCTGCCCGGACGGTCGCCAGGATGTGCGCCGAAGCCGGGGCCGCGTTCATTGTGAACGACCGCGCCGATTTCGCCATGCTGCTCGATGCCGGATTGCATGTGGGGCAGGACGACCTGGCGCCGCGCGACGCCCGCAAGCTCATGGGTCCCGACGCCATGATCGGATTCTCCAGCCACAATGCGAAACAGTTGTGCGCGGCCGGCGGGGAATCGGTGGACTATGTGGCGCTGGGCCCGATCTTCACCACCGCATCCAAACAGAATCCCGACCCTCTGGTCGGACTCGAAGACCTGCGGCAGTGCCGCGCGCTGCTCGAAAAGCCGCTGGTCGCGATCGGCGGAATCACGCTCGAAAACGTTGTCGATGTTCTGAAGGCCGGCGCCGATTCGGTGGCTGTGATCGCCGGCCTGGTTCCCGCTGCACCCACGGCCCAATCCCTACGTGAACGGATGGAACAATGGCAGAAAATCGCGAAGGCGGCTTAGTCAAAGGCCTGGGGCTGGTCGACTCCACCACTCTGGTGATGGGCTCGATGATCGGCTCCGGCGTCTTCATTGTCGCGGCCGATATTTCCCGGCAGGTGCAATCTCCGGGTCTTCTCATCATGACCTGGATCGTTACGGCCGCGCTGACCCTGATCGCGGCCCTCAGTTACGGCGAACTCGCGGCGGCCATGCCCCACGCCGGAGGCCAGTACATTTACCTGCGCGAGGCCTTCGGACCGCTGTACGGATTTCTCTACGGCTGGACTTTGTTTATGGTGATCCAGACCGGCACGATCGCCGCCGTGGCTGTCGCTTTTGCGAAATATACGGGCGTGTTCGTGCCATGGATATCGGCGCAGAATTATCTGGTCGGCAGCGGACGCATCGGAATCACCACGCAGCAACTTCTGGCCATCGTCATCATCGTGGTGCTGAGTGCGCTCAACACGAGGGGCATCCGCACGGGCGCGGCCGTGCAGACGACATTCACGATCGCGAAGATCGCGGCGCTGGCGGGATTGATCGCGTGCGGCTTCCTGGTAGGCCGGAATTCCGAAGCGGTCGCCAGCAACTTCACGAATTTCTGGCGCGACTCGAGTTGGAGTTTCACGAGCGTGCGACTGGTGGGCGTCGCCATGGTCGGGTCGCTGTTCTCCTCCGACGCCTGGAACAACGTGACCTTCACCGCCGGCGAGGTGCGCAATCCGCGGCGAAACCTGCCGCTGTCGCTCGCGCTGGGCGTGCTCATCGTTTCGGCGCTGTACATTCTGGCGAACCTCACGTATCTCAACGTGCTCACATTCCCGCAGATTCAGAACGCCGCCGAGGACCGCGTGGCCACTGCCGCCGCCGCGAGAATGTTCGGGCCGATCGCCGTGCAGTTGATGGCGGCCGCGATCATGGTCTCGACTTTCGGATGCGCCAACGGACTCATTCTCTCGGGCGCCCGCGTTTACTACGCGATGGCGAAGGACAAGCTGTTCTTCCGCCGCGCCGGCGTACTGCACCCGGAGACGCATTCGCCCAATTTTTCGATCCTGACGCAATGCATCTGGGCCGTCCTGCTGTGCCTGAGCGGCAGCTACAACGACCTGCTCGATTATGTGATCTTTGCCGTGCTACTCTTCTACATTCTGACCATTGCCGGATTGTTTGTGCTGCGTCGCACCCGGCCGAATATGGAGCGGCCGTATAAGGCGATTGGCTATCCCGCGCTGCCGGCTATTTACATGTTGGCCGCGGGCCTGATCGAAATTTTCCTGCTAATCTACAAGCCGAACTTCACTTGGCCAGGGCTCATCATCGTCCTTCTGGGCGTGCCGGTGTATTTCATTTGGGGAAGAAGAAGCATCGCATGAATCTTTTTGAAAAGAAGTCCCTCGAGCGGATCATCGCGGAGTCCGAAGGCGGCAAGCATCAACTGAAGCGGACGCTGGGACCGGTGAACCTGGTGGCGCTCGGCATCGGAGCCATCATTGGCGCCGGACTATTTTCGCTGACCGGAATCGCCGCCGCGGATCATGCCGGACCGGCCGTCGTGCTGTCCTTTGTAGTGGCCGCGATCGGCTGCGCGTTCGCGGGCATGTGCTACAGCGAGTTCTCCACCATGATCCCCATCGCCGGCAGCGCATACACGTACGCATACGCCACGATGGGCGAACTGCTCGCGTGGATCATCGGGTGGGACCTTGTGATCGAATACGCGATCGGCGCGGCGACGGTGTCGGTGAGTTGGAGCAGCTACGTGGTCAGGCTGCTGCACCGATTCAGCATTACACTCCCCAACGCTCTCACGCATTGTCCGTGGGACGAACAACCCGGCCTGATTAATCTTCCCGCCGTATTTATCGTAGTGGCGATCTCCTGTCTGCTGATCGTCGGCATCTCGGAATCGGCGCGAGTCAACGCGGTAATCGTGCTGGTGAAGGTCACGATCGTAATTGTGGTCATCTTCGTGGGCTATTCGTACGTGAAACCCGAAAACTACGTGCCGTTCATTCCGCCGAACACCGGAGTGATGGGCGAGTTCGGATGGAGCGGCATCATGCGGGCAGCGGGCGTGATCTTCTTCGCGTACATCGGCTTCGACGCCGTCTCGACGGCCGCGCAGGAAGCCAAGAAGCCGCAGCGCGACATGCCGATCGGCATCATCGGTTCGCTGGCAGTGTGTACGGTGTTGTATATTGCGTTTGCGCGCGTGCTCACCGGGATGGTCCACTACCGCACCTTCCACGGCGACGCGGCCCCGGTGGCGACGGTTATCAAGCTGTTCCCTTCGGAGACGCTTCAGACCGTGATCTACATCGGCATCATCGCCGGATATAGTTCCGTGATCCTGGTCATGCTGCTGGGCCAATCGCGCGTGTTCTATTCGATGTCGCGCGACGGCTTGCTGCCGGGACTCTTCTCTTACATTCACCCGAAATTCCAGACGCCCAGCCGTTCCAATCTGATCGTGATGTCTTTCACGGCGCTGCTCGGCGGATTTATTCCGATCTCGAACCTGGGCCACTTCACGAGCATCGGCACGCTGCTGGCGTTCGTGATCGTTTGCATCGGCATCCTGGTGATGCGCAAGACGAATCCGGATGCGCCGCGGCCGTACCGGACCCCCTTCGTTCCGCTCGTGCCGATCCTCGGCGTGCTGGTCTGCTTCGGCATGATGGCGTTCCTGGATCACATGACCTGGATTCGCTTGGGCGTGTGGCTGGCGATCGGGCTGGTCATCTACTTCAGCTATGGGCGGCATCACAGCCATTTGCGCGCGGCCGTCAAAGCTGAACGGGCGCGGTGAGGCTCTGGCTCCATTTCGCGCTGGCGTGGGCGGCGGTCGGGCAGCAATCGCAGAATCCGTCGCCGATGGTAGAGCACTCGCGGGCGCATCCTCGATTGAAAGAGGAGACGCCCGCGGGACGACGCGAGAAGTTGGAACTCGGGGCGCTGTATTTGCCGGCGGGGCACCGGTCGACGGTCCTGTTCTTTTTCCATGGAGGGACGTGGCTGCCGGAACTGGCGGGGTTGCGCAATCAGACGTCGGTTGTGTCGGTGCAGGCCGGGTCGGGGTCGGCGACATATGCGCGGCTGTTCGAGGATCCGCAACGATTCGCTGCGCTGCTGGCGGAGGCTGAAAAGAAAGCCGGGGTTAAGTTCACGCGCGTGATGCTGGGAGGATGGAGCGCGGGATGCGGGGCCGTGCGGCAGATTCTGCAGGACGCCGACTCGTACAAACGGGTCGACGCGGCGCTGCTGATCGACGGGATCCACACGGACTATGCGGAGGGCAAGCCGGGTCCGGTGGAATCGAAGATCGGCACGGGGAATCTGGAGGTCTGGGTGAAGTTCTGCAAGGACGCGATTGCGGGACGGAAGCGCGCTATCGTCACGCACTCGGAGATCTTCCCCGGCACGTTCGCCAGCACGACAGAGACGGCCGACTATCTGGTGTCGCAACTCGGGATCAAACTGCGGCCGGTGTTGAAGTGGGGACCGATGGGGACGCAGCAGATCAGCGAGGCATCGGCGGGGCGGTTCCTGCTGCTGGGGTATGCGGGGAACTCGGCACCCGACCATGTGGATCAGTTGCACTCGCTGCCGGTGTTTTTGAAGTGGCTGGAAGGGCCTGCGGCGAAGGCAGCCGCGAAGCGGTAGGTTTTTCAGACAGAAGAACGGACATTACCGCGGAGATGCCGAGGACGCGGAGGAAGACGCCGAGAAGACAAGCCTCAATGGCTTCTCGACAGTAAAGAAATGGAAAATGGTCAGGCGAAAGCGCCTGACCTACCGCGCCGGCATCGCTGAGGAAAGTACACCGTGAAAAACTCACATCAACGCGCTCGTCACGAGGCGATCGCCAGATACGCGGCCGCAGCGGCCGGTACGGATTTGGATCTCGACTCGGATTTGGAGGCCACTGGTATCGAGCGCTTTATGGCCCCCATGCTACGATGGAATTTGTCAGGTCTCGGGCTCCGTGCAACGGACGGCCGCAAACCCCGCCAGGTCCGGAAGGAAGCAACGGTAGTGGTGCGGTTCGTGTGCCGCGGATTCCCCGGGGCCTGGCATTTTGCGTATAGATAGCCCGCCCCATGTACCAGGTCATCGCCCGCAAATACCGGCCGCAGACGTTCCAGGACGTCGTCAACCAGGAACACGTCAAGACGACGCTGGAGAACGCGATCGCGCAGAACCGGATCGCGCACGGGTACATCTTCTCCGGACAGCGCGGCACGGGGAAGACCACCGTGGCCCGCATCATGGCGCGGTGCGTCAACTGCGTGCAGGGACCGACGACGAAGCCGTGCGGCGTGTGCGCCAACTGCATCGAGGCGTCGAGCGGCGGCGGCATGAACGTGATCGAGATCGACGCGGCGTCCAATCGCGGCATCAACGAGATGCGCGAGTTGAACCAGAGCGTGCGGCAGCGTCCGGCGAGCGCGCGCTTCAAAGTTTTCATCGTGGACGAAGCGCACCAGATCACGTCCGACGCGTTCAACGCGCTGCTGAAGACAATCGAAGAGCCGCCCGAGTGGGTCATTTTTATTCTGTGCACGACGGAATCGCACAAGATCCCGGCGACTATCGCGTCGCGGTGCCAGCACTTCAGTTTCCGGTCGGTCGATTTTGAGGACCTGACGGCGCGCATGGCGTGGATCTGCGAGCAGGAAGGCATCGCGGCGGATCCCGAAGCTCTCGCAGTTCTGGCGGCGGCGGGCGAAGGCAGCGTGCGCGATTCGCTGTCGGCGCTGGATCAGGCGATCGCCTGCTGCGGCAATCAACTGAATGCCGCGGACGTGCGCGCGCTGCTCGGCGCGTTTTCGCTGGAACTACTGCAAAAGATCACGCAGGCGCTGCAAGAGGGTAACTCGGCCGCGATGCTCGAAGTGGTCGACGAACTGGAACGGAACGGCCACAATTTGCAGCACTTCAGCCGCGAACTGGCGCGCTATTTCCGGAATCTGCTGGTGGCCCGGATATCGGGCGCCGGAACGCGCCTGATCGCCGCATCGCCGGCGCAGCGCGAGAGGTTGGCGGAGATCGGGCGGTCGTTCTCCGAAGAGGATCTGACGCGGTATCTGCAACTGTCGCTCGATCTTTTTAAGGATCTGCAGAGTTCGCTGCAGCCACGGTTTCACTTGGAAATCGGGCTGGTGCGACTGGTGCATGCGGGACGACTGCTGCCGATCGAACAGGCGCTGGCGCAGGTTCAATCCGGGGAGTCGAGGCCCACGGCACCACCGGCGTACACGCCACCCGCGCCTGCGCCGGCTGCACGCCCGATGGCCGCACCGCCGCCGCCCGTGCGCACCGGACCGTCGCCTTTCGAACTGGACCGCGCGAAGAAAGCGGCAAACCGTCCGCCCGAGCCTCAGTCGTCAGGGGCCAACGCACTCGCGCCGCAGCCTACTCGCGCGCCCGAACCCGTGCCGGCCGGAGAGTGGCGCCAGAAACTGCACGGCGCGTTGATGGAACTCGGCATGCCCTTCACGGCCGACGCGGTGGAGAACGCCAAGATCGTCGAAATCAACGGCGAGCTTCAGGTCACCTGCAGCAAGGTCGATTCGATGGCGCTGCGGCCGGAGGATCTGAATAAGGCGATTGTCCAACTCACCGGCCGGCCCATGCGGATCAAGGTGACGATCGGCGATCCCGGCCAGACGGCGCAGCCTCTGGCCAAACCCGCGGCGGCTACCGAGGACGACGCCACCAACCGGGCCCTCGCGAATCCCGAGGTGCAGCGCTTCCGCGAAGTGTTCGGCGGCGAGGTCCGCAAAGTTCGCAATTTGAAGGAGTAGCAAAGTGAAACTACCCGGCAACATGCAGCAAATGATGCGCCAGGCGCAGCAGATGCAGGAGAAGATGCAGGAGGAAATCGCCGCCATCAAGGTGGAGGCGACGGCCGGCGGCGGCATGATCTCCGTGCAGATGGACGGGCAGAAGAATCTGCTCTCCGTGAAGATCGATCCGGAAGTGGCGGGCGATGTGGAAATGCTGCAGGACATGATCCTGGCCGCATGCAGCGAGGCCGTTAAGAAGGTCGACGACACCATCAAGGGCAAGATGGGCGGCATGCTGGGCGGTATGGGTCTGCCTCCGGGCATGTTTTAACCGCATTCGAACCGTATGCCCGATTTCGCAGAACCGCTGGCGCGCCTGATCAACGAATTCAAGCGCCTTCCCGGCATTGGCCAGAAGTCCGCCCAGCGCATCGCGTTTCACCTGCTGCGCGCCAAGCGCGAGGACGCGGAACACCTCTCGCAGGCGATCCTCGACATCAAGGACAAGCTGGGATTCTGCGCGCTGTGCAACAACATCAGCGACGCGGAACTCTGCCAGTTCTGCCGCGATCCAAATCGCGACCCGAAGATCGTGTGCGTGGTCGAGGAGCCGAACGGCATTATCGGGATCGAGACCACGCGGCAGTTCGAGGGCCGGTATCACGTGCTGCACGGCGCGCTTTCGCCGCTACGCGGCATCGGACCGGAGTCGCTCAAGATCAAGGGCCTGGTGGAACGGATCGGCAAGGGCGAGATCGAAGAGATCATCGTGGCGACCAATCCTAACGTGGAAGGGGAAGCGACAGCGGTGTACCTGGCGCGGTTATTGAAGCCGCTGGGAGTGCGGGTGAGCCGCATCGGGATGGGTATCCCGGTCGGCAGCGATCTGGAATTCGCCGACGAAGTGACGATCTCGAAAGCCATGGAAGGCCGGCGGGAGATGTAAGTGCGCCGTCGTTAGCGAGCCGGGGTCGAGGCGGTGGCGGCCAGGGCTTCGCGCACTTTCTGCGATAGCGCGGTCACGGTAAACGGTTTGTGCAGGAACGGCATCGACGGGTCGAACACCCAACTGGCGCTGACCCGATTGTCCGTGTAACCCGACATGAAGAGCAACTTCGTGCCGGGCCGCAGTTCGGTGACGGTACGCGCCAGTTCGAAGCCGCTGATTTCCGGCATCACGATGTCGGTAAACAGCAGGTCGATCCGGCCGGTGAAGTCGCGGCAGATCTCGATAGCTTTCTTCGGCGTCTCGGCGACCAGTACGTTGTATCCGTTCTTCGACAGCGTGGACTGCACCAGCTTGCGGATGGCCGGCTCATCCTCGCACAGCAGAATGGTTTCGGTGCCGCGCAGCGCCTGTTTCTGCGATTCCGTTTGCGGGATCTCGGCCGGCACTTCGGTCAGCGGGAGATATACCTTAAACGTGGTGCCCTGGCCGGGTTCGCTGTAGACCATGATTTCGCCCGCGTTCTGCTTGACGATGCCGTAGACGATCGAGAGGCCGAGGCCCGTGCCCTTGCCGGCCTCCTTCGTGGTGTAGAAGGGCTCGAAAATTCTGCTCTTGATTTCCTTTGTCATACCTGTGCCGGTATCGCTGACGGCCAGCAGCGCGTAGGCTCCCGGGGCCACGCCGATGTGGCGGTCGATGTAGTGCTCGTCGAGACGGATGTTGGCCGTCTCGATGGCGATCTTGCCGCCGGTGGCCATGGCGTCGCGCGCGTTCACCACGAGGTTCATGAGGAGTTGATCGATGTGAGTGGGGTCGGCCTTCACCTTCCCGAGTTTGGGGTCGAGATGGGTGGCGATCTCGATATCTTCGCCGATGACGCGCTGCAACATGCGCATGGAGCGCGTCACCACTTCGTTGAGGTCCATGACGCGGGGCTGGCTGATCTGACGGCGGCTGAAGGCGAGCAGTTGCGCGGTGAGGGCGGCGGCGCGGGTGGCGGCGTGCTGAATTTCCTCCGCGTACTCGACGATGTTGGGCTCGGTTCTGGCTTCGCCGATCAGCATCTCGACGTAGCCCATGATCACGGTTAACAGATTGTTGAAATCGTGGGCCACGCCTCCGGCCAAGCGGCCCACGGCTTCCAGTTTCTGCGATTGGCGGAATTGCTCCTCCAGCAGCTTGCGATCGGTGACGTCGCTATCGATCACCAAGGTGCCGGTGACGCGGCCCTGCGCATCGCGTAACGGCGCCGTCCAGATGATCACGTCGATGCGCGCGCCATTCTTCCTGCGCCGGGCCCGCTCGGCCGCGAGTACCGATCCACCGTTGCGGAACAGGTCGATCCATTGCTCGTATTCACTCTTTTGATCGTCGGGGACAATGGGCGGCCGGGTTCCGAGGACTTCCGCTTCGGTGTAGCCGAAGGCGCGCTCCGCCGCGGGATTCCAGAAGGTGACATTGCCCTCCAAATCGAGCGCCCAAATGGCGACCGGGGAACTCTGCACGAGCGTGTTTCGCAATTCGTTGGCTTGCTGCAGCGCTTCGTTAGTAGCGCTCAACTCCTGGGTTCGCTGGGTGACGCGCGCCTCCAGGTCCGAGCGAGCCGCGCGCAACTGCTCGCTTTGCGAAGCCAGCAGGAGCGACGTTTCCTTCAGGGTGCGCCCGAGGCGAGCCAGTTCATCGCCGCCGTCGATCTCGCCTTCGACGGGGAGTCCCGCAGCCATCCGCCTGGCATGATCCTCCAACAGGTGTACGCGGTTCACAATTCGCGAGCTGAACAGGAGCGCCGCGATGACTCCGCCCAGCAGTCCGAACAGCCCGCCTCCAAACACCGCGAGGCCGAGTTTATGCTGCGTCCGCCGCGCCTGCTCACTTCGATCGGAGAGCAGCCGGTCTTCCTCGGTCTGCATGGCATCCAGGTCCGACCGCACCTTGCGGGTCTGCTCGCGGCTGTTTTCCAGAGTCTGCATGGCGGCACCGGCGGCTCCGGACGAGGCGTGGCGCTGGGTGTCCGCCATAATCTGCAGGGCGCGCTGCACGTTCGCTTCGACATTGTTGAGTCGTTGAGCCTGGCCGAGATTATCGTCGATGAGCTTCCGTAGGTCGGCGATGCGTTGCGGCAATTCGTCCTGCGCAGCCTTGAAACGGTCGTTCGAGGCGGTGTCCCTGGTCAGCAGATAGCCGCGATTGCCTGTTTCGGCGCGCGAAACCAGCAGCATGACGCGGGCGACTTCGGAGCGCACGCGAAACGTATGCTCGACCCATGCCTGCGCCTTCTGGTTTTGTTGGTCGAGCAGGTAGAAGACGCCCATGGAGATGAGGAGCGCGGCCACAGGGATGGCGGTGACCAGGACGCCCTTGGCGGTCAGAGGAAGCGCACTAAACAAGCCGGCATTTTGGTGTTCGAATCGACGTCGAACCATGGCTGTCCAGGACCCTATTGTATGAATTCTGCCAATCCGGCGGGAGTGAGGCCGCCGACTAATAGATTAATTATGCTGTTTGGCTCGCGGCAATTTGCCATTTGAATTTTTAGATAGTTCCCGGTCAGTGCGACGCGCGGTTCGTGCAATGTGACGGCCGAGAGGGTCCGGCCCACCATGCGGCGCCGGAATTCCAGGTTTTTGGCGGCGGCAAGCTCACGCAAGACGCGGTTGCGTTCCTTGCGCACGGGCATGGGTACCGAACCGTCATGCTCGGTCGCCGGGGTACCGGGCCGCTCCGAGTAAGTGAAGACGTGTAGATAAGTGAAGGGCAGCGATTCGATGAAGGCGCGGCTTTCTTCGAACTCCTGGCCGGACTCGCCGGGGAAGCCGACCATGACGTCGGCGCCGATGGCGGCATCCGGCATGAGCGCGCGGGCCTTCAAAACGCGATCGGCATAATGGCGCGGACGGTATTTGCGATGCATGCGGCGCAGGGTCCGGTCGCAGCCGCTTTGCAGGGGGGCATGCACGTGCGGCGCGATGCGCGGCGACTCGGCCATGAGGCCGAGTAGTTCGTCGGAGAAATCCATCGGCTCGACGGAACTAAGTCGCAGGCGATCGACATCGGTTTCGGCGAGGAGTCGACGGACGAGTCCGGCGAGGCGCAGGGTGCTGCCCGGTTCCCTGCCCCAGCGTCCGAGATTGATGCCGCTCAGCACGATTTCGCGATATCGGCGGGAGAGGCCGCGCACCTGCTCGATCACCTGATCGGCGGGCGCGCTGCGGCTGCGGCCGCGTACGAAGGGGATGATGCAGAAGGAGCAGCGGTTGTTGCAGCCGTCCTGAATCTTGAGGTTGGGGCGGGTCCGGTCGCCGGCGGCATCTTCGACGGGGGCCGAGAGAAACTCGCGCTGCGCGAAGATATCGCCGACGTGGATGTTGCCGTGATAGGGGGTCGTGTCCGTGTTCGCCAGGACGACGAGGTCGGCGATCTGGGTCTTGTGCGAATTGCCGACCACCCATTCGACGCCGGGCATGCCGGCAAGCTCTTCGGGCGCGCGCTGGGCGTAGCATCCGGTCACGAGAATGCGCGCCGCCGGATTCTCGCGATGGACGCGGCGAATGGTCTGGCGGACGTCGTGATCGGCTTCGGACGTGACGGTACACGTGTTCAGGACGACCAGTTCGGCGGACGCGCGGTCGCCGGAAGCTTCGAGTCC